>ENA-ORPF01002003-ORPF01002003.1-human-gut-metagenome-genome-assembly--contig:-NODE-2003-length-14665-cov-4.376454_pt1 | contig 14665 bp, 11 predicted proteins | sample MGYA00242140_ERZ509070 | MGnify/ENA primary metagenome ERZ509070 (study PRJEB26280, sample SAMEA2338713) | human gut metagenome | biome: human gut; feature: human-associated habitat; material: faeces... | reverse complement strand
CTAGTAAAGCAAGAAAAATTAAATAACATAATAAAAATAAAATTTAAAACGGAAAAAGATGCAGAATATTATTCACTAAAAATAAGTAATAACTTAGTAAATTTTAATATAGAAAATATAGAAATAGAAAATAAAGAAACGAAAAAAAATATACCAGTAAATTATCATTTATGGCCATATAACTATGTAAAACAATTAGAACAAATAAAGTATGATGGTACAAGTATAGGAAGCAGATTAGATATCTATAAATTATGTTTTCAAATTATAAAAGATAATCCACTATTAGGACATGGTTTTGACTATTTTAAAGTAGCAAATAAAGATACGAATCTAGATTATATTTTAGTAGAACATTCACAAATTATGACCTTAGGTGTACAAAACGGAATAATCTCAATTTTAATATGGATACTGCTATTAATAATGATTAGTATAGAAATCATAAAAAAATGGAAAAAAGAAAATTTTGAAACTATTCTAATTCTAGTATTATTAATATATACCTCTCTATTTGATTTTTCTATGTCCTATCAATTCTTCCTATTATTACTATTTACTTTCAGTATCCAATTACTAAAAAAGAACACAAATTAGTGTTCTTTTTTAAAATGGTAATTTCATATTTCCATTAGAAAATTGTTTCATCATCTTTTTCATCTGATCAAATTGCTGCAACAACTTATTAACTTCTTGTACAGAAGTTCCACTTCCTGCAGCTATTCTCGTCTTACGACTAGCTTTAATAATCTCAGGGTGACGTCTCTCTTTTGGCGTCATAGACAAGACAATGGCTTCAATATGAGCTAATTGTTTTGGATCAATTTTAACATTATTAAGCCCCATTTTTTTAGCACCAGGAATTAATTTTAAAAGATTCTCCAAAGGTCCAAGTTTTTTCATTTGTTTCATAGTAGATAAAAAATCTTCCAAATCAAACTTTCCTTGTTGCATTCTTTTAGCAGTCTTTTCTGCTTCTTTTTCGTCAATAGCATCTGTTGCTTTCTCTACTAAAGAAATGATATCTCCCATACCTAAGATTCTTCCGGCCATACGTTCAGGATCAAAAGAATCAAGTCCATCAAGTTTTTCAGAAACACCAATAAATTTAATTGGTACATGAGTTAAATGACGAACAGATAAAGCAACACCACCTCTAGTATCACCATCTAATTTTGTAAGAATAACACCAGTCAAAGGTAACTTATCATGGAAGCCAGTAATAACGTTAATAGCATCTTGTCCCATCATAGAATCAATAACTAACAAAATTTCATCTGGATTCACTTCAGTACGAATATTTTCAAGTTCATCCATCAACTCTTCATCAATATGAAGACGACCAGCAGTATCGATTAAAACATAATCATACCCTTTTTCTTTTGCATAAGAAATAGCGTTTTTAGAGATTTCAACAGGGTTCCCTTTTCCCTCTTCATAAACCTCTATATTTAATTGCTTTCCAATTTGTTTTAACTGATCAATAGCAGCAGGACGATAAACATCACAAGCAACTAATAAAGGCTTTTTGGCATGCTTTTTTCTCAAAAAATTAGCAAGCTTTCCAATGGTAGTAGTTTTACCAGAACCTTGAAGACCAACTAACATTAAAACAGCTGGATTTCCTTTCAAACATATATCTGCCTGTTCTCCACCCAATAATTCTGTAAGTTCATCTTTTACAATCTTAACAAATAAATCTCCTGGATTAATACTACTAGCAACTTCTTCACCAAGTGCTTTTTCTTTTACTGTATTAGTAAATTCTTTTACAACTTTATAATTAACATCCGCCTCTAACAAAGCCAAACGAATCTCTCGCATCATATCAGAGATGTTATCTTCTGTAATTTTTCCATATCCTTTTATTTTATGAATAGCATTTTGTAAGCGGTCTCCTAAACTTTCAAACATATAATCACCTAAGTTTTATTATACAAAAAAAGAAAGTATAAGTAAACAAAAAAACAGGTTGCCCTGTTTTTAACTATTAGATTCTGGAGTAATAGAAACTAGTGGAGAACCATTAGGCATAACCTCTTGATTCAATGGAGTCAATGTTGGTTGAGATGCATCAACACTAACGCTAGCACTACCTAAAGTAGGAGTGTTATCACTTAACTCAACTAATGGCTTTGATGGAGAACTATTAGAAACAATAGATGGTTCTGCAGAAATATTACTTACAAATCCTCCAGCAGGAACATCATCGTCATCGTTATCATCCAAATCGTCATCTAAATCATTTAAATCTTGAAAACCAGGAGATGCTGCAGGAACAGATGCTACCGGAGTAGTATTCAATTCTGACATTCCCTGATTATTATTCATAGAAAAACTATTCATATTAGTTGGAGCAGGTGAAGGATTATTATTGACACTACCCATTCCCATACTCATACCAGTACTCATAGTATTAGTAGGAGCTCCAAATATACTAGGTGTAGACATTGGCATAGAATTCATAGAATTACTAGCTGCATATGCCATACTAGTATTACTTGGTCTAGAATTACCATTTCCATTCCATACAGCAACAACATCACAGTTACCACTCCATGGAGCTGGATCAGGCATTTCCAATTTACAAATCAATGGTATTTTAAAAGCCATACCAAATCCTAAACAAGTACCAGCCTGCAATGTCTTTTGCTTTTCAACAATTTCATCACTAATATTCGGAACCATCTTACGAATATAATCAACATCTGTAGGGTGATTCATTTTAAAGATTAAGAAATTAGAACATTGAGAAATAACAGTATCAGAAAGTTCAACTGGTCTTTGTGAAATAAGACCTAAAATAACACCATATTTACGACCTTCCTTAGCAATACGTTCAAATATATTATAACCAATTAAGAAACGGTCCGTATCGTTTTGAATATAACGGTGAGCTTCCTCAACAATAATATGAAATGGTATACTTGCCCTATCTTTTAATCCTTTAGCAAATTCAAAAACTAAACGAGAATAAATCTTAGTAATAACTTTAGCAAAATCATCATCTACATCATCCAAGTTAAAATTAACTAATTGATATTTTTTACCATTACTAATTAACAAAGATGATAGATATGCTTCCAAAGAAACATAATCAGGAACATCAAAATATTTAGCATTTTCTCCAACGATTAAAGAATGAAGACGAACCTTTAAGGTAACTGCATCACCATAAGTATTTTCATTTCTTAACCAACCTTCACTAATCAAGGTAAAATTAAGAGCTTTTTCCAAAGTGTCAAGTGTATAGAATACTCCACCTTTAGGTTCATAATTATCATATTCACTCTTAATAAAAGAAGACACATATTCTGTAAGTAAAACACTTTCAGAAAATTGACCTTGAGAATCAATTAAGAAGCATTCACGAAACTTTCTAGTATATCCAATACCTTGTACTGGAGCCTCCAAATTAAATTGCGGAGTAGAACAACTAGCTAAAATAGAAAATATTTCATTTCTCTTATTAGGAGATGTTTCATTCGTATATAAAATAGTCATAATAGCTTTCGCAATCAAATGGTTTTTATAGTTATTTGCATCCATATCTGTCTGTGAAAAGATTAATGCTAATTTTAACATTCTTTCAATAATTGGTAATTGTGAATGATTCGTAGCTTGTAATAACAAGGCCAAATCACTAGCATTAAGCAACCAAATTGGTAAACGTAATTTTTCACCAATACCATCTGTCTCATTTGTACTAAAGAAACGATAATTGTAATTAGGATTAATAGAATTTAAATTACGAAACGCATTATAGTACTCACCTGAAGAATCAAATAATAAAATATTTGCTTTATATGGAAAAAGTCTTTGATCATGAAACATATTTTGAAATAAACGAGATACACCACAAGACTTACCACTACCACTGTTACCAAATATAGCAAAATGGTTACTAAAGAAATTATTAACATCTAAGTATACTGGAAAATCATTATAAAAGGGACTAACTCCAAATCTCATATATCCAGCTTTATCTTCACCACAAATCATAGGTACTTCAGATGGATCAATAACACGAATAGACGCATCCAATGCTGGTTTACGAATCGTACCACCAATTAATTTACCATTAACAATTTCACCTAAAAATCTTGCTTTAACGATATCTTTATCCAAATCATCTACTTCACCTAATACTTTTTTATCTTTATCTTCGAAAATAAGATGCAAATTCATTAAGTTAACTGTTAAATGATCTGCATCCTTCAAACGAATATTAGCTGAATGATCACTAATGTACACAATTTTATCAAACATAATAATTCCCCTCTATTCTTATTTCCCTATCATAATTCAAATTATACCGTTTTTTTTATGGATTTACAAGATAGAAAACAAAAAAAGAGCAAACAATGCTCTATAAAATTTCTTCAATTATCTTTTTTATTTCCTCTATTTGATTATTATGTAACGCTTTTTCTAATTTTTGTCTCTTATCATATAAATGTAAAATTTCTTCATACTCTTGTAATTTTTCTACAGTATGATGTACTTGCTTAAAAATAGCATTACGACTAACATCATAGTTTTCAGCCATTTCACCTAAACTTAAATTTTCAAAATAATAATCTTCAAAATATTTTTTTTGTTTATCTGTCAATAAATCATGATAAAGATCAAACAATTCACCATAATACACAAAATCTTCCATATTACACTCCTATAACATGAACACCAATATACATAATCAAATCTAAAATAAGTAAAATAACACCTACAATACTATAAATAACAGTTGCTAATTTTCTTCGATAAATAATTTGATTATTATAAGCCATCACCAATAAAGTAATTCCTAAAAAGAATTGAAATAAATAGATAATATCACTATCAATAATATACCAAATAAATAATCCAATCGTTAGAAAAGTCAAAAACAATTGAATATTAATAAAAACAATATTAAAACGAGTAATCTTTCTTGGTTGAATATCATTATTTTTTTGCTTACTTATATTTTCTTTCTTCGTCATATTACATCATATCCTTAAACAAACCATAGATATATTTTTCAATATCAAATACTTGTAAATCCTCTTTTGCCTCACCTAATCCAATAAACTTAACTGGCAATCCTAATTGTTCTTTAATTGCCAAAACAATACCACCTTTAGCAGTTCCATCTAATTTAGTTAAAACAATACCAGTAATATCGGTAATCTCCTGAAAAGCTTTTGCTTGACTAATACCATTTTGACCAGTTGTAGCATCGATAACCAACAAAGTTTCATGTGGTCCATCAGGAATAAGTTTTTGGATAACCTTATTCATTTTTTCAAGTTCCTTCATCAAATTAACTTTATTTTGAAGTCTTCCAGCAGTATCGATTAAAACAACATCATAATTTTCATCTTTAGCCTTTTGACAACCATCATACACAACACTAGAAGGATCAGCCCCTTCTTCTTTACCATAGAAGTCAACACCAATTCGTTCACTCCACTCATGAAGTTGTTCAACAGCACCAGCTCTAAAGGTATCACCAGCAACTAATAAAACTTTTTTATTCTCTTGCTTCATTCTCCAAGCTATTTTAGCAATCGTTGTTGTTTTTCCTACCCCATTAACACCAACAAACAAAATCACAGTCGGACCATTTTCTTGATAATTAATTTTACTAGATAATACTTCATCATTAACATAAATAATGAATAACTCATCAACGATAATTTCCTTTAAAAGTTCTGGATCACTAATTTTTTCTTTAGTAGCTCTATCCCTCAACCTATCAATAAATTCCATAACCGTATTAACACCAATATCTGCCATAATAAGAATTTCTTCTAATTCCTCAAAATACTCATCATTAATAGTACGATATTTATTAGTTAAATTAGCAAGTTTAGAAACAAATCCTTCTCTAGATTTAGTAAGGCCCTTCTCATAAACTTTAACTTCTTCTTGAGTTTGAGTCTCTTCTTTCGTCTCTATATTATTCTCTGCTTTATTAGATTGAAACATTGTTTTTAATTTATTAAAAAATCCCATAATAATCACCAACTTTATTTTAGCATACAACAAAACGCTTGTACATAAAAAAAGATAGCAAAGCTATCTAGGACAAAACGGAATGACTTGTCCCATCTTAGGAGTTTTTACTAACCTTTTACTATCTTCATCTGTTAATTTTAAATTTTCTAACTGCATAACTATCTTTTCTCTTCTACTTGGATAAATTCTTTCACAATCTTGTACAGCAGCACAAATATCAGGAAGTAAAACCTGATCATGGTCATAAAAAGAAGCATAAGCAAAAGACTTTTCTAATATAGATAATACCAAATGAGGGTTATATTGTTTATCATCATAACGACGCGCTTTTTCATTTGTCCCTTGAATAAGAACATGAAATATTTTATCCCTATCATCATCATTAAAAGAAAAATCAACACCAGTCATATCACGATACTTAGGAATAGAACCATTCATAATGTCATGTAAAATAGAATCTTCAGGTTCTTTTAAAGTAATGGTATCAAATCTTCTACGAAAAGCATCATCATAAGCAAAATAATTTTCGTATTCATCTGTAGTTGTTGCTCCAATCATCCGAACTTTACCACTTGACAAATACGGCTTCAATATATTCATAAAATCTTGAGATCCCGAATTGACTGCCCCTGCTCCTTTTACTGTATGAATCTCATCAATAAACAAAATAGTTTTAGAATCTTCTTCTAATTCTTGAAGTAAAGCTTTAACTCTTTCTTCAAAGGCACCTCGATAAGAAGTTCCAGCAACTAATTCAGAAGTATTTACTTGTAAAATTCTATACCCTTCTAAACTCTTTGGAACCATTCCGTGTTGCAACCGATAAGCAAGTCCTTCCACCAAAGCAGTCTTACCCACACCAGATGGGCCAAGTAATAACAAAGATTTTGTAATTAAAGTAACCATCGCAGAATCTAACTCTTTTTTTCTACCAATCGCAGGATTATTAAGAAAAGGTACATCTGTCAAATAATTACCAATCTCATCATCTTGATTTTCTATCATACTTTTAAGAAAAGAAGGTACATTATTATTTGCTTGTTCTGCCTGCAATTGTTCAAACCTTTTTCTCTCCTTTGGATAACGTTCAAAAAAATCCTCTACACATTTTCCATACTGGGAAACCAAAGTATTTACCATCAAATTACCAGAAAAACCAGAATGTTCAAACACATTAGAAACAACATAAGAAATAACACTAGAACACATATTAGAATTTAATAAAGATAACGCAACCGCATAACTAGAAACATAGGCCCAACCATTGGAAAAGAAATCAACGGTAGGAGAAAAATATTTTTCATATAACTTTGCAGCTTCTGCCTCATCACAATTATCATCACAGATGAATAAAATTTCAGGAAACTGTTCTAAAACCTGAGATAAAGTAATACCATAATCACCAAACAAATCTTTAGCTGGATTCTCCTCAGAAAGAATTGCTAAAAACAAAGACAAATCTCTTTTATCCTTCTGATTTAAACCCGTAACACTTTCTTTAGATTCAGATTCTTCAGACTCAGAAGCCTCTGCCTCAGCACTTTCAGGCTCTGAATCAATTGTCAAAAGACTTAAATCTAAATTTTCAATTTTTTGATACCATTTAGCTGCTTCTTTCGCAACACGATACACATCTTCGGAAACATTATTTTTCATATGCAATAGCCCCCACACATTTTTGACTATATTATACATAAAAGAAAGAAAAAAAACAACCACAACAAAATACAACATCTAGACAAAAAATAAAAATTATAGTATAATTTCTAAGTCAGCTTAACGAAATAAAAAAAGAAAGGAGTTATTATGGAAAAACCAAATGAAACAAAGATTATTGTTTTAGGTGGTCTCGGAGAAGTCGGAAAAAATATGTATTGTGTAATGCATAACGACGCAATTGTAATTATTGATGCCGGAGTAAGTTTCCCAGAAAGTGATTTAATGGGCGTAGATTATGTTCTACCTGATTTTACATTCTTAAAAGAAAACGAAAATAAAATTAAAGCTTTATTAATTACACACGGGCATGAAGATCATATAGGAACAATTCCATTTTTACTACAGAATGTAAAAATTCCTGCAATTTATGCACCAAATCATGCCAAAGAATTAATTGCTGTAAAATTACAAGATAGAAACATAAGATATGATAATTTATATGTATATACAGACAAAACAAAATTAAAATTTAAAGACATAGAAGTAGAATTTTTTAGAGTAACACACTCTATCCCTGATTCTCATGGAATTAGTATTAAAACACCTGATGGTAGAATTGTAACAACAGGAGACTATAAATTTGATTTAACACCAATTGGACCAATGGCAGACTTATATAAAATGGCCTGCCTAGGAGAAGAAGGTGTAGATTTACTAATTGGAGATTCAACCAACGCTTTAAATGAAGGATTCTCAACGAGTGAATCTGTTGTAGATGAAACACTTGGTGAAATGTTTGACAAATGTAAGACAAACCGAATTATTATTGCCACTTTTGCATCAAACATCTATCGTGTAAAACATATTTTTGAGACCTGCTATAAACACAACAGAAAAATATGTATCTTTGGTAGAAGTATGGAAAATAATATCAATATTTCAATCAATAATGGATACATTAATCATAAAGAATTAATTGTTTCTGCAGAAGAAGCAAACAATTTAAAACCAGGAGAAGTTACAATCTTATGTACAGGAAGTCAAGGAGAACCTCTTGCGGCTCTATCTAGAATTTCAAATGGTACACATAAACAGATTAAATTGAGACCAGATGATGTCGTTATCTTCTCATCAAGTACTATTCCTGGTAACGCACTAAGTATTTCAAAAACAATTAACAAATTATATTTAAAAGGTGTCAAAGTATATACAAATTCATCTTTAGCAGACTTACATACATCAGGACATGCCAATGAAGAAGAAATCAAATTAATGATACGTTTAATAAAACCAAAATACCTAATGCCATTCCACGGAGACTATAGAATGTTAAAAAAACAAGCAGATATTGGAATCAGTTGTGGTATTCCTAAAGAAAATACATTCATTCTAAAAAATGGTGATAGCTTAGTCCTTAAAAATCATGTAATAACAAAAGGAGAAAGCATGCCAGGAGCTGATGTTTACGTAGATGGAAATCGAATTGGAGAAATTGGTAGTGCTGTTATTAAAGATAGAAAGATAATGGCAAACGATGGTATTTTAGTAGTAATTGTAAATGTAAATATGAAAAAGAGAGAATTACTAATTAAACCAAATATTACAACAAGAGGATTTGTCCTAGTAAACGAAAATGAAGAATTAATTCATAAAATAGAAGACAAAGCTGAAGAAATTATTAAATCCGAGTTAACAAAACCTAAAACAACATTCCAATCATTAAAAAATGATATAACAGAAGCTTTATATCCATTTATTAATGATTTAACAGGTAGAAAGCCAATTATTCTACCAATCATTTTAGATATTAAAAAAGAAAAATAGGTCAAAGCCTATTTTTTTTCTATAAAAAAAGAAGCATTATTTTGCTTCTTCTTGTGCTCTAGTTTCACGTATAACTGTAATTTTAATAGTTCCAGGATACTTCATATTAGCTTCAATTTGCTCTTTAACTTCTCTAGCAACACGATGAGCTTCTAAATCGTCAACCTCTTCAGGTTTAACAATAACTCTTAATTCACGTCCAGCTTGAACTGCATAAGTTTTTTCAACCCCTGCAATATGATTTCCAACTTCTTCAAGTTGAGAAAGACGTTTAATATAATTTTCCAAAGAATCATTTCTAGCACCAGGACGAGATGCTGATAAAGCATCTGCTATCGCAACAATACTAGCAATAACACTGGTAGCAGGTTCATCTCCGTGATGAGAAGCAATAGCATTAATTACAATAGGATCTTCATGATACTTTTTAGCAATATTAACACCAATCTCTACATGACTACCCTCTACCTCATGATCAATAGCTTTACCAATATCATGTAAAAGACCAGCTCTTTTTGCCAAAGTTACATTCTCACCCAATTCAGCAGCAAGTAACCCTGATAAATGAGCAACTTCTAACGAATGTTGTAATGCATTCTGACCATAACTGGTTCTAAAATGAAGTTTACCAATAATTTCTATTAATTCTGGATCAAACTTTGTTAATCCCAATTCAAAAGTTGCATCTTGACCATATTCTATAATTTGTTGTTTCATATCCTGACATACTTTATCATAAAGTTCTTCAATACGGGTAGGATGAATACGTCCATCTTTAATTAAAGTTTCCAATGTCACACGAGCAATTTCACGACGTAATGGATCAAAACTAGATAAAACAACCGCTTCAGGTGTATCATCGATAATTAAATCAACACCAGTAATAGACTCAATAGTTCGTATATTTCGACCTTCACGACCAATAATACGTCCTTTCATTTCATCATTAGGTAAATCAACGACTGTAACGGTTTGTTCTCCAGCAATATCTGCAGCATATTTTTGCATAGAAGTGACAATTAGTTCTCTAGCAGTCCTATCTGCAGTAAGTTTAGCTTCGTTTTCACTTTCACGAATAAACTCAGCAATTTCTTTACTCATATTTTCTTTTACTTGACTCATTACCATATCCTTGGCTTTTTCTTTACTAAAACCAGAAATTTGTTCCAGTAAATCTAATTGTTGTTTTTTTATCTCATCCACTTTACTTTTTTCGTTTTGGATTTCATTCTGTCTAAGAGAAAGTTTATCCTCACGTTCATCCAAAGAAGCTTCTCTTTTTTGACACAATTCATCTCTCTTGTCAATACTAGCTTCTCTTTGTAATAAACGATTTTCTGATTCTTTAATTTCTTCTTTTTTTTCACGGATTTCTTTATCCAAATCCATCTTTAATTTATGTGCTTCCTCTTTTTGCTCCAAAGCAGCATCTCTTTTCATTTTTTCAAGTTCTTTTTTTGTTTGTTCACGTAAAGCTGCTATTTTCTTAGAAGCAACACTGACTCTGATACTATTTATAACAAACGCTATAAAAAGCCCAATAAGTAATCCAAGAATTACAAGTAAAATGGAGAAAATATAATTACCCATAAATTCCCTCCATCTAGATTAGGATTAATACCTAAATCTAATTCTATTGTAATTTTATTTCTAATCGTTGTCAAGGAAAAGAAAAATCCACAAAAACTGTGGATTATTTTAATAATTTTTGAATAACATCATAATCAGAATATGGTAATCGCTGATCAAAAATAGCCATATAAGAATCTCTTCCTTTTCCAATAACTGCGACAACATCACCTTTTTTTGCCTTAGAAAACGCATAATCTATCGCATTCTGTCGTTCGGCAATGAATGTATACTTTCCCTGATGAGAACCTATCATATCATCAGCAATCTCTTTAGGGTCTTCATATCTAGGATCATCCATCGTAAAAACAATAAAATCAGCATATTCAAATAATATATTACCAATTCTAGGTCGTTTTTCTTTTTCTCTACCACCTGCAGCTCCAGTAACAACAATAACATTAGAATAGCTAGATAAACTCTTTAAAAGATTTAAAATACCGTTTTCCGTATGTGCATAATCTAATAAAACATCAAAGCCTCTAGAATCATGAAATATTTCTCTTCTACCTAAAATTTTGGGAAGAGACTTAATATCATTTGCTAATTGTTCGTAAGAAATAGAAAAACTACCAGCAATCAACCATGCTAAAACTACATTATAAACATTATATCTTCCTAAAAACGAACTAATAACTCTATAAGAAGAACGATTGTAAAGAATTGTAAATAAGACATTTTCTTTACGCTCTTTGATATCAGAAATGACACAATCATTAGAAAGATTTACACCATAATTAACTTTACAATTAACAGTCAATAATTGACAATTTTCGTCATCGCCATTGCAAAAAACTTTAGCATTAGGTCTGCATAATTCAGTTAGACGAAATTTACAATTTCTATAGTTTTCAATTGTTTTATGAATATTTAAATGATCTTCTGTAATATTAGTATATCCAACAACATCAAACAAAATAGAATCTACACGATGATGCAATAAAGCTTCACTAGACACCTCCATAACAATAACTTTACAATTGTGTTCTTTGACAATTGAGAAATAATAATAAAGTTCCTCTACACAAGGAGTTGTGTTAGTAGTAGAATAAATCTTGTCACCACAATATAAACCATTTGTTCCTAAATATGCAGTAGGAAAATATAAATTCAATAAATTTCTCGTCATAATGGCAGTCGTTGTTTTACCATCTGTTCCTGTAATTCCTACGAATTGAAAATCAGAACTTTTAACATCATAAAACTTCTCACAAACAGATATCAACGCTTTATCAACATCAGACACTTTAATTGTAGGAACAGCACACTCACAATCACGATCTGTCAAAACACAAACCGCACCACGCTGAATAGCATCTTGAACATAATCAAAGTGGTCAACAAAAAAGCCTTTTGTAGCAACAAATAAATATCCTTGCTTTACTTTTCTAGAATCAGTTGCAATACCAGTAATATCAATATCACAAGAACAATCTAAAAGTTGTTTTAATTTTTTCATACAGCACCTCTTAATAATATTATAGAACAAAAGAATTAAGTAAACTTAATTCGCCTTGGTCGTCACCTCCCAAGTTTCCTGCTTCACTGACTAGGTAACCCTACTTCTCCACAGGCTTAACATCCGATAGTCGCCACCGTAGGTTTATTCTTATCTTTTATATATATTGTTGTATATATTTTTTTAATCCTTCAAATAATATATTATAACTAGCATTATAATCTCTATCATGATTACTTCCACATTTTGGACATACCCAACTTCTTACACTTAACTTTTTTACTTCCTTATTCTTATATCCACATTTACTACATATCTGACTACTTGGATAATAACTATCTATTTGAATATATTTCTTTCCATATATCTTAGTTTTATATTCTAATACCCTACATATTTCTCCTAGACTTACATTTGCTAAGTGTTTAGATATTTTCTTTTCTTCTATCATGCCCTTTATGTTTAAGTTTTCTGTTACTATGATATCATTTTCTATTACTAGTTTTTTCGTTATTTGATGGATAAGATATTTTCTTGCATTCTTTAATTTTTGATACAATATGGCAAGTCTTCTTTTGGTTTTATAATAATTATTACTTCTTTTTATTCTTCTTGATAATTCTCTTTGACATCTTTTTATTCTTTTTTCATATTTTTCTATTAATCTAGGATTTCCTATCTTCTCATTATCACTTGTAATTATAATATCTTTAATACCTAGATCTATTCCTATTATTTTTCTTGGAGTTAGTTTTGTATATATATCGTTTTCTTCTACTACTACACTTACATAATATTTACCAGTAGAAGCTTGTTCTACAGTTGCATTTATAATTCTTCCTGGTAAATATTCTAAATCTCTATATCCTCTTATTTTTACTTCTTTTAACTTAGGAAGTTTTATTATGTCTTTTTTCAAGTCTACTTCTATACTATTATATGTTTTATCTTTATAACTACTACTTATACAATTAGTTCTATAACATCTTCTAGAGTTATATTTGCTTTTAAATTTAGGATAACTACCTTGTTTTTTATAATATCTTTTAAATGCATCATCCAAATTAAATAAACAACATCTTAAACTACAAGAATCTACTTCTTTTAAATATTGATATTCTGCTTGTAAATTTTTTAAATCTTTTATCATAGCAAAACAGGATAAATTATCTTCTTTTTTCTTTTCTAAATAATAATTATATACTAATCTAGTACAACCAAATGTCTTATGAATGAATTCTATTTGACTGGTTGTAGGATACATACGGAAACGATAAGATTTATACATAGCAATCCCCCTATTGATTTAAATATATAATACAGTTGCTCGTGTATCAACTAATTTTATTCATTATTTTATTTTTCTTACCTTCTTTATAAGAAAGTTCTAGTAATCTTTTATTTTTACTATTGTAGTCATATAAAATATATCCATATTTCAATTTTTCTATCTCTTTTATATATTTTCCTATTGAATTTCTTGGTATTCCAACCTTACATATATGATTTTTAAAACATGTACATTTTAATCCTAATTTTTCATGTAATAATACCGCATCTTCTCCTATTGCTATATAAAATGCTCCTAAACCTATTATTAATAATTTTTCTTTATCTCTTTCCTTTAGTCCTTCTACCATTTTACTAAAACTCATTTTTATTTCCTTTCCGGCATTTTATATTATGTAAATTTTAAAAAGCATAATAAAAACGCCTGTCAACGAATAGTTGGCGGGCGCCTGTCAACGAATAGTTGCAAAATTTTTCTATTAGCCTTCGGTCATAGAAAAATTTTGCTCCTTGTAGCGAATAAATCCGCTACTGACTTGTTATTTAATTTCTTATTTCATCTTAATAATCCTATTGTATACCCTCTTCTAGTTTTTTACATACAGGGGGACAGGGTTACATATATAAAGCTACACGGAAACCATAGTTGTCGATGCTGTTCGTCGGATTGCTGCTGCGGCGAACAGACGCTGGACCGTTGCTGCCATCGTCGCTATAGTTACCACCACGAGTAACTCGAAGGACGGTGCTGTACGCTTCAATTGTCCAATCATTTACATTTCCTGCCATATCATATATATT
>ENA-ORPF01002002-ORPF01002002.1-human-gut-metagenome-genome-assembly--contig:-NODE-2002-length-14678-cov-7.808658_pt1 | contig 14678 bp, 9 predicted proteins | sample MGYA00242140_ERZ509070 | MGnify/ENA primary metagenome ERZ509070 (study PRJEB26280, sample SAMEA2338713) | human gut metagenome | biome: human gut; feature: human-associated habitat; material: faeces... | reverse complement strand
AGCACATGTAAAGCACACGGAGGGAGGCGATTTCCGCCAGGCTACATACAGAGCAATCCGCCAGGGGCTTAAATCCACAGAGAGCGTGCTGCTGGAGCCATACTACAGCTTTATCCTACAGGTGCCGATGGAGTATGTCGGCCGTGCAATGACAGATCTGGAGCAGAGATTTGCAAGAGCCGAGAGCCCGCAGTTTGCCACAACCGCTGCGAGGGAGATGGCAACAATTACAGGAAAGGCACCGGTTGCGACAATGCAGGATTATGTGAGTCTGGTGCATGCGTATACAAAGGGGCTCGGGCACCTGACACTGGAGCTGTGGGGTTATGATGAGTGTCACAATCCTGCGGAGGTGATTGCGCAGATGTACTATGACAGCGAGGAGGATTTCCGCAATCCGACAGGCTCGGTATTTTGTGCGCACGGCTCAGGCTACGTGGTGCCGTGGGATGAGGTACCGGAGCATATGCATCTGCCGTATGTCTATCACGGGGATGAGTCTGAGGAGGCACTTGCAGCGAGTGCCCGCACACAGAATGCATTTTCAGCGGAGGATGCGCAGGCGCTTGCCGGAAACCGCCGAAGGACGAGCTTTGAGAAAGCAGTTTCCGGTATGTCATCAGTGGAGCTTGATGCGCAGCTTGCAGATGTTTATGCCAGGGAGTTTGGCATGGGAAAAAACGATATCGCAGAGGATCAGAGGCGCAAATGGTCAGGTAAAAAGAAAAATGAGTATGAAGGCCTAAGTGGTAAACCGCGCACAGTAAAGCATGATAAGCACGGCAATCCGATTTATCCGAAGAAATCCCCGGGGGAAGAGTACCTGATAGTTGACGGATATAATATAATATTTGCATGGGAGGATTTAAAGGAGCTTTCACGCATAAACATTGATTCGGCGAGAGATGCGCTGAAGGATGTTTTATCGGATTACCAGGGCTATAAGGGCTGTCATCTGCTGCTGGTGTTTGATGCGTACAAGGTGAAGGGCAATGCCGGAAAGCGCGAGACCTTCCATAACATAGAGGTTGTGTATACAAAGCAGGACGAGACAGCCGATGCATTTATCGAAAAGACTGTGTTTGGCATACGTGACAGGTACAAGGTAACAGTGGCAACCTCTGACGGACTGGAGCAGCAGACGGTCATGAGCCTGGGGGCACTGCGAATGTCAGCCCGCGAGCTTAAGGAGCATATTGATATGACGAAGCGTGCCGGGATGGAGGCATTCATATCACGATAAACGATCATGAATGGTAACAATATGTGTATAAAGAGATGTTTATAAAGACATTTGTATGTCATAAGCAGAGATATTATAATAGTAAACATGCAAGAACATCAGAGATAAGGAGACAAGAAAATGGTAGTAAACGAAAGCATGTACCAGCTCGGAAGCGTGCGCTCAGCAATCAGGGAGCTTTTCGAGTATGGTAAAAAAAGAGCAGCAATTGTAGGTAAGGAAAATGTATATGATTTCTCAATAGGAAACCCGAGCATACCGGCTCCGCAGATAGTAAACGACACAATAAAGGAGCTTGTGACAGATTATGATTCTGTTGCGCTGCACGGCTACACCTCAGCACAGGGAGACGTGGAAACGAGAGCGGCAATAGCTGAGTTTTTGAACAACACACATGGCACACATTTTAATGCGGACAACCTTTACATGACAATGGGAGCAGCGGCATCGCTGTCAATCTGCTTTCGTGCGTTGACAAGCGACGCATATGATGAGTTTATTACCATAGCGCCATATTTCCCGGAGTACAAGGTATTTGTGAATGCAGCAGGAGCAAGGCTTGTAGAGGTGCCTGCAGACACAGAGCATTTTCAGATAGATTTCGATGCGCTTGAGGAGAGAATCAATGCGCACACCAGAGGTGTCATAATCAATTCACCAAACAACCCATCCGGCACAGTCTATTCTGAGGAGACCATCAAAAAGCTCTCAGACCTCCTTGAGAAAAAGTCTAAGGAGATAGGAAGACCGATATTCATCATCGCAGATGAGCCGTACAGGGAGATAGTCTACGACGGAATCAAGGTACCGTTTGTGACCAAATATTACGACAACACACTGGTATGCTATTCATACAGCAAGTCACTTTCGCTGCCGGGAGAGAGAATAGGATACGTCCTCGTGCCTGATGAGGTGTACGATAAGGCTGAGCTGTATGCAGCAGTCTGTGGTGCGGGAAGAGCACTCGGTTACGTGTGTGCACCAAGCCTGTTCCAGAAGATGATAGTAAAATGCCAGGGGGCAACCGGTGATATCAATGCCTACAAAGAAAACAGAGACCTTCTGTACGAGGGACTCACAAGGATAGGCTATCACTGCTTCAAGCCGGATGGAGCCTTTTATATGTTTGTAAAGGCACTCGAGGATGACAGCAATGCATTCTGCGAGAAGGCAAAGGAGGAGGATGTGCTCATAGTAGCAGCAGACGGCTTCGGCTGTCCGGGCTGGGTGAGAATATCATACTGTGTGGACAGGGAAATGATAAAGCACTCTATGCCTGCGTTTGAAAAGATATACAACAAGTATAGTAAATAATAGTTACAAAAAATAATCCAAAAAAGCGCCGAAAATTGTCTAAAAAATATGTAATTTTCGGCGCTTTTATTATGCAGTTTTCACAAAGTTGTCTCCGTGTGACCGTTGTGTGACCATTGTTTTGTATAATGGAATGAAGAGTGGGAATATAAATAAAATCGTAACGGAATAGTTACAAAAAATACTATAGAAAAGGAGATATGAGAGTGTTTAATAAAAAACTTAACAGGTTACTAGCAATCATGCTAGCTTCTGTAATGGGTGCGACATCGCTTCCGGCAACACAGGTAAGTGCTGATACACCCTCTTCAGAGTATGATATATCTAACGACGCAGCTTCGGATGATATATCTGACAGTAAAATTCCAGATGAACAGGATTCGGATAATAATGCCACCGAGGAAAAACAGCCACAGCAGCTGACGGTAGAGTATACACCGGCGGATGATATTTATGTGGGGAACAAAGTTGTTCCGGTGGTAAAATCCGACAGGGCGGATGCAGCCGTTGACAATTTAAAATACACTGTTGTAGAAGGCAAAAATCTGATTGAAAAGGATACAGACTTTGCATCAAACGGTATATGGACAGCAAAGGATACTGGAACTGTAAGGATAAAGGTGACAAAAGCAGAAGATGACAAATATAAGTCAGCAGAGGCAGAATATACTGTTACCATCAAAGAATATGATTACAGCAGTATGAATAACAGCCTGACAGGGACAATGCTGCAGGGTACACAGTTTTATGTAGAAGCACCTACATTATCGCTGGCAAGTGACAATCAGGCGGTATATGTGGTTAGAAAAGGTGATGAATGGATTGAAGCTGATAAATATCAGCTTATGCCACAGCAGGGTGATAACAGACAGACTCTTGTAATAGCACGTAAGGACAAGGAAAGCGGAGCTATCACAGATATTGGAAGTCTGCGGCTCGACTACAAATATGATACACAGCCTCCAAAGATAACATTGAATCCAAAGGAGGATGATAAACCTGCTTTCACAAAGGATGCTGTGGATTATTATGGAAATGTCAGAAAAGTAGACATGAATATCCACGATGTCTCTTTGGATGATGGTTCCACACAGCTTTGGGTAAAGGTTGATGACCGGGAAGAATTCGATGTATTTGATGTCGATAATGCCCAGAAGCTGATTGATGCAGGAATAGAGTATAGTGAGTGGATCGTGACAGGGGCTGATTATAGCAGCTGCATCACATTTGGTACAAAAGCGGATGAGGAACACAAATATCAGATAATCGGAATGTATGCGAAGGATCAGGCGGAGCATGAGTGTAATGATACAAGCTCAATAGAGCAGCCGTTTTATGTGGATAGAAAAGCGCCTTCAGGTACTATTGGATATGATGCTGATTTAATAGACGAGCAGAATATGGTCAGTCAGCAGGCATCAAATGTATATGGACAGCTGGAGGATATCAGCGGAATAAAGCAGGCATTCTACTATGTGAATAAATCAGATGAAAGTGGCAGTATTTTAAATGATGAGCAGGTAAAAGCGCTTGATGATTCAGCATGGAAGCCGTTAGAGCTTATTGAGGATACATATGATGCCCGATATAAGTACAAGATTAATACATCTGATCTGAAGGATACTTCATATAACGTATATGTAAAGGCTCAGGACAATTGTAATGGCGAGACAGCATTTTTCTCCACATCGAAGCTGGTTGTTGATACCCTGCCACCGGAGCTTACAGTGTCCCAGGATACCATGACAGCAGCCGATGAAAAAGGCTGGCATAAGGATGATATAAGCTATATCGTTAAGGCTGATGACAGCTTATCAGGAATTAAGAGTGTTGAATACACTGTATTTGATGGGAAAAGGAAAATTGTATCAGGACAGACTGTTGAGCTTGACGCAAGCGGGGAAGGAAGGATAACCATTCCGGCAGCAGAGCAGTTTAACGGAACGGATCTGATGCTTTCAGTAAAGGCAACTGATTATGCCGGTCTTAAGACAGAGGTTAAAGGTGACAGCTTCAAGTTCAGCATGGACAGTCAGTCACCTGATGTCAGTATAGAGCCTGAAGCGGGCAAAAACAGAAAATATTTCAATGACGATGTCCGTATAAAAACAAGTGTAGCTGACAGCATTTCAGGTGTTGTATCAGCAAAATACCAGATAGTGACAGATGATCAGTCAGTATCGGATGATGAAGGTGCATGGAATGAGATTGATGAATCAGGAATCATAAATGTATCGGCTGAGGCTTATCTGGATAAAAAGGTAGATGTATATGTTAAAGCTGTTGATGAGGCAGGAAACGTGACTGTAGTGGATTTGACAGCAAGCGGCAGCCAGCCATTTTATATTCACAAGACAGCGCCTGCAATAACAGTGACATATGGTACACCTGAGCAGCCGGATCCACAGTGCATCAGCAGTGTAAAAGGCACTGAGTATTACAGGGAAAACAGGATTGCAACCATTTCGGTAAAAGAGAATGAGCTTTTCTTTGACCCAGATGAAACAAAAATCAATGTAAAGGTTGATGGAAATGAACAGACACAGTCAGATGCATGGTCTGAAAAGTCGTACTGGGTAAAGACAGGCGAGGGAGCAGAAGCTGTTTACAGTAAGCAGCTCGTATTCAATGCAGGACACAAGTATGAGCTGAGTGTCAGTGCAAAAGATTTGTGTGGTAATTCAGATAATGGATTTGAGATAGAAGGAGACAAATCAGCAGAGTTTGTAATTGACGTACAGTCGCCGACAGGAAATATCAGGTTTGACGGACTTTCAACAGGCATGGATACCGTGTGGGATTTATTGCTGCCAAAAGACAAATATGAGATTTCAAGATTTGCTGCCAAGAAGGTCAATATTGCCGGACAGCTTGGAGATGAGCATGGCGGCATCAAGTCAGCAGAGTATTTCGTTTCAGCAGAGGATGCAATAATTGACGTAGACAGTATTCAGGAGGCTGACTGGAAGACACTTGACAGCCTTAATGAGGATGGCACCTTCAGTGAACCGATAGAATGCGAGAACAAAAACTGCGTGGTATATGTCAGGGTTACAGATTTAAGCGGTAATGTTTCATATATCAGCACAAATGGATTGGTAGTTGATACATGCGCACCGGCAATATCAGTCATCACACCTGAGACAGCATCAGGAGTGTACAGTGCAGATGTGCCGGTAAGTATAGAGGTATCAGATGAGAATGCCACAGGAGTTGCATCAGGAATAAAGAGCGTAAACTATACGGTAACAAATATGGGACAGACGACACAGGATGGAACATTATATAGCTATGATAAGACAGCAGCGGGCTTAAAAGATCTGGAAAATCATGTAACAGAGCAATTTGACATAAGCGCGGCTTCAAACAACAGTAATGAAGTGCGTATAGATGTTACCGCAACAGACAATGCAGGAACGGCATACACAGTAACAAAATACATAAAAATAGATACAACGGCACCAACAGTGCAGGTAAGCTATGACAATAACAGTGCAGATACATCATTTGGAGACACAGCATACTTCAAAGCACCGCGAACAGCAACCGTAAAAGTAACAGAGCGTAACTTTGATGCATCAAAGGTAGCAGCGGAAATAAAAGCCGCAGCAGGTAAGGCACCTGCTCTTTCAAACTGGAGCACAGAAGGTGGAAGCGGTAACGGTGATGATACAGTACATGTTGCCACAATATATTACGGACATGATGACGATTACACATTTGGAATCGGAGTAAAAGACATTGCGGGAAATGCCGCAGCAGGAGTGGATTATGCAAATTCGCTTGCACCGACAAAATTTACAATTGATACGACAGCACCTGTTATTTCGGTAGTATATGATAACAACAGTGCATCAAACGGAAACTATTATAATAACAAGAGAACAGCAACTGTGACAATCACAGAGCACAATTTTGATACAAGCAGAATAGCACTGAGCATGACTGCGCAGGATGCAGGAAAATCAGTAGCAGCACCGGCATTTGGAAGCTGGTCAGATAATGGTGATATACATACGGCAACATTAAGCTTTGATGCGGATGCCACATATACATGGTCACTTGCATATACAGACAAAGCCGGCAATAAGGCAAAAGACCTTGCAAAGCAGGAGTTCTGTATAGATACGACAAAGCCTGTTGTAACAATCAACGGAGTAACCCCGGGCTCAGTAAACAATAATTCAGGAAATATGTCATTTGTAATAGAGTGCACAGATACTAATCTTGAATACTTTTCACCGGTGCTTACAGTTGAGGTATATGAAAATAGCAGATTCGTAAGAAAAACGATTACCGGAAATGTGATATCAATTACAAACGGACAACGTGTAGAGTTTAGAAATCTCAATGAGGATGGAGTGTATTCACTGACATGCCATGCACAGGATAAGGCCGGAAATTCTTATGAAACAGTCAATATTATAGATGCAGGCGGAAAGCAGGTGACAGAGACTGCAGGGCAGGGAGGAAAATTGTTGGATTTCTCCATAAACAAAGGCGGTTCAATCTTCTCGCTGGATGACAATACGATGAAGCTTGTAAAGGATTACTATGTGCAGAAGGTATACCATGATGTGGTAGTCAGAGAGATAAATCCGGATGAAGTTACCAGCTGTACTGTCAAAGTAAATGGAAAAGCACTTAAGCAGGGAACAGACTTCAGTGTGAATAATGTAAGTGAAAGCGATGGCTGGCATAAGTACGAATATGTGATATCAAATGCGGTATTTGAAAAAGAGGGTCAGTACAATATCGTTGTGGAGACAAAGGACAAAGCAGATTCAGTTGCCTACAGTGATGTGAAGAGTGTAAATATTGAATTTATTGTGGACAAGACAGCACCTACATATACATTGACAGGTGTAGATAAAAACAATGAAAACTATATTGGCTCAAAGAATGCAGTATTGATGCCGAAGGATGATGGTGGAAAGCTTGGACGTGTAAAGATTACTGTAGTGGGCAAGGATGACAAAGAAAAAAAGGTTATCAAGGAAATGTCGGGAGACGATATGCTTGACTATCTGGACAAGCATGACGGAAAGATAGAGTTTGAAGTACCTAAGGAGGTGCTCTCTGCAAAAGACGGTGATTCAAGGCTTATGGTAGAGTGTGCAGACTGTTCTGTTGACGAAGGTGGAAAGACCAATGAAGTGAAAAAAATATATGGTAAGGATACAGAAGCAGATACAGAGATTGCCGAAGATGATGTACCTATGGAATCAAATTCGTCAGATGTCAAATCAGTAGAAACAAACAATGATAAGGCAGTATATATAATTGGAGCAATATTATTATTTGTACTTATAATTGCGATATTGATAATCGTTTATTATATGAGAAAAAAGATGAAAGAAAAGAAAGACAATGATGAGCAATAAGATAATTACCTATGTATTTACATCACCATGTGGTGGTGTGGGAAAAACAACAATGTCTGTGGCATGCGCGAAAGCGCATGCCCTTCAAGGCAGACTTGGCAACGAAGATTTTGAATTCTGGGAGGAGTGAGTATGAGATTTGAAATAGCAGCTGACACGGACAGAGGAATCGTAAAAGAAACTAATCAGGATAGTCTGCTGGTAAAGTGCTTCTCAACATGCAAAGGAGACATGGCATTTGCAGTATTATGTGACGGCATGGGCGGCTTATCGAAGGGTGAGCTGGCCAGTGCCACTGTAGTCAGAGCATTTGACAGATGGAGTGACGAGCAGCTGCCTGAGCTTTGCAAATCGTCGAACCCGGATATTGACAGTCTGATTCTGGAAAGACAGTGGGATGAAGTAATACAGCAGCAGAACGAAAAAATAAAAGCATATGGCAAAGCACATGCAGTAAACATGGGAACAACAGTGGTAGCGCTGCTTGTCACGCAAAAAGCCTACTACATTATAAACGTGGGCGATTCCAGAATATATAGCCTTTCAGACCATATAGAAAGGCTTACGACAGACCAGACATATGTACAGCGGGAAATTATGAATGGAAATATGACACAGGAGCAGGCTATGAGAGATCCGCGAAGGAATGTACTGCTGCAGTGTGTCGGGGCATCAGCAGAAGTAAAGCCGGAGTACAGGACCGGGGCAATGAAAAATGGAATGTCACTTCTGCTTTGTTCAGATGGCTTCAGGCATGAGGTATCAGAACAGGAAATCTATGAGATGCTGAAAACGGCAGCAACTGTAGATGGGCAGAATATGCACGACAGACTGGAGCAGCTCATCAGACTAAGCATGCAAAGAGGAGAGCGCGATAATATAACAGCAGCGCTCATAAAGGCACAGTAGGAGGAACAGATGCTTGAAATAGGCTCTTTAATTGACGGAAAATACAAGATACTAAACGAAGTTGGACACGGCGGAATGAGCGTTGTGTACCTGGCTATGAATGAAAGGGCAAACAAACAGTGGGCAATAAAAGAGGTCAGAAAGGATGGAGTAAAGGATTTTGAGGTGGTAAAGCAAAGTCTTGTTGCGGAGACCAATATGCTCAAAAAACTGAGCCATCCCAGTCTTCCTGATATTGTCGATGTCATAGATGAGGATGACAGATTCCTTATCGTAATGGATTATATAGAGGGAAATTCTCTCAAGACAGCATTGCAGGAGTACGGAGCCCAGTCGCAGAAAAATGTGATAAAGTGGGCCAAACAGCTATGCGATGTTCTTGGATATCTGCACTCACAGAACCCACCAATCATATATCGTGATATGAAGCCGGCAAACATAATGCTAAAGCCTGATGGAAATGTGGTGCTTATAGATTTTGGAACAGCAAGGGAATATAAGGAAAATAACATAGAGGATACGACATGTCTTGGCACGATGGGATATGCTGCACCGGAACAGTTTGGTGGAATGGGGCAGACAGACGCGAGAACAGATATATATTGTCTGGGAGCCACAATGTATCATCTTGTTACTGGAATGAATCCCTGTGAGCCACCTTACGAAATAAGGCCGATCAGAGAAATTGACCCAACATTGTCAGGTGGTCTTGAACGTATTATTACAAAGTGTACACAGCCGGATCCAAACAACAGATATCAGAGCGCAGCTGAGCTGATGTATGACCTTGAGCACTATACAGAGATTGATGACATGTATAGGAAGAATCTAAAGAGAAAGCTTGCGGTATTTATCACCACATCAGCTTTGACGCTGCTGCTTGGAACAAGTACAGTATTAAGCTATTGTGCGGCAGAACACAAAAAAAATGAAAACTATAATAGCATATTAAAAGAAGCGGATACCTATGACAATTATGACAATGGATATTACACGGCTATAGTCACCGACCCGACAAGGACGGAGGCATATCTTAAGCTGAATGACAAACTGACAGACGATTTTGTGCTGGACAGGGATGAGGCGCAGATATTGAACAGGCTGATGGTAGGTATAGATTGCAAGGACCACAATGGCCGGGTGCATACATATGATGTTATGGCAAAGCTGAAAGAAAAAAATCCAAAGGGATATGAGGATGTATGCTATAAGATTGGTGAAAGCTTTTTATTCTACTACGAAATCAATGTGGAAAAAGACAGATACTCCAGTGCGGCGCAGTGGTTCAAGGAAGCGAAGGAGAATCATCCGGAGGCAGGAATATACTGTGAGATATCAGATTGTCTGACATTGATTAGCCAGTATGATGGAGCAAAGATACAACAGACAGAAAAAACATATGAAGAATACAAAAAGCTATGGAAGCAAATAAATGAGCTATATGCAAAATCAGAGAATTTTGACAGCTTAGACGCAAAGATTCAGGTATGGAATGAGATAGATGATATAGTTGACACAAATATCACATCATTTATAGCAGTGACAGATAAGGATAAAGTTATGGATTTATTACAGACAATAAAGGACAAAACAGAAAAGCTGGATAAATCCATAATGCGCGAGCAGATAACAGGATTGCAGGATAATATAGACAAAACAATTGAGAAGGCACAGAGCGTGAAGGAGGAAAACAAAGATGACTTATAATCAGTACAGGATGATATTTTACGTATCCTTCACGGCATTTGCCATAATGCTTATAGCTTCAATAGTCATACTTATAGTGCTTGAAATACCTAAGGTCATAGGTGCACTTACCGGAAAATCTGCCCGGAAAGGAATTGCAGCAATTGTACAAAAGCAGACAGCGAGACATATTGACATAACATCGTCCGGTCCGATAGCACCGTCATATAACCTGGCAGGGGAGAATAAGAAAAAGCCGGGATATACACAAAAGATAGATGAAACTACTGTGCTGGATGCACCGACAGAAGTATTGCAGGATGAAACCACAGTATTGGAAGATATAACCGAAAAGCTGCAAAAAACCAATATCAGGTTCGAAGTAACAAAGAAAATAGAATTTTTACATACGACAGAATGTATCTCATAAGGAATGGAAAATAGCGAATGTCTAAATTAAAAGTAAGCATAAAAAAATCGACCGTTACTGCCATGATGAAGGCAGGACGAAAGGAAAGAATAAATGAAACCGAACTAAGCCAGCTAGCCAGAATAAAACCATGTGGAATCATGCATGTGACAAAAACAAAAAAAGACAGTGTCATATATACGTGCCCTGCAAATATAAATCTTACCGATAGATTGAAAAAAGCCATAAGCAAATATGATTTCTTTTTCATGATTGAGCAGATAGTAATAATGGTTGAGGATGTATACAATAACGGACTGAACGTAAACAGTGTTCGTTTTAATATGGATGACGTATACATAAACGAGATGACAAAAGAGATGTACTTTATATATTTTCCGATAGTAGGAGGACAGGAAAGTGCAGATATTGTCGGGTTTATAGAAAACATAATTTATACAATGACACCTGTTATCAATGAGGATACGAATTATATATCCAGATTTATGTATTATGTCAGAAGCTTCCATGGCTTCAACGGCAATGCAATAGAAAAATATATCTCACGCGAAGAGCGTGCAGTTGTGAACGTGCTGAAAAACAAAGCAGTGACAATGCAGCAGACAATGCAGCAACAGATAATGCAGCAACAGACAATGCAGCAACAGACAATGCAGCAACAGATAATGCAGCAGGTAATGCAGGGCAGCATGGATGGAACTACAGTGTTGTCAGATGATGGCATATCCGTACAGCAGATACAGCAGATGCAACCGGTGAACTATCATTTTGCAAGTCTTACAAGGCAGGTAACAGGTGAAAAGATAGAGCTTGGCAAACCATCGTTTGTGCTGGGAAAGAATCCGGAAAAGTCAGATTATGCGGTAGCAGACAATACGAATATCAGCAGGGTGCATGCAGTGATAACCACGCGAAACGGACGTTATTATGTAATGGACCAAAATTCTACCAATGGCACATTTATCAATGGAAGGATAATAAACGCGGGGCAGGAAACAGAGATATTACCGGGAGACTGTCTGATGTTAGCTAATGAGGAATTTATATTTAATGAATAGCTTTAAATATAAAAGGTGAGGAGAATAATACTATTATGGAACTAAAAGAATTAAGTCGCAGAATATCAAGGTACCGGGCAAATGTAGAAAATCTGCAGCTTGAGAAAAACAGGCTGCTTAATGAAATAGATGCTTTGGATCAGGAAGCATTGAAAATAAAGGAATATAAATGGCAGGCGCAAAACCGGTTTAAATGCAGAGTTGATAATATAGCCGGCATGGACAGATATAGCAGTCGTAATATAACAAATCTGAAGGGCAGACTTAAGAGTATTAATTCATTAAACGACGGAAAATCGTATGTAGCCAATGCGATGAATGCTATAGATTCAATGCTGAGAGATGTAGAGAATGCAATCAGGAGCAGAAATGACAGGATATATGAAATAAATCAGCAGCTGTGTACATATGAGGACAATATAGAGCAGCTGAGAATAAAAAAAAGAAGAATGGAGAGTAAGTAATGGGACAGTACAATTTAATGTTTGAGCAGGAGGAATTTACAGAACTTGTGCGTTTATACTCAGAACTTGCAAAGATTGCAGATAGACAGATGAACGAATATCAGATGATACTTGATATTATAAACACAAATGCGGTTATAAGCGGTGAATTGCACGATAAGCTGGAAGTGTACGAGGATGCTGTTCATACATATCAGAGTATACTGGGAGAATCCTTCAGGGAAATGTCAAAAAAACTTAATGAATTTGTGAGAGATGTAGATGAGGCAGATGGAGATATATATGGTATAGGAACATATGAAGCGTATTAGAAGGAGGGGTGACGCATAATGAAATTTAAGGATTTTACGCAGGAAGCATACGATGACATACAAAGCTATATGGGAGGAGAAGAACAGTGGGAGGAAATAAACAAAACCTACGGTGTAGTGGAAACCAAAGGTATATTTCAATATGATTATGAATCACAGCTAAGAAACGCGGCAACAGAATATCAGAGACAAAATGAAGAGGCAAGCAATAGTGTAAGAAGGATGTTTGATAATGTAAATGGAGTGGATGATCTATATGCAGCCAGGTTTCGGGACGAATATATGGACTTGGAAAGATTCAGCACTGCAATTAAAGAACTGGCAGCTCTGATTAATGTAAGATCCGTTGAGAATATATATACGATGGATTGCCGGACATTGAAAACAAAAGCTGGTAATATACAGGCAAAAGTGGACTCGAAGATAACAGAGTATTATAAAGAGCGATTCTATTCAGTGGATTCTAATGGAAAGACAGTTATGAACTGGGACGAAATAAACTATGAGATGCGGAAGAAATTTGTACCAGATGCAGAGCTGCAGGCACTTGTATCAGTATTTCCAAAGCTGTCCACAGATGATGAGGAAGAAACCATAGCAAATATAGAGAACATGCTGCGCGCAGGTTATGGAAACGCCAAGGATGATGAGTGGATAGATAATGCAGATCTGGAAGACCCTAAGTATTACAGTGTGAGTGTCACGAATACATTTAAGAGGGCGGTGGATATATATAAGACAAGTATGGATATAATTGACTATTACAGCGAAAAATGTGCATACAGAAACGACGAGATTAGTGATGAAGCGCTTGAAGAGATGAAAGAGCAGTACAGAGTGTCATCCCTGTTTAAAGCAATGGTTGATAGCTACCCGACAATAGGAGTTGCATATAATGGAAAAAACGATGGATTTACAATACATTCCGATAAAGAGAAAAATGTGACCGTATCCGTATGCCTGAAAGAGCTGCCGTTTGATGTAAGCATATGCAAGATTACAGACAGCAATGACAGGGAGATATTGGACAAATATTATAACGTCAAGGTAACAAATGGAACTATCAATGAAAAAGTAGGAAAAGAAAATGAGAAGGTCAATCAGATAGATGCGTATGGAATGGTAGATAATCAGATTGTAAGCCATGTACTTCCACACGGCATGATTGAGAATACAAAGCAGAATCTTGAAAATCAAAAGGAAGAGGAAAAGACTGAATGCAGGGTATTTTTTGATGTAACAAGTAATACTTTAAAAGGTAAGATTATTGATGAAGCTATAGGCCTTTCAGGAGTAATAATAAAGGAAACCGTAGGAGATAAGATTAACAAGGCTAATGCAGCAATAAATTATTTGAATGACTTAAATGAAGCATATGATGAAAATAATGAAAATGTACAAAATAATGCAGAAATTGATGAGGCAAAAGACAGACTGACAGAAACAGACTTTACATGTCAGGATATGATAGTAGCTGCCAATTATTTCGGCATGGATATGGAGATAACCAGGGTAGGTGACACCTATATCTGTGAGAATATCACGATGGATGTGGAGAAAGTGACGAAGGTGGTGGATGCATATAATGCACAGGCAGAGCCGAAAAAGCAGGTAAGTATTGATGACTTGGAGGACTATGCCAGGGGAGCAGATGATAAAAATCAGAGAGAGGATGACGAAAGTTATAAGGATTTATGTCGAAGAGTGTCAAACTATATTGATTACGTTATAGAAAATTGAGATAACAATAAATAGACATGAATGCAACGCAGACGGAAAGGAAAATTTATTATGAAGAAAGCAATATCAGTTCTTATGGTAGCGGCATGTATGTTATGTATGGTGACAGCATGTGAAAAAAAGGATAAGAAGGAAAATG
>ENA-ORPF01001988-ORPF01001988.1-human-gut-metagenome-genome-assembly--contig:-NODE-1988-length-14730-cov-9.430051_pt1 | contig 14730 bp, 12 predicted proteins | sample MGYA00242140_ERZ509070 | MGnify/ENA primary metagenome ERZ509070 (study PRJEB26280, sample SAMEA2338713) | human gut metagenome | biome: human gut; feature: human-associated habitat; material: faeces... | reverse complement strand
ATAAGAAGATCCGCTACAAGGGCAAGATCTGCGACCGCTGCGGCGTGGAAGTCACCCGTGCCAAGGTCCGCCGCGAGCGTATGGGCCACATTGAGCTGGCTACCCCCGTCAGTCACATCTGGTACTTCAAGGGTATCCCCTCCCGTATGGGACTGCTGCTGGACATCAGCCCCCGTATCCTGGAGAAGGTGCTGTACTTCGCCGCCTATATCGTCACCGATCCCGGCGAGACGCCTCTGGCCCAGAACCAGATCCTCTCCGAGAAGGAATACCGCGATATGCGCGAGAAGTATGAGGACGACTTCCGCGCCGGCATGGGCGCCGAGGCCGTGAAGGAGCTGCTGCAGCAGATCGACCTGGAGCAGCTGAGCGAGCAGCTGCACACCGAGCTGAAGACCACCTCCGGCCAGAAAAAGGCCCGCATCGTCAAGCGCCTTGAGGTGGTGGATGCCTTCCGCCTGTCCGGCAACAAGCCGGAGTGGATGGTCATCGATGTGCTGCCCGTCATCCCCCCGGAGATCCGTCCCATGGTGCAGCTGGACGGCGGCCGTTTCGCCACCAGCGACCTGAACGACCTGTACCGCCGGGTCATCAACCGCAACAACCGCCTGAAGCGCCTGATGGAGCTGAAGGCCCCCGATATCATCGTCCGCAACGAGAAGCGTATGCTTCAGGAGGCGGTGGACGCCCTGATCGACAACGGCCGCCGCGGCCGCCCTGTCACCGGCGCCAACAACCGCGCCCTCAAGTCCCTGAGCGATATGCTCAAGGGCAAGCAGGGCCGTTTCCGCCAGAACCTGCTGGGCAAGCGCGTGGACTACTCCGGCCGAAGCGTTATCGTGGTCGGTCCCGAGCTGAAGATCTACCAGTGCGGCGTGCCCAAGGAGATGGCTGTGGAGCTGTTCCGTCCCTTCATTATGAAGAAGCTGGTGGAGGATGGCAGCGCCAACAACATCAAGTCCGCCAAGAAGATGGTGGACAAGGGCCGCACCGAGGTGTGGGACGCGCTGGACGAGATCATCAAGGATCATCCCGTCATGCTGAACCGTGCACCTACGCTGCACCGCCTGGGCATTCAGGCCTTTGAGCCGGTGCTGGTGGAGGGCCGCGCCCTGAAGCTGCATCCCCTGAACTGCACGGCCTTCAACGCCGACTTCGACGGCGACCAGATGGCTATCCACGTTCCTCTGTCCGCCGAAGCACAGGCCGAGGCGCGTCTGCTGATGCTGTCCGCCAACAACCTGCTGCGTCCCCAGGACGGCGGCCCCGTCACCGTGCCTACGCAGGATATGGTGCTGGGCTCCTACTACCTGACCTTCGAGCGGTTTGAGAACGGCGTCAGCCAGATGACCAATGACGAGCTGTGGCCCGAGGGCGTGGACTTCGCCCTGGCAGGCAAGACCTACGATGAGCTTACCGAAGAGGAGAAAGCCTCCGTCCACATGAACATCTACCGCGATGAGGACGAGGCGCTGATGGCCTACAACGAGCACATCATCGGTATCCACCAGCCCATCTGGGTCCGCGTGACCAAGGAGCTGAACGGTGTGAAGGTCAGTCATGTGGTCCGCGCCACCGCCGGCCGCATCATCTTCAACCGCAACATCCCCCAGGACCTGGGTTTTGTCAAGCGCTTCAACGAGGACGGAACGCCCTCCGACAAGTTCTTTGACTACGAGATCACCGAGACCTGCGGCAAGAAGCTGCTGGGCAAGATCGTCGACAAGACCATCAAGCAGTATGGCTTCACCATCGCTGCCGAGGTGCTGGACAACATCAAGGCCACCGGCTACAAGTACTCTACCCGTGGCTCCATCACCATCTCCATCGCGGATATGACGGTGCCCAAGGCCAAGTACGAGCTGATCGACGAGACCGAAAAGCGCGTGGTGGAGATCGAGGATCAGTATAACATGGGCTTCATCACCGACGAGGAGCGCTACAAGCTGGTGGTCCGCGAGTGGGAAAAGACCACCGCCGACGTTACTGACGCCCTGACCGCCAACATGAACAAGTACAACCCCATCTTCATGATGGCGGACTCCGGCGCCCGTGGTTCCATGAAGCAGATCCGTCAGCTGACCGGTATGCGCGGCCTGATGGCCAACACCGCCGGTAAGACTATCGAGATCCCCATCAAGGCCAACTTCCGTGAGGGCCTGTCCGTGCTGGAGTACTTCACCTCCAGCCGAGGCGCCCGTAAGGGCCTGGCCGATACGGCCCTCCGTACCGCCGACTCCGGCTATCTGACCCGCCGCATGGTGGATGTCTGCCAGGATGTCATCATCCGCGAGGCCGACTGCGGTGTGGAAAAGGGCATCGTGGTGTCTGAGATCAGCGAGGGCGGTCAGGTCATCGAGAAGTTCTCCGAGCGCATCAAGGGCCGCTTCCCGGTCCGCGATATCCTCAAGCCCGGCACCGACGAGGTACTCATCTCCAAGGATCACATGATGACCGAGGACGACGCCGCGCTGATGGAGTCCTTCGATATCCACTCCGCCGAGATCCGCACCGTGCTTACCTGCCGTGCCCACAGCGGTATCTGCGCCAAGTGCTACGGCATGAACCTGGCCACCAGCAAGCCCGTCGGCCCCGGCGAGGCGGTCGGCATCATTGCCGCCCAGTCCATCGGCGAGCCCGGTACCCAGCTGACCATGCGTACCTTCCACACCGGCGGCGTGGCCGGCGGCGACATCACCCAGGGTCTTCCCCGAGTGGAGGAGCTGTTCGAGGCCCGCAAGCCCAAGAAGATGGCCACCATCGCCGAGATCGGCGGCAAGGTCCGCTTCGAGGAGGCTACCAAGGGCAGCCTGCTGAATATCATCATCACCGCCGATGACGGCGATACCCGCACCTACGCGGTGCCCCACACCGGCCTGCTGGTGCAGGACGGCGAGGTCATCGAGAAGGGCCGTCAGCTGCAGGACGGCGCGCTGAACCCCCACGATGTGCTGCGTATCCGCGGTGCCTCCGCGGTCCACAACTACCTGATCCAGGAGGTCCTGAAGGTCTACCGTCAGCAGGGCGTGGATATCAATGATAAGCACATCGAGGTCATCGTGCGCCAGATGATGCGTAAGGTCCGCGTGGAGGATGCCAACGACGCCGAGGGGCTGCTCTCCGGCGCTATGGCCGACGTGATGGAGGTGGAGGACGCCAACGCAGCGGTCCGCGCCCGTATCGCCGCCGGCGAGAAGCGTGAGGACGGCGAGGAGCTGCAGGAGGCCACCTACACCCAGCTGCTGATGGGTATCACCAAGGCCTCTCTGGCAACAGACTCCTTCCTGTCCGCCGCCTCGTTCCAGGAGACCACCAAGGTCCTGACCGAGGCCGCCATCAAGGGCAAGGTGGACCACCTGGTGGGCCTGAAGGAGAACGTCATCATCGGCAAGCTCATTCCCGCCGGCGCCGGTCTGACCGCTTACCGCCAGCTGGCGGAGGAGATGGTCCCCGAGACCGAGGCCGAGAAGAAGGACGAGGCCGAGGCCATGCACACGGAGGTCCCCACACCTGTGGAGACGCCGGCGGACATGGACGAGGCGGAGCTCCCTGAGAGCGACGGTCCCGAGACGGACACCGGCGACGCGCTGTAAGCCGAAACCGAACATCTGAAAGAGGAGGCCCTCCGGCCTCCTCTTTTCACCGGACGCCGGAAGCGCATCCGGGGTAGCTTTTCGTGATATCTTCTGAAATTATCCGTGGAATTTCAGTGGAATTCACAAACTTTCCCGCGAAACACACTTGACGCTTCCGCGCAGCTATGCTATAATTTCAAATTGCGCGGGAATTGCCCGCGGGATTTGTTATGCGACGACAGGAGGAGAGCGCCTGTGCCCGGAGAACTGACCGCCAAGGGAAAAGTCGTGGGCTTGAAGCAGACCCGTCGTGCCCTTGTCCAGGGTGCTGCCGCCCACGTCTATCTGGCTTGTGACGCCGATCCCCGGCTCACCGATCCCCTGCGTGCCCTGTGCGCAGAAAAGGCCATCCCCTGTGACAGCAGCATGACGCTGCGGCAGCTGGGTACTGCCTGCGGTATCGCCGTGCCTGCCGCCGCTGTGGCCGTCCTGAACGGCTGAATAACGTTCCATCCGGAATAGATACCCTCTGTTCCGTGGAAAAATAAAGGGACATACGTCCCACAAATCTTACGAAAGGAGAAACCAAATGCCTACTTTTAACCAGCTGGTCAAGCAGGGCCGGAAGAAGAGCACCTACAAGTCCAATTCTCCCGCTATGCAGAAGGGCCTGAATACGCTGAAGAACAAGGAGACCGACCTGAGCTCTCCCCAGAAGCGTGGCGTCTGCACCGCCGTCAGAACTGCGACCCCCAAGAAGCCCAACTCCGCGCTCCGTAAGATCGCCCGTGTGCGTCTGACCAACGGCTACGAAGTCACCGCCTACATCCCCGGCGTGGGTCACTCCCTGCAGGAGCACTCCGTCGTGATGATCCGCGGCGGCCGTGTCAAGGACCTGCCCGGCGTCCGTTACCACATCATCCGTGGTACGCTGGATACCCAGGGTGTGTCCGGCCGTATGCAGGCCCGTTCCAAGTACGGCGCAAAGCGCCCCAAGAGCAAGTAAAACTTGCAGCATGAGCTTTGCCGAAAAGGTTTCTTATATACTATATATAAAAATACCTCTTTGGCAGGCCGTACAACAGCCTTCGCAAGCTGTTGAGTACCTGTGAAATCATATTTTTATGAAGGAGGGAAGCATAGTGCCCAGAAGAGGTAATGTTCCCAAGAGAGAGATCTTGCCCGATCCTATGTACAACTCCGTGCTGGTGACCAAGCTGGTCAACAGCATCATGTTGGACGGTAAAAAGGGCGTCGCCCAGAAGGTCGTTTACGGTGCCTTTGACATCATCAAGGACAAGACCGAGAAGGATCCTCTGGAAGTGTTCACCCAGGCGATGGAAAACATCATGCCCAGCCTGGAAGTCAAGGCCCGCCGTGTGGGCGGTGCCACCTATCAGGTCCCCATGGAGGTTCGTCCCGCCCGTCGTCAGACCCTGGGTCTGCGCTGGCTGACCAACTACTCCCGCGCCCGCGGTGAGCGTACCATGGCCGAGCGCCTGGCCGGCGAGATCATGGACGCCGCCAACAACACCGGCTCTGCCGTGAAGAAGCGCGAGGACACCCACAAGATGGCGGAGTCCAACAAGGCTTTCGCCCACTTCCGCTGGTAATCATACCAACGACACAAAAAGGAGAACGGTATGCCGAGAAAGGTTACACTGGAAAACACAAGAAATATCGGCATCATGGCACACATCGATGCAGGCAAGACCACGACCACAGAGCGTATTCTGTACTACACGGGCGTGAACTACAAGCTGGGTGAGACGCACGAGGGTACCGCTACCATGGACTGGATGGAGCAGGAGCAGGAGCGTGGTATCACCATCACCTCCGCCGCGACCACCTGCTACTGGAAGGGCTCCAAGGATCAGTTCCCCCAGACGCGTATCAACATCATTGACACCCCGGGCCACGTGGACTTCACTGTTGAGGTGGAACGTTCTCTGCGTGTGCTGGACGGGTCTGTCACCGTCATGTGTGCCAAGGGCGGTGTGGAACCCCAGTCCGAGACTGTGTGGCGTCAGGCCGATCACTACCATGTCCCCCGGATGATCTACGTCAACAAGATGGACATCACCGGCGCGGATTTCTATCACGTGCTGGACATGGTGCATGACCGGCTGAAGGCCAACGCCGTCCCCATCCAGCTGCCCATCGGGAAGGAGGATACCTTCAAGGGTATCATCGACCTGGTGGAGATGGATGCCGATATCTATTACGATCAGTTGGGCAAGGATATGCGCGTGGAGCCTATCCCCGAGGATATGGTCGACCTTGCCAACGAGTACCGCGAGAAGCTGCTGGATGCGGTCTCCATGTTCGATGATGAGATCATGGAGCTGTATCTGGAGGGGAAGGAGATCCCCACCGCCAAGATCCGCGCCGCCATCCGCCAGGCCACCTGTGCTGTGGAGATGGTGCCCGTGACCTGCGGCTCCAGCTATCGCAACAAGGGCGTACAGAAGCTGCTGGACGCCATCGTGGACTATATGCCCGCCCCCACCGACGTGCCGGCCATCAAGGGTGTCAACCCCAAGACCGACGAGGAAGAGGAGCGCAAGTCCTCCGATGACGAGCCGTTTGCAGCCCTGGCGTTCAAGATCATGACCGACCCCTATGTGGGCCGCCTGAGCTTCTTCCGTGTCTACTCCGGCACGCTGACCACCGGTTCCTCGGTCCTCAATGCCACCAAGGGCAAGCGCGAGCGCGTGGGCCGTCTGCTCCAGATGCACGCCAACGAACGTAAGGAAATCAAGTTCGTGGAAGCCGGCGACATCGCCGCTGCCGTGGGCCTGAAGAACGTTACGACGGGTGACACGCTCTGCGCTGTCGACGCTCCGGTCATCCTCGAACGCATGGAATTCCCGGAGCCGGTTATTTCCCAGGCTGTCGAACCGAAGACCAAGGCCGACCAGGAAAAGATGGCTCTCGCTCTGAACCGTCTTGCTCAGGAAGACCCGTCCTTCCGCGTCCGCACGGACGAAGAATCCGGCCAGACGATTATTTCTGGTATGGGCGAACTCCACCTCGAAATTCTCGTCGACCGCATGAAGCGCGAATTCAACGTCGAAGCCTCCGTGGGCAAGCCCCAGGTTGCTTACCGTGAAACGATCCGCTCCGTGGTTGAAAACGCCGAATGCAAGTTCGCCAAGCAGTCCGGCGGCCGTGGTCAGTACGGTCACGTCGTGCTCAAGCTCGAACCGCTCGAACCCGGCAAGGGCTTCGAATTCGTCGACGCCATCAAGGGCGGCGTGGTTCCGCGCGAATACATCCCGGCCGTTGAAAAGGGTGTCGAAGACACGCTCAAGGCTGGCGTCCTCGCCGGCTACCCGGTTGTTGACGTGAAGGTCACGCTCCACTTCGGTTCCTACCACGAAGTCGACTCGAACGAAAACGCGTTCAAGATGGCTGCCTCCATGGCCTTCAAGGAAGGTATGCGCAAGGCTGATCCGGTTCTTCTCGAGCCGATCATGAAGGTCTGCGTCATCGTCCCCGACGAGTACATGGGCGACGTGATCGGCGACCTCAACTCCCGCCGTGGTCAGATCCAGGGCTTCGAGGCCCGCAGCGGCGCACAGCAGATCGACGCTTTCGTTCCTCTGGCTGAGATGTTCGGCTACGCGACTGACCTCCGCTCCTGCACGCAGGGCCGTGGCCAGTACACGATGGAGCCCGCGCATTATATCGAGATCCCGAAGAACATTCAGGAGAAGATCATCAACCAGCGCACGAACCGCGCCTGATAAAAAGGTATTGCAAAATACCGCGTTTTACGGTAAAATACCGGTGTATGTAAATGACACCGGCAAACAACGAAATTTTTTCATAGGAGGATCACTCTAATGGCTAAGCAGAAATTCGAGCGTACCAAGCCCCACGTAAACATTGGTACCATCGGTCATATCGACCATGGTAAGACCACCCTGACCGCCGCGATCACCAAGTTCCTCGCCATGCAGGGCGGTGCTGACTACACCGATTACAGCTCCATCGATAAGGCTCCGGAAGAGCGCGAGCGTGGTATCACCATCAACACCGCTCACGTTGAGTACCAGACCTTCGACCGCGTTGGCCACAACTACAAGACCGGCGAGGACAACGCCCAGATTCAGGGCCGTCACTATGCCCACGTCGACTGCCCGGGCCACGCCGACTATATCAAGAACATGATCACCGGCGCTGCTCAGATGGACGGTGCTATCCTGGTCATCGCTGCTTCCGACGGCCCCATGGCCCAGACTCGTGAGCACCTGCTGCTCGCCCGTCAGGTCAACGTGCCTTCCGTTCTCGTTTTCCTGAACAAGTGCGACCAGGTCGACGATGAAGAGCTGCTCGAGCTCGTCGAGATGGAAGTCCGCGAGATGCTCGACTTCTACAGCTTCCCCGGCGACGAGACCCCGATCATCCGCGGCAGCGCTCTGAACGCCCTGATCTCCGAGTCCAAGGACATCGACGCTCCCGAGTACAAGTGCATGCACGAGCTCATGGACGCTGTTGATACCTGGATCCCCACGCCCGACCGTAAGGCCGACCAGCCGTTCCTGATGCCCGTTGAGGACGTCTTCACGATTTCTGGTCGTGGTACCGTCGCTACCGGCCGTGTTGAGCGTGGCCAGCTGAAGCTCGGCGAGGAAGTCGAGATCATCGGTCTGACCGACGAGCGTCGCAAGACCGTCGTCACCGGTATCGAAATGTTCCACAAGCTGCTCGACTACGCCGAGGCTGGTGATAACATCGGTACCCTGCTCCGTGGTGTTGCCAAGAACGAGATCGAGCGCGGCCAGGTTCTGTCCAAGCCCGGTTCCATTCACCCCCTCACCAAGTTTGTTGGTCAGGTTTACGTCCTGAACAAGGACGAGGGCGGCCGTCACACCCCGTTCTTCAACAACTATCGTCCTCAGTTCTACTTCCGTACCACCGACGTCACCGGCGTCATCACCCTGCCCGAGGGCACCGAGATGTGCATGCCCGGCGATAACGTCGACATGAAGGTCGAGCTGATCACCCCCATCGCTATCGAGAACGGTCTGCGTTTCGCTATCCGTGAGGGTGGCCGTACCGTGGGTTCCGGCGTCGTCATCGAGATCGACGAGTAATTTGACCCCACAGGGACAAAGCCAATTAAAAAGAGGAAGCCGCAAGGCTTCCTCTTTTTTGCCAATGTTCGAAAACAATTTGTATAATTCTGACGAGATATGTCAAAATGTATTCTGATTTGCGCTCTATACTGCGGGATATGTCAGCCCGTGCTGGAAGCCGCCCTTCCCGGTGGCCACAACGTCCCCGCCGATAAGCGTATCACCGCACAGGTACAGGTTGGCCTGCACGCCCCCGTCCATTCCGGGATAGTTGGTGATGCGGAATGTGTAGCGCCGTATTGGCTGTCCCGCAAAGTCTGCAAAGGGGAGGCCCTGTTCGGTCTGCATGGCGGCGTAGTCGCCCCAGGTGTCGCCCAGGGTCTGGGGAAGCTGAAGGTCCAGCGTCTCGATCGGATCAGGCTCCACCTGCCAGCCCAACTGCTGTAAATAGTCTGCCATTTCTGCGGTGTCGGCAAGTGTAATGGTATTTTCCTTGTCAGAGAAGCACCCGGCTAACACCACGGTTACGGCAGCGATCACCATAAATGACACCGCCATAACGGCAATGCGCCGTTTGGATATATGTAATATCATCATATTCATCACCTCATAATTACCTATTTTCAATCTGATGAGAATATGCTATCATAGGGTAAAAATCCGAAAGGAGGCGGCCTATGGAGCGTCTCGACAAGCTGCTGGCGGGCACTGGGAAGTGGTCCCGCCGGGAGGTGAAAGCGTTGGTGCGGCAGGGCCTGGTGCGTGTTGACGGCCGGCTGGCCGCCTCCGCCGAGGACAAGCTGGACCCGGCCGCGGCCATCATCACCGTGGCCGGCGAGACCATCTCCCTCTGCCGCTTTACCTATGTTATGCTGCATAAGCCCGCCAGTGTCCTCACCGCCACCGAGGACAGAAAGCAGCCCACGGTCCTGGACCTTCTGCCGCCGGAGCTGCGCCGTATCGGCCTTGCTCCGGTGGGGCGGCTGGACAAGGACACGGAGGGCTTGCTGCTGCTGACCAACGACGGAGAACTGGCCCACCGGCTGCTGAGTCCTAAATACCACGTGGAAAAACGCTACTTTGCCCGGGTGGATGGTGAACTGTCAGCGGCAGATGCGGAGGCATTTGCCCGCGGGATGACGCTGGGGGACGGGCTGGAATGCCTGCCCGCCGGGCTGGAGGTTCTGCCTGACCGCGTGTGTATCGTGACGCTGCGGGAGGGGAAATTCCACCAAGTCAAGCGGATGCTGGCAGCCCGCGGCGCGCCGGTGCTGTATCTGAAGCGGCTGTCCATGGGGCCGCTGACATTGGATGACTCCTTGGCTGCCGGAGCGTACCGTTTGCTGCGCGCAGAGGAGATATCAGCGCTATACCGTGTATGTGACCTGTGATTTTTTTGACATAACCACAAAAAACGCGACAAGTTTTTTGTGGAAAAGAGAAAAAAACACTTGCAAAATCGTGATTATGACGATATAATAGGAGCAACGACTGAGCAGATTGCACAAAGTACCGTCGCGGGATTTGCGGGAGGATCACGTTATGTCCGGCAGAATTTTTCAGAACTCTGTACTCCAATTCAAAGAGACCACCGACCGTACCATCGGCGTGATCGATGCCGAGGGCACCGTTATCGCTTGCAGTGAGCTGACGGCCATTGGCAAGCGATGGAGCAAATATGTGGAGCCTATCGTTTCGGCGGACGGCACCTGCGTGGCGCTGGAGGGCAAGTGCTTCAAGGCGTTGCCCAGCTGGGGCAACACCTTTGACTATGCCGTGTTCGCCACCGGCGATGACAGCATGAGCCGCACGGTGTGCTCTATGGCCGCCGTGGCGCTGAACGCCGCCAAAAACTACTATGAGGAGAAGCACGACAAGGGCTCCTTCATCAAGAACATCATTTCCGATAACATCCTCATCAGTGACATCTATATGCGGGCCAAGGAGCTGCACGTGGATGCCGAGGTGGCCCGCGGCGTGTTCGTGGTGCGCCCGGTGGACGATCGGCTGGACACCGTGCCCGTGGATGTGGTGCAGGGCTTGTTCCCTGACCGGCAGAACGACTTTGTACTGAGCGTAGGTGAGCACGACGTGGCGCTGATCCACCAGATGGGGGAGGATGCCACCGCCAAGGATATGGAGGAGGTGGCTCTCCGCATCGAGGAGGCCCTGCGCGCCGATGGAGAGAGCCGCGTGTTCGTGGGCATCGGCACCCTGGCCCTGCATCTGCGTGACCTGGCCAAGAGCTACAAAGAGGCCCAGATCGCCATCGAGGTCGGCAAGGTGTTCGATACGGAGCGCTACGTCATCAACTACGAAAATCTGGGTATTGGCCGGCTGATCTATCAGCTGCCCACCACCCTGTGCGAGATGTTCCTGCAGGAGGTGTTCAAGAAGAACCCCATCGATGCACTGGACCAAGAGACGCTGTTCACCATCTACAAGTTCTTTGAGAACAACCTGAACGTATCCGAGACGGCGCGTAAGCTGTTTGTCCACCGGAACACGTTGGTCTATCGTCTGGAGAAAATCAAGAAGCTGACCGGCCTGGATCTGCGGGAGTTCGATGACGCCATCACCTTCAAGGTCGCCCTGATGGTCAAGAAGTATCTGACCAGCCGCGGCATCGACGCATAAGTACATATACAGAAAAAAGAGCGCCCTGTGGGGCGCTCTTTTTGCGCGATGCCGCAGAAACTTCCTTTTTTAGGAACTTTTGGGGTGGGAGGACCGTCTAAAGAACAAGCAATGCGCGGCGGGGCAAATTCAAAATATTTTCATATCTTTCCTGTTGCCATTTTGTAACTATTTATATATAATGGTATTTGTGGTCGTATTTGGCCACAATATGTTGCATTTTGACGGACAGGAGCGTTGCTATGATTCGTTTAATAGACGCCGAGAAGGTATACGACAATGGGACGCGTGCGTTAAAGGGCGTTTCCTTTACCGTGGACGACGGAGAATTCGTCTTTCTGGTGGGGCCCTCCGGCTCCGGTAAGTCCACCATCATCAAGCTAATGACCGGTGAGGTGGTGCCCACCGCCGGCCGCGTGATGGTCAACGGCTTTTCCATGAGCCGCATCGCTGAAAAACAGATCCCCTATATGCGCCGGACGATCGGCGTGATCTTCCAGGACTTCCGCCTGATCGGCAATAAGACCGTGCGGGACAACCTGGCGCTGGCCATGCGGGCGGTGGGGGCGTCTCCGCGGGAGCTGAAGAACCGCATTCCCTATGTGCTGGAGCTGGTGGGGCTGGCGGACAAGGAGAACAGCTATCCCGACCAGCTCTCCGGCGGTGAGCAGCAGCGTGTGGCCATTGCCCGGGCGCTGGTGAATAACCCCAGCACCATCGTGGCGGACGAGCCCACCGGCAACCTGGATCCGGGCCGGTCACTGGAGATCATGACGCTGCTGGAGCGCATCAACGCCCTGGGGACCACGGTGATCGTGGTGACCCACGAGAGGGGCCTGGTCAACCACTTCAACAAGCGGATCATCCTGCTGAACGACGGGCAGGTCATCGGCGACGGCCTGGGCAGCTACGAGGTGTGATATGAAGCACGATTTTAAATTTTTCGTCAAAGAAGGCGCGGGCAATATGTTCTCCCACGGGTTCATGTCCTTCGCCGCCATCGGCGTTACCGTGGCGTGCCTGCTCATTATGGGCACATTCACGCTGGTGGCCTACAATGCCAACGAAAACCTGGCGGACCTACAGCAGGAGAACGCCATCGTGGCCTTCGTGGACGAGACGCTGGAGGAGAGCGAGGCCCGGGCCCTGCAAACGCAGATCGAGAGCACGGAGAACGTGGCTGATTGTACCTTCGTCTCACGGACGGAGGCCCGGGACGCCTACGTGGAGAAGTACGATGACGGCGGTGTGTACGGCGACCTGGACGCCACGGTGTTCCGCCATCGGTTTGTGATACACGTCACGGATCCGAACCGAATCATGGAGACAAAGACCGCAGTGGACAATATCCCCGGCATTGACAAGGCCCGCGCTGACGAGGCGGTGGCCAACGGCTTTACCACAGTCCGCAACGTGGCCGGCGTCATCTCTGTCGCGCTGATCGCCATACTGCTGTTGGTGTCGGTGTTCATCATCAGCAATACCATCAAGCTGACGACATTTGACCGGCGGGACGAGATCGCCATCATGAAGATGGTGGGCGCCACCAACGGGTTCATCCGCTGGCCCTTTGTGTATGAGGGACTGCTGCTGGGCCTGTTCAGCGCGGTGATCGCCTTTGGCCTGCAATGGGGGCTGTATGCCGCCGTGGCGCAGGGAATTGCCAACTCTGACAGCCTGCAGATACTGAACGTGGTGCCGTTTACGAGAATATGGCAGTTCGTGGCCCTGGTGTTCCTGGGCACGGGTATTCTGGTGGGTGTGGGCGGCAGCCTGACCGCCATACGCCGGTTCCTCCGGGTGTAAAGAAAGGAGCGCTTGCATGAAGAAACCGAAACGTATTCTGTGCGCCGTGCTGGCACTGCTGATGCTGCTGGGTGCGGCCGCCGCCGTGTCCGTCCGACCGGCTTATGCGACCAAGACCGAGGCTGAGCTGGAGGAGGAGCAGCGCAAGGCGGCGCAGGTGGCCGCATTGGAACAGAAAAAGAAGGAGCAGCAGGAAAAGCTGAAGGAACTGGAGAAGCAGATCGCCGAGGCCAAGGCCAAGAAGAACGACGTGATGGCCACCAAGAATTTGCTGGACCAGCGAAACCAGCTGCTGCTGGAGCAGATCGACGATACCCAGAACCAGATCGACGACGCCGCGGTGCAGATCGCCCGGTATGAGCTGCTGGAGGAGGAGCAGTACACACTGTTCTGCCAGCAGGTCCGTGAGGAGGAAGAACGCGGCAGCCTGAGCTATCTGTCGGTGTTGTTCAAGGCCACCAGCATGGCCGACCTGCTGAACCGCATGGAGTTCGTCAACGAGGTGGCGGAGTACAACAAGAGAATTATCTCCGCCCTGCAGGAGACGCGGGAGAACATCAAGGCCGAGAAGGCGGAGATGGAGGCCAAGGAGACCCAGCTGAGTGAGCAGCAGGACGAGCTGCAGGGCAAGCTGGACGAGACCACCAAGCTGATGAACGAGTATGCCGCCGACCAAAAAGCGTTGGAGCAGCTGCATGACGCGGAGGCAAAGGCGGCTGATGAGATCGACGCGCAGCTTGAGCAGCTGATCGCCGACTCCGACGTGGTGCCCAGCAACGAGGGCTTTATCTGGCCCGTCAGCACCAGTAAAAAGATCAGCTCGCCCGTCGGTTCCCGCGTGGCCCCCGGCGGCTTCGGCAGCACAAACCACAAGGGTGTGGATATCTGCAACGTGTCCTATACCAGCAGCGTATATGCCGTCAAGAGCGGTAAGGTGATCCTCACCAATACCAGCGGTTGGGGCGGCGGTTACGGCAACTATGTGGTCATTTCTCACGGTGTGGGCAACACCACCCTGTACGCTCACATGAGCAGCATCAAGGTCAGCGTGGGAACCTACGTCAAGCAGGGGCAGACCATCGGCATTACCGGCTCCACCGGACACTCCACTGGGCCCCACCTCCACTTTGAGGTGGTGGAAAACAATGTGCGGATCAATCCCCTGAGCCACGGCGCGGCGCCGAAGAAGGGGTATCTGACGGGCTACACCCTCTCCGGCACCTCGGTGGGCAAATAAAAGGAGGAAGTGCGAATGTATCTGAAAGCGATTATCTCCACACTGGCTGCGTGGTTCGTGGGACTTCTGATAGACGTAAATCTCGGTTCCGGCGATTGGCAGATCCTGTGTCTGCGGGGACTGCTGCCTGTGCTGGCCATGGGGCTTTGTATCCTCAGCGAACTGAAAAAGAAGTAAGGAACGGCGAATTGTTCTGAATCGACCTCCTGTCCCATACCATGGGGCAGGAGGTTGATCGTTATGGTAGGAATGATGCTTTGGGAACCAAGCGGGCACTGGACCCGTCCTGTTACGTTAAAAGAGGTCAGCGTTCTGCATATCCGGTTTCTCTGCGCCCGGATGGCTCAGGACCGGCGTAGGAACCCCTTAACGGAGCGGCGGAGGCTCCGTA
>ENA-ORPF01001987-ORPF01001987.1-human-gut-metagenome-genome-assembly--contig:-NODE-1987-length-14733-cov-6.017918_pt1 | contig 14733 bp, 13 predicted proteins | sample MGYA00242140_ERZ509070 | MGnify/ENA primary metagenome ERZ509070 (study PRJEB26280, sample SAMEA2338713) | human gut metagenome | biome: human gut; feature: human-associated habitat; material: faeces... | reverse complement strand
GCCGCAACCAGCGCCTGCTGGACGTACCCAAGTCCCTTGCCGCCGGGCAGCCCGTGTGGTGGGAGGACGAAAAGGTATTCGCCACCCATACCATGGAACGGTAAGCGGTGCTGAACTCCTTCTCGTGAAAATGCGTTTGTCGCGGCCCGCAGGCCGCGACAAACGCGAAATATCAATAGAGGTTCCACTGAAAAATGGTCAGAGCAAAGCGGAGACCATTCAAATCGTTTTACTGTTTAAAAGACTGAAAGCTTCAGGTCAGAACAGACCGGTGATCTTGCCGTTGGCATCCACATCGATGCCCACAGCGGCGGGCTTTTTGGGCAGGCCCGGCATGGTCATGATATTGCCGCAGATGACCACCACGAAGCCGGCACCGGCAGCAAGGCGCACCTCGCGTACCTCCATGGTAAAGCCGGTGGGGGCACCGATGAGCTTTGCGTTGTCGCTGAAGCTGTACTGGGTCTTGGCGATGCAGACAGGCAGATTCCCGTAGCCCATGTCGGTGAGCTCAGCCAGTGTCTTGCTGGCGGCGGCGCTGTAGTTCACGCCGTCGGCGCGGTAGATCTTGGTGGCGATGGCGTTGATCTTGTCCTTCAGGGGCATCTCCAGCGGGTAGGTGTACTGGATGGGACGATCCTCCAGAACCTCCAGCACCTTTTCGGCCAGAGCCTTGCCGCCCTCGCCGCCCTTGGCGAACACCTCGCTCAGCACGCAGGGAACGCCCTGCTCGGCGCACACCTGCTCCACATAGGCCTGCTCTTCGGCGGTATCGGTGGGGAAGGCATTGATGGCGACCACCACCGGCAGTCCGAAGCCGTTTTTCAGGTTGTCGATGTGGCGGATCAGGTTGGAGACACCGGCCTTGACGGCTTCGAGGTTGGGCTGGCTCAGGTCGGCCTTTGCCACGCCGCCGTGGCTCTTGAGGGCACGCACGGTGGCCACCAGCACGCAGGCGCTGGGTGCGATGCCTGCATAGCGGCACTTGATATCCAAAAACTTCTCTGCACCCAGATCGGCACCGAAACCGGCCTCAGTGATGGTGTAGTCGGCCAGAGAAAGGCTCAGCTTGGTGGCCAGCACGCTGTTGCAGCCGTGGGCGATGTTGGCAAAGGGGCCACCGTGGATGATGGCGGGATTGTTTTCCAGCGTCTGCACAAGGTTCGGGTCCAGTGCGTCCTTCAGCAGGGCGGTCATGGCACCGGCAGCACCGATCTCACCGGCAGTGACGGGCTTGCCGTCGTAGGTGTAGGCGCACACGATCTTGGAAAGACGCTCCTTCAGGTCGGAAATGCTGGTGGCAAGGCAGAAGATCGCCATCACCTCGCTGGCAACGGTGATATCAAAGCCGTCCTCGCGGGGGGTGCCGTTCACCTTGCCGCCCAGACCGTCCACGATGAACCGCAGCTGGCGGTCGTTCATGTCCATGCAGCGCTTCCAGGTGATGCGGCGGGGGTCGATGTTCAGCGGGTTGCCCTGCTGGATGGAGTTGTCGATCATGGCAGCCAACAGGTTGTTTGCGGTGCCAATGGCGTGAATATCGCCGGTAAAGTGCAGGTTGATATCTTCCATGGGCACAACCTGGGCGTAACCGCCGCCCGCAGCGCCGCCCTTTACACCGAACACGGGCCCAAGGGAGGGCTCACGCAGGCAGAGCATCGTCTTTTTACCCATGGCGTTCAGGGCGTCCGCCAGGCCAACACTGGTGGTGGTTTTGCCCTCGCCAGCAGGGGTGGGGCTGATGGCGGTCATCAGGATCAGCTTGCCGTCTGGGCGGTCACTGTGGATCAGCTTGTGGTTGATCTTGGCTTTGTAACGGCCATAAGGAATCAGGTCCTCGTCCGTAAGGCCCAGTTTTTCAGCTACTTTGGCAATGGGCAGCATTTTGGCTGCCTGTGCAATTACAATGTCGCTCAGCATGTGGCATTCCTCCGTTTACAAAAAATAAAGGGCTGCGTACACCATACATCAGTGTATGCAGCCCAGACGGTCGGCTTAATGCAGGGAATAGCCCGCTTCCCCGGTGGTCATACCCACCAGATTCCGTCAGTCAGCGGCCCTGCGTTATTGTTACTGTATCACACCGGCACACAGTTTGTCAAGCCAATTTTTGGCGGATACAAAAGGGTAGAAAAAAAGCCGCCCGTGTAGTACCCAGGCGGCAGAAAAGGGGGTCTTGCCAATGTACACCGACTTTGGTTACATAGGTTCTGATGGCATCGAGTACGCAACACTCGATGAAGCTATCGAAGCCGGAGCCGCATAGGCAAGCGGGGTGTCACTGTTTATACGGCGACACTTCGTCCTTTTATTGTACTGTACCACAGAGCTTACCACTCTGTCAACACTAACCCCACCCGTGGGGATGATGACAAGAAGTTTGCAACCAACGTTGCCCACTTCAAGGCCGTCAAGAACAGAATAAAAAACAACGGATCAGCGCTTGCTGCTCTTGCGCCACAGGCCCATCTTTTCGGCGTCGGCAATCAGCTGCTCACGGAAATCTGGGTGGGCAATGTTGATCAGGGCTTCGGCACGCTCCCAGGCGGTCAGGCCCTTCAGGCGGGCAACGCCGTACTCGGTCACCAGATAATCGGTGTTGGCGCGGGTATCGGTCACAACACTGCCGGGGTGCAGCGTGGGACGGATGCGGCTTTCGTTTTGGCCGGTCTTTTTGTTAAAGAAGGTGGAGGACAGGCAGATGAAGCTCTTGCCACCCTTGGAAAGATAGGCACCCAGCACAAAGTCCAGCTGGCCGCCTGCACCGGAAATGGCACGGGTGCCGCTGCTCTCGGCGTTCACCTGGCCATACAGGTCAACGTCAATGGCGTTGTTGATGGAGATAAAGTTATCCAGGCTGCTGATCACCCGCACATCGTTGGTGTAATCAACGGGTACAGACATACACTCCGGATTGTTATCCAGGTAGTCGTACATCTTTTGGGTGCCGGCACCGAACGCATAGACCTGGCGGCCGTTGTCAATGTTCTTACAGCGGCCGGTAATGCGGCCAGCCTTTGCCATATCTACAAAAGAGTCCACATACATCTCGGTATGTACGCCCAAATCTTTCAGGTCGCTCTCGGCAATCATGGCGCCGATGGCGTTGGGCATGCCGCCGATGCCAAGCTGCAGGCAGGCGCCGTTGGGGATGCGGTCCACCACCAGGCGGGCAACAGCCTGGTCAACTTCGGTGGGGGCACCGCCGCCGCCCAGCTGGTCGATCGGCGGGTTGTCACCCTCGATAATGCCGTCAACCTGGGAAATGTGCAGGCAGTTGTCGTAGCCGCCCAGGCAGACCGGCATGTTCTTGTTCACTTCCACAAACACCTTGTCGGCCTTGCGGGCAGCATCGGCCAGATGGCTGGCGCAGGGGCCGAGGTTGAAGTAGCCGTGGCTATCCATGGGGGCAACCACAAACACCGCAATGTTCAGCGGGTCGGGGCTTTCGCGGTAGTAGCGCGGCAGCTCGGAGTAGCGCAGGGGAGAATAGTAAGCGTAACCGGCGGCAACGGCCTTGCGCTCAATGCCGCCCATATGCCAGCTGTTCCAGCAGAAGTGCTCTGCCTGATTTTCAATCTTGAAGATTTCCGGCACATGGCACAGGATGCCGCCGCGGAATTTAATCCCGTGCAGCTCCGGCAGGCGCTTGGCCAAAGCAGCGTCAAAGCTGACAGGGGTGCCGATGGCCCAGCCGTAATCGACCCAATCGTCATCCTTGACCAAAGCGGCAACGCGGTCGGCCGTTGTCAGTTTCTGTGCATAAACAGTGTTAAAATCCATTTCTACAAACAGCTCCTTTGTTCATTCCGCAAAAACTGCTTATGCAATCTTTGCGGATTTGCTTACCTATTTATATAATGTTTATGGGGCGGTACGCTGCTCTGGCGGTACGCACAGTGCGGATGCCTGAAAATCAGCCGCCCGGTGGCGTGGCGCGCTGCCCGCAGCGGGGGAGCCCCGTCGGAAGAATGGCGGCACAGTACCACAACCATTGATATTATTTTAACATTATATTGACGCTTGTCAACCAATAAAGTTCATTTTTTGCCCCCAAAACGTGCAAATCGGGTGGATTTTGTACATTCCACTGAAACAGTCCAGAAACTTTTGTCGGATTTTTAACAGATAAGCCATTGACAAAAGCTTAACAAAAGTGTAAAACTATAAGTGTGAGCTAAGCGGAACCCTGAAATAGGAGCCGGAGTTCACTTGCGGCACCAAGCAGGCGGTACGGTCTGCGGCGGGGGTTAAGGCCCGCCCATTAAACGCGCGGCGCGCATGGTGCTTTTATTTCCGCCCAGGACTGTTAGATTTTTAACAGCTTTGGCACTGCAGAGGAACTAAAGATTATGCCCATTGCAATGTATCCCGGCAGCTTTGACCCCGTTACACGCGGCCACCTGGATATTATCAAACGCAGTTCCCGCATGTTTGATACCCTGATCGTTGCCGTGCTAAACAACAGCGCCAAAACCCCGTTGTTTACCGTGAAGGAAAGGGAAGAGATGCTGCGGGAATGCTGCAAGGATATCCCCAATGTCAAGGTGATGAGCTTTGACGGCCTGACAGTCAACTTTGCCCAACAGCAGCACGCCACCGTAATGGTGCGGGGGCTGCGCGCCGTAACGGATTTTGAAAACGAGATCCAGCTGGCGCATACCAATCACGCGCTCTACCCGGGGATCGAAACCGTATTTCTGTCAACGTCCCTGAAATGGAGCTACCTTTCCTCCACCATTGTGCGGGAGGCTGCCCATTACAACCACGATGTTTCCAAGTTCGTTACCCCCAATGTGGAAGCTGCCCTGAAGAAAAAAATCCGTGAGGGTAAAGTTTGACCCCCAAAAAACGTGCTTTGTCGGGTCGCTAAGGCCTGTAAAGATACAAAGGATTCCCAACCGTCTAAATAAGATTCATATTTTTAGGAGGCTGTTTCTTATGAAGAAAATCGTTATCGCATCCGCATGCCGTACTGCTATCGGCAAGTTCGGCGGCACCCTGGCCAATGTTCCTGCTGTAGAGCTGGGCTCCATTGTCATCAAGGAAGCCCTGAACCGCGCCAATGTCAAGCCGGAGCAGGTTGACCACGTTTACATGGGCTGTGTTATCCAGGCTGGTCTGGGCCAGAACGTTGCACGCCAGGCTTCTCTGAAAGCCGGCCTGCCCATCGAGACCCCCGCTGTCACCGTCAACGTTGTCTGCGGCTCTGGCCTGAACTGTGTGAACATGGCTGCCCAGATGATCGAAGCAGGCGATGCTGACATCGTTGTTGCAGGTGGTATGGAAAACATGGATATGGCTCCGTTCGCTATGATGAAGGGCCGTTACGGCTACCGCATGGGCTACCCCATGGGCAAGAGCGAGCTGGTGGACACCATGGTCAACGATGCTCTGTGGGATGCAACCGGCTGCAACATGCACATGGGCATGACCGCCGAGAATGTCTGCACCAACGAAACCTACCAGAAGAAGTACGGCTACAGCCCCATCACCCGTGAGATGCTGGATGAGTTCTCTTACCATTCTCAGGAGAAGGCAGCCAAGGCTATCGCTGACGGCGCTTTCAAGGATGAGATCGTTCCCGTTGTCATCAAGGGCAAGAAGGGTGACACCGTGTTTGATACCGATGAAGGCCCCCGCATGAGCTCCATGGAAGTTCTGGGCAAGCTGAAGCCCTGCTTCAAGAAGGATGGTATCGTTACCGCTGCAAACTCCTCCGCCATCAACGATGGCGCAGCTGCTCTGGTTGTCATGAGCGAAGAAAAGGCCAAGGAGCTGGGTGTTGAGCCTCTGGCTACCTGGGTTGCCGGTGCATTGGCTGGTGTTGAGCCGGAAGTCATGGGTCTGGGCCCCATCGCCGCAACCAAGAAGGTTATGGCAAAGACCGGCCTGACTGTTGATGATATGGACCTCATCGAAGCCAACGAAGCATTCGCTGCACAGTCTGTTGCAGTCGGCCAGGCTCTGCACTTTGACCAGGCAAAGCTGAACGTCAACGGCGGCGCCATTGCTCTGGGCCATCCCGTTGGCGCTTCCGGCGCTCGTATCCTTGTCACCCTGCTGTACGCCATGAAGCATCGCGGCGCACACAAGGGCCTGGCTACCCTGTGCATCGGCGGCGGCATGGGCTGCGCCACCATCGTGGAAATGTAATTTACGGAGGAATTGACAATGTCCTTTGTTACGACTGAAATTCAGGGCGCTGTTGCGATCGTCACCATTGACCGTCCCAAAGCCCTGAATGCACTGAACCCCGAAGTTCTGGCTGACCTGAAGGCCGCTTTTGAAGCCATCGACCAGAACACCGTGCGCTGCGTTGTTCTGACCGGTGCAGGCGACAAGAGCTTTGTTGCCGGTGCTGATATCGGTTCCATGTCCACCATGACCAAGGCAGAAGGCGAGGCCTTCGGTAAGCTGGGCAATGATGTGTTCCTGGAGATCGAAAGCTTCCCGCTGCCCGTTATCGCAGCTGTCAACGGCTTTGCCCTTGGCGGCGGCAATGAGCTGGCCATGAGCTGCGATATCCGCATCTGCTCCGATAACGCCGTCTTCGGCCAGCCCGAAGTTGGCCTGGGCATCACCCCTGGCTTCGGCGGCACCCAGCGTCTGGCCCGCCTGGTCAGCCCCGGCATGGCCAAGCAGCTGATCTATACCGCCAAGAATATCAAGGCTGACGAGGCCTACCGCATCGGCCTGGTCAACGCCGTCTATCCCCTGGACGAGCTGCTGCCCGCCGCCGAGAAGCTGGCCGAGACCATCGCCAAGAACGCGCCTATTGCCGTCCGCGCCTGCAAGCAGGCCATCAACGAGGGCCTTCAGGTGGACATGGACAAGGCCATCGTCATCGAGGAAAAGCTCTTCGGCAGCTGCTTCCAGTCTGCCGACCAGATCGAGGGTATGTCCGCCTTCCTGGAGAAGCGCAAGCACGAGCCCTATCAGAACAAGTAAGTTAATTGACAGGCACACCGCCTGATAATTAAGCAATTCATGTAAAAATTTAAGTAGGAGGAACTATCATGAAAGTAGCAGTATTCGGCGCCGGTACGATGGGCAGCGGCATTGCCCAGGTTTTCGCAGCGAAGGGCCACACCGCCCTGATGTATGCTTCCAGCACCGCCAGCGCACAGCGTCATAAGGACAAGCTGGCCGCCTCCCTGAACAAGAAGGTCGCCAAGGGCAAGATGACCCAGGAAGCCGCGGACGATATCATGAGCCGCGTTCTGGTCGAGGAGTTTGACGCTGCCGCCGATGCCGATCTGGTCATCGAGTGCGTGGCCGAGAACATGGCCGTCAAGAAGGAACTGCTGGGCAAGCTGGACGCCATCTGCAAGGACGAGACCATCTTCGCCTCCAACACCTCCTCTCTGTCCATCACCGAGATGGGCCAGGGCCTGAAGCATCACCTGGTCGGTATGCACTTCTTCAACCCCGTGCCCGCCATGAAGCTGGTGGAGGTCATCGCCGGCGGCAACACCCCCGCCGACCTGGTGGACTATATCAAGAACCTGTCTGTGGAGATCGGCAAGACCCCCGTGGTGGTCAACGAGGCCCCCGGCTTTGTGGTCAATAAGATCCTGATCCCCTACTGCAACGAGGGCGTTTGCGTTCTGCAGGAAGGCGTTGCCTCCGCGGAAGATATCGATATTGCTATGCAGCTGGGCTGCAACCATCCCATGGGCCCCCTGCATCTGGGCGACCTCATCGGCTGGGACGTGGTGCTGAACATTATGGACGTGCTGTTCAACGAGACTCACGATAGCAAGTATCGCGCAAACGTGCTGATCCGGAAGATGGTTCGTGCGGGCAAATTGGGTATTAAGTCCGGCGAAGGCTTCTTCAACTACAACAAGTAAAATCAGAAAAAGGAGAAAAAAGTATGGATTTCCATCTGACGAAGGAACAGCTGCTCGTTCGCAAGATGTACCGCGATTTCGCGGAGAACGAGGTCAAGCCCCTGGCCGCTGAGATCGACGAGGAAGAGCGCTTCCCCATGGAGACCGTCGAGAAGATGGCCAAGCTGGGCATGATGGGCATTTACTTCCCCAAGGAGTACGGCGGCGCTGGCGCTGATGTGCTCTCCTACGCCATGTGCGTCGAGGAGCTGGCCAAGGTCTGCGGTACCACTGCTGTTATCGTTTCCGCCCACACCTCCCTGTGCGCCGCCCCCATCTTCGAGAACGGCACCGAGGAGCAGAAGATGAAGTATCTGCCCGACCTGTGCTCCGGCAAGAAGATCGGCGCTTTCGGCCTGACCGAGCCCGGCGCCGGCACCGATGCCCAGGGCCAGCAGACCACCGCCGTGCTGGACGAGTCCGGCGAGAACTACATTCTGAACGGCTCCAAGTGCTTCATCACCAACGGCAACGTGGCTGACACCTTCGTGGTCATCGCCGTCACCGGCAAGACCGTTGACAAGCGCGGCCGCAGCATGAAGGAGATCTCCGCGTTCATCGTGGAGAAGGACGACAAGGGCTTCTCTCAGGGCAAGCACGAGAAGAAGATGGGTATTCGCGGCAGTTCTACCTGCGACCTGATCTTCGAGGATTGCGTCATTCCCAAGGACCGTATGCTGGGTAAGAAGGGCGAGGGCTTCAAGATCGCCATGAAGACCCTGGACGGCGGCCGTATCGGTATCGCCTCTCAGGCCCTGGGCCTGGGCGAGGGCGCTGTCGAGGAAGCCATCAAGTACACCAAGGAGCGCGTTCAGTTCGGCAAGCGCATCTCCCAGTTCCAGAACACCCAGTTCCAGCTGGCTGAGATGCACACCCGTATGCAGGCCGCGCAGTTCCTGGTCTACTCCGCCGCTATGAAGAAGCAGAACCACGAGCCTTACTCCATGGACGCCGCCATGGCCAAGCTGTTCGCCGCCGAGGCCGCTTCCGATGTGACCCGCCGCGCCGTCCAGCTGTTCGGCGGTTACGGCTACACCCGTGAGTATCCCGTGGAGCGCATGATGCGTGATGCCAAGATCACCGAGATCTACGAGGGCACCAGCGAGGTGCAGCGTATCGTCATCGCCGGCAGCATGGGTCTGTGAGCCACGACTGCTGATTATACCCGAAGGAGATAAACATGGATTTCAAACTGTCCAAGGAGCACGAGCTGCTCCGCAAGATGTATCGGGAGTTCGCCCAGAATGAGGTCAAGCCTCTGGCTGCCGAATTGGACGAAGAGGAACGCTTTCCCAAAGAAACGATCCCCAAGCTGGCCAAGCTGGGAATGCTGGGCATCCCGTTTCCCAAAAAGTATGGCGGCGCGGGCGGCGATAATCTGGCATACGCCATCTGCGTAGAGGAAATTGCCAAGACCTGCGGAACAACATCTGTCATTATCTGCGCGCATACCTCCCTGTGCAGTTATCCTATTTACGCCTACGGCACCGAGGAGCAGAAGATGAAGTATCTGCCTGATCTGCTTAGCGGCCGCAAGCTGGGTGCCTTCGGCCTGACCGAGCCCGGCGCCGGTACCGATGCCTCCGGACAGCAGACCACTGCCGTGCTGGAGGGCGACCATTATGTGCTCAACGGCACCAAGTGCTTTATTACCAATGCTACCGAGGCGGAAACCTTCGTGGTGTTCGCCATGACGGATAAGTCCAAGGGCAACCACGGCATTTCTGCATTCATTGTGGAGAAGGATTTTCCTGGTTTCTCCATTGGCAAGCACGAGAAGAAGATGGGTATCCGCGGCAGCGCTACCTCTGACCTGATCTTTGAGGACTGCATCGTCCCCAAGGAGAACCTGTTGGGACAGGAGGGGAAAGGCTTCAAGATCGCCATGGGTACGTTGGACGGCGGCCGCGTAGGCGTAGCTGCACAGGCACTGGGTATCGGCGAGGGCGCTATTGATGAGGCAATCGCCTATACCAAGGAGCGCGTACAGTTCGGCAAGCGCATCTCCCAGTTCCAGAACACCCAGTTCCAGCTGGCCGACATGCACACCCGCACTCAGGCTGCCCAGTACCTCGTTTACGCTGCCGCTATGAAGAAGCAGAATCACGAGGATTACTCCATGGACGCTGCCATGGCCAAGCTCTTCGCCGCGGAGACCGCTTCCGACGTCACCCGCCGCGCTGTTCAGCTCTTCGGCGGCTATGGCTACACCCGTGAGTATCCCGTTGAGCGCATGATGCGCGATGCCAAGATCACCGAGATCTACGAGGGCACTTCCGAAGTCCAGCGTATGGTCGTTGCCAAGTATCTTGGTGTGAACTAAAAAAGGAGGTAAAGATATAATGAAGATTCTTGTTTGCGTTAAGCAGGTCCCCGATACCTCCGGTAAGGTTGCCGTCAATCCCGATGGTACCCTGAACCGCGCTTCCATGCAGACCATCATCAACCCCGATGATATGAACGCCGTTGAGGCCGCTCTCAAGCTCAAGGATGAGCTGGGCTGCAAGGTCACCGTCGTCACCATGGGTCCCCCGCCGGCAGAAGGTATGCTGCGCGAGCTGATGGCCATGGGCGCTGATGACGGCTATCTCGTTTCCGCCCGTGAGTTCGGCGGTTCCGATACTTACGCCACCTCCCAGATCCTTGCCGCCGCTCTCGACACCATCGGTCTCGATGACGACGACATCGTCTTCTGCGGCCGTCAGGCTATCGATGGTGATACCGCTCAGGTCGGTCCTCAGATCGCTGAGAAGCTGCACCTGCCCCAGATCACCTACGCCGCCGACGTGAAGAAGGAAGGCAACACCCTGACCGTCAAGCGCATGCTCGAGGACGGTTACATGACCATCAAGGCTCAGACTCCGTGCCTGATCACCTGCATCAAGGAGCTCAATACTCCGCGTTACATGAGCGTCTCCGGTGTGTTTGAGTGCTACTCCAAGCCCATGACCGTTCTGGACTACAACGCCCTGAAGGATCACCCCCTCATCGACGCTACCACCATCGGCCTCAAGGGCTCCCCGACCAACATCCTGACCTCCTTCACGCCTCCCCAGAAGGGCGCCGGTCAGATGCTCGAGGGCAACGACATGGCTACCTGCGAGAAGCTCGCCGGTATCCTGCTCGAAAAACACATCATTTAAGGAAAGGAGATCAATACGATGCGTAACGAAGTGAAACTTGCTAATCCCAACTATGACTCCTCCAAGATCGAAGAGTTCAAGAACGTATGGGTCTTCTGCGAACAGCGTCAGGGCCAGATGATGTCCACCTCCTATGAGCTGATCTCCGAAGGCCGCAAGCTGGCGGACGAGCTGGGCGTGAAGCTCTGCGGTCTGCTGGTCGGCGACAATGTCGGCGATCTCGCCGAGAGCATCGGCGGCTACGGCGCCGACGAGGTCATCGTCTGCGACCACCCCCTGCTCAAGAACTACACCACAGACGCTTATTCCAAGGTCATCTGCGACGTCATCTCCGAGATGAAGCCCGAGGCCTTCCTCATCGGCGCGACCAACATCGGCCGTGACCTCGGCCCCCGCTGCGCAGCCCGTCTGCACACCGGTCTCTGCGCCGACTGCACCCACCTCGACGTTGACATGCCCATCTACAAGGACTTCCTGCGCGGCGCTTCCACGCTGCCCGAGGCCAAGATCGACGGCATGGCCACCGCGAAGGTCATGGGTAAGGACCACGATGTCTCTCGCGACCTGAAGATGACCCGTCCCGCGTTCGGCGGCAACCTGATGGCTACCATCATCTGCCCGCGCTTCCGTCCCTCCATGGCGACGGTCCGTCCCGGCGTTATGAAGAAGGCTGCTTACGACGAGGCGAAGGCCAAGGCCGTTAAGGTCACCAAGTATGACGTCAAGCTCGACGCCGCCGATCTCCAGACCGAGGTCGTCGAGGTCGTCAAGGCTGCCAAGAAGCTCGTCGACCTGGTTGGCGCTGACTACATCGTCTCCGTCGGCCGTGGTATCTCCAAGGACGTCGAGGGCGGCATCAAGCTCGCTCACGAGCTCGCCGATGTGCTCGGCGGCGTTGTTGGCGGCTCCCGTGTTGCCATCGACTCCGGCTGGCTCACTGCCGACCATCAGGTCGGTCAGACCGGTAAGACCGTCCACCCGAAGGTCTACGTTGCTCTCGGTATCTCCGGCTCCATCCAGCACAAGGCCGGTATGAGCGAGTCCGAGTGCATCATCGCGGTCAACAAGAACGACACCGCGCCGATCTTCGAGATCGCCGACTACGGTATCTGCGGCGACCTGTTCAAGGTCACCCCGATGCTGATCGAGGCCTTCAAGGCCGCGAAGGCGAGCAAGTAAGACAATTTCAAAAAAGAAGGGCATCGTTTTGCGATGCCCTTCTTTTTTGATTTTTTGCAGGTCGCTGCGCGCAGAAATTGCTTGCCGCAGGCAAGCAATTTCCACACTTGCGGCCTGAGAAGTGTAATTTCCAACGCACATGTCGTTGGAAATTACGATTAAAATTATTTCGCGCCTATGGGCGCGAAACTCTGCGAAGCTTTTTGCCGAGTTAGTGTCGGTGACATGCGTTTTGACAAAATTTACGTCTGGTTTCTTGTTGCTTCGTGCGCATACTATTGCTTGGGTATCGCGGGAGATGAACGTAAGGAGAAATGCAGCAATGAAGCAGACCCTTGCCATGCTTTTTGTGACGGCGCTGCTGCTCTTCTCGCTCGCGGGCTGCGGGGAGAAGAAGGACAGCAACACCGCCAACGGCCCGTCGACCGGTACGACCGACAACGGCGCGGCGGACAGCGGCAAAAAAAAGGATAACATGCCGGGCGACGACATGAGCGGCGAAAACAAAAAAGACGACAGCGTGACCGGCGACGGCATGATGGGCGACGACATGGACGGCGACGGAGAGAATACCACGCGCAGCGTCGACCGCCGCAATGCCGCCGCGAGCGCCAGCGACCGCAGCCGCTATTTTGGCAGTGACAAGACCATCACGCACGAAAACGGCAACCTCTACGGCAAGACCTATCTGAACCCCGAGACGGAAAAGAGCGCGAACGCGCAGCTGCGCAGCAACGGCCGCAGTTTGACAGGCGCAAATATCAATGGAATCTCGAACGATGTGCGTTACCGGCAGATGCTGTCGAACGGCCGCGTGCACGACACGGACGGCTTTTTGTTCGACGGCGAAAATACGCACTACAACACCTTAAAGTGAAGAAAGCGGGAGCGGCATGCTCCCGCTTAGCTTTTGCCGTATTGACGAACCGCATTCACCTGGATATAATGAAATACAACAGAAAGGAAGTGCCGCCCTATGGATCGTGAGCTCCGCGTTGTTCTCTCCGCCCGTGTGTTTTCCGACCAGAAATGCTTTGGCCCCGGCGTGTCCCAGCTTTTGAAGCGCGTAGACGAGCTGCATTCGCTGCGCGCGGCGGCGCTGTCGATGTCCATGGCCTATTCCAAGGCGTGGACGGTCGTCCGCAATGCCGAGGACGGGCTGGGCTTCCATCTTTTGACCTCCACGGCGGGCGGCAAGCACGGCGGCGGCGCGGTACTGACGGACGAGGCGCGGCAGATGCTCACCGCCTACGATGAATACTGCGAGAAGCTGCGCGCCTACGGCGAGAAGCTCTTTGAAGAGACGTTTGCCTTTTACGATGACATTCCCAAGCAGGAAGTGCATAAAAAGGAGGAACGGCATGAGTGACAAGCTTTGCGTCTGCGGCCACGCGATGGAGGATCGCGGCGCGCAGACGCTCGAGATGAACGGCTCGAGCCTCGGTTCGAATCTCTGGACCGATCATGTCGAGGTGGATATGTACATCTGCTCGTGGTGCGGCCGCATGGCATTCTTTGAGCCGGAGGACGTGCGCGAAAAGCGCTTTCGGGATGCCTGCGAGGAAATGACGATGGACGAGTTGCGTGCGATCGTTTACGATGCCAATCCGGATATGCTGCGCGCTGTTGCGCGCGAGCGCATTGAAGAGCTGGAGTCGATCGAGCGTTACAAGGCGGAGCAGAAGCAAAAAGAGGAGGAAAGGCGTGCAAAGCGCAAAAAACTCTTTTCGGGCATTCTCGGCAGAGACGAGGACGACGGCAAGCCGCCCAAAAACCGCCCGCCGGAGTTTTGATGAATTTATTGTAAAAGTGCGCACACTGTGCACACTTTTTGCTTGACAAACGCGCGCGGCGGGTGTACACTCCCATCATCAAAATGGCTTGGATAGGGAAGAAACCGGAGTTCGCCGCCAAGAGAGGGACGCATTTGGTGCAAGCGTCCTGCGTGCAGAGCCGGCAGTACCACCCTTGAGCCGCCCGCGAAACAAGCGGGACGGGATCGCCCGTTACAGCGGACACAAGCGGCGCAGAATGCGCAAGCAGGGTGGAACCGTGGAGTAGTTGAATGCTTCACCCCTGAGAACATCGGGGGTGGAGCTTTTTTGCACCCTCAAATGAAAATGGAGGTAAATAACATGTCTGAAGAAGTCAAGATCAGCGAAGAGAACCAGTTCTCGTTTGAAAATCCCGAGTACCGCAAGACCTATTGGCACACCTGCTCCCATGTGCTGGCGCAGGCCGTCAAGCGCCTCTGGCCCGAGGTGAAGCTCGCCATCGGCCCGAGCATCGACAACGGTTTCTACTACGATATGCTCGCCCCGTTCTCCTTCACGCCGGAGAATTTGGCTGAGATCGAAGCCGAGATGCGCAAGATCTGCAAGGAAAAGCTCAAGCTCGAGCGCTTTGAGCTGCCGCGCGAGGAAGCCATCAAGTATATGGAAGAAAAGAACGAGCCGTACAAGGTCGAGCTCATCAACGATCTTCCGGAAGACGCGCACATTTCGTTCTACACCCAG
>ENA-ORPF01001983-ORPF01001983.1-human-gut-metagenome-genome-assembly--contig:-NODE-1983-length-14749-cov-2.472778_pt1 | contig 14749 bp, 13 predicted proteins | sample MGYA00242140_ERZ509070 | MGnify/ENA primary metagenome ERZ509070 (study PRJEB26280, sample SAMEA2338713) | human gut metagenome | biome: human gut; feature: human-associated habitat; material: faeces... | reverse complement strand
AGAGTCACGGTATCCGTGATGATATTCGGATACTGGCCGCCATTTATATAGGAAACCGTAAGAACACCGCCTTCCAGCGGATTCTTTTTCTCAGCCAGGATCTGGTTTAAAGCAGATCCGACCATGCAGGCCACGGGGACCGGGTTCAGGGCATTTTGCGGATAACCGCCATGACCGCCCTTTCCATGGATCTTCACTTCATAAATACCGATCGCTGCGGAATACGCCCGGGGAGTCACGGCGATGGTGCCGAGCGGAAACGCGGAAGCACAGTGGAAACCATAGATGAGATCGACATCCTTCATGACACCTTCCTCGCAGAGCGCCTTAGCGCCTCCCGGGAGCTTTTCCTCGGCTGCCTGAAAGATCAGCTTCACAGTTCCACGGACAAGCTCCGGATGGGCTGTGAGGACCTTTGCGAAGGTTAAAAGGACTGCGGTATGGATATCGTGTCCGCAGGCATGCATTTTACCTGGATTTTTACTTTTAAATTCAAGATTTGTTTGTTCAGTCACAGGCAGTGCATCCATATCGCTTCGAAAGGCGAGAGTGTGTTCTTTTTGATTGTCAAAGTAAGCAAATATTGTACTTTTAAGTGGTACAGAAACTATACAATCGAATTCTTCTAATACACTTAAAATGTAATTTGTGGTTTCTGGTAAGTCTAGTTCTAATTCGGGAATCTGGTGAAGGTCTCTTCTATATTTTTTAATGGTTTCTAACATAAATTTCTCCTTTTTTGTATATTTTACATAGAAATGTAATAAAATACAAATTATCTTGAAACAAAATGTAAGTAGTGTTATAATTTTCACATCTTAGGATAGAGGCGCGAATACGACAAGTAAATACAGAGCTGGCGAGCGTTTGATGTATTTATGAAGCAAGTTTGCCGAATGTGTTTTTTAGGCATAAAGAACATGTGGGCCAATGGAGAATATCTGTTGGACTGTCTACGCTAGTAGGAGTGCTATCAAATGATTTTGTTTTTATTTACATGTCAGTTTGATGGCTGGCATGTTTTTTAGTTTTAAGAGGTGAATTATGAAGATTTCAAATGTGGAAGTAAAGGATTTAGTAAATACATATGGTAGTCCTTTGTATGTATACAATCAAAGAATGATTGAAGATAAATTGAATGCGTTTAAAAATTGTTTAAAAAGTTCTGAATTTGAATGTGATGTGATCTATGCATCCAAGGCTTTTAACTGCAAGGCCATGATTCAATTGGTGTCAAAGATGGATTGTTCTTTAGATGCTGTCAGTGGTGGAGAATTATATACGGCTTATGCAGCTGGATTTGGTATGGCTCGTGTTTATTTTCATGGCAATAATAAATCGATGGATGAGTTGAAAATGGCTTTGAAGTATAAAGTGGGAACGATCATTGTTGATAACCTTATGGAAGCTCAATTGTTGAGTGAATTGGCTAAGAATATTGATTATACTGTATCCATTTTATTAAGGGTCAACCCAGGTATTGAAGCACATACGCATGAATATATTGTGACAGCTAATATTGATAGTAAGTTTGGAATTTCAATTGAGAAAAAATCAGGTATTTTAGAATTGATTCAAATTATCAATGCTTGTCCAAACTTATCTTTTGATGGATTCCATGCACATATTGGATCGCAGATCTTTGACAAGGAAGCCTTTGTACAAGAAGTCAATAAGGTGTGTGAGTTTGTTTCAAACTTAGGTGTTGATGTATCCACATTAAATTTTGGTGGAGGTTTTGGCGCTGTATATACGGATGAAGATACACCCATTCCTGTGGATATAGTATGTGATACTTTGATTGAAGCCGTGAAATGTAATATAGAAAAATATGCATTAAATATCAATAAAATTTGTATTGAACCAGGACGAAGTATTGTGGCGGAAGCGGGAAGCACAGTTTATACAGTTGGTTTTATGAAGGAAACACCGCATAAAAATTATATCTTTGTGGATGGAGGTATGAGTGATAATATTCGTCCTGCATTATATCAGGCTAAATATAGTTGTGTGATTGATGGAAAAGAAAATGAAATGGCAAGTAAACACTACAAAGTTGCGGGTAAGTGTTGCGAATCTGGAGATGTGATCATTGAAGATGCATACTTACCTGAAGCAAAACCGAATGATTTGCTTGTAGTGAAAACTACAGGTGCTTATGGTTATTCTATGGCAAGTCACTACAATAAAGCGTGTGGCTTACCGGTCATTTTTTGTAAGGATGGAAATAGCCAGTGTGTGATTCGTGGTGAAAATTATGAAGATTTGATTCGATTGGAGAATGATTTATGCGCATAAAGTTTAGTAAGTATCATGGTTTAGGAAATGATTTTATTCTTACAAGATATATTGAAGGTATTGATATTCCAACATTGGTTCAAGCTTGTTGTTCTAGACATACAGGTATTGGTGCGGATGGAATGATTTTTGTGAAGGAAGATCCACTTGAAATGGTTTACTACAACCAAAATGGTTCTAGAGCTCCGATGTGTGGCAATGGCATCCGTTGCTTTGCGGCTTATTGTTTTGATGAAGGTATCAATACAGATGAAGTTGTTCCTGTACAAACCTTGGCTGGTGAAAAAATCGTACATCTTATATCTACGTCTCCATTTGAAGTTTGTGTAGATATGGAACAACCGTTGTATGATAATCATTTGATTGATGTAGATGAACATGAAAATGTGTGGAAAAGAGAAGTTTGTGGAGTGGATACATATAGTTTGTTTATGGCCACAACCCATACGGTTGTCTTTGTGGATGATGCGTTTAGTGAAAAAAATGTTGAACTAGGAAGAAGAATTTGTCACGATCCCTTATTTAAAAAACAAACCAATGTGAATTTTGTACAAGTGATAGATGATACACATATTACGGTTATGACTTATGAAAGAGGTTGTGGTATTACGCTTGCGTGTGGAACAGGCGCTTGTGCAAGTGTTGTCGTCGCAAATAAATTGGGCTTTGTTCAGAGTGAATGTGAAGTTCAATTAAAATTAGGTAGTTTAAAAATTGAAGTGAAGGACCATGTATATATGACGGGTCCTGCAAAAAAGATATGTGAAGGAGAATTTGTATGTTAAAAGGATCAATTGTAGCTTTAGTAACACCATTCCACGAGGATGGTACAGTGAATTTTGAAAAGTTAGGTGAATTGTTGGATTGGCAAATTGAAAATTCAACAGATGGAATCTTGATTTTAGAACATCGGGAGAAAGTAGTACAATGACGCACGAAGAAGATGATGCGGTAGCTCTTTATACGATTGAAAGAGTCAATCATCGTGTACCTGTTATTGTAGGAGCGGGTTCAAACTGTACGCAAACGGCTTTGGAAAAAAGTTTGAAGTATCAGAATATGGGGGCTGATGCCTTACTGTTGATTAGTCCTTATTATAATAAAGCCAATACGCAAGGTATGATTCGTCACTTTACAACGGTTGCAGATGCCGTTCAAATCCCTATTATTTTATATAATGTGCCAGGACGTACGGGTTGTCACATTGATGAAGAGGCGGTTAAAGTATTGAGTAAACACCCAAATATTTGCGGCATCAAAGAGGCGAGTGGAAATATCAGTTATGCCACAAATATTGCGCGTTATTTAAGTGATGACTTTGTGATGTATTCAGGAAATGATGACATGATTACTTCGATGATGGCACTAGGTGCTAGTGGAGTCATTAGTGTTTTGGCAAACTGCTTACCTAAAGAAACACATGAAATTGTGCAGGATTATTTGGATGGAAATGTAAAGGCAAGCTTAGAAAAACAATTGAATTATTTAGATTTTATTCATGCTTTATTTATTGAAGTCAACCCAATTCCGGTGAAACAGGCATTGAATTATATGGGTAAAGAAGTTGGTGGATATCGTTTGCCTTTATGCGAAATGGATGAAGAGTATGCCAAAATTTTAAAAGCCGCAATGGAGGACTTGGGATTATGTTAAAAATAGCGATTGTAGGTACAGGAAAAATGGGTTCTCTTATAAAGGAAACAGCTCAAAATCAAGGTATGGAAGTAGTTCATTGTTTTGAGAAAGGAATCGATGATCATTGTATGGATGTAGATGTTGTGATTGATTTTTCGCATCCCAATAATTTAGCGAGTGTCTTAAATTTTGTGAAAACGAAAAAGTGTGCTTTAATCTATGGAACAACGGGATTAAGTGAGAATCAAATCGATAGCTTAAAACAAGTTTCAGATGAAATCCCTTTATTTTATTCGGCAAACTTTTCATATGGTATTGCCGTATTTGAACAGATTCTAAAACAATTTGCGCCTTTATTAAAGAATGATTTTGATATGGAAGTACAGGAGATTCATCATAATCAAAAGCAGGATGCGCCTAGTGGTACAGCCAAAATGTTAGTGAATGCTTTAGATCCAGAAGATGAGTATACAAAGGTATATGGCAGAAGTGGTTTTACAGGAAAACGCCAACATGAAATTGGAATTCATTCGCTTCGTGGAGGTACTGTGGCAGGAGAGCATACAGTGTATTTCTTTGGAGATAATGAAACGTTAGAAATCAAGCATAGTGCTAATTCGCGCCAGATCTTTGTGAATGGCGCATTAAAGGCAGCCAAGTTTGTGGTCAATCAAAAACCAGGTTTATATAGTATGGAAGATATGATGTAGGAGGTATATATGGAAGCAGAACAAATTATTCGTTATATTCAAACGGCTGAAAAGAAAACGCCGGTAAAAGTATATTTTAATTCAGAAAGAGAGATTTCTTTTCCAAATTGTAAAGTCTTTGGCAATGTTGTATTTGGGGATTGGAAAGATATAGAACCTGTTCTTTTGATGAATCCAGAAGTGGACTATGAAGTCGAAAACAATTGTCGTAATAGTGCTGTTCCTATGTTGGATCTAAAAAATATTCATGCACGTATTGAACCAGGTGCATTTATTCGTGAACAAGTTGAAATTGGAGATAATGCCGTTATTATGATGGGGGCTATTATTAATATTGGTGCTGTCATTGGTGAAGGTACTATGATTGATATGGGAGCCGTTTTAGGTGGAAGAGCTACTGTAGGAAAACATTGTCATATTGGAGCTGGAGCTGTACTTGCAGGTGTCATTGAACCAGCTAGTGCAACACCGGTTATCATTGAGGATGATGTTTTAGTTGGTGCCAATGCCGTAGTGATTGAAGGGGTACATGTAGGTAAAAATGCTGTTGTTGCAGCTGGTGCCGTAGTTATTGATGATGTGCCAGAAAATGCGGTAGTTGCAGGATGTCCTGCAAGAGTCATTAAAATGAAGGATGAAAAGGCTACACAAAAGACAAAGTTAGAGGATGCTTTAAGGAATCTTTAGGGATTCCTTTTTATTTGTACATTACTAAAATACGTGATTTGCATGTAAATGGGGAGTGAACTTCAGAAAATGAATTGAAATTTAGTAATAATATAATGGAGATCAGTGATATTTATAGATGTATAAATATTGTGATTGTTTTTACATTGAAATGTTATAACAATAGTTTTATAATGAAATTGAATGTTATAACAATTAGACAGGAGGCAATTATGGAAATTAAAGACGCAAAAGTATTTCATGATTATTTAAATGGTGTAATTGAAGGTGAGGATGTAAAGAAGAGTACAAAATTGTATTCGAATGCTAAAACATTCTATAAGAGTGTGGATTCAAGTGTTTCAGATGATCAAATTATGTATGAAGTGTATTCGTATGAACATGATGGTTTGTGTTATGGATTGACTGTGATGCAGCCAGTATGCGTGAATGGCGAATGTAATGTAACGCGTGGACATTTCCATGAAAGTTTAGATTGTGATGAAATCTATTGTGGCATGGGTGGTGAAGGTCTTCTTTTATTGATGGATGAAGATTATCATTGTCATGCTGAAAAAGTAAAAGTGGGAAGTGTTCACTATATTAATGGTCATTTGGCACATCGCCTTGTGAATACGGGAAATAGTGAGTTGAAAGTACAATGTATGTGGCCAAGCAATGCGGGTCATGATTATAAGCGTGTAGAAGAGCATCCTTTTACAGTAAGAGTGTATAAGGAAAATGGTGAATTGAAAGTGGAGGAAGAATGAGTTATTTAAATTTTAAATCGGAATATGATCGTTTTCCTAAGACGACAATAAAGAATCATAGAGCGTTTCATGGATATGATGCAATTTATCAGGAGTTAAATAAGAAAATTAATAATAGGAGTGTTGTAGTCTTTGATTATTATCCAGGCGTAGATGAGAATGAAGTATATGAACTCATCAAACGCTTCAATTTTTCTTTGGAAATCAATATGCATGATATTTTTAAGGATGGAAAAACCATGACCGAACAAATGAAATACAATCTAACGGATGATCGTGTGTTTGGTAAGATGTATTATGGTAATCTTGTGGATTTTATGGATGAAGATAAACTAGAAGAAGCTAAAGACAAAATCAATGAACATAAAGGCTCTGTCATTGTATATGGAGTGGGTGCTAGTTTAGTAAGTCATGGCGATATGTATGTTTACTTTGATATGGCACGTTGGGAAATTCAACTACGCTATCGTAAAGGGATGGCTAACTATAATGCGACAAACTTTGATGAAGATATTTTAAAGAAATATAAGCGTGGTTATTTTATTGAATGGCGTATTGCCGATAAGCATAAGGCTGAAAGATTTGAAAGTTTTGATTATGTGGTGGACACAAACAAATCAAACGATCCAAAGATGATTTCAAGTGATACTTTTAAAGAAAGTTTAAGTCTACTTGCTCAAAAACCATTTCGTACAGTACCATACTTTGATCCAGGCGTATGGGGTGGTCAATGGATGAAGGAAGTTTGTAACTTAGACAAGAATCAGTCCAATTATGCATGGAGCTTTGATGGTGTGCCAGAAGAAAACAGCATTCTATTTGACTATGATGGAGTTACATTTGAACTTCCAGCTATGGATTTAGTGTTGTATCAACCAAAAGAATTATTGGGAGAACAAGTCTATGCTCGTTTTGGGGCAGAATTTCCAATTCGCTTTGACTTTCTAGATACGATGGAAGGACAAAACTTGTCTTTACAAGTACATCCATTAACGGAATATATTAAAAAGAATTTTGGTATGAGTTATACACAAGATGAGAGTTATTATATTCTAGATGCCAAAGAAGATGCACATGTGTATTTAGGTCTAAAAGAAGATATTCAACCCAATGAAATGATTTCTGATTTAGAGTCTGCGCAACGTGGTGAAATTGTATTTGAGGCGGATAAATATATCAATAAGTTTCCGGCAAAGAAACATGATCATTTCTTAATTCCAGCAGGAACTTGTCATTGTTCAGGAAAGAATGCGATGGTATTAGAAATTAGTGCTACACCTTATATCTTCACATTTAAATTGTGGGACTGGCAAAGACTAGGCTTAGATGGACTTCCTCGACCTATTAATATTGAACATGGAAAACATGTCATTCAATGGGATCGTACGACAAAATGGGTCAAAGAAAACTTGGTCAATGCGACTTATGAAGTAAAAGAAGATGGAAATGATTGTAAGATCGAACATACGGGACTTCATGAATTAGAATTTATTGAAACAAGAAGATATACAATCAACAATGATTCATTCCATAAAACACATGGTACAGTGAATATGTTGAATTTAATTGATGGAAGAGTGCCATTATTGAAGGTGACTTTGAACCATTCATTGTGCATTATGCAGAAACCTTCATTATTCCTGCAAGTATCAAGGAATATACAATCAAGCCTTATGGTTGTGATGAAATTAAAGTATTAAAGGCATATGTAAGAAACTAAAGTAATGGACATTTTTGGCCTAAAGAAAAAACCTGAGAGTTTATGATCTCTCAGGTTTTCTTAGCCTTTTAAGGCATCTAATTCTTCTTGAGTTAAAGCTCTAAATTCACCTAATGGTAAATCATTTAGTTTTAAAGGACCAAACTCAATACGTTGGAGATAGGTAACAGTGCAGTTTGCCTTTTCAAACATTCTTTTGACTTGATGGAATTTTCCTTCATGAATCGTTAGATAGGCTTTATTTGTATCTAAAATTTCTAGTTTTGAAGGGGCTGAAGTAAATTCCTCAAATTCCATAGGCTGATTAAAGAAGTCTACGGCATTTTCTGGTAAAGTTCCATCAAATTCAACATAATATTTTTTATCTACATGTTTTTTTGGTGATAATACTTCATGCGTTAATTTACCATCGTTGCTGATGAGTAATAATCCTTCTGTATCTATATCCAATCTTCCAACTGGATACAAATCGTGTCTTTGGCTTTGGACAAGTTCCATGACTGTAGGATAGAGCATATCTTCTGTGGCGCTCACATAGCCTTGAGGCTTATTTAAAATATAGTATTCGTATTCTACATAGCTTACAGGTTCATCATCCACACAAACACGATCATCTTCTTTTACGTTATAGTCTGCCTTTTTTATGGTTTCATCATTAATGGTAACCCAGCCGTTTTTAATTAATTTTTTTACATCGTTTCTTGTGCCAAATCCCATATGTGATAAATATTTGTCAAGTCTCATTGATAACGCCATCCTTTCGCATATTTATTTTTTAATGAGCCTTTAGAAAGTTTCGCAAATCCTAAAGGGAAGTTATTTACGCAAACAAGTGTCCATCCAGATGTTTTTGAATCCAAATCTTTCACATCTAGAGTTTCACCTTTTAAGTATTTAATAACACGCTCATCTTCAATGGAAAAGTTTAATACATTTTTAAATTGTTCAGGACAAAGGGCAAGGGCAAGGCTTTGACTTGGCTCAAAATGTTTACCTTTAAGTTGACCTAATAATAAGCCAGATCTTAAGACGCGATAGCCTTTATAAGCTTGAAAATTACTGTTTAACCAGATGACCTTGTCCTTTTTGATTTTAATGACTCCCTTATTTAATTTAACCAATCGTAAAAAATCAGTAACACAATCATCAAGCCTATCGCTTGGCTCCAGTCTTATTTTTTTATGTTTTGTTTCTCCGTCTTTGACAAGTAAAGCTACAAAGTGACCTTCTCCCTTGATTTTATGTGGATATAAACGAACACATTCCTTCATGTTTACACCTGGCATCATACCATCAATTTTATTAATAGGAACAAGATGTAAGTCTGGATGTTTGTCTAATACATCTTGAATAACTTCTTCATTTTCGTGAATCGAAAAAGTACAAGTGGAATAGACAATGGATCCACCTGGCTTTAACATGGATACAGCAGCATTTAAAATGTTTTTTTGAATAGGCGGATAGAACGTATCGTCTTTTTCAATCCAGCTTTTGATTAAGTCCGGCTCTTTTCGAAACATGCCTTCACCACTACATGGGGCATCCACTAGAATCTTATCAAATGTTTCTGGATAATGTTGTTCCATGTTTGTCAAATCTTCACTGGTAACCCAAGCATTGTCACAACCAAATAGTTCGATGTTCTTTAAGAGTCCTTGGCATCTTGAAGAACTTATATCATTTGAAATTAAAAGTCCATTACGATTGAGCTTTGTCGCAAGCTTTGTGCTCTTTCCACCAGGAGCTGCACACGTATCTAATACAATATCATTTTCGTCTACAGGAAGCACTTGAGCTGGTAACATAGCACTTGGTTCTTGAAGATAGTAAAGGCCTGCATAATAGTAGGGGTGTTTACTGGGTTTATCTTCACTTGAATAATAGAAGCCATCGTTTGTCCAAGGGATGGGTTCTAGTTTAAAAGGGGAAATCTTTAAGAATTCTTCAACAGAAATCTTTAGTGTATTGACTCTTAAACCATAATATCTGTCATGATCAAAACTATTTAGATAATCTCCATATTCTTCTTGAAGAAGCTCTTTCATTTGTTCTTTAAATTTAACTGGAAGTTCCATTATAGATCAAATGCCTTTCCAAGTGCTTGAACGGCTTTAACTTTATCTTTCTTTTCAATTGTTAATGAGATAGAGATTTCACTAGAAGTAATCATATAATACTTAATGCCATTTTCACTTAAGATGTTTAATACTTTACTGGCAATACCTGAATGTGTAGAAATACCAAGTCCTACTAAAGACAATTTAATGTATCCAAGCATTTGATGTACAGGATATTCTTTTGAGGCATGTTCCATGATTTGATTGCTTTGTTCTTCAGAACAATATAAAGTAAAGTTGGCTAGACCTTCATCATCTAATTGTTGTGAAATTGTATCTAGGTTGATGTTTAAATCGGAAATCATCTTAAATAGTTTTCCTAAATAAACACCATCATTAGGTAAGTGCATAAAGCGCATGATCGCATAGTCATCTTTTACACTTAAACCTGTAATTGGCATATCTTCTAATTCTTTATGCATAATCCAAGTTCCTTTCTCTAAATCTGTTTCCAAAGCTTTTCCTAAGAAAAGGGGAACATTATATTTACTGGCTAGTTCGACACTTCGAGTTTCTAATACTCCAGCTCCTAAACAGGCCATCTGCATCATTTCTTCATAAGAAATGGATTTTAGCTTTTTAGCACGTGTATATAATCTTGGGTCAATTGTATAAACTCCATCTACATCGGTAAAAATGTGACATTGATAACCAAGTTTTGCGGCAATCGCAACCGCTGTTGTATCACTTCCACCACGACCTAAAGTAGTGATGTCTCCATATTCAGTAGCGCCTTGAAAGCCGGCTACAACAACAACTTTTCCCTGGTCTAAATGAGATTGTATTGTAGTTGTATCAATATCTTTGATCAAAGCACGAGAATGGTGTTTACTTGTTAGAAAACCGGCTTGATAGCCAGTTAAGCTGATCGCATCCACACCTATTGAATTCATCGCAATCGCAAGAAGTGTAATTGTTTGTTGCTCGCCCGTAGATAATAAAGAATCCAATTCTCGTTTGTTTGGATTGTTTGTGACACTATGAGCTAATTCTATTAATTTATTTGTGGTTTTTCCCATGGCACTTGCAACAATGACTAGATTGTGACCTTGTTCTTTCATGTGTTTGGCATGAAGTGCAATAGCCTGAATCTGTTCAATGGTTCCAACGCTGGTTCCACCATATTTTTCAACTATATTCATATTTTATTCTCCAACCACACTATTTTAGCATATAAAAAGCTGTCTTAGACAGCTTTTGTTCCATTAATATATACATTTTTAATTGTATTATTCAAATCAATCAAACTTTTTGTACAAATTATAAAGTCAGCATCTTTGCCTTCTTTGATAGAACCAACTCGATTCTCTAAATGTAAGATTTTAGCGGGATTGATTGTGATGGCCTTGATGGCTTCTAGTTCTGGTAGTCCTGCCTTATGTGCAAGTGCGGCATTTAATGGCAGATATTGTTGGGGATTGAATGGGGAATCGGTTGTGATCGCAAATAAGATTCCTTTTTCATACATCTTATTTGGGGTTTCAAACGAATCGTTGGCACATTCAAACTTATCTTTATGACAAAGGCTTGGTCCACAAATACATGGAAAACCACTCTCTTTGATTTGGTCTAGAATCGCTTGTGAATCCGTCGCATGATCTAAGGTGATTTCAATATCGTATTCTTTTGCGATACGAATTGCCGTTAACATATCATCGGCTCTATGGGCATGACACTTTAATGGAATCTCTTTTTTGATGACTGGAATCATGGCTTCTAGTTTTTGATCATAATCTACATCTTTACCAGATTCTTTTTTAGCTAAGTATTCTTTAGTCTTAGCTAGAGTTTCTCTAAGTAATGCACTGATTTGCATACGCGTATCAATTTTCTTTCCTTTGTAGCAATTCTTTGGGTTTTCACCAAAAGCTGCCTTCATCGCAATTGGATTTTGAATTGTCATTTCATCAATACAATTTCCTTTTGTCTTATACGCAAAGAATGTTCCACCAATCACATTGGCACTACCAGGACCTGCAGCTACCGTTGTGACTCCTGCTTCTAATGCAGTTTGTACGGTTTCATCCATTGGATTACAACCATCAATACCACGCATGTTTGGAGTGATTGGATCTGTGATTTCATTTAAATCATTGCCTTCAAAGCCAATAGCTGTTTCTTCCATGCCCAAATGACAATGGGCTTCTACCATGCCTGGATATACATTGAATCCTGTAAGATCTTGAACATCTTCATCTTTGGGTTCTAAATTCTTTCCAATCTCTGTAAATATACCTTTATTGACTCGAAAATCCCCAATAAAAGGATCTTCTTCCATGGTATAAATAGTGGCATTTTTAAAAAGCATTAAGCGGCCTTCTTTCCGTCGACATAAACATCTTTGATTTCATTTGTCGTATCTAGGATGTTCTTTGTACAAATCACAAAGTCAGCGTCTTTACCTTCCTTGATAGAACCTACACGATTGTCTAAGCCTAAGATTTTAGCTGGATTGATTGTGATGGCTTTAATAGCTTCATATTCAGGAAGACCTGCTTTAGCAGCTAGAGCAGCACTTAAAGAAAGATATTGTTGAGGCACTACAGGAGAGTCTGTAATGATTGAGAATAAAATACCAGCTTTATATAGTTCGTTTGGTGTTTCAAATGACATATTCGCAAGCTCAAATTTTGATTTGTGAGTCAAAGCAGGTCCACAAATACAAGGGAATCCACTTTCTTTGATTTGAGGAATGATACAACGAGCATCTGTAACATGATCTAATGTCACTTTAATATCATATTCTTTCGCAATGCGAATCACTGTTAAAATATCATCGGCTCTATGACAATGGCACTTTAATGGAATTTCTCTTTTGACAACAGGAATCATAGCCTCTAACTTTTGATCATAAGCTACATCTTTACCTAATTCTTTTTTCTTCATGTATTCCTTTGTCTTTTCTAATGTTTCTCTTAAAAGAGCACTAATCTGCATACGCGTATCAATTTTCTTTCCTTGATAACAACGCTTAGGATTTTCACCAAAGGCTGCCTTCATAGCCAAAGGATTTTGAATGCTCATTTCATCGATACAGTTACCTACGGTTTTATACGCAAAGAAAGTTCCACCAATCACATTAGCACTACCTGGTCCTGCAGCGACTGTAGTCACTCCACTTTTTAATGCTTCTTTAATTGTTTCATCCATTGGATTACAGCCATCAATACCGCGAATGTTGGGTGTGACTGGATCTGTGACTTCATTTCCATCCTCACCTTCAAAGCCAATGGAAGAACATACCATGCCTAAATGGCTGTGGGCATCAATAAGGCCAGGGAAGACATATAATCCATTTAGGTCTTGTACTTCTTCATCTTTGGGATTTAAATCTTTTCCAATTTCAGTAAATACACCTTTATCAACCCGAAAATCACCAATAAAAGGTTCTTCTTCCATAGTATAAATAGTCGCGTTCTTAAATAACATTACACAGCCTTCTTTCCATTGATATAAACGGATTGAATTTCATTTTGTGTATCAAGAATATTCTTAGTACAAATAATAAAGTCAGCATCTTTACCGGCTTTAATAGAACCTACGCGATTATCGAGTTTTAAAATCTTAGCTGGATTGATCGTGATTGCTTTGATAGCTTCATATTCATCCATACCTTCTTTTGCGGCAAGAGCGGCACATAAAGATAAATATTGTTCTGGAATAACTGGAGAATCAGTAGTGATGGAAACTAAGATTCCAGCTTTGTTTAATACGCCAGGCGTTTTAAAGGATTTGGATTTTAATTCAAATTTAGTCTTATGACCAAAACTAGGACCGCAAATACATGGATATCCGCTTTCTTTGATTTGTTCGACAATGCATCTTGCATCCGTCGCATGATCTAAAGTTACTTCAATGTCATATTCTTTCGCAATACGAATAACAGTTAAAATATCATCAGCTCTATGTGCATGGCACTTCAATGGCAATTCTTTTTTGATAACTGGAATCATGGCTTCTAACTTTTGATCATAATCTACATCTTTACCAGATTCTTTCTTTAATATATATTCTTTAGTTTTAGCTAGAGTTTCTCTAAGTAATGCACTGATCTGCATACGCGTATCAATTTTCTTTCCTTGATAACAACGCTTAGGGTTTTCACCAAAAGCTGCCTTCATTGCGATAGGATTTTGAATGCTCATTTCATCAATGCAATTTCCTTTCGTCTTATACGCAAAGAAAGTTCCACCAAGAACGTTGGCACTACCAGGACCTGCAGCTACTGTAGTTACACCACCTTTTAATGCGAGTTCTACTGTTTCATCCATTGGATTACATCCATCAATACCACGCATATTTGGTGTGATTGGATCTGTGATCTCATTGACATCATCGCCTTCAAAACGAATGGCTGTTTCTTCCATACCTAAATGGCAATGGCTTTCAACTAAACCAGGAAATACATATAGACCATTTAGATCTTGTACATCTTCACCTTCATTTGCTGTTAAATTTGTTCCAATTTGTGTAAATACACCTTTATCAATTTTAAAATCACCTACAAATGGATCTTGTTCCATTGTATAAATTGTTGCGTTCTTAAATAACATTATGCTTCCTTCTTTCCATTAATATATACATTTTTAATTTCATTTTGTGTATCTAAAATATTCTTTGTACAAATCACAAAGTCTGCATCCTTACCAGTTTTAATAGAACCAATACGATCATCCAGTTTTAAAATCTTAGCTGGATTGATTGTGATGGCCTTAATAGCTTCATATTCTGGAAGACCTGCTTTTGCGGCTAAAGCTGCACTTAATGATAAGTATTGTTCGGGTACTACAGGAGAGTCTGTGATAATAGAAAATAGAATACCGGCTTTATAGA
>ENA-ORPF01001975-ORPF01001975.1-human-gut-metagenome-genome-assembly--contig:-NODE-1975-length-14813-cov-4.116208_pt1 | contig 14813 bp, 9 predicted proteins | sample MGYA00242140_ERZ509070 | MGnify/ENA primary metagenome ERZ509070 (study PRJEB26280, sample SAMEA2338713) | human gut metagenome | biome: human gut; feature: human-associated habitat; material: faeces... | reverse complement strand
AAAACAGCCGATAAAATTGTCATGGCGGAAAATAGAATGCTTACATGTATGTCAGCGTTTCTGTATAATTCGTGCCTTATTTTATTTCTTTTTTGTACATTTGCAGTTCCGAAGTTCGGATTTATTACAAAAAAGTAGAATAACATTGGATTATAAATCATTATTTCAGCAGATAATAGCTTTGTTGTCTACTCCAGGCAAAGCGTGGAGTGAAATTGCAGAGCGGGGGGTAGGAAGGTCAGTAATGCCTGCTTTTGTTTATCCTCTTATTGGGTTGTGTGGCTTGTCAGAGTTTATCGGAACATTTATCGGAAAAGATTTTTCATCCGTTATGTTCCAGGTAGCCTTGACTTGTTGTTGTGCTGTAGCTGTAGCTTTGTTCGGTGGCTTTTTTCTTTCAGCTTATTTATTGGATAAGTTGAATCATAACTGGCTGGGAGGGAAAGATTCTTACGACCGGATACTTGTGTTTGTGGGCTATTCTATGGTAGTTACTTTTGTATTGAATATCGTCAGTGGACTGTTTTCTATAGTTGTACTGCACTGGATATTGCAAATATATACCATTGTAATTGTATTCGAGGGGGTACGCAGATGGCTTAAGGTTGAGGAGAACAAACAGACTGCCTTTACTCTTGTGGCTACTATCATCATTTTGGTGTGTCCTGCTATTATCGAATTTATATTTAATAAGTTATCAGTAATATTGAATTAATGAAAACAAACGCCGGTAATATAAATATTAAGAATAAACGTGCTTCGTTCGACTATGAGTTTGTCGATACGTACACAGCCGGAATTGTGTTGACCGGAACTGAGATAAAGTCTATTCGTCAGGGAAAAGCAAGTTTGGTTGATACGTTTTGTTTCTTTTCCCGTGGAGAGTTGTGGGTAAAGAATATGCATATAGCTGAATATTTTTACGGTTCGTACAACAATCATTCAGCTCGTCGGGACCGTAAGTTGTTGCTGACGAAAAAAGAACTTCGTAAACTTGAACGTACTTCTGCCGAGCCTGGATTTACCATTGTTCCGACTCGTCTGTATATTAATGAAAAAGGGTTGGCGAAGGTTGTGATTGCTTTGGCAAAAGGTAAGAAACAATACGATAAACGCCAGACGTTGAAAGAAAAAGAAGATAAGCGTATGATGGATCGCATGTTCAAGCGATGATCGAGAAAGATGGTGCAGACAATTACAGTTTATATAAGTTGTCTGCATCGTGCTTTTGGCATATGAGGAAAACGATTCCCTGTGTTTAAAATTTAAATAGAGCTTTTTCAAAATGCAACAACTAATAAACGAACGTATTCTCGTGCTCGACGGAGCCATGGGAACGATGATACAGCAATACAACCTTTCGGAAGCTGATTTTCGGGGAGAGCGTTTCAAGGATCTTCCAGGATTGCTGAAAGGGAACAATGATATGTTGTGCCTGACTCGGCCGGATGTTATAGAGGAAATACACCGTAAGTATTTAGAGGCAGGAGCTGATATCATCGAAACAAATACATTTAATGCAACTGCTGTTTCGATGGCAGATTATCATATGCAGGCTTATTGCCGTGAGATAAATCTTGCGGCAGCTCGTCTGGCCCGTAAAATTGCTGATGAATATACAGCGAGAACTCCCGAAAAACCACGCTTTGTTGCCGGTTCGGTAGGACCGACCAACAAAACTTGCTCGATGAGTCCGGATGTAAATAATCCCGCTTTTCGTGCATTGACATTCGATGAACTTTCTGAAGCTTACCGTGAACAAATGGAGGCTTTGCTTGAAGGGGGAGTAGATGCTATTCTGATAGAAACAATTTTCGATACACTGAATGCGAAAGCTGCTGTTCTGGCCGCAGAAACAGCTATGCAGAATTTGGGAAGAAAAGTTCCTTTAATGCTTTCTGTTACGGTTTCGGATGTTGCTGGACGCACGTTGTCGGGACAGACGCTTGATGCGTTTTTGGCTTCGGTACAGCATGCTGATATCTTTTCCATCGGACTGAACTGCTCTTTTGGTGCCAGACAGTTGAAACCTTTCCTGGAGCAGTTGGCCCGTCGTGCTCCTTATTATATAAGTGCTTACCCTAATGCCGGACTTCCTAATAGTCTGGGGCAATACGACCAGACACCCGAAGAAATGGCTGCCGAAGTCAAGGAGTATATCGATGAAGGACTGGTGAATATAATCGGTGGATGCTGTGGTACTACCGAAGCATATATTGCCAAGTATCAGGAACTTATTAAAGATGCCAAACCTCATGTGCCTGCTCCGAAACCGGATTATCTCTGGCTTTCCGGGCTGGAACTGTTGGAAGTGACTCCTGAAATTAATTTTGTCAACGTGGGTGAGCGCTGTAATGTGGCCGGTTCGCGTAAGTTTCTTCGTTTGATAAACGAAAAGAAATACGATGAAGCTTTGTCGATAGCCCGCAAGCAGGTAGAAGACGGCGCGTTGGTTATCGATGTTAACATGGACGACGGATTGCTTGATGCTGCTGAGGAGATGACAACCTTCCTCAATTTGGTTGCATCAGAACCGGATATTGCTCGTGTGCCTGTTATGATAGACTCTTCCAAGTGGGAAGTTATTTTGGCAGGACTGAAATGTGTGCAGGGAAAATGTATCGTCAACTCTATTTCACTGAAAGAAGGCGAAGAAGCTTTTGTTGAGCACGCCCGTACCGTCAAGCAGTACGGGGCGGCAGTCATCGTGATGGCTTTCGACGAGAAAGGACAGGCCGATACATTTGAACGGAAGATAGAAGTTTGCGAACGGGCTTATCGTATTCTTACAGAGAAGGTCGGTTTCCGTCCTCAGGATATAATCTTCGATCCGAACGTGCTGGCAGTGGCTACTGGTATCGAGGAACATAATAACTATGCTGTCGATTTTATTAAAGCTACAGGTTGGATTCGCCGTCATCTTCCGGGCGCACACGTCAGCGGAGGAGTAAGTAACCTTTCTTTCTCTTTCCGTGGCAACAATTATATACGTGAGGCAATGCATGCAGTATTCCTTTATCATACTATTCAGCAGGGTATGGATATGGGTATTGTTAATCCGGGAACTTCTGTACTTTATACAGATATACCTTCGGATATCCTGGAACGGATTGAGGATGTGGTGCTGAACCGTCGTCCGGATGCAGCTGAACGCTTGATTGAAACAGCTGAAAAACTGAAAGCGGAAAAGGAGAACTCGGGTGAGCAGCAAACAGCCAGTTCACATCTTGCCTGGCGTGAAGGAACGACTGTAGAAGAACGTTTACAATACGCATTGGTAAAGGGTCTTGGCGATTATCTGGATGAAGACTTGCATGAAGCACTTGCCAAATATCCGGATGCTGTCAGCATTATCGAGGGTCCGCTTATGTCGGGAATGAATCATGTCGGTGATTTATTCGGTTCCGGTAAGATGTTCTTGCCTCAGGTTGTAAAGACAGCACGTACTATGAAAAAAGCTGTAGCTATCCTTCAGCCCTATATTGAGGCGGAAAAAAAGGAAGGGGCACGCAGTGCAGGAAAAGTGCTGTTGGCTACAGTAAAGGGAGATGTACACGATATCGGTAAGAATATTGTTTCTGTGGTTATGGCATGCAATAATTACGAAATTATCGACTTGGGCGTAATGGTTCCTGCAGAAAAGATTGTTGAAACGGCTATTCGTGAGAAGGTAGATATTATCGGCTTGAGCGGACTTATTACACCGTCGCTGGAAGAAATGGTGCATGTCGTTTCAGAACTGGAACGTGCCGGACTTGATATTCCTGTAATGATTGGCGGTGCTACAACTTCCAAACTTCATACAGCTTTGAAGATTGCTCCGGTTTATCATGCTCCGGTAGTATATATGAAAGATGCTTCACTGAATGCTCCGGTAGCAGCACGCCTGATGAATCTTGATCTTCGAAGTACATTTGCAGAAGAACTGGAAAGTGAATACCGTGAGCTTCGTGAAAAGAATAAGACCAAACAGGTAAAGATGGTTTCACTCGAGGAAGCACAGAAAAACAAATTGAATCTCTGGAAATAGTCTTTGTAGACAAACTGATTTATATTCTGTTATAAGGCATGGCATATCAAATTTTTAGTGATATGTCATGCCTTTTTCCGTATTCTTTGTATTTTTGTCATCATATTGAAAAACACGACATGATAATGAAAACACAATTTTGTTCTTTTTTACTTTGCTGGATAATCTTTTGTGAGTTTTTGCCGGCTCAGTCTGTATGCGGATATCGTTCGTTGGATGTTACAAATCCTATAGAGTTTTTAGGAAATAAGATTCTCTATGAAGGAAAGGAAATAGAGTTGGGAGATAAAACCTTTTTTATCGATGGGCAGCTGTCCGATGAAGTGACGGCCAGATATCCTTTTGTTTTCAATAGCTTTAATGAAGCAGCCAAGGCTTTTGTTGCCGGAACAGAAGCAGAGCCTATGAAAGTATATATAGCTCCTTATGTATATTGGATTGATAATCCTGATGATCCTCAGGTAAGGGTAGGAAAAGACGGTAAAGAACCTTTCGGACTGGTAGTAAAATGTCCTTATCTGCATCTTGTCGGGTTAACCAAAAATCCTGAAAATGTTGTGCTTGCCTCCAGTCGCGGTCAGACACAGGGAGCTGTAGGAAACTTCACGATGTTCGATTTCTGGGGAGATGGTTTGTCGGTGAAGAATCTTACGATGGGAAACTATTGTAATGTCGATCTGGAATTTCCTTTAAAGATAGAATTAGGACGTAAAAAAAGAATGTCTGCCATTACCCAGGCGCATGTAGCCTATTGTCATGGAGATAAAATTGTGGCAGAAAATGTCCGTTTCATCAGCCGCTTGAACATGAATCCTTTGAATGGGGCAAAACGTATTTTGTTCTATAAATGTTATATGGAAAGTACCGACGATGCGTTGACTGGTACAGGAGTTTACCTGAACTGTACGTTGAAGTTTTATGGTCAGAAACCATTCTGGCGGACGGATATGGGAGGGGCTGTTTTCTTGAACAGTGATTTTTATGTATGTCATGACGAAGACCGTCAGTATTTTTGTAAAGGAGTGGGACCTTTGACTGTTGTCGATTGCCGGTTTCATGTCCGAAAGCCTGTATATGCAGGCTGGACACACGAGCCGTCCGACTGGTTACGGTGTTACCAGTATGGTGTAACGATGAATGAACAGCCTTACGTAATAGGTGCAGATAAGCCTTATAATACAGTATGTATGGAGCAGGAAAATGTACTTCATGCATACCGCCTGACAGATGAAAATGGTAAGGTAATTTACAACACTTATAATTTACTTCGGGGAGATGATGACTGGGATCCGCTTCAAGTGAAGGATTGTGTACGGGCAATCGGAGAACATGATGGCAGGGATTATGCGAATCTGCCGGTCTGTTTGTCGGTCACTCCGCTGGTTGCCTCTGTACAGACCGGAGGCAATCCGGTGAAGTTGGTTGCCAACGTAAAAAGACACTGCAATTATGTGCAGCAGGGAAGCTCTGTTCACTGGAAGATTCAGCCGGGATATGAAAAGTATGTCAGCCTGTCTGCCGGAGAAGACGGAACGTGTGTGGTCAAGGCAATGAATCATGAGGACGAAACCAAACATTTCACTGTTGTAGCCTATACGGAAGATGGATTGGAATGTGCAGTAGAACTGACAGTTGCTCCCGATTTTGTGGAAGCTCCTGCTTTTGTGGAAGTGCCGAAGCTGGAAATAGCAGATGGAAAAGCAATGGTAAGTTACGAACTGGATTTGCAGGGACGGAAAGATGAGTCGCTGATTACCTGGTATCGGGCTGTTGACAAAGAGGGTAAAACGAAATATCCGGTAGCAGTGTCACGGTTGGCTAAGCCCGAAACAACCTATGGATTAACAAAAGAGGACGTTGGATATTATCTTATGGCAACGGTAGCACCCAAACATTTACGTTGTCATCCCGGTAAAGAATATACGGTGATTTCTTCATCACCTATTGGCTGGAAACAGGTAAATCCGGTAGATGTATTCGAAACTGATTTTCGAAATTTTCCTTGTTCCAATCAGCCTGTATTGTATTCCGGCGGATGGACAATAGGAGGATATAAGCCTCTTGATACGGAAGGTTACGATTGGGAACTTTTCTCCGATAAGGACTATTGGATGTATGGAGAGGGAATGAACGGATCGCGCGGAACGGGTTTGCAGCAGGCGCAGCGTGGAGCACGGCTGTTATATACTCCATTGGAAGGTAGATATGGAGACATGAAAATAACCTTGAATGTAGATCCGAGCAAAACCGCAGGACAAGGGTTTGGAAGTGCTACGGGACAATATATGGATATCTGTATCAAGTTCGATACCCGTACACTGACTGGATATGCCTTGCGTATTATCCGTACGACAAAATACAGCAATGCGGTCGATTTCATGCTGATGAAATACGAAAATGGCAGGACTACTGCGATTTCTCTTCCGGTATCTTCCACCTGTTACCGTACCGACTGCACCATTGTACTTGAGGTTAAAGGGAATAAGTTGACGACCCATGCCGAAACTTCCACTCCGCTTTCATCTCCTGTAACGGACGAGAATCTGAAACCGTCTGTAAGTTTAGAGGCTGATATTGTTCCTAATGCTTGGGGAGGTATGGGGATTCAGCATACGGGAAGTTGTGGAGAGAGCACTACCATGCTGCATCACCTGAAAATAGAATGGCAGGGCGTTTCGGCTAGCAAATGATAAGTGATTAGAATGCAGAAAAGGAAAATATGAACAGCCCTTCACTATATATGAATAATACCCATACAGGCTAACAGTGTACCTTTGCTTCAGATTAAGAAATGAAATAATATGAAGCAATTACTAGTTATTTTTACCTCTCTTTGTGTGTTCGTTCCTGTAAAAGCGCAGGATGTCCTCACACTGGAAGAGTGCCTGCGGTTGGGCATAGAGAATAATCTCTCTTTGGAAAGCAGCCGTAATGAGATTAGAAAAGGAGAACATACACTGAGCGAAAATCGTGCAAAACTCCTGCCTCAGATTAATGCCGTTGCCGGATTCAATGACAATTTCAATCCTCCGGTATCTGTTACCGATGGTTCTGCTTATGGAAATCCTTACAACGTTACCAAAACTTTGCAGTACAATGCCTCGGCGTGTATACAGTTGCAAATGCCTTTGTACAACCAGACTGTTTATACGGCAGTAGATATTGCCCGTACAATGAATGAGTTGAACCGTTTATCGTATGAGAAGGCACGGGAAGATCTGATTTTGCAAATCAGCAAAATGTATTACCTGAGCCAGAATACAGCTGAACAGATAGCGTTAATCAAAGAGAATATTTCGCGTCTGAACGAACTGAGCAGTATTACACAGGCCTTTTATGATAACGGTATGGCGATGGAAGTCGATGTGAAGCGTGTGAATATCAATCTTGAAAACCAGCGGGTACAGTATGATAACGCACAGTCTATGCTGACACAGCAGCTGAATCTGTTGAAGTATGTGATTGATTATCCTGCTGATAAGGAAATAGCCTTGACACCGGTTGATACAGAAAATGCTACATCCGTATCGCTTACCGGACTGGATAATAACCAGTATGAACTACAACTTTTGCAGTCGAAGCAAAAACTGGCCGAACAACAGTGTAAGATGATTGATCAGGGTTATATTCCTTCGTTAAGCCTTACCGGAAGCTGGATGTATTCTGCATATACCGACAAGGCAAAGAACTGGTTCCATTCCGGTCCGTCCAATCATTGGTATAATTCGAGCGGTATCGGACTAACACTCCGTATTCCTATTTTCGACGGACTGGATAAGCGGGCAAAAATGAAGAAGGCAAAGATCGAGATAGAAAATGCGAAGCTTTCTTATGAGAATGCACTCAAGAATATGCAGACGCAATACCTGAATGCTACAAACGAACTGATGAACAGCCAGCGTAATTTCAGGAAGCAGAAAGATAATTATCTGTTGGCAGAAGATGTGTATCAGGTTACGACCGACCGTTATCGGGAGGGAATCGCTTCGATGACGGAGGTGCTACAGGATGAGATGCGGATGAGTGAAGCTCAGAACAATTACATCAACGCACACTACAATTACCAGGTTACTAACCTGAGTCTGCTAAAACTTACCGGACAGCTGGAAACACTGTTTAACGGAAATTCTATTCATTAATCATTTAAAATTGTCAGCATTATGAAAACCAATAATAATACACTTCAGGAAAAAGTTTTGAAACTGAAAAAACAACGTCGTAACCGGATTATTGCCAGTTTGCTTGGAATAGCTATTCTGGTGTGGGGAGTAATAGAGGTTGCCTTTCTTTTTCTCGATTATAAACAGACGGAAACCAGTAACGACGCACAGATAGAACAATACATTTCTCCGGTGAACTTGCGTGCGTCGGGATATATTAAGAAAATTTATTTCACCGAACATCAGTCGGTCAAGAAGAGAGATACCTTGCTGGTGCTCGATGACCGTGAATACCGTATCCGAGTGATGGAGGCTGAAGCTGCCTTGAAAGATGCAATGGCTGGAGCTACGGTAATAGATGCTACCTTACAGACTACACAGAATTCGGCTTCTGTGTATGAGGCTTCCATTGCCGAAATTGAAATTCGTCTGGCTAAACTCGAAAAAGACCGTCAGCGTTATGAAAACCTGCTGAAGCGGAATGCGGCAACACCGATACAACTGGAGCAGATTGAAACGGAATATGAGGCTACACGAAAGAAACTGGAGGCTACAAAGCGCCAGCAAAAAGCTGCCATGTCGGGCATTAAGGAAGTTTCCAATCGCAGAGAAAGTACGGAAGCTGCCATACAACGTGCTACGGCCGCACTCGAAATGGCACGACTTAACCTTTCGTATACTGTTGTGTTGGCTCCTTGTGACGGGAAGCTGGGACGTCGTGCATTGGAAGAGGGACAATATATTGGTGCCGGACAAAGCATTACGTATATCCTTCCTGATACGCAGAAGTGGGTGATAGCTAATTATAAGGAAACTCAGGTAGAGAATCTTCACGTGGGACAGGAAGTCCGTATTACAGTAGATGCAATCAGCGATAAGGAGTTCACCGGAAAGATTACGGCTATTTCTGGAGCAACCGGCTCGAAATATTCACTTGTCCCGACTGATAACTCTGCCGGAAACTTTGTCAAGATTCAGCAGCGTATTCCGGTACGTATTGATTTTACGAACCTTTCATCGGAAGACAATGAACGTCTGGCTGCCGGAATGATGGTAGTGGTAAAAGCCAGACAGTAAAAATAAGACAAACATGTTTTTCAGTTTCTAATAAATTAGAATTATGCCTTCGTGTCCGAAAAATTATCCGTTTTATAATTGGGTTCCCAAACCTTTGGGTATTCTTATTCTGTTGCTGTTGTTTATTCCGATTCTTACGGCAAGCGGAGTGTATACGGTAAACAGTGGCGAGATGCTGAGCGGGCTGGGTATTCTGTCTGAACATATTCAGTTTGTTGGTTTTCTTACTTCTGTAGGAATGGCGGCTTTCTCTTCGTTCTTTTACGAACTGGTCTGTATCCGCCGTGAGAAAATGATGTGCATCGTAGGCTTTTCTCTGCTTTATATATTGAGTTACGTATGTGCCAAGACCGATAGTATTTACCTGCTGGCTGTCTGTAGTGTGGTGATGGGATTTCTGCGCATGGTGCTGATGATGGTCAATCTGTTCACGCTTATCAAATATGCGTTCAAGATGGAGGCTACCCGAAATATAACTCCGGGCAATGAACCTGTGGATGGTGAAGGATGGGATAAGCTTGACCGTGAAAAGAGTACCAGTATGCCTACCATTTATCTGTTTTTCATGATTCTGGGGCAGATAGGAACTTCGCTCACTGCATGGCTGGCTTATGAGTACGAATGGCAGTATGTATATTATTTCATGATGGGGGCGTTGTTATTATCTATTCAGGTCGTGTTTATCACCATGCCTTATCATAAATATGTGGGCAAACGTTTTCCTATCAACTTGCGTAAGTTTGGCAGTGTGGTAATATTTTGCGTGATGTGTTCGGCTGCTATTTATGTGCTGGTGTATGGAAAGGTGCTCGACTGGTACGATTCTCCGTCTATTTGCTGGGCTACCGCGACGGCTGTTGTGTTTGCCATACTGTTTGTCTATATGGAACGTAACCATAATTCGCCTTATTTTCTGATGGATGTGTTTAAGTTGCGTTCTATCCGTATGGGTATCCTGCTCTTTCTGTTGCTGATGATTTTCAACTCCAGTGCCATGTTTGTCAGTGTGTTTGCAGGAGTTGGTATGAAGATAGACAACTGGCAGAATGCGTCGCTTAATAACTGGAGTATAGCCGGTTATTTTATCGGTTGCATTATTGCTATTGCCATGGGATCAAAAGGAATACATCTGAAATACCTTTTCTCGATGGGCTTTGTTCTGATAGGACTTTCCAGCCTGTTTATGTATTTTGAGGTACAGACCGACGGCTTGTACGAGCGCATGAAATACCGGTTATTATTCGTTCTGCCGGAATGATGCTACTTTATTCGCTGACAGCTGTACATGCCAATCAGCGGATGCCTTATAAATATCTGTCTACCTGGATTTGTATCATGCTGACAGTGCGTATGGTACTGGGACTGGGGGCTGGAACTGCTATCTATACCAATGTGATGCAGCATCGTCAGCAACACTATGTAACTCGCTTTGCTCACGGTATGGATCTGTTTAATACAGAGGTAGCAGCCTCATATAATCAAACGGTTCAAGGGATGATGTATCAGGGAAAAAGTGAAAAGGAAGCACATAATATGGCAGCTCTTTCAACAAAAGGGCGTGTGCAGGTACAGGCTACTCTGGCTGCTGTAAAAGAAATGTCGGGATGGACATTCTACGGCTGTATGGCATGTGCCGTTCTTATGCTGGTAATTCCGTGGAGAAAAAGGAAGCTGGATTTACAGACATAAAATATTTTACACTCGTTCATTTATTTGCTTTATACATCACGGTGGAGCGTATTTCATTTCTTAATCTGACTTTTCGGTGGAAAAGTACCTATGAAAGCTCCCCGTGATGTATTTTTATTTTCTTGTTTCATGATGGGAATATAGAAAAATCTTACCTTAGTGGCAGACTTTAATTTTAGTTTTATGGGGATGGATGCTAGGGAACAAGAAATGCGTTTAACACGTTTTGAGCGCGATTTGATGGCGGGAAAAGATATTTGCTGCCTGGAAGGGGAAGTTAAAGCTTTTCCGAAGATATTGTGTAAGCCTTTCCTGATGAATTATGTGGGACTGATTGTGTGTGAAAAAGGATATTTCTGTTTCGATGTAGATAAAAAGAAGTTTACAGCCCGGGCAGGGGAAACGGTTTTTCTTTCCGAAGGGAATAATTTTTCAATAGGAGAACTGCCTGATGATTTGCGTGTGAGCATACTGTTTTATCATATAGATCCGATACGTGAGATTTTAGGCAGTTCGATTGTGGCAATGTATTTGTATACGACACTGACTCCCGAACCATGCTATGTATGGACTTCCGGAGAAGAAAGCGATTTAGCACGTTATATTGCATTGCTGGGAAGACATAGGAAGAGTGCGCAGAATCCGTTTGATAATCATGAGTGTAAGTTGTTGTTACTGGCATTGACTTACCGTTTGTGTTCTATTTACAGCCGTCGGATTATCGAAGAAAAAAATGTAGCAGGACATAAGATTGATACTTTTATCAAGCTCATTCGGTTGATTGAAAAGTATTATATGCAAGAGAGGGGAGTAGCTTTTTATGCCGATAAGTTGTGTCTTTCTCCCAAATATCTTTCAGCATTATCGAAATCGGTTTGCGGATATACGGTGCAGGAACTGGTTTTCAGAGCTATTATCCGGAAGAGCATTTTCTGGCTGAAGAATACCAACAAGAGTGTACAAGAGATATCAGATGACTTGAATTTTCCGAATGCTTCTTTTTTCGGGACATTTTTTAAGAAGCAGACAGGACTTGCTCCTTCGTATTACCGGATTTCTGCTGAGGAGTAAAATTGTTTCGGTATTTAATAGGGCTTTTTAAAGCTAAAATAAAATATTCAGAAAGGGTTGTGTTTAAAGGTTTGAATATCAAAGTAATATGCGGATTTTGTGATGGATATGATAGAACTCTTTGGGCTGATGTTGATTGCTTGATTTCGGATTGTAAGTTTATTATTTATGGGTTTCAAGTTTTAATATACTGCTGTTTTCAACCGTTCAGTTTGGTTTGAAATACGTGTTTTGGAACACTTCAGGAAGTATGTCGAAAAACTTCAGCAAAAGTTAAGAAAAACATCATGAATTTTTCTGAAAAATCGTACAAAGTCTGTTAGCCTTTGTACAAAAAAATAAGGCAAATTGCCCGTGTTTTTTAGATATTATGCAGTCGGTTGGATTGCCTTCTGCATTAAGGTACGGCAAGTTGCCTGTTGGCTTGTAAGTGGCTGATATTTTTATTCTTGATTCAGTTCTGCCAGAAAGCTGGCAGCTTTCTCAAGGGTTTCCGGTTTTCCTATATCAATCAGATGAAGCTCTTCGGTCAGACATCCACCAATCCGGGCTTCCCCACATGTTTGCAAATAGAAATCCATGATGGGAAATTTGCTCTTCCACCGTTCGTCCATGTATCGGAAAAGGGAAGGGGAGATGACGTGAATGCCACTGAAGGCATATTCCTGATATCTTGTTGCGTCATATTCGAAGCCTTCGGGTTTGGTCTGTCCGGTATCTTTATTAACCCATCCTCTCAGATATGCCTGTTTGTCGAACAGCAGATAGCGGGCTGTGGTTCGTTGGCTTGCCAACAGGGTAGCATCATTGCCACTGTGCAGGTGGGATTCGTATAAGGCTTTCAGGTCGGTATCGGAGAGGATATCGACGTTATGTATCAGGAATGGTTCGTTTCCCTGAAAAAATGGTGCGGCTTTTTTGATACCTCCTCCCGTATCGAGCAACTGTTCACGTTCGTCGCTGATATGAATTGTCAGTCCGAAATTCTGGTTGGCTTCAAGAAAGTTGATGATCTGTTCTCCGAAATGATGTATGTTGATAACCAGTTCGTTGAATCCGGATTGTTTTAGTTTCAGGATGACGTGTTCCAGCATCGGGCGTCCGTTTACGGGTACGAGTGCTTTGGGCATATGGTCGGTCAGCGGTTTCAGGCGAGTTCCCAGTCCCGCTGCAAATATCATGGCTTTCATATTGTTATCGGGGTTCTAAAATTTGTTCAATATGTTGTTCGCGGTGTATCAGGTGGATGCGTACACCGAATTTTTCGTTCAAGTGGTGCGCTACGTGTTCTGCCGAATATACGGAACGGTGCTGTCCTCCGGTACAGCCGAAGCAGATAGAGAGGTTGGTAAACCCTCTTTCCAGAAAGCGCTGTACATGAGCATCAGCTAGTGCGTCTACGTGTTCCAGAAATTGGAGTATTTCACCGTCCTGTTCCAGAAAGTCGATAACCGGTTTGTCGCGTCCGGTCAGTTGCTTGTATTGTTCGTACTTTCCCGGATTGTGCACGGCACGGCAGTCGAATACATATCCGCCTCCGTTTCCTGACGGGTCTTCGGGAATACCTTTCTTATACGAAAAACTCATTACGCGTACGGTGAGTTTCCTTCTGTTTCGTATGCTGGCAAACTGGGGAAGTTCTGTCAGTTTGCGTAGCATGAGGCATAAGTAGGGATATTCAGGAAAATCTGTTTCCAGCAGCTGACGGAGATTTTCGATGGCATACGGTACACTTTGTATGAAATGTGCCTTTTTCTCAAAATATCCACGGAAACCGTATGCGCCTAGAACTTGCAGAGTACGGAACAGTACAAAGTGACGGAGGGTGGTGAGGAACTGCTCCTTATCAATCGCGTGATAGGGGCGAAGAGCATCGATGTACTCATTCAGAAGCTCCTGACGGAGCGAATCGGGATAGTTTGCCTTTGCCTGCCAGAGGAAAGAAGCCACATCGTAATAGAAAGGTCCCTTGCGTCCTCCCTGAAAATCGATAAAGTATGGTTTTTCTTCCCGTATCATGACATTGCGGCTCTGAAAATCACGGTACATGAATACCTGCGGTTCTATCTGAAGAAGGGTATCTGACATACGTTCGAAATCATCTTCCAGCAGATTTTCCTGAAACTCCAGTCCGGTAGCTTTAAGAAAACAATACTTGAAATAGTTCAGGTCCCACAAAACGCTGCGGCGGTTGAATGTTGCCAGCGGGTAGCAATAACTGAAATCCATCTCCTTGCTTCCCTCAAACTGTATCTGTGGAAGCAGGCGGATAGTTCGTTTCAATATATTTGTTTCTTCATCACTGAAGTTACCGCTTTCTCTTCCTTGTTTAATAAGTTGGAACAGCGAGGTATCTCCCAAGTCATCTTGCAGGTAGACCGACTGGTCGGGAGATTCGGCAAGTATACGGGGTACAGGCAAACCTTTTTGTGAGAAATGTCTGGCCATGTAGATAAATGCACGGTTTTCTTCGGTGGAGGTTCCATATACACCGATGAGGCTTTCCTTGCCTTTCAAGCGAAAGTATTTGCGATTGGAGCCTGCTCCCGGCAAAGGTTCGATACTTGTTGGAGCTTCTCCAGTATATGATTGATAAAGTTGTGCGAGTAATTCGGTATTCATACTATCTTTTGTTACATAAACTTATAATACAAGGACAAAGATAGATATAAAAAGTTGAAAGAAAGAAAGGGATAAAAAGAAAAAGGTCTGAACAGAAACTGCTCAGACCTTGGTAGCCCGTGGGGGAATCGAACCCCCCTTTCAAGAATGAAAATCTTGCGTCC
>ENA-ORPF01001971-ORPF01001971.1-human-gut-metagenome-genome-assembly--contig:-NODE-1971-length-14830-cov-4.886565_pt1 | contig 14830 bp, 10 predicted proteins | sample MGYA00242140_ERZ509070 | MGnify/ENA primary metagenome ERZ509070 (study PRJEB26280, sample SAMEA2338713) | human gut metagenome | biome: human gut; feature: human-associated habitat; material: faeces... | reverse complement strand
ACAAATTTTAAGTAGCTGTGCGTCCGCAGTCGAATTAAAAATACTACTTTTATTGATCAGTATTAACAATACAAAGCAATAAATGTAATATTTTTAATAAGACAAGGTCTTTAAAATTTGTGCATACAAATTTTAAGTAGCTGTGCGTCCGCAGTCGAACTAAAAATATTACTTTTATTGCTTTATTACTTTATTGCTTTTATATAAATAACTACTTTATAAACATAGCATCACCAAAACTAAAGAAACGATATTTCTTTTCTACTGCTTCGTTATATGCTTTCATTATAAATTCTTTACCTGCTAATGCAGATACTAACATAATTAATGTGGATTCTGGTAAATGAAAGTTTGTTATTAATGCATCTATGCATTTAAATTTATAACCTGGGTAAATAAATATTCTTGTATCACTTTCAGTTGTTTTTACCATACCATTTTCATCTGCAATTGATTCTAGTACTCTACATGATGTTGTCCCCACCGCAATTACTCTATGTCCTTCTCTTTTTGCTTTGTTTATTTTTTCTGCGTCTTCTGTTTTTATATAAAAATGCTCTGAGTGCATGTCGTGTTCTTCAACATTTTCTACTTTCACTGGTCTAAATGTACCTATTCCTACATGTAATGTTACATTTGCTATTTCTATACCTTTTGCTTGTAATTTTTCTAGAAGTTCGTTTGTAAAGTGTAAACCTGCTGTTGGAGCTGCTGCTGAACCTTCATACTTCGCATATACAGTTTGATATCTATCTTTTTCTTTCAATTTCTCATGTATATATGGTGGAAGTGGCATTAATCCAATTTGGTCAAGTATTTCATTAAATATTCCATCATATTCAAACTTTACTTTTCTATTTCCGTTTTCTAATTTTTCAAGTATTTCTGCTCTTAATAAAATTTTTTGGTCCTCTCTTTTTTCAAGTACACCTTCTCCAAAAATTACTTTTGTGCCAGGCATAAGTCTTCTACCTGGTCTTACCATTACTTCCCATATGTCTCCTTCTATTCTATTTAAAAGCAAAAATTCAATATGAGCACCAGTTTCTTGTTTTATTCCATAAAGTCTAGCAGGAATAACTTTTGTGTTATTCCTTACTAAACAATCTCCTGGCTCTAGGTAATCTATAATGTCTTTAAATATTTTATTTTCTATAATTTTGTTTTTTCTATCCAATACCATTAATCTAGACTCATCTCTATTTTTTATTGGAACTTGTGCTATTAATTCTTTTGGTAAATTATAATTGAAATCTGATACTTTCATTAAACTTTCCACCCTAATTCTATATTTTTTCTATTTATAAATAATTTTTCTATTCTTTTTATTATGCTATTTATTTCATCCATAATATTTTCTGGCTCTTTTAGTACATTTATTTCATATGAATTTTGAAAGTCTACTGATGTTGCTGGTTTTATATTATATATCGTTTTAGGTATACCAATTTTACTACCATTTGATGCTGTAATTAGTTCCTGCATGTAATCTGAATACCATTTCTTTAATCCTACAATTTGTTCATCTTGATAGCCATATTTACTATAATCATGAAGAGCAGGAATATTATAGCCATTTTCTTCCGAATTTCTTTCCAATGTATGTAAAAATTCGTGTACAAAAACTTCTTCAGGAAAAGTATTTACAGAAGCATTATATGTAAAACTATAATTTGTTTTCTCTGGTATTTTTATATTTGAATACCCAATTCCATAATAATCCATCCCGCCAAGACCAATCCAGTCATGTATATCACCTGTTAAGTTTTTGTTTATATCTCCTAGTTTCATTACTACAAATATGTGGTCATAGTCTTTCTCTTTTAAATAATTATCGATTAACCCTGATGCATCTTCTTCTGATAAATAATATCCATTTTCGTTATCATAAGAAAGACTTGTTATAGGTTTTGTAATTTCTATTGTTTCATACTCTGCCGACATTCTTCCACCACTTATTGTTCTAATGCTATTTTTAAACATTAACATATTGCTCTCTATATTTAATACATCTGCCCTATCCATGCTTTCTTTAACTCTTTTACTAGTACTGCCTTGCTTAATAACTGCATCTGTGTTTTCTAATATAAAACATGCAAACTTCCATTTTGTGCTAGTGTCTGGAGTGCCAGATTCCACTTTAAAGTCAGAAAACCATGCTTCTCCCTTAGACTTTTCTTGAAATCCGCCTAATCTAAATCCTATATTAACAACTTCTCTATTTCTTGAGTTAAATAACATTTCTACTTGTGTCCAATCATTTGTACCTGTTAAAGAACTAGATCTTTCTGTTGTATCTTCTATGCAAATATGTGCTCCACCACTTATCATGTTTTCTATATTTTCTACATTTTCTGTTTTTACCATACAAGTTACTCTATAAGGAGTATTAGGAGTAACTTGTATTTCTTGGAAAAACATCGAGTCATTATAATCTTCATTTGTTATTTTATAACTATTTGTATCACTATATTTTACTTCTTTATCTCTCTCAAATGTGGTTAAGTGTGGCTCTCTAACACTTTTCATGTAATAATTGAAATTATATTTATTATATATAATTACAAACACTGCAATAAATATAAATAGTATAATTAATGAGATTATTCTTCTTATTAATTTTCCTTTTTTTATTGCCATAAAATTTTAATTCCTTTCTTACTAACCATCAATTTTATGCATTACTTCACTGCATCTGTGGCATAGTGTAGAATACTCTTTATCTTCTCCTACTGTTCTAGAATATGTCCAACATCTCTCACATTTTTCTCCATCTGCTTTTTCTACTTTAACTCCAACTTTGTCTGCTTCTCTTCTTTCATTTTTCTCAATTGTCAATTCAGAAACTATAAATACTTCTTGTAGTAATTCTTTGTTAGACATTAAGAAATTATATTCTTCTCCGTCAGCATATAAAGTAACTTTTGCATCTAAAGAATTTCCTATAGTTTTATTTGCTCTTTCTAATTCTAATTCTTTTGCTACAACATCTTTTAACTCTATAATTTTGTTCCATTTTTCTGTTAATTCTTTATTTGTGTATTTTTCATTTACCTCTGGCCAGTATGAAAGCATTACACTTTCTACTTGTTCAGCTTTTGTGTGAGGCATGTATTTCCAAATTTCTTCTGCTGTATATACAGTCATTGGAGCTAACATTTTCACTAAAGCATTTAGTATAATATACATTGTTGTTTGGGCAGCTCTTCTTTCTGTAGAATCTTTTAAAGATGTATATAATCTGTCTTTTATAATATCTAAATAAAATGTACTCATATCAACAACACAAAATTGATTTATATCACGATATACCATATGAAAATCATAATTTTCATAATTTTTAGTACAATCTTTTATTAATTTATTTAATCTTGTCAATGCCCATTTGTCTATTTCTTGTAGGTCTTCATATGCTACTGGATTTTCTGGGTCATAATCACATGTATTTCCTAGAATATATCTTGCTGTATTTCTTATTTTTCTATATACCTCAGAAATTTGTTTTAATATTCCTTTTGAAATACTAACATCTGATTTAAAATCTGAAGAAAGCACCCAAAGCCTTAATATATCTGCACCATATTCCTTTACTATGTCTTGTGGAGCTATTCCATTTCCTAAAGACTTAGACATTTTTCTACCTTGGTCATCTACTATAAATCCATGTGTTAAAACTTGTTTATATGGAGCTACTCCATTAACAGCAACAGATGTAAGCATTGAAGATTGGAACCATCCTCTATATTGGTCTTGACCTTCTAAATATAAGTCTGCTGGATAAGCTATTCCTCTTTCTACTAAAACACCTTGATGTGATGAACCAGAATCGAACCATACATCCATTATATCTGTTTCTTTCTTAAATTCTTTGCAACCACAATGTGGGCAAGTTGCTCCTTCTGGCATTAAGTCTTTTTCATCTTCATCAAACCAAGCATTTGAGCCTTTTTCTCTGAAAATTTCTTGAACTTTTTTTATACTTTCTTCTGTAACATATTCTTTGCCACAATCTTTGCAATAAAATATAGGAATTGGTACCCCCCATGTACGTTGTCTAGAAATACACCAATCATTTCTATCTCTTATCATTTCAGAAATTCTTTCTTCTCCCCATGATGGAAACCATTTTACTTTCTTAACTTGTTCTAATGTCTCTTTTCTAAAGCCATCTACAGAAGCAAACCATTGGTCTGTAGCTCTATAAATTATAGGCTTTTTACATCTCCAACAATGTGGATATGAGTGCATTAACTCTTCTTGTTGTAATAAATATCCATTTTCGTCTAACCATTTTATAATTTCTGTGTTAGATTTTGCATAATACATCCCTGCAAATGGTCCTGCTCCTTCTGTTTGATGACCTTTTGCATCTACTGTAACTACAATATCTAATCCATTTTTTAATCCACACAAGTAGTCTTCTTTACCATAACCAGGTGCTGTGTGAACTGCTCCAGTACCCATTTCTAAGTCTACTTTTACAGTATCTTCGCTTCCTAAAACTACTTTTGAAGTTCTATCTAAAAATGGATGCTTGCATAATACACCTTCTAATTGTGAACCTTTAAATGTTTTAATAATTTTATATTCTTCTATTCCTGCTTTTTTCATTACTTGGTCTACTAGTTCTTTTGCCATAACTAATTTTTCGTTATTTGCTTCTACAACAGCATATATAAATTCACTATCTACTGTAATTCCCATGTTACCTGGTAATGTCCATGGTGTAGTTGTCCAAATAACAATTGATGTATCATTTGTTATTACTCCATTTCCTTCTACAACTGGGAATTTTACAAATATTGATGTAGCTTTACTATCTTTATATTCAATTTCAGCCTCTGCTAATGCTGTTTCACACTCTGTACACCAAAATACTGGCTTTAATCCTTTATAAATATAACCTTTTTTGTACATATCTCCAAAAACACCAATTTGTCTTGACTCAAACTCTGGTCTTAATGTAATATATGGATCTTTCCAATCTCCTAATACTCCTAGTCTCTTAAAACCTTCTGATTGCTTTTCTACAAATCCTAATGCAAAATCTTTACATGTATTTCTAAATTTATTTACTCCAACTTTGTCTCTGTCTAAACCTAAAACCTCAATTGCTTTTCTTTCTGTTGGAAGTCCATGTGTATCAAACCCAGGAACATAAGGTGTATAATAACCTTCCAAGTTTTTAAATCTTACTATTGTATCTTTTAAAATTTTGTTTAATGCATGACCTAAATGAATTTCTCCATTTGCATATGGAGGTCCGTCATGTAGCACAAATGACTCTTTTCCTTCATTTTTCTTTAACATTTTTTCGTATAAGTCATTATCCAATACCTCTTCCTTTATTTTGGGCTCATTCTCAGGTAAATTTCCTCTCATTGGGAAATCTGTTTTTGGCAAATTTAATGTTGCCCCATAGTTTTTCTTTTCTTCCATACTTAATCTCATTCCTTCCTTTTATAAATTTCAGATAATATTTTCATATTCTATCTTTTAATAAAATACTTTACACTATCTTGTAAATGTTTTTTGCTTAACAAAACAAAAAACATCCGCAACGGTTTCTTTCGATTTTCCAAAAATTCAAGAAACTTTGTTGCGGATGTTTTTCTTTTTCGTTGGCTCACCCTCTCAGCCTCACTTCGTTCGGCAGCTCTCCCGAGGGGAGAGCTTTTGATAAAGCGTATAATTTCATCGAACCACTCATACGCTCGCCCTTCGGGAGAGCTGGCACGGCGTAAGCCGTGACTGAGAGGGTTCTCCCCGTAAGGGGGCGAAAACTAAACATAGTAATTTCCTTTCTGCGTATCTTTAAGTACCATCCCCGTAAGGGGGCGAAAACCGGTCTGGACAGAAGAAATAGTAGAAGTCGATGAAGTACCATCCCCGTAAGGGGGCGAAAACTTCGGAGTTCCATTTGAATTGATAACGAGTGTCGGTACCATCCCCGTAAGGGGGCGAAAACAGACCAGTGCGGGCCACCAACTCTCGCATAGACGTACCATCCCCGTAAGGGGGCGAAAACTAGACCTTCAGCCCAAAGCTGACAGCCCCATAGGTACCATCCCCGTAAGGGGGCGAAAACTACTTCATGTCGCAGGACAGAGCGGTGCAGTTCGTACCATCCCCGTAAGGGGGCGAAAACCCACCAGCTCACGCATTGGAAGATGAGCTAAATGTACCATCCCCGTAAGGGGGCGAAAACTTATACACAAATTGGTTCTCCATTGCCATTTTGGTACAATCCCCGTAAGGGGGCGAAAACGCAGTGACGCGGTACTTCAGGCTGGACACGGCAGTACCATCCCCGTAAGGGGGCGAAAACGTTCTTCTTTGCCTTTGCCATAAAATCAACTCCGTACCATCCCCGTAAGGGGGCGAAAACCTTGTATGAAATCTACAAATTCACATTTTTCGAGTACCATCCCCGTAAGGGGACAAAAAAACTCCGCATCAAAAGATGCGGAGTTTTTCTTTTGCAAACCTTAACTTCTTGTTTTCCGTGGGCTGTTCCTCTATGAACGGAACGATTGCAGCTGCTGTGATATTTTCTCTGCTGCGGCTTTTACATAGCGACAAAATGTGTTATAATAAAGCCAATTCCAAGCATCTCTTACAAAATCGACAAATAAGCTTTCCGTTTATTGTGCAATTCTTCCACAATCCGTAAAGGAGATGGTATTTTGAACGTTCTCACCCTGCAGTCCACCTATGGCGGGCTGCTGCACGACACCGGCAAAGCGGTGTACCGTGCCGGTGGGCAGCGCGGCAGCCACAGTGAACAGGGCTACCAATTTTTGCACGGCGTTTTGTCCGGCGCAGACTGGGCCCCGGCGCTGGACTGTGTGCGCTACCACCACGCCGCCGCACTGCGCGGTGCAGCAAAGGCTCTGCCGGCCGATTCCCCGGCCTATATCGTTTATCTGGCAGATGATCTTTCTGCCGCCGCAGACCGCCGGGAGGTCGAAGGCGAAAGCAGTTCCTTCCGGCGGGATCTTCCGCTGGACTCGGTGTTCACCCACCTGAACGGTTCCCACCCCGGCTGGATGATGCCTGCGCAGCCGCAGGACGGCAGTCTGAAGCTGCCACGGCAGCAGCAGCCGCTTTCCGCTTCCGTCTATGCAGATGCCGTGCGCAAGCTGAGCGAGTGCCTGCCGGATCTGCAGCCGCAGCCGGAGTGGATCAACTCGCTGCTGGGTCTGCTGGAAACGCAGTTCAGCTGTTTTCCGTCCAGCACCTTTACCGGCGAAAGCCCGGATGTTTCCCTGTTTGACCACGCCAAGACCACCGCAGCCATTGCGGCGTGCATCAGCGAATATGTGCAGGCAAACAACATCACCGACCTGCGCAAGGCACTTTTTGAGCAGGAGAAGGATTTTTGCCAGAAGGACGCTTTTCTGCTCTATACCGCCGATTTTTCCCGCATCCAGAAGTTTCTTTATACCGTCCATACCGAAAACGCCCTGCGCTCCCTGCGCAGCCGGTCGTTCTTTCTGGAGCTGCTCATGGAGCACTATCTGGACGAGCTTCTGGCCGGGTGCGGCGTGTCCCGCGCCAACCTGATCTACAGCGGCGGCGGGCACTGCTATGTGCTGCTGCCCAACACTGCCGCTGTGGCCGATACCCTGACCCGGTGGAACCGGCAGTTCAACCGCTGGCTGCAGCAGCAGTTCGGCACCCAGCTGTTTCTGGCCAACGCATGGACACCCTGCTCCGGCAACGACCTGACCAATACCCCGGCTGAAAAAAGCCCCTACAAAGAGCTGTTCCGCCGGGTGAACCGGCTGCTGGAACAGCACAAATTCCACCGCTATACCGCAGAGGATCTGCGGCAGCTGAACAGCACCGCCGCTTACCCGGATGGCCGGGAATGCAAGGTGTGCGGCACCAGTGCCAACCTGAAGGATGATCTCTGCCCTTGGTGCAAACTGTTCGTAGATCTTTCCTATAAGATCCAGAACAAGCGCGTTCTGGTGGTAAGCCGTCAGCCCTCGGCTGCCGACGACTGCACGCTGCCCGCGCTGGACGGCGGCAGCGAATATCTGTCCCTGACGGATCAGTTCTCTGCCCGCAAACGGCTGGCTTCCGGCGAGCCGGTCGTGCGTGTATATACCAAAAATGCACCGTTCACCGGTCTTACTTACAGCACCAACCTGTATGTTGGCGATTACGCCGCCAGCAACAGCATGGAAGAACTGGCCGGGCAGTCCGAGGGCGTGCGCCGCATTGCGGTCTGCCGTATGGATGTGGACAACCTCGGCCATGCCTTCATCTCCGGTTTTGAACAGGAAAACGAGAAAGATCCGGTCAAACGGATGCACTATGTTACCCTGTCCCGCACCTCGGCGTTCTCCCGGCAGATGTCACTGTTTTTCAAGTGCTACATCAACGGCATTCTAGACAGCTTGCATGTAAGCATCGTCTATGCCGGCGGCGACGATGTATTCCTTGTGGGCGCATGGAACGATGTTCTGGAAGCAGCACAGCGCATCCAGCGTAATTTCACCGCATTTTCCTGCGGAGCACTGACCCTCAGCGCAGGCATCGGCATCTTTGATGACCATTACCCCATCCGGCTTTCCGCCGAGGAAACTGCCGCGCTGGAAGAAGCCGCCAAGCATCTGCCCGGCAAAAATGCAGTGGCACTGTTTACGCCGGAGCGCAAAGCAGTCCGGGATGCAAAGGGCAATCTGCTGGTGCAGCCGGAGCAGGGACATATCTATGCGTGGGATGTATTCCGTACAAAGGTCCTGACCGAAAAGGTCGGCTGCCTGCAAAGCTTCTTCGGCAAGGATAACGCCGAGCATGGAAACGCCATGCTCTACAATCTTCTGGCACTGCTGCGGGAAGCAGAAAACGACCGCATCAACCTTGCGCGGTATGCTTACCTGCTGGCGCGGCTTTCCCCCAAAAAGAATGCACCGGATTATAAACTTTACGAGCAATTCTCTCACAGCATGATGGATTGGGCCTTAGATGCCGTACAGCGTCACCAGCTCATCACCGCAATTTATATTTATGTCTATCAGAACAGAAAGGGTGGCGACACAGATGGCAGGATGGAATGATAATGGCCGGGGCGGCTATGGCGGCGGTGGCTATAACAACAACCGGAGCGGATATAGCAACAGCTACAACGGAAACCGCAGCGGTTCCGGCAGCTATAACAGCCGTAGCAGCTATGGGCAGCAGAAAGAGCTGCCGCCGGAGATCACGCCGAAAAAGGTGCCGGAAGATTATGTAGACGAAGCCGAGCGTATTATGCGCAGCCTCATGAGCGGCGGCAAGACCGTGACCACCAGCAAAATTCGCAACCTGTTGAGTCTCGTGACGGATATCTTTAATACGGAAAACATCCGTACCGAGGAAAAGCTGCGGCCAGAAAGCGTGGTCAAGCTCAACCTGATGCGGGTCCGGGTGGCTTATGAGTGCGGGCGCGATGATACTGTAAAAAGCTTTGTGGCGCGGACGAACCTGCTGGAATACCTCAAGGGCATTTCCACCGACCGTGCGGATCTGATCCGCTTTGCACACTACATGGAAGCGCTGGTCGCTTTCCACCGCTACTTCGGCGGCAAGGAGGGGTAATCATATGTATGGAAAAATTCTGATCCGGTGCGATCTGGAAGTGCGCACCGGTATGCACATCGGCGGTTCCTCTGCCTTTTCTGCCATTGGTGCTGTGGACAGCCCGGTGGTGCGTGACCCCTATACCGGTTATCCCATCGTACCCGGCAGCAGCTTGAAAGGCAAGCTGCGTACCCTGCTGGCCCGCAGCACCTGTCAGGATATCGAACACATGCCTGCTTTCGACAAGGACGACGAGCGCATTCTGCGCCTGTTCGGTTCCTCGGAGCCGGTGCGCCGTTCCCGCCTGCAGTTTGCGGATGCCTTTTTGTCCAATGCAAAAGAGCTTTCCAATGTGGGTGTGACCGAGGTCAAGACCGAAAACGCAATTTCCCGTGCCAACTCTGTGGCCAATCCCCGCCAGATCGAACGTGTGATCGCCGGTGTAAAGTTTGGCGTCAGCATCGTTTACGATGTAACCGACCCGGCACAGGTCGAGGAAGATCTTTCTCTTCTGGCCAAAGGCATGAAGCTGCTGCAGATGGATTATCTGGGCGGCCATGGTTCCCGCGGCAGCGGCCGTGTCAGCCTGAAAAACTTTGCGCTGGAAGGCTATGGCGCGCAGGCGGATCTCAGCCACCTGAAATCCCTCTTTGATGAGGTGGATAGTTATGAACTATTTTCTGTTTAAGCTTCAGTTTGACACAGCTGTTCATTTTGGAGGGGCCGACTCTGCATTGTCGCTTTATACCTCCGAAGAAACCCTGCGGGCAGATACCCTGTTTTCTGCCCTCTGCCATGAGACCCTCGTCCAGCACGGAGAAGAAGCTCTGGAACAACTTTGTGCGCAGGTCCGGCAGGGAAAATTCCTGCTCAGCGATACAATGCCCTGGTATGGCGAAACATTCTACCTGCCAAAGCCCATTGCCGCGTCAGAATCCACTGAGGAAGTGGAAACCACCCTGCGCAAAAAGGTAAAAAAGCTAGCCTGGATCCCTGTGTTGGAATTCGACCGCTACGCCAGAAGCCTGCATGAAGGTCATTTCACCCCTGACGAACAACCAGAAAGTTTTGGCACCCACTATGAGCAGACCAAGGCAGCTGTTCCCATGCAGGGGGATACCATGCCGTATCAGGTTGGACTGTTCCGTTTTGCGCCGGACTGCGGACTGTATTTCATCTGCGGATTTACCGAAGATGATCAGGATGAAGATCTGGAGTATTTGCTGGATTGGCTGGGCGCTACCGGCATCGGCGGTAAAGTCAGCTCTGGTTATGGAAAGTTCCATGTAGTGCAAAAGCTTTGTCTAAATACATCCTCTGACGCGCAGACCAAATGGCTGCGCCGTGCACTTTCTGCCAACCGCGCACCCTATCTGCTGCTGACCACCAGCCTGCCGCAGACAGATGAACTGGATAACGCATTAGAGGGTGCCTCCTTCCAGCTGGTGCGCCGCAGCGGCTTCATGGCATCCGATCGTGTGGAAACTCCACTGAAGAAAAAAACGCAGTATGCCCTTTCGGCAGGATCTGTCCTGCAAAATCGTTATCAAGGTGCCTTGTATGATGTTGGTTTGTCGGATGTGCATCCGGTATACCGCTATTCCAAGCCAATCTTTATGGGGGTGACATTATGATTCAGCAGGATCATCTGCAGATCTTTGACCTTACTCTGAATGTATGGGCACCTCTGTTTGTTGGCAACGGCAGCAGCTATACCAAAAAAGAATACATGTACAATACCTGCAATGGCAAAGTCTCCTTTCTGGACGAGCAAAAATTTTTCAGTTTTCTGGTCGAGCACGATCTGGTGGACAAGTACGGACAGTTTATGCTTAGCGAGCAGTCCAATCTCTGGGCATTTCTGACTAAGGACTGCGGCATTTCCGATGCGGAGCTGAAAACGCTGACGCGCTATCAAATCGAGGTGGGGGACGCCCTGGATGCGGAGCACTCGCTGAAAGAGATCCATGCTTTCCAGCGTGATGCGCAGGGTCATGCCTATATCCCCGGCAGCAGCATCAAGGGTGCGCTGCGTACTGCATGGCTGCTGAGTGCGGTATTGGCTGACCGCAGTACCGGACACAGCCTTGCACAAAACCGCCGGGCCACCTTTCCGGAAGAGAAATATGTCAACCAGCTGCATCTGCGCACTCTGAAAGATGGAAGCATCGCTCCGGACGCTGTCAACAGCATTTTCCGTGGCATTCAGGTTTCAGACAGTCTCCCTATTCCGGACAACCGTATGATGCTTGCCGGGAAAACGGACTCCGCAACAGATGGCGGGACCCACAGCATCAATCTTTGCCGGGAATGCGTTGCCCCGGGCACTGTCCTCCGGTTCAAGCTGACCCTGGATCAATCCGTGTTGAAAGGCCGCATCACAAAAGAGATCCTGCTGGAAGCGATCCAGCAGTTTGACGCGTACTACCAGCAGACTTACAGCAAACACTTCTCTCCCCCGCGTGGTGCAGTCAATCTGCCGCAGCAGCCCTATCTGATCCTGGGCGGCGGTTCCGGCTTCTTCGCCAAATCGCTGGCATACCCCTATCTGGGCGAAAAAGAAGGTTTACGCTGGACAGCGGATCAAATGGTACAAATGTTCCGCAAACACAAGCATGAACGTGATGCCGAAAAGGGCGTTTCTCCCCATACTATGAAATATGCCCGTTTCCGCGGTCGGCTTTATCCTTACGGATATTGCGGGGTGAATGTCCTATGATCCAGCAAGTTCAGCTCACTTTGGCCATTCCCGAAGGCCTTCGCATCCCACAAGCCTGGGCTTACCGTCTGTATGGCTGGCTGATGTCACAGCTTTCTTCTGAATTCGGAGATCAACTGCATCTGCAGGGGGAACATCCCATTGCGCATTCTCTGTACTATTCGCAGGAAAAAAACTCTTTGATTTGGACCGTCAACCTGCTGAACGACGCAGTCCGACAGGCAGTTTCTCCCGTTCTGGAATCCGCAAAGGAAATCCCACTGCATGAATTAACACTCCCCGTTTCAGAGGTTTGCATCTTTCCGGCAGTCTCCGCTGAAGAATTGATCCGTTCTGGGCGTTCCCACAGCGAAACCCGTGCCAAAATTGCTTTTCTGTCGCCTTGCGCCTTCAAGCAGTCCGGCCGCTATGCTATTTTCCCGCAGGAAACTCTGCTTTTGCAAAGTCTGATTGCGCATTGGAACGCTGCCTTTCCAGAATATGCCCTTATCGATTCTGATGCACTGCAGGCTTTACAGCAAGGGCTTCATATTGTGGATTATAATCTCCATACTACACGTTATCTGCTGAAAGAAACGCGCATTCCAGCCTTTCAAGGCAGTGTGACCATCGAGGCACGCCTTGCGCCGCCGCTTCTGGAACTTTGGAACGCGTTGCTCTCTTTTGCATCCCATGGCGGAGTTGGAATCAAAACCACTCTTGGAATGGGAGGCGCTGCTACGGATTTTTATAAAAAAATGCCCGTTGTATAAGCCTCCTTGCTATCGAGAGACTGTTGCACTGCATCAGTCTCTTTTTATTGTAGCATCATACTATCATCTCGACCCCCGTGCAATTTACAGCAAAAAGGTCTGCTTCAGCAGGCTGTGCGTCCGCGCAGGGGCGGCATAAGGCCAATCAGCTGGTCAATGATGAAGTTCTGACCACAACGAAGGCATAACAACTTCAAAGAGAAAAGCTGCCAATCCGTGAGAATTTTTCTCTCATGGATGGCAGCTTTCTTTTTTGCACAATTCACTTTCGAGTACTCTGTTTCATTCTTGCTTACCTTTGCGCCCGATCCAGAACAGAAATCACCGTTTACAGGCACCATTTGCAGGTAACCTAGAAAACAGAATAATAGCACTCCGATGCCGACAAATCTGTTTTCGACACTATATTCGACGATTAATCCGTTGCAATCGCAGGTCATCCGTTGTATCATTAGTTCGTAGGATTCAATGTAATGGAAAGCTGGTGTTCAAATGATTGTTTTAAGCCTTACTTTAGATCGCATTTACGGGTTCAATGATTTCAATATCAATTTTACCTATCCAAAGAAAATCGTTAATTCCATCATCGAAGCTGAACATTTGGCTGGTAGAGAACGCTTTCGTTATAAAAAGGCCGTTATTTTGATGGGGGCAAATGCAACCGGAAAAACCAGTCTCGGTAAAGCTCTTCTCCGTATTTTCGGATACATTTCCTCTGGAAATTCTTCGCTTTTATATGATATGGTTTCCGGTGAACATGGAACTTTTTGTATCGATTTTGTCAACGGCGATTATCGCTTGCAGCGCATCTATGCCACTATTATTCCTGCTAAAACCACAGTAAATATTCGCTATGAAACCGCTGACATTGGCACCATGGACTCTTACGAGAAGTGCATTGTCAAGCTGACTGATCATACTACTGAAGCTACGCAAACACCCACATCCCTAAAAAATTGTGTTGGCAGCTTCCAATATCGTTTTGCCTATCCCGAAATCGAAAAATCGCTTAAGCTGACAACGGACAACAAAAAAATTCTTCTAAAAACTCTTCAAGCCGTAATTGGCACGCTTGATCCTACACTTCGAGATGTCAGACTGTCCAAGGATTTAAAAGATACTTTTATTATTCGCCGCAATGACACTGAAATCATTATTCAAGAAGGAAAACTGCTAAACCGTGATGTTCTATCCAGCGGAACGGCCGAGGGCATTGACGTTGCCATGTTCCTAGCCTCTATGGTTGCAAGAGAAGGCAGCTTCTATTATTGCGATGAACACTTTTCTTATATTCAGAGCGATATCGAAAAGCGTATCTTCGGCATCATGTTAAACCAGCTTTCTAATGATGAGCAATTGATTTTTACCACTCATAATACGGATATGCTTGATTTGAATCTGCCAAAGCATAGCTATATTTTCTTAAGAAAGCAGTTGGAGAATAATGATTATAAAGTTTCTGCCATCTCCGCATCTGATGTCTTGAAGCGCAACACAGATTCCTTACGCAATGCAGTAGAAAACGATGTGTTCTCTTCTCTGCCTCAGGATTCCCTATTTGATGAACTGGAAATGGGGTGGGCTAATGAACAGTAAGTGCATCTGCTCTCTCCATCCCTTTCCTTCACGACTGCATTGTTCCCAAGAATGAACCCGAAAAATGTACGATTATGACATCAATGGGAAAAGCATCAATAGAAAATCCGCCGTGATCATAACAACTTCAAAGAGAAAAGCTGCCGATCCGTGAGAATTTTTCTCTCATGGATGGCAGCTTTCTTTTTTG
>ENA-ORPF01001966-ORPF01001966.1-human-gut-metagenome-genome-assembly--contig:-NODE-1966-length-14859-cov-3.306741_pt1 | contig 14859 bp, 8 predicted proteins | sample MGYA00242140_ERZ509070 | MGnify/ENA primary metagenome ERZ509070 (study PRJEB26280, sample SAMEA2338713) | human gut metagenome | biome: human gut; feature: human-associated habitat; material: faeces... | reverse complement strand
ACATTGTATTTGGTTCCTACACCTATTGGAAACTTGCAGGAAATGACACCTAGAGCTTTGGATATTTTAAAAGAAGTGAGTGTCATTGCAGCTGAGGATACGCGTAACACAAAAAAACTTTTAATGGCATATGGAATTGATACAATGTTGATGTCGCATCATGAACATAATCAACAGGTCAGTATTCCTAAAATCATTGAACGATTAGAAAATGGCGAAAATATTGCGGTAGTTTCCGATGCAGGCTACCCTTTGGTTTCAGATCCAGGACAGAAATTAGTTCAAGAAACCATTTCGCATGGATTTAATGTGGTTTCTGTTTCAGGTGCCAACGCGGCTATGAATGCAATGGTTGCGAGCGGATTGAGTTGTTATCACTATTTGTTCTATGGCTTTTTAGACAATAAGAGTTCAAAAAGAAAGAAACAGCTAGAAGAAATCAAAACAATTCCTTATACAACTATTTTCTATGAAGCACCTCATCGTATTGAGGATACTTTACAAGATATGTTGGAAGTATTGGGAAATCGTCAAATGTGTTTAGCTAGAGAACTTACAAAAGTGCACGAAGAATATATTCGTGGAACGATTGAAGAAGTGTTAGAAGTAGCGGCTACTTGTAAAGGTGAAATGGTTATTGTCATGGATGGCTTTAAACAAGATGACGTTGTATTTGATATGTATACAGCCATTACGAAAGTGGATGAATATATTGAATCTGGAATGCGTACAAAAGAAGCTATTGGTTTAGTTGCTAAAGAAATGGCTTGCAAAAAGAATGAATTATATGAAGCTTATCATAAAAGATAGGCTTTTTTCTTTTATATAAAATAAATTATATTGTTACAGAAATTAAATGAAAAAGTAATTGAAATAGTTACAGAAAATATTATAATGATTTACATAAAAGAGAAGAGGAAGAATTATGAATAAGAGAAGTGTATGTGCCCTAGGCATGGCATTTGTACTTGCAGGATGTTCTGCAGGTGGATCAGGTTCTGGTAAAGAACAAACATTAACAGTTGGATTGTTTACAGAAATGAATGGAGATTTTTCTCCCATGTATTATCAAACGGTAAACGATCACAATGTAGTTAACTTGGTATATCAAGGATTATTGGCATATGACAAGGATGCCAATTTAGTTCCAGAATTAGCAGAGGAACTACCTACTATTAGTGATGATGGAACAACAATGACATTTAAATTGAAGAAAGGTGTTAAATTCAGTGATGGATCTAAATTTACTTCAAAAGATGTAAAGGCAACGTTTAGCGTTATGGCCGATCCAAGCTATACAGGACGTTTTTCAAGTAATGTTGATTTCTTAAATGGATATAGCGAATATCATGATGGAGATGCCAAAGATGTCTCAGGTATTGAAACACCGGATGATTATACCGTTGTATTCCGCATGTCTAAACCAAAAATCGATGCAGAATCGACTTTGGGAACACAAAAAATTTGTAGTGTAAAAACATTGAAGTATAAGAAGGGAAAAACTTCGAATGTTGAAAAGAACAATAGTAATCCTATTGGAACAGGTCCTTATAAATTAAAATCATTCTCTAAAACAGAGGGAGCTTCATTGGATCGAAATGAAAATTTTGAAGCCAAAGATGGAGAATATCAGATTTCTAAGATTATGATCAAGAAAACGGAGACTTCGACTGAAATCAAAGAATTAGAAAATGGAACTGTCGATTATATTCCAGATGTAGTAGATGCGAATAAAATCAACACAGTAGCCAAAGACAAAGATAAAGGTTTGACTATGGATTCTTATCCAAGTGATCGTGAAGACTTCTTGTTTATGAATACAGCTGCAGGGGCATGTCAAGATCAGGCAGTACGTCAAGCTTTGGCTTATGGATTTGATCGTGAAGCCTATATCGCAAGCTATTATAAATTAGATGATAAAGATGCCAAATTGGCATATGTACCAGGCTTGTTTGGTAACCCAGTATCTGGCGAAAATAGTGCATATGTTCGTGGTGAAGAAAAAGTTGATGGGGCTACTTATTATGATTATGATGTAGAAAAGGCAAAACAAATTTTAGACGATGCGGGATGGACTGTTGGTAGTGATGGTATTCGTGAAAAGAATGGTCAAAAATTAAGCATTAAGTTCTTGGCTGTAAAAGAAAAAGATGCGATGGATACAATGATTCCTATGTTACAAAAACAATGGGGCGAACTTGGTGTCGACTTCAAGGCAAACACAATGGAATTTAATACAGTTATTTCAACTGTAGGTGATGATTCAGCTGTTGGTGATTGGGATGTATCTTATTTAGGAAACTCTTTTACAAGCCCTGAAGATACAGGCGTTGATTACTTTATTCAATCACAAGGTGTAAATAACTTTGCTCGTTTAAAAGATGATGAATTAGATTCATACTTAGCTGCAGGTGCTTATACAGCTGATAAAGAGGCTTCAGCTGCTGCTTACTTAAAGGCTTATGTTCGTCAAGCAGAACTATGTGCATACTTACCAACAGATGGTGTACAAACGTATTGTTTACGTAATAAGAAAGTAAAAGGTTTGAATACATCTTCTACATTTATTTGGTCACAATCAATGGCTACAGCTTATATTGACGATTAATACGAAAGGGATATGGAGACATATCTCTTTTTCTTGAAAAAAATGTAAATAACTTGAAAAAATGTTGAAAACAGATTTTATTTGGTGTATCCTATAGACAACCGATGCGAAAGAGATCAAACTAAGGACCGGATACAAAGAGATTCTAGTCAGGGTGGAAGCTAGATTATTACGACTTAGCAAATGGACTTTCAAGGGCAGGGTGAAAAGTGTTTCTGAGTAGCTGCGACGTGTTCCGTGCGTTAAATGGATCGAATGTGATGGCATTCTAGAGGTGGGTATAAGTATACCAATTCAGGTGGTACCGCAGATTATTTTGATATTCTGTCCTGTGTCAAATTTTTAATTTGATGCAGGATTTTTTATTTATAAGGAGAGTGATGAAAAGTGTTAGCTGACTGGTGGTGGTACAAAGAATAAATAATTAGGAGGTAAAAGAGAATGTATAAAAATTTATTAGTATGTGGAATGGCTTTATTGATGTGTGGATGTAGCGCAAAAGCTGCAGGTAATGATCAAGTGTTGGCAGTTGGGTTGAGTTCAGAAATGAATGGAACTTTTTCGCCCATGTATTACCAAACGACAAATGATTCTTATGTCGTTGATTTGGTTTATCAAGGGTTGTTGAAATACAACAAAAAAGGAGAGTTAGTTGCAGATTTGGCTAAGTCCTTACCTGAAATCAGTGAAGATGGCAAGACAATGACTTTTAAATTAAAGAAAGGCATCCATTTTAGTGATGGATCCAAGTTTACTTCAAAAGATGTGCAGACAACATTTACCATTATGGCCGATCCAAGCTATACAGGTCGTTTTGCGAACAACGTTGATTTTTTAGATGGTTATAGTGAATATCATGATGCAGATGCATCTAGCTTTACTGGAGTTGAAACACCAGATAATTATACAGTTGTTTTCCATTTGGATAAGCCTAGAATTGATGCGGTTTCTACACTTGGAACACAGAAGATTTGTAGTTCAGAATATTTAAATTATAAAAAAGGAAAAACAGAAAGTATTGAAAAGAAGAATAGTAAGCCAATTGGAACGGGCGCTTATGTGTTAAAGAAGTTTGAGAAGACAAGTGGAGCTAGTTTAGTTTCAAATTCAAAGTTTAAGGCGAAAAAAGGACAGTATCAAATTTCTAAGATTATGATTAAAAAGACTGATACTTCAACAGAAGTCAAAGAATTGGAAAATGGAACAGTGGACTATATTCCGGATGTGATTGAGGCAAATAAAATTAAATCTGTACAAAAAAATAAAAGTTTATCTGTTGATTCTTATCCGAGTGATCGTGAAAGTTTTATTATCTTTAACTCTTATGTGGGAGCTTGTAGTGATGCTGCGGTAAGAAAAGCTATCGGATATGGATTTAATACGCAAGAATATATTGATAATTACTATCAAATTGATGGTATGGCTTATAAGCCTGGTACTTTTGGAAATCCTGTTTCTTTAAATAATGGAAAAATGATTCGTAATGAAGAAAAAGTAGATGGTGTCACTTATTATGATTATGATGTTGAAAAGGCAAACCAAATCTTAGAAGATGCAGGATATACATTGGCAGATGATGGATATCGTTATAAAGATGGTGAAAAATTAACGGTTCGTTTCTTGGCAAATAAAGATAAGGATTCTTTGGATTCTTTGATTCCGGTTTTACAGAAATGCTTAAATGCGATTGGAATTGATTTTAAAGCCAATACAGTTGAATTTAATACGGTCATCAATACTGTGCAGGATGATGCTCAAACAGATAGTTGGGATGCAACATATCTAGGTTTCTCTTATGGCTCACCAGACGATACAGGCATTAACTTTATTTTAAGAACAGGTGCTACAAATAACTTTGGTCGTTTGAGTGATGAACAACTAGATGCTTATCTAGATGCTGGTATGTATACATCCGATAATGATGTATCTAAAGAGAATTATCATAGTGCTTTAGTTCGACAAAGTGAATTGTGTGGTTATTTACCTGTAGACTCTACTAAAACATATTGCTTAAGAAACAAGAATATCAAAGGAATGCATACAACATCTATTTATAATTGGGCTCAATCCATTGCGACGGCTTATATTGTGAATAAATAACATATGATGTATCCTAATGGATATTAGGGCAAAATATAGTCCTGTACTAACTTAATGTTGGTGCAGGATTTTCTTGTATGGGGAGAAATTTTATATATTTGATTTAAGAAAATATAAATTGTTTATGCCTAGAGCATAACTTTCATGAAATATAGGTTGTCATTTGAGTTGATTTTAGGTATTATAATATTGCAGAAGTGTTTTTCTGATTTTGGAGGTCTTACTTATGGTCTTAAGAAGATTTACCACAATTGATAGAGAAGAATTGCTTTTTTAAGCGTGCCTACTATAGGTGCGCTTTTTTTGTTTTGAAAGGAAGGTCATTTATGGAAACAAAGCGTGTTTTAATTGTGATGGGTTCTCGTTCAGACTTACCTAGTATGGAAGGCTGCATGAAACAATTAGACGATTTTCAAGTTGGCTATGAAGTTCGTGTGTTAAGTGCTCACCGTACGCCGGAAGCGGTTTTGGAATTGTCAAAAACAGCGTGTGAACGTGGAATTCAGGTTATTATTGCGGCAGCTGGAGGAGCAGCACATTTAGCTGGAGTTTTAGCTAGCTCTACACCGTTGCCAGTTATTGGAATCCCTATTCAGACATCTGCTTTAGGTGGATTGGATTCATTATTATCGACAGTACAAATGCCTCAAGGTGTTCCTGTTGCGACTGTCGCAATTGGAAAATCAGGGGCAAGAAACGCAGCTATTTTAGCTTGTCAGATGATTGGGCTAAATGATAAGTCATTACAGGATAAAATTGTTGCGTTTAAAAAAGAACAAGCACAAAAAGTATTAGAACAGTCAATTGTTGAATAAGGAGAAAGAAATGGATACTCGTATTTTTGTTCATAAAAAAGAACAGTTTCAAGTTGAAAGTGAATCGTTAGCTGCTGAATTAAGACAATCTTTATCTTTAAAAGAAAATTTTGGTCTTACAAAATACAATTTATATGATATTTTTGATGCCGACGAAAATGATATTGAATTATTGAAGAAAAATGTTTGTAGCGAAGTTGTTACAGATGATGTATATGATTCTGTAGATTTAACAGGTAAATCATATTTGGCATATGAATTTTTGCCAGGTCAATATGATCAAAGAGCAGACAGTGCAATGCAATGTTTGATGCTTTTGAACAACAAACAAACAGTACGTATTCATTCAGGGACTTTATTAGTGTTCGCAAACCCAGTAGATGAAGAAACACTTAATAAAATTACACATTATATTGTTAACCCTGTTGAAGCGCGCGTTAAAGACCTTTCTGTATTAGTAGATGATCAGGACGTTGAAGTAAAAGATGTTCCTGTATTAGAAGGATTTACAACAAAGACGAAAGAAGAATTAGATTCTTTACGTCAGACTTTAGGGTTGGCCATGTCTCAAGCGGACATTGAGCATGTTCAACGTTATTTTGAAAAGGAAGAAAAAAGAGATTGCACAATGACTGAACTTCGTGTTCTAGACACATATTGGTCAGATCACTGCCGTCATACTACTTTTGAAACTGTATTAGATGATGTACATTTCCATTTGGATACATTGTCAGATGAGTTACAGGCTTCTTATGATAAATATTTAAAATTACGTCAGGAAGTTCATGGAAATCGTAAAGAAAAAACATTGATGGACATGGCTACTATCGCCGGCAAGTATCTTCGTAAACAAGGTAAACTTGATGATATGGAGATTACCGATGAAATCAATGCTTGCAGTGTAGAAATTACAGTGGATGTAGATGGAAAAGATGAACAATGGTTGTTGATGTTTAAAAATGAAACACATAATCACCCAACAGAAATTGAACCATTTGGTGGAGCAAGTACATGTATTGGTGGAGCTATTCGTGATCCATTATCAGGACGTAGCTATGTATATCAAGCTATGCGTATTACAGGGGCTGGAGATATCACAAAACCAATTAGTGAAACATTAGAACACAAATTACCTCAATCTAAGATTTCAAAAACCGCTGCTCAAGGTTATTCAAGTTATGGTAACCAAATTGGTTTGGCAACTACATTCGTAGATGAAATTTATGATGATGGCTATGTTGCGAAACGTATGGAAGTTGGTGCTGTTGTAGGTGCGGCTCCTAAATCACATGTTAAACGTGAAAAACCAGAAGCTGGCGATATTATCGTTATGATTGGTGGAGCTACTGGTCGTGATGGGATCGGTGGAGCTACAGGTTCTAGTAAAGAACATAATGAAACAAGTTTGGAAAAATGTTCAAGTGAAGTTCAAAAGGGAAATGCCTTGATTGAACGTAAATTACAGCGTTTATTTAGAAATCCTACTTGTACAAAATTAATTAAAAAGGCGAATGACTTTGGAGCAGGTGGAGTTAGTGTTGCCGTAGGTGAACTTGCAGATGGTTTGAATATCAACTTAGATGCAGTTCCAGTTAAATATCAAGGCTTAGATGGTACAGAATTAGCTATTAGTGAATCACAAGAGCGTATGGCTGTATGTATCGAGGCTAAGGATTTTGAAAAATTCAAAGAAGAAGCGTATAAAGAAAACTTAGAAGCTATCAAAGTTGCAGATGTAACAGATACAAATCGTTTAGTCATGAAATGGCGTGGGAAAACAATTGTTGATATGTCTCGTGCATTCTTGGATACGAACGGTGTTCGCCAGCACCAGATTGTTGATGTTTGCGAAAATGAATATGATGAACATCCATTTGATGCAGTAAACTCAGATTTAAATACAGTATTACAAGATGCGAATGTCGCAAGTCAAATTGGTTTGGCAGAAATGTTTGACGCTTCTATTGGTAAGAGTACAGTGTTGATGCCTTTTGGAGGTAAATATCAATTAACTCCTGAAGAAGGTTCTGTACAAAAATTGCCAGTGCATGGAATGACAAACACTTGTTCGGTTATGACATATGGATATGATCCAAAAGTATCTAAATATTCTCCATATTTAGGTGCTAGTTATTCAGTTGTTGAAGCATTAGCTCGTATCACAGCATTGGGTGCTGACTATAAGAAGTGTCGTTTATCAAATCAGGAATATTTTGAACGTTTAGGGGCCGATGCACAAAAATGGGGACAACCATTTGAAGCTTTATTAGGTTTGATTGATGCTCAATTGGCATTTGAAACACCAAGTATTGGTGGAAAAGACTCTATGAGTGGAACGTATAAAGATATTCATGTACCTCCAACAGTGATTACATTTGCGGTAACTACAGCTAAAACAGATGATATTGTTTCGGCTTCATTTAAAAATCCCGGAGACTATGTATATTTGGTAAAGCATACGCCAGTTAAAAATAATGTTCCAAATTATGAACAATTAAAAGAAAATTTTGAAACGGTTCATAAATTAATGCAAGAAAAGAAAATTGTTGCGGCAAGCACAATTAAATTTGGTGGTCTAGGTGCAACTATTGCGAAAATGGCATTTGGATCTAAAGTTGGTGTTGCGATCAACACAGAAGAAGATGTATATGGATTCAATTTGGGTTCAATGATCGTGGAAGCTACAGAAAGTATTCAAGATGAACATTTAGAATTGATTGGTATTTTAAATGATGATTCTAAGATTGTATTAAATGATGAAACTGTTGAAATTGAAGATGCATTAAAGGCTTGGACAAAGCGTTATAGTGAAATTTATCCAATGATCGTGGATGAAGGAAAAGATACTTTAGAAACTCCATTAAATGATGCAGAAGTACCAATGTCTAAGGTTGTTGTGGAAAAACCAAAAGTAATTATTCCTATTTTCCCTGGACAAAACTGTGAATTTGATACAACAGCTAAGTTTGAACGTGCTGGTGCAGAAGTTAAACAAATTGTATTTAATAACTTAACTGTAGAAAACATTCAAAAGAGTATCGAAACTTTAGCCAAAGAAATTAGTACAGCACAAATCTTAATGATTGTTGGTGGATTTAGTAGTGGTGATGAACCAGATGGTTCAGGTAAATTTATTGCGAATGTATTAAGAAATCCAAAGATTGCACAAGCAATTGATACAATGCGTGCAAATGATGGTTTGATTTTAGGTATCTGTAATGGATTCCAGGCATTGATCAAATCTGGATTATTGCCTTATGGTGATATTGAAAAATTGGATGCGGAAAATCCAACATTATTTAGAAATAATATCAATCGTCACGTTTCTCATATTGCACGTACTCGTATTACAAGTAATGCTTCTCCTTGGCTTGCAGGTATGAAAGCTGGAAGCGTATATTCAGTTGCTGTTAGTCATGGTGAAGGTAAATTTGTTGCGAGTGAAGAAGTATTAAATAAATTGATTGAAAATGGTCAGGTTGCAACACAATATGTAAATGAAAAGGGTGTTCCAACAATGGATGGAAAAGACAACTTGAATGGTTCAAGTATGGCAATCGAAGGTATCTTCTCTGAAGATGGAAAAATCTTTGGTAAGATGGGTCACAGTGAGCGTTATGAAAAAGGCTTGTTCCAGAATATTGCTGGAAATAAAGACCAGGATATTTTCGCAAATGGTGTTCGTTACTTTACACATAAGCAGGTGAAGTAGAATGACGATGCAAAAGGTAGTTCAAGATTCTTCTGGGATCGTAGGCTTGTTCAATGTAGAACAAGCCGCCCAGAACATCTATTTAGCAATGCATGCCATTCAGCATCGTGGACAAGATGGTGTTGGTGTGGCTGTTAGTGATAGAGAAAATGTTGTTTGTAAAAAGGGATTAGGATTATTATCTGAGAATTTAAAACAAGATACATTAAATTCTTTGGAGGGTGATATTGCGATTGGTCAACTTCGTATGGCCACAAAAAATGATTCTCAATTAGAAAATGTTCAGCCGATTATGGTGCGTAGTCACCAAAGATATTTTGCGGTTGTATCAAGTGGGATGATCACGAATGCGATTTCTTTAAGAACGAAATTAGAAAATGAAGGATTGATCTTTCAAGGAACAAGTGATTCAGAATTATTAGCACATTTGATTCAGTTGAATCCAGGTTCTTTTGAAGAAAAAATTGCGAAAGCTTGTCGTATGATGAGTGGTGCTTATACATTCATGGTTGTCACAAAAGACAGTTTGTACGTAGTAAGAGATCCTCATGGTATTCGCTCTTTATATATTGCCAAGGTAGATGAAGGATATTGTATCAGTAGCGAAACTTGTTCGTTCCCAATTCTTGGTGGAGAATTTATTCGTGAAGTAAATCCAGGTGAATTGATTTGTTTCAATTGCGAAGGTATGAAGTCTAGTCAAATTATTGAAGAAGCAGAAACGAAGGCTTGTGCTTTAGAGTATGTATATTATTCTAGACCGGATAGCGTTCATAATGGTTTAACGGTTCATGAAGTAAGAAAACAATGTGGTTATTATTTAGCTAAAGAAGAGAATATTGAAGCGGATATCGTTGTTGGTGTTCCTGATTCAGCTTTAAGTGCAGCTGCAAGTTTTGCCAGAACATTGAATATACCATATGAAACGGGATTGATTAAAAACCGTTATATTGGTTCTACATTTATTCGTCCGACAGAACAACAAAGAATGCAAGGTATGCGTGTTCGTTTAAATGCGATCAGTTCGGTTGTTAAAGATAAAAGAGTTTATTTAATAGATGATAGTGTTGTGAAAGGTTTTACATCACGTCGAATTTGTCAATTATTAAAAGAGGCAGGCGCAAAAGAAGTGCATTTACGTATAGCTTCGCCAATGTTGAGATATCCTTGTTTATATGGAGCGGACTCAACGGCACAAAAAGATTTGGCGGCATTTAACTATACAGTAGATGATATGGAACAATTGTTCCAGGTGGATTCATTGCGTTTCTTAAGTGTTGAAAACTTTAAAAAGTGTGTGCCTGAAACAAGCTGTTTAGCTTGTTGTACAGGTGAATATCCAGAAGATTTACAAGATTATAAAGATGAGGTAAAGGAGTAGAGTATGGCAGAACATTATGCAGCAGCAGGCGTTAGTTTAGAGGCAGGATATAAATCTGTTGAATTGATTAAGGAGCATGTTAAGAAAACAATGCGCCCAGAAGTGTTAGGAGGACTTGGAGGTTTCTCTGGCGCTTTCTCATTATCTAAAATTAAAGATATGGAAGAGCCTGTATTACTTTCTGGTACAGATGGTTGTGGTACAAAAGTTAAACTTGCGATGGTTATGAATAAGCATGATACAATTGGAATTGATGCCGTTGCGATGTGTGTGAATGATATCGCATGTGCAGGTGGAGAACCACTGTTCTTCTTGGATTACATCGCATGTGGAAAGAATGTTCCAGAAAAAATTGCGGACATTGTGAAGGGTGTGTCTGAAGGTTGTTTACAATCTGAAGCTGCTTTGATTGGTGGAGAAACTGCAGAACATCCAGGTTTAATGCCAGAAGAAGATTATGATTTAGCAGGTTTTGCCGTTGGTGTATGCGATAAAAAAGATATGATTACTGGTAAGGATCTAAATGTAGGAGATGTCTTGATTGGACTTCCTTCAACAGGTGTTCACAGTAATGGTTTCTCATTGGTTCGTAATGTATTTGATATTACAGAAGAATCATTAAATACATATTATGATGAATTAGGTAAAACTTTAGGAGAGGCATTATTGGCTCCTACAAAAATTTATGTAAAAGCATTAAAACATATTAAAGCATCGGGGATTACATTAAAAGCTTGCAGCCACATCACAGGTGGTGGATTCTACGAAAACGTACCTCGTATGTTAAAAGAGGGTATGGGTGTTGAAATTGATACAAAGGCATTCCCAAAACCTCCAATTTTTGATTTGATTCAAAAAAATGGAGATATTTCTATGAAAGAAATGTACAACGTATTTAATATGGGACTTGGCTTTGTGATGGCTGTAGATCCAGCAGATGTTGAAAAAGTTCAAGCTGCCTTAAATGAAATCAATGAACCTAGCTATGTGGTTGGTAAAGTAACTGAAACAGGGCAGGTAGATGTCCAATGGTAAATATTGCGGTATTTGCGAGTGGTTCAGGTACTAACTTTGAAACAATCTTGTCACATATTGAAGATGGTTCTTTACATGTGAATTGTGCATGTTTGATTGCGGATAAAGAAAATGCGTATGCTAGAGTTCGTGCGCATAATCATGGAGTAGAAGAGTTTTATTTTAATCCAAAGGGATATGATGGTAAAGCGGGTTATGAAGCGGCAATCTTAGAGGTATTAAAAGAAAAAAAGGTTGATTTGATTGTGTTAAGTGGATATATGCGTTTTATTGGACACACTTTATTGAGCGCTTATCCAAATCGTATCATCAATTTACATCCGGCTTATTTACCTGAATTTCCAGGAGCTCATAGTATTGCAGATGCGTATGAGGCAAAAGTAGCACAAACTGGAGTTACAGTTCATTTCGTAGACGAAGGTGTAGATACAGGTCCTATTATTCGTCAAGAAAGAGTAGCAATCGACCCATCTTGGGATCTTGAAACATTAGAATCGCATGTACATGCGATGGAATATGATTTGTTCTGGCAAGTCATTGAACAAATCGCAAAAAGTATAGAGGAGGAAAAATAATGAAGCGAGCATTAGTAAGTGTATCCGATAAAACTGGTTTAGTTGAATTTGTACAAGGATTAGTAGATTGTGGATATGAAATCATTTCTACTGGAGGAACAAAAAAAGCTCTTGAGGCAGCTGGAATTCATCCAATTGGAATCAGTGATGTGACTGGTTTTCCAGAAATTATGGATGGGCGTGTGAAAACTTTACATCCAAAAGTTCATGGTGCATTACTTTGTGTTCGTTCAAACCCAGATCATGTACGTCAATTACAAGAATTAGGAATTGAGTATATTGATTTGGTTTGTGTGAATCTATATCCTTTTAAAGAAACTGTATTAAAACCAGGTGTAACGCACGAAGAAATTATTGAAAATATTGATATTGGTGGTCCAAGTATGCTTCGTAGTGCTTCTAAAAACTATCAAAGCATTCCGGTTCTTTGTGATCCAAAAGATTATGATAAAGTTCTTGAAGAAATTAGAGAAAACCAAGAAACAACATTGGAAACGCGTGAGCGTTTAGCTGCAAAAGTATTCCGTCATACAGCTCGCTATGATGCGATGATCGCAGATTATTTAACGAAGAAAACACATGAAGAATTCCCAGAAAGTATGACAATTACTTTTGATAAGGTTCAAGACTTGCGTTATGGTGAAAATCCTCATCAAAAGGCTGCTTTCTATAAAGGAATGAATCCTCAATATTCTTTGGCAAATGCGACTCAGCTTCATGGTAAAGAATTGTCTTACAACAATATTCAGGATGGAAATGCGGCTATTGAAATCTTAAAAGATTTTGAAGGTCAATATGCAGCTGTAGGTGTAAAACACATGAATCCATGTGGAGTTGGTATTGGTGAAAATATTGAAGCGGCTTGGGATAAAGCTTATGAGGCTGATTCAATTTCGATTTTTGGTGGTATCGTAGCGTTGAACGCAAAGGTTGAAAAGGGATTGGCAGAAAAATTATCTAAGATTTTCTTGGAAATCATTATTGCGCCAGACTTCTCTGATGAAGCGTTGGAAATCTTAACTCGTAAGAAAAATATTCGATTAATGAAATTAGATACTAGCTTATCTGTTTCAAGTGCGTTAAAATATACAAATGTTAATGATGGTCTATTGGTTCAAGAGATGGATCAGCATACAATTAATGAGGAAGATTTAACATGTGTGACAAACCGTAAACCTACAGAGGAAGAAATCAAACAATTGTTGTTTGGTTGGAAAGTTGTTAAGCATGTAAAATCAAATGCGATTGTCTTGGTAAAAGATGATATGACAATTGGCGTTGGTGCAGGACAAATGAACCGTGTTGGTGCAGCTAAGATTGCGATTGAACAGGCTGGTGAAAAGGCGAAAGGTTCTGTATTGGCAAGTGACGCTTTCTTCCCAATGCCAGATACAGTTCAAGAAGCTATCAAAGCGGGTGTGACTGCAATCATTCAGCCGGGTGGATCTATTAAGGATCAACTTTCAATTGATGAATGTAATGAACATGGCATCGCAATGGTATTTACAGGGGTTCGTCATTTTAAACATTAATATATAAAAGAGTCTGTATAGACTCTTTTTCATAGTTTGGAAGGGTCTATCATGGATAAGAAAAACAAAATTATTATTATTTCTCTATTATCTGCATTATTAATTGTACTATGTGTATTTGCGGTTGAAATGAAGAACACTGAGAAAAAGGCATATCAGGGGATATCTGAAATCGGAGAAGATCAAAATACGGAAGTTGAAAATAAAGATAATAGTCAATTTATTGATATGTCTTTGGCAAAAGATATAGAAGCGTATTTTCAAGAGAATGGTATTGATCATGAAAAAGTAGCATACTGTATCACAGATTTAGAACATAACATTAAATATAGTATGAATGAGAAGGATGAGTTTATTGCAGCGAGTATTTATAAATTACCATTGGCAATGCTATATTATGATAAAATAAATGAGGGTGAGTATACATTAGATTCAACATTTACATATAGTGGATATATGCATGAGGGTGCAGGGGTTATTAGTTCGAATTATGGTATCGGTAGTCAAGTTCCTTTAAGTGATCTTTTAAATGATTTAATAATATACTCTGATAATGATGCGGGTCATATTTTATATGAAAATCTTGGTGGCTGGAAAGAATATAAGGAAGCAATGACAAAATATACAAATTCTATCAGCGAGAATTATTATACAATGGATAATGTTACAACGGTTAATACAATGAATGATGTGGTGACCTATTTATATGATCATAAAGAAGACTATAAAGTTTTGATTAAAAATATGGAAAAGGCAGAACCAGGTGAATATCTAGATAGGGATACACAATTGAGTATGCCTCAAAAGTATGGTATGTATGATTATGCTTTAAATAGTGTTGGTTTTGTAGAATGTAATACATCATATAGTATAGTTGTTTTAACGAGTTTAGGGGATAAAGGTGCCGATGTTATGGCAAATATCAATCGTATTGCTTATGAGCATTTTAAATAGAGTTGAAAGGCTCTATTTTTTGTTTTTAGATGTAAGCGTATACAGTAAAAAATATGAAAAAAATTAAAAAAACATTTGACGAAGCGAAAAGTATTTGGTAATATAGATGAGCACTGCTGAGGTGCAGATGATCTTTGAAAACTGAAC
>ENA-ORPF01001958-ORPF01001958.1-human-gut-metagenome-genome-assembly--contig:-NODE-1958-length-14897-cov-18.286552_pt1 | contig 14897 bp, 10 predicted proteins | sample MGYA00242140_ERZ509070 | MGnify/ENA primary metagenome ERZ509070 (study PRJEB26280, sample SAMEA2338713) | human gut metagenome | biome: human gut; feature: human-associated habitat; material: faeces... | reverse complement strand
AAAAATACATTAATATTTCCAGAGGATGATACAGATACTGCCGCTAAGGTAGTTCTGGACGCTGCAGTTGCTGCAGGTGCACCTAAGGGCATCATCGCCTGGATCGACGTTCCCTCGCTCGACCTCACAAACGAAGTTATGAGAAGCGCTGATATAATCCTCGCTACAGGCGGTCCCGGAATGGTTAAGGCTGCTTACTCATCAGGCAAGCCCGCTCTCGGCGTTGGTGCAGGTAACACACCCGCAATCATTGATACTACAGCAGACATCAAGCTCGCTGTTGCTTCAATCGTTCACTCAAAGACATTTGATAACGGTATGATCTGTGCTTCTGAGCAGTCAGTGATCGTACTTGACAAGATATATGACAAGGTTAAGAAGGAATTTGCATCACTCGGTTGCTACTTCTTAAATCCCGAAGAAACAGAAAAGGTAAGAAAGACGATCCTTATAAACGGCGCACTCAACGCAAAGATAGTTGGTCAGAAGGCCGCTACGATCGCTGAGCTTGCAGGCGTTAAGGTTGACCCCAAGACTAAGGTTCTTATCGGTGAAGTTGAAAGCGTAGACATCGAAGAAGAGTTTGCACACGAAAAGCTCTCTCCCGTACTCGCTATGTACAAGGCTAAGGACTTTGAAGACGCAGTTGCAAAGGCTGAAAGGCTCGTTGCCGACGGCGGTTACGGTCATACATCATCTCTGTACTGCAACGCTGTTACAGAGCGTGAGAAGATCAACGAATTCGCCAACAGAATGAAGACCTGCCGTATCCTCGTTAACACACCTTCTTCACACGGCGGTATCGGTGACCTTTACAACTTCAAGCTTCTCCCCTCATTAACACTGGGCTGCGGCTCATGGGGCGGTAACTCCGTATCTGAAAACGTTGGTGTTAAGCACCTCATCAACATCAAGACAGTCGCTGAGAGGAGAGAGAATATGCTGTGGCTGAGACTTCCTGAGAAGGTTTACTTCAAGAAGGGTTCTATGCCTGTTGCTCTTGATGAGCTGGGCACAATAATGCACAAGAAGAAGGCATTCATCGTAACAGACTCCTTCTTATATCATAACGGCAACACAAAGGCTATCACAGATAAGCTCGATCAGATGGGCATTTCTCATACAGTATTCTTCAACGTTGCTCCCGATCCTACGCTTGCTTGCGCTAAGGAAGGTGCAGAGCTGATGAAGCAGTTCCAGCCTGATGTTATCATCGCACTCGGCGGCGGTTCTGCTATGGACGCAGGTAAGATCATGTGGGTACTTTACGAGCATCCCGATGTTGACTTCCTCGATATGGCTATGAGATACATGGATATCCGTAAGAGAGTTTACACATTCCCCAAGATGGGCGAAAAGGCTTACTTCGTAGCTATCCCCACTTCTTCAGGTACAGGTTCAGAGTGTACTCCTTTCGCAGTTATCACTGACGAAAAGACAGGCGTTAAGTATCCTCTTGCTGACTATCAGTTACTGCCCAACATGGCAATCATTGATACAGACAACATGATGACACAGCCTAAGGGTCTGACAAGTGCTTCAGGTGTTGACGCACTCACACACTGCCTCGAGGCTTACGCATCAATCATGGCTACAGACTACACAGACGGTCTTGCTCTCAAGGCTGCAAGAAACATCTTCGAGTATCTGCCCAGAGCTTACGCTGAAGGTCAGACAGATGTTGATGCAAGAGAGAAGATGGCTAATGCTTCTGCTATGGCAGGTATCGCATTCGCTAACGCATTCCTCGGTGTCTGCCACTCAATGGCTCACAAGCTCGGTGCTTTCCACCACCTGCCTCACGGTATTGCAAACGCTCTGCTTATCACACACGTTATGCGTTTCAACGCAGTTCCCAACCCCACAAAGATGGGTACATTCTCACAGTATGATCACCCCCATACTCTTGAGAGATACGTTGAAGTTGCTGAATTCTGCGGCGTAACAGGCAAGAACAACGAAGAGAAGTTCGAGAAGTTCATCGCTAAGATCGAACAGCTCAAGGAAACTGTAGGCATCAAGAAGACAATCAAGGACTACGGTATTGATGAGAAGGACTTCTTAGACAGACTTGACGCTATGACAGAGCAGGCATTCGACGACCAGTGCACAGGCGCTAACCCCAGATACCCGCTGATGAGCGAGATCAAACAGATGTACCTCAATGCTTACTACGGCGTTGACGAAACAGTTTAATCGCAAGCTCCATAATGTTTTAAACTAATATAGAGAACCCCCTCAGGCGATATGCCGGAGGGGGTTCTTGCTTAGTCTGTAAGAAATCTTGACAAAGTTGAATTTTTATGATATAATACGAATACAATAAAAGTGCAGTATACTGCATTTTGGCTTGGTCGTTATGATCTGGGCCACCGCAGACGGGGACACTTCCCCGTCATTTTTTTTAGATTTATGATTGCGGGATAACGAAAAATGGAAAAGATATTAAGCGTATTTGTTGATGAATCGGGCGATTTTGGTAAAGTGAACAACGCTTCGCCTTATTACATCGTAACATTGGCGTTGCATGATCAATCGGAAGATTTAAAGCAGGCACTGGAACAACTAGAAAGCAGTCTGTCGTATATGGATCTCGACTTTTCTTATATACATACAGCGCCGATAATAAGAAGAGAGGTTCCGTATCATAATATGGCAATAGACGAACGCAGACAATTGCTTTATAAAATGCGTTGCTTTTTTCTTCACGCCCCGATAAAACATAATTCAATTATAATAGACAGAAAGACTGCGGGAGATAAGTTCGCACTGAGTACACAGCTTTCAAAGCAAATAAAGTCGTTTGTCAGCAAAAATTACGACTACTTTTCATCTTTTGACAAAGTTAATGTGTATTATGATAACGGACAAACAGAGCTTAATCTTGTGCTTAATACTATCCTGTCTATGCTTTTGAGCAACGTTGAATTCAGGAAAGCTTCACCGGGTGAGTACAGATTGTTACAGTTAGCGGATTTTATATGCAGTATAGAATTGCTTTCGCTAAAGCAGCAGGAAAACAGACTAAGTAAATCGGAATCTTCGTTCTTCTATAAACCACAGGAATTAAAAAAATCGTTTATAAAGACGATAGCGGGCAAGCGTATGTAACAAATCCTGCCACAACCCCCTCAGGCGATATGCCGGAGGGGGTTCTTGCTTTATAAGAGCGGATTCACTGAAAACTTGATCGGATTTTGTGGTAAGTTTTCAGTGGGATTATTATAAAATGCGACAAAAGATGCGTTGCGTGTAACTCCGTTACACAAGCATTGTGCAAAATGTACCACAAAAAGAAATCGCTTATATCTAAAATTCACTAAAATTGAAGATTAACACAAAAATTAGCAATTTGGCTATTGCTTTTTTGAATGGAGTATGATATTCTTAGTGTACAGAAAACACCAAGGGTAACAGAAAAGGTGCTGAGAAGAAATTCTTCGGCATATATTTATTCTGAAGACCCACGGGGAATTTTGGATTTAACGGCGCAGACCGTTAAACATAAAAAACTTTTACATTTTTCAAGGAGGTAATTTCCCATGATAAAGAAATTACAGAAACTGAAAGCCAAGAAAGGCTTCACACTCGTTGAGCTGATCGTTGTTATCGCTATCATCGGCGTACTCGCAGCTATCCTGATCCCCACAATGCTGGGCTTCGTTACTAACTCAAGAGTAACATCTGCTAACACAACTGCATCTGAAGTTCAGAAGCAGATCAACCAGTTCTTAACTGATTCTGATACAGCAGGTTACGGTCCTCTGAAGGGTACAGCTACTACAACAATCGCAATCGAAATTTCAGGCGGTACATGGAACGTTACAGTAAGCGATCCTACCGCATTCAAGACAGGCAACGCTATCACATGGACAGCTTCAGGTACAGGTACAGCAGGTGCTACAAAGGTTGGCGTTACAAACGCTACAGATCTGTTAGCTATCAACCTCGCTGACTTATTCCCCTCAGTATCTAACGGTGCTATCAACGCTAACGTAATCAGCGGTAGCTGCACAGCAGTTTGGTACACAGCAGATGCTTCTACAGTAGCAGCAGTTACAGGTGCTCCCGGATTCGGCGCTGACGCTCAGCACGCTTGGGCTAACGATCCTTTCGCTTGGGATAACAGCACAGCCGGTATCACAACAGACGGTTTCACAGTAGGTACAGCTCCTGTTCTTTCACTTGGCTAATCTTCTGATTAACTTAAAGTACATATTATCCCCCGGCTTTAAGTCGGGGGATTTTTGTATCAGTAAGGTTCATACGGTAAAACTTTCTTAAATACTATTGATTTTTATGTAAAGGTATGGTATCATTAAACTAATAACTTAAAATCGGAGGGAGTATGAGAAAGTTAACGCATAATTTGACAATCAAAGCAAAGAAAAGAATGAAGAACTGCGGCTTTACAATGGTAGAGCTTATAGTGGTTGTAGCGATACTCGGTGTACTTGCCGCAATACTTATTCCTACATTGCTAGGAATAACAATAAGAGCGACTGTGGGTTCTGCGAATACCACAGCATCGGAACTGAAAAAGCAGATAGGCTACTTCCTGACAATGGCGGACGCAAACCGCAAGAACTATATGCTTATGGGGGAAGATTGTCGAGAAGTATTTACTATTTCCGTTGTTGACGGAACGTGGTATATTGATGCGGCGCAGAACCCGTCAGCGTTTTCTCCCGACACAGTGACATGGGGAAATGCCGCAACAGTAACGCAGGCGACCAATACTGTCAATTCTCAGTACGGCGAAGAACTTCTCGGAATGTATCTGCGTGATGTTTTCCCTACAATATCCAACGGCGTAATAAGAGCCAACTGCATAAAAGGCGTGTGCGTGTCGGTGTGGTACACGCCCGATACGACGAATATCTCCGATATAAACGATGTTCCCGCTTTTGGAACAAGCAAGGCGTGGGTAGATGACAACGGCGATGAAATCACAAATTATCGTTGGGACGGCACTACCGCAGGCGTAAGTGCAGACGGATATACGATAGGTACCGCACCTGCACTTGATATAGGAGCATAAAATTACATAATGTCTTACCCGACTGTCCTCACAGTCGGGTATATCTTACTATGCCGAAAGGAGCGGATATGGCTTACAGCGAGCTTATAAAGAACTTTGAGAAAATACGTTCATATATGCGTGAATTCTATGTATTCGGCTTCAAGAGCAGGAGCGGGTACGACAGGAAAAGCGCACGCTCGTATGACGATGAACGGCGCAGGGTAGAAAGCTGGCTCGGAGATTATATGCGCTTTGCAAAAACCGCCGAGGGCAAGAATGTATTTCTGTCGGTAGACAGCCGCACCGCCTGTAAAAACCCTTTCTACAAGGCGTGGAAAGCAAAGAGCTTTACGGACGGGGATATAACTCTGCACTTCGCAGTGTTCGATATACTTTGCGCTCCCGAAATAAAGCTGACGCTGTCGGAGCTTGTAGATGAGATTGATTCATTGCTGTCGGGGGAATTTACGTTTGACGAATCGACCCTCAGAAAAAAGCTCAAGGAATACACCGCCGAGGGCATCATCATAACCGAAAAGCAGGGCAGAAAGGTGCTTTACAGCCGTTCTCCCGATATTGATGTGTCACAGCTATGCGATGTTGTCGACTTTTTCGGGGAAACCGCACCGTGCGGTGTTATCGGCTCGTTTATCTCGGACAAATTACCGCCGCACGAAAAGCTTTTCACATTCAAGCACCACTATATCACGCAGGCGCTTGACAGCGATATAGCGGCTATGCTTTTTGACGCAATGCAGAAGAAAAGCTGTGTCACTGTGGAAAATCTCGGCAGACACAGCGACAAGCCGATGTCGGTAGGGCTTGTACCGCTTAGAATTTATATCAGCGCACAGAACGGCAGACAGCACCTTATAGCCTATAATATAAAGCTGAACAGGCTGTTTTCGTATCGGCTTGATTATATATCCGATGTGAAAATCGGCGAACCGTGCGAAAGGTTTGATAAGCTTAGGGAGAAGCTGAATGCGGCTGAAAGCTGTATGTGGGGTGTAAACGGCAGGCTTGATAAACAAGACACTCAGCACGTTGAGTTTGATATAAGAATAGCTGATGATGAGCAGTATATCGTAAACCGCCTTGAGCGTGAAAAGCGGTGCGGTACAGTTGAAAAAATCGACGATAACCATTACAGATACTCTGCCGATGTATTTGACACTACCGAAATGATACCGTGGATACGCACGTTTATCTGCCGAATAACAAGGCTCAATTTTTCGGACAGAACAGCTGAAAACAATTTTAAAGCCGATATAGAGAAAATGTATGAAATATACGGCATAGAAGATAACACGGAGGATAACACGGCTGACAGCGGAGGTGAGAGCGATGATATTCAGTGAGCTTTACTCGGCATATTATAACACGGTAGCAAGGATAATCACCGCCGCATTCGATAAGAATACGACAGAGAAGGACCTTGACCGTATCGTGAGCGAAAACGCATTTTCCGAAAGCGTGCTGACTATAATGCCGTCGCTTAAAAGCGGAAAGTGGAAGCTGCTTGACAGCAGTTTAAAACCGCTTTTAAAGCACGAGCCGACAATGCCGCTGACATTGCTTCAGAAACGCTGGCTGAAAGCCGTATCGCTTGATAAGAGGGTGAGGCTGTTTGATGTACAGTTCCCCGACTTATCCGCTGTCGAGCCGCTTTTCACCGAGGACGATTATAAAGTATACGATAAATACTCGGACGGTGATGATTTTGTCGATGAGGGCTATATCGGTCGGTTCAGGCTGATATATTATGCCATAAAGAACGATCTGCCGATAATAGCAAGGCTGAATAACCGCCATGGCAAGGAAGTAACGCTGAGATTTTTCCCCAAAGGTTTTGAATATTCGGAAAAGGACGATAAGATAAGAGTAATAATGGACGGCTGTAAGTACAGACAGTTAAACCTCGGCAGAATTATAAACTGTCAGCTGTACACAGGCACAGGTCGGTGGAACGAAAAGCCGGAAGCAATGCAGATAAGAGAGCTTACCCTGCAGATAAATGACGAGCGGAATGCGCTCGAGCGTGTAATGCTCCACTTTGCACACTTTGAAAAGCAGGCGGAGCGTGTTGACGATAATAAGTATCTGCTTCATCTGAAATATTACGCAACCGATGAAACGGAGATCGTTATCCGTGTGTTGTCCTTCGGCCCTTGCGTTAAAGTTATCAGCCCGGATAGCTTTGTCGGATTGATAAAGGAAAGACTGGAAGAGCAGAAAAGGTGTGGGGTGAAATGAATTTTCAGTGCAGAAAGTGAAGCAAATTGCCGTCACTCTTGTCATGCTCGCTCCTCCCGTTGCACCAACCCTTGTCATTCCCACAACCATTGAAAAAGGACAATAATCCCTTTGCCACGCACTAAACTTGCCTCCCCTCGAAAAAGGGGAGGTGGCACGGCTGATATAAGTTTTTGCCTTGTGGCACAGTATTCAGATAATCCAACCTTTATAATTATGAAACTATTCCGAGCCGTGACGGTGGGGATTGTGATTGCTCAGAAGTTTTGAGGATAGGAGTGCTATCAATTTCAATCCCTACCGTCTTGACGGCAGATTGATTTGACGATTTCTAAAGTCGGATATATCGCACAAAAACGTTGTAAAAATATAGCTTGCGCCTTGCCGTCAATCCACCTCCCCTTTTTCGAGGGCGGGCATGGATGCCCGAAATTGAACGCCCAGAGTTTTGCAGGACGCAAAACCAACAGAGCGTTCATTGAAAGGCAAGGGTGTTGGCGATATGCTGTAGCTTCGATGATAACGGCAAAATTGCAATTTTGGGTAATATAGCAATTTGCCTTTAATAAATCATATTAAAGCTGCGAACAAATACAGTTCGCAGCTTTTTTTCCGTGAAAAACCAAATCCCATCCTGTATAATAAACTCATGCGATGAAGGAAAGCTTCACCGCAGACAAAAGGCACTGACAGCAGTTTTTGTATGAGGATAAAAACAGTGCCTTGCAGAGTGTTTAAGGCACAGACAGCAGTTCATATTATTTATATATGGAAAATAGCAGTGCCTTGTAAAGACGCATACAGCAGCATTTTACACCCGTGTTTTTTAAACACCATTTTTGCCGACCTGACGGCGACACAGCCTTACGGCTTGTTACAGTGCGGTTAAAGTCCGTACACCCATTTTTAATTGCGTCTTGTTAACAGACAGCGTCCCTGCCTATTCCCATCATAGTTTTTATAAGGGACGTTGTTCTTATTTTTTGAGAAAGGAGATCAGAGATATGCTTGAAATCAAAGGGAAAATCAACACAGCAATATGTTACGCAAAAGTAGTCGAGGACGAAGCTATAGAACAGATACGCAGAATGTGCGACTATGAGTTCACCGCAGGCTCAAAAATCAGAATAATGCCCGATGTACACGCAGGTAAGGGTTGCACTATCGGTACGACAATGACGATAACCGATAAGGCAGTACCCAATGTCGTAGGTGTGGATATCGGTTGCGGAATGTACACATCGGAGCTTGGAAAGGCGGAAATCGACCTTAGTAAGATAGATGAAGCCGCACACTACATACCAAGCGGAAGAAATGTATGGGACGGACGTTATGAACGCTTTGACCTTACGGGACTTCGTTGCTACAGGCATCTTGAACAGGCAAAACGGCTTGAAAGAAGCCTCGGTACGCTTGGCGGCGGTAATCATTTTATAGAGATAGACGTTTCCTCGGACGGTAACAAGTACCTTGTTATCCATTCGGGCAGCCGTAACTTAGGTAAGCAGGTAGCTGAGTATTATCAGAACCTTGCAATTGAGCTTGCGTCCGGTAAGGGCGAGCTTTTTGAAAAGAAAGCAGAGCTTATAAAGACATATAAGGAGCAGGGCAGACGCACCGAAATTCAGTCCGCATTAAAGGCGATGGAAAAAGAGTGGCAGGCGAAAGTCCCCGATACGCCCGCAGATCTCTGCTATCTTTATGATAATTACCTTGAGGATTATCTTTATGATGTCGAGATATGTCAGCGCTTTGCAAAGCGTAACCGTGAGCGTATGGCTGAGATAATCCTTGACAGGTGCGGACTTACTGCCGTGTCTGCGTTCCATACGATACACAATTACATTGATACCAAGGAGCGAATACTCCGCAAGGGCGCAATTTCCGCAAAGAGCGGCGAGCTCGTGCTTATCCCGATAAATATGAGGGACGGAAGCGTGCTTGCAAGAGGAAAGGGCAATCCGGACTGGAATTATTCCGCACCGCACGGCGCAGGCAGGATTATGTCGAGAACAAAGGCTAAGGAAACGCTCGACATTGAGCAGTATAAGAAGAGCATGGAGGGCATATACACGACCTCGGTCAATAATTCAACGCTTGACGAAGCGCCTATGGCGTATAAGTCGCTGTCGGATATTATTGACGTAATCAGAGAGTCGGTAGATGTTATCGAAGTGCTGAAACCGATATATAATTTCAAGGCGTGTGAGTAACTTGCTCTGCGCCGCAGAGGAGGAAATCACAATGCTTGAACAGTTAAAAGAAGAATCAAACATGACCCTGACCGAAAACGGCGCAGCGACCTACATAAGCACAAAATCGCACTGTCTTGATTTATTTTCGACAATAGGCGCAATTCGCAGCAGCACCGAAAAAGATATTATCGACCGCTTTGTTAAAGCGTATTCGGAGGATAAGAATCTTGCCGTAAAAACGCTTTTCTTCGCCCGTGATGTCCGTGAGGGTCTTGGCGAACGCAGAGTGTTCCGTATAATACTGAACTATCTTGCAAAATATGAGCCTGAGAGTGTACGCAGAAACATAGAATACATCGCTGAGTACGGCAGATATGACGATCTGCTGTGCCTTATCGGTACGCCCTGCGAGAAGGACGCTTTGCGGATTATAGAAGGTCAGCTCAAAAAGGATATAGCGTCTGACACGGGCGTGTCGCTTCTTGCAAAATGGCTCCCTTCCGTCAACGCATCAAACAAGGAAACGGTACGCACTGCACGCCGTCTTGCACGTCTGCTCGGAATGAGCGAAATGCAGTACCGTAAAACAGTTGTCGCACTGAGAAAAAAGATTGATATAGTTGAAAACCGCCTGCGTGTGCAGGACTATACCTTTGACTATTCAAAACTGCCCGCTCTCGCAATGCTGAAATATTGTGGTGCGTTCTATGAAAACGACTATGACCGCTACTGCGAGTATATCGACAATGTGAAAAACGGCAAAGCGAAAATGCACACGGGCGTACTGACCCCGTATGATGTTATCGCTCCGTGCTTCAATTGGCGTTCAGACGGGCTGTCCGCAGAGGAACGCAACGCAATGGACGTGACGTGGAACGCCCTCGAAGATTTCGGCAACGATGAAAACGCTCTTGCCGTGATTGACGGTTCGGGTTCGATGTATCCCAGAGCAATCGCTGTTGCGCTGTCGCTCGGAATATATTTCGCCGAAAGAAACAAGGGCAGGTTCCATAATCATTTTATAACCTTCTCTGAAAGACCTCAGCTTGTCGAAATAAAGGGCAGTGATATTGCAGGAAAGGTTGAGTACTGCCGTCGGTATAGCGAAGTCGCAAACACGAATATATCGGCTGTGTTCAATCTTTTGCTGAAAACCGCCGTAAAGTATAATCTTCCGCAGGAAGAGCTTCCGAAACGGTTATACATAATCTCGGACATGGAGTTTGACAAGTGTGCTGATAACGCAGGCAAAACAAACTTCGAATGTGCAAGGAGAAAGTATGCCGAAAAAGGATATACGCTCCCCGAGATAGTTTTCTGGAATGTTGAGAGCAGAAACGTTCAGCAGCCTGTCACAATGAACGAGAACGGTGTTGCGCTCGTTTCGGGCTGTTCGCCCAGACTTTTCTCGATGGTGGCAAGCGGTGAGCTTAACCCCTACAAAGCTATGCTCGATACGCTTACGTCTGAGCGTTACGCTCCGATAAGCGCCTGATATTACCGATAATTCCACATTTCCTATACGAATAACCGCCGTTTCTCATAACGGCGGTTTTGCTTTTATATGAAGAACAGCGGTACCGGAAAACCGATACCGCTGTCTGAAGGAAAAGATCTTCGTCACATTAAACGTGACATTAAGAAAAACAACTGTAAGGAGCTGTTGCTTTTAAAATTATTCTTTTACTGCTGTAGATGAGCCTATTTCCATAGTACCCTTCTTCATAACGTAGTCGTACTCTTTGCCGTCAGTACCCTTGAGCTTGAAAGAGAGCTTGTCGTTTTCAAGCTTTACGCTCATCTGAATCTTGTCTGTGCTGCCTACTTCCATTACTTCTGCACCGTTGCTCTTGTACTGAACGTTGTGTTCTTCCGTAGCGGTAACTGACTTTATTATAACCTTATCATCTGTGAATGTCCATACGGATGCGAATGCTGATTCGTCAACGCCGAGCTTAGCCGCATAGTCTGCTACAGAATCGCCTGCGATAGTTTCGTAGATCCAGTCGCCCTTCATCTTATCCTTTGCCGAGCCTGAGCAAGCTGCGAGTGCCATTACCATTACTGCTGCCATTGCAAGTGCAATGACTGACTTGATTACTTTCTTCATAATTATTCCTTTCTTTGCGGTGTGTCCGCCTCTGATTATGTAATATCGGTTGTTTTTCCAACCTTAGCAAATTATACTCACCGAAATTGTTTAATTCAATTAACTGGCGTAAATCGGTTGCATTTTGGCATTAATCGGTTCAGCCCTTGAAGAAGCTAGCAATGTTGAAGCCTGTGGGCATAGGCAGGGTGAACATATAGATTGTTGCGATAACAAATGCGACAAGAGCGATAATTACCACAGCATATTTGTTAGCCTTATGATTGAATGAGCCGGCAATACCGAGTAAGAACAGTACAACGCTGTAGATGACCGTTACAAGACCGAATGCGTCACCGTTTGAATTATCCTTCTGACCCTGTTCAAGTACCTCCTGCGACTGTGCAAGAAGCTCGTTTGCTTTTGTGAAATAGCTGTTGACATAATTCTCGTCAAAGAAGGGCGAGCTCATACTGTTTTCCTTTTCGAGCCACGCAAGTATAGTTGCCTGAGGATCGCTGCTGCTGTTGTCGGCAGTGTTCCAGTCAATCTTTGCCGCCATTGTTTCACTCACGTTCTCCGCCATCTTGTAGAACAGCTGGTTGCACAGCTTTGCAAGCTCAGCCTCGTTATTATTGTTCTGCGCAAAGACGATTTCAATCTGCAATGAGCTTATATCGTTCCAGAGTATCATATCCTGATTCATCTGCTGAACGCCTGCATTATATTCCGAGTTGCCCTCGGAAGCAAGATTGTTGCTGGTGGCGTAGTTGGTAGCCTGATTTCCGCCGTGAAGCGAGCCTATCCAGCTTGCCCACGCTGTGAGCAGGGCGGTAACGCCCAGCATTATTACTATTATAAGCTCGGTGAGCTTGTCCATATCCGGCTTTTTTCTGACAGCAGTGTCGGCTGTCTTTTTTTCGTTCTCGTTTTCCATAGGAACCTCCTGTTTAATGTTTTGCGATAAATATTATAACAATAACGTTCAGCTGTAACAACAAATTGGCTTTAATCGGTGCAAATCGGGCTTGAAAAGGCATTGCGGGGCAGAATTTTTATTGCACAAAAAGCGGAAATATAGTATAATCATAACAGTACATAATTACAGCGATGTAAACCAAGCAAAGCGGAAGGTGCATAACCAATGGATCTCAGAATAGCAATTACGGACGACCTTAACTCAGAGCGTGAAAAGCTGTCATCGGCAATAATCGCTCCGTTTTCAAAAGTGGGGCTGAACGTAGGCAATATAGACGAATATACAAGCGGCGAGGAATTGCTCAGGCAGTTTTCCGCCGGCAGATACGATCTGATATTTCTTGACATATATATGGGCGGAATGAGCGGCGTAGAAACCGCCAAACGTATCAGGACGCTGGATAAGAATGTTATGCTGGTGTTTGTCACCACAAGCAACGAGTTCGCAAGCGAAAGCTATGCGGTAAAGGCAAACTTCTATCTGCTGAAGCCCGTAAGGGCGGAAAGCATAAAACAGCTTGCCGAAACCGTAGCGCAACAGCTTAAGAATACGGGATGTGCGGCGGCGCTCCCCGACGGTACGGTGATACCGCTGTCTTCGCTTGTCTATACCTCGTGTTCCGGACATTATGTAAACGTATTTCTGGTCGGAAATGAGCCGCTGAAGATCCGTACCACGCATAAGATAATGGAAGAATCGCTTTCAAAATACGAAGGAGTGATCTCCTGCAACAAGGGCATGCTTGTGTCGCTTGCAAATGTAGCCCGTATTGACGGTGAAAATTTTCTGATGATAAACGGCGATACCGTTCCGATAAGCCGCCGTAAGATGACTCAGATCAAAAACGATTATACACGTTTCGTTCTGAATCGTATTCACAGCGAATTTGAGAAAGATCAGGTGACGGTCAGATGAACGAGATGCTGAGTAGATTTGTAAACGAGGCATTATCCTGCCTTATAATAGTACCTGCAATGGTGCTTTGCTTACTGCCTATGAAGGATAAGATGAAATATTCCATCAAAAACGTCCTTCCGTTGTTTTTAGGCGTGCTTGTTATGGTGACGGTGATAGTTTCGGGCGCAACGGCATTGCTTCCCGTAGACCCGAAGGTAGTATTCTATATTCTTCTGGTGCCTTTGTTCCTTGCGTACAGGGTCATTGTCGATGCGGATATTGTCAAATGCTTTGCAACGTTTCTGCTGTCGTTTACTATAATGAGCTTCTGCAAGAACTATGCCATAATGATTGATGCGGTTATACATCCTGAGCTTGGAACGCCGTCCTTCAGCACTGACGGCACATTGATACAGCTCGGAATATCCTGTGCAGTGACCGCCGCTATTGCTTATCCGGTAGCAAAATACGGCTCTCATCTTATAAACGGGCTTCCGTACAGAAGGGTATGGCTGATTTCGATAGTAATGTCGCTTATGTTTATCGGATTCAATTTTACGGTACAGCCCGTGCATTATCAGACGCTTTATCTTAACCGTGTTTTTCTGGTTTATATCCTGATAACAACGCTTATGTTCATTATGCTCGTGCTTATGTATACCGTGTTTTATTTCATAGCGTCCGCTTTGCTGAAAGCCGGCAAGGACAAGGAGCATATAAGCGTGCTTGAAATGCAGAAGAAGCAGTATGACGCCCAGCAGAAATATCTTGAGGATACCTCACGCATACGTCACGATTTCAAGCATTCAATCATTGCAATAAAGACGCTTGCCGAGGACGGCGACATAGAGGAACTGAAAAGCTATCTTGATAACTATATCGATACGTTCCCGAGCAGATCGCCCATGCGTTACTGCGGAAACTATGCGCTGAACGCTCTGCTGTGCCACTTTGAAGAGCTGGCACAGCAACACAGCATTACTCTCAGATTGCGGATTGATGGCGATAACAAGGAGACTGCGCTGACCGACGACGAGCTTTGCTGTATAGTCGGTAACATACTTGAAAATGCGGTAAACGCAAGCCTTATGCTTCCTGAAAACAACGATCGCAGAATCTCACTTTCGGTAAAGGCTGACGATGCGTCAGGCAACCTTTACATAGTAGCTGAAAATAATTTTAACGGCAAAGTGCGTTGTGAGGGCGGACACTATTATTCCACCACCAAGGGCGGTAACGGAATAGGGCTTGAATCGGTGCTGTTCACAGCCGAAAAACACGGCGGTACGGCAACCTTCTATCATAAGAACAAGGTGTTCTGCTCCGATGTGGTCATACCGCTGAAATAAGCTAAAATAAGACAGTATAAGAATAAGCCCCCCGTTCAACTGAACGGGGGGCTGCAGACTGTCGATAAACCTATATAATTTTTGAAAATGGGGTTTGGGGCGTAGCCCC
>ENA-ORPF01001955-ORPF01001955.1-human-gut-metagenome-genome-assembly--contig:-NODE-1955-length-14913-cov-138.753735_pt1 | contig 14913 bp, 7 predicted proteins | sample MGYA00242140_ERZ509070 | MGnify/ENA primary metagenome ERZ509070 (study PRJEB26280, sample SAMEA2338713) | human gut metagenome | biome: human gut; feature: human-associated habitat; material: faeces... | reverse complement strand
AGTCCTTCCAGGCATGATACTGGTCGGCATAAAGATCCTTGTTGACCGGTGTATAAGGTTCCTCTATCTGTGCATGGGTAGCACTCTGGAAGTTCATGTGCAGGTTCTTGGTCAGATCCCAGTTGATGGAGAACTCACGGTTCCAAAGGAACTGTTCACTGAAAGTGAGCGGCAACTTGGAGTCTACTCCGGCAGATCCACTCATCAGGGTTTCCATATCGCGCTCCTGCAACTCGTAGTAGTCGCGCGTCATCTCGGTATTGAAGGCTATGTTCTGCGGCAGCCAGTTCAGTCCGAAACGTTTCAGTATGTCGAGCCACTTACTCTTGTTCTTCAGTCCCTTGAATGGTTCCCATGCCTTATAAACCGGGCTCCACGAATAATCCAGGGCTCCTCGCCAGTTGTCCTTGCGCTCATACATCGTCGTTTCACCCGTAGTATACTGATGCTGATGACTGTAGGTGAATGAGAAGTTGGCTGGATCGTATGGCATCGGATGTCGCTTGGTAGCTATACCCACCCGGGCATTCGAGATGGAGAAGTTGGTCTGCGTAATCTTGGTGGCAGCGATGTTCTCGATAGAATCGCGCTCATGCTTGGATCCGGCAGCATCGAGGGCATCCTTCAACTCCATATCGGTATCCAGCGGATTATACTTAGGAGTGGTCTTCTCCTTGGTAACACTATAATATAAAGGTATGCTCACCTTCGCCTTGTCAGGGAAGAACTTACCCATTTCGAGCGATGTGGTCACACTGTAGGTACCGTAATTATCGGTGGTGCGACTTGCCACGCCATCTTCCAGACCGCCGAATCCCTCGCTGATGTATCTGCCGGTGGCATTCACGCTACCCCAATCGGAGAGTTGTACGTTCAGGTTGGCATTGGCAGCCCAACCGCCCGAATTATTATGTTCCTTGAGTCGGAGTTCGTTTATCCATACCTCACCGCTCTTGATGTCGGCAGAATTGTTTCTCACACCCAGCATCATGGTCTTCACCTCGCCGAGACTCGGATTACCCACGATGGTAATCTTGTTCTGCGGATGTTCTGCATCCATCATGGAATAAGGAGCGAGATAAGAAGCCACACCCTGTGCCTTCGCCTTGTTACGGTTTTTCTTCAATGCCGTAAAGACACTCAGCGGCACATCGAGCATATTCTCCTCAGGCCATACCGCCTTACAGTCGGCAAGCACATAGCGGTTGTAGTTGGAGCGTGGCTCGGTGAGCTTCAGCGGGATTTCATACTCGTAGTAATTATTCTTGTAATCGCTACCCAGACGGATGAAGACTGAGAGATCACCATCCTGCAGACGGGTGGTATTCTGCTCCAATGCATTGGCATGGGCAAACATCTGGATGCGCTTGTACTGGCGCAGATCAAGGGTAGAATTCTTATAAACCGCCTTCGCCTCGCCTGTGCTCATATTCTTGACCACCAGACTCAACGCTTGCTCGTTCGCCTCAACCAACTGAGGCTGACTAGGATCCTGTTCGCGCTTGATACCCGGAGGCAAGACATAGTTGACCGGTGTCTTCTCGCCGTTCTCTTCCAGACTCACGCTGCTTGCGTCGAGGGTTCCGCCACTGGCTGCACTAAGCGGCTGATCATAAGTACGCCACTTGCCCATCACGAGGTCGAAGGTACCGAAACGCAGCACGATAGGTTTCTTGAAACCGGTGAGGAACATACGCATGAAGCGGATGCTGGAGAAATCGTTGATGTTGCCCTGACGGCTCTCAAACTCATCGATAGGTATGCGGAACTGATACCAGGTAACGGTAGACTTGGTATTATCACGCCAGGTCTGGCTGTATTCACGCTTATCTACAATATGATTATTACCCACCACGAGATCTTCCGGACGGATGCTGACACGGTACTGGAAGTATTTCTCATATTCGTTGAGCGTATAATCCTGGTTGATATCCTCGACATCCGGCGTTGACTTATAAGAAGTATCATAGCTCTCAGAACGGCTGTCGCTGTCAGGCGAGTTGCCCTGAGGATTGTTGATATACTTATATCTCTGCAGGATTGGAGCACGCATCTCATCCCAGTCGGAACCGCGGAAATAGTGGTAGTCATCACGTGCCGGATCGGCAAAGATGCTGTCGAACACCGCCTGGTTCACCTTGCCCTGAATCTGGTCGAGATAAGCACTCTTGTAGAATTCCTGCTCCTCGGCATCAGTCAGTCCGTTGAAACCCACATCCTGCAAGGCTCTGCTGCCACTGGTGGTAGCAAAGGCATAGGTCACGGTGCTCTGGGTAGGAATCTTACCCCACTGGGTATAGGTGTAGCTCTTGCTGCCATCTACCGGCATGCCACTCTCATAGAATTTCTTGCCATCACGCAGGATATCCTCGCTCACCTCGCCCAGGTTGATGTAGAAATCGCCACCATAATCGGCAGCATCAGCCTCTTCGCGGGAATAGATGAACGGATCGAGCATCCAGAACTCGATGTATTCGATGTTTGCCTGCTCGAAATCGTTGGTATCCAGTTTACGCATCATTCCGCCCCAGTTGCGCTGCGGATTCTGCAGAGTTCCGTCTGCCTGCAAATCTGTTACATTGAAGTTGTATGATCCCGGCTCACTTGGATAGTAAGCCAGATTGAGTACATTCAGGGTATTGGTAGCGCCCTGATAACTGCTCTGGTCGCGCAATGGGAAGAGCTCCTTGGTATAGACCTCGCGGACATAATGGTTACTCAACTGCTTGAGGTCGCCCTTGATATGTCCCGGAGTGAGCGAACTTCCACGGCGGGTGAACAGCGGATCGATGGTATACCAGGCTAGGCGCGAACGGTGGAAACCGCTGCTCAGACCGGTCTTATCGCTGTAATCGTCCTTGAAATTGAGCGAAGGCACACTGGATATAAACCAGGAGGTAGGAGTCGTTACATCGATGGTGGTCTTCGTACCCTCGAAGTCATCGATATAAGATGCATTGTCCTGTGTGCCACCTGCCTCACCGGCAATGAGCTGGGCAAATTCTCCTGTAAAGGATATCTGCGATGGCTGGGTGAGGTGCAGGAATGGTATCTTGTCAAGCACATTGGTGAGCCACTGACTCTCCTTGCGCCAGTTGAGATTGATACCCCAAAGGGTGTTCTTCAGCGGTTCGGAGCCCATGGATACCTTGGTAGTAAGTGCCTGTTCGGAGAGGTGCTGGATAGTACCGCTCAATTGGAAGTTCTTGGTAAAATCATACTCCCAGTTCAGTCCGAACATCGTTTTTCGGGTTTGTCCGAAATCGGTATTACTCTCCAGAGAAACGTTGACAGCCGTACCGGCATCAATGATGCTCTGGTTCAGGATGGTCACCTCGCCGGCACTGTAATCTACCGAATAGTCGGTGCCCTCTTTCAGGGTGATACCGCCTGCCGTAACGACCACCGAGCCCTGTGGCACATTGTAGGCATCGAGCGAGATGACATTGGCTGCAGAGCCCTTGAACAGTCCCACAATCTGATACTTGTTCTTTTCGGCTATCTGCTTGGCTACGGTCTTCGTACTGTCATAAAGTTCGGTAAAGGCATACTTTTCAGCCTTGTCGGCAGCCACGCCCCGCTTGACCAGATAATCACGCATATAACTGCCGAAAGGCTCTACCTTCGGAATGAACACGCGTCCGTTAGAGATGGTATAGCCTTCTACATAATCGAAATATCCATTGCTGTGTGCCTTGTTGTTGTTATCCAGACGGTCGGCGCCCAGCACACGGATGATAGGCTGCTTCTTCACCTGCTGCTCAGGGATATAACTGAGATATACGCCGGTGGTATCGCTCTGGTATTTCACATCCAGGCGGAACTTCTCCTTCTCTACGGTAGAAGCCAGATAATAAACGTTCTTCATCATCAGCCCCCAGTTGCCCTGTCGCGGATTGTTACTGGTATTCTTGAGCGATTTCACGAAGAGTGCCTGCTTGGTATCGCTGAGATCGGATGCAAACTCGCCCACCTGATAGGTAACACCTCCCGATGTATACTCATAGGCTACAGCAAGTACCTGGTCGGTCTGCAGACTGGTTTTCAATGAGATATAACCCAAAGCGGTATTGACCGTATACTCAGAAGAATTGAGCAGACGGGCACTCTCCAGTTTCTCATAATCGGCTCCACCAACCAGTCCGCCTCCATCGAGAGTGGTTGCAGCCTGGTCGATGTCACGGGCAGCAGCATATTGGCTGTTCATCGCAGCATACTCAGTATTCGCCTGGTTAGAAGGCACCTGTCCGCTCGCCGTCCACATCGGGTTGCTCAGTTTCTGGTTCTCGCCCAGGTCGGTCAGGGCTACGATGTTTCGGGTATTGGTGGTATTGCCGGTTTTGTTGGTAACCCACACCTCCACACGGTTGATGGTGATGCCCGTGGTGAGATTAGGAAGTTTCTGCATCCAGGCATCATAATGATTTCTGAAATACTGGGAGAGGAAGAAGTGGCGGTTCTCCTCATAATCGGCTACATTCAACTCGAAAGGAGTGAGCTGTACACCGCCCCTGGTAGATACGCTCTTCGATGCACTTTTCTTCTGCGAAGCCACCATCTGCAGCTTGAGTTTGCCAAACTGCATATCGGTTCTAACACCAAACAGACTGCTGGCGCCTTTGATGAGCGAAGAGTTGGAAGGGAAGGAGACATTGCCCGCCTCAACGAGTTTGATGATTTCATCTTCCTTGCCGTCGTACTTCAGTTTCATGTTCTGTGCATCGAAATCGAAGGTGGCATCGGTGTTGTAATTCAGGTTCATGTTCACCTTATCGCCCACCTTTCCGTTGACGTTGAGATTGATTTTCTCATCAAAATCCATCATCGTCGTCTTTCGGTTTCGGATAGGCAACGAAGGATTGTCGATGCTCTTCTTGTTGATACCGAACTTGAGTTCGGCAGAACCCTGTGTCTTCACTCTGATGCCACCAGGACCGAAGATTTTCTCGGCAGGTCCCAAGTCGAAGTGCATATCCGAGAAATCGAACTTCTCCTTGCCTTTTGCCTGGAAGATTTCATCGTTCTGCTTGCGGAAGTAGCTGTTGCGCTGCTGCTGTTCGGTCCATGCAAGATACTCTTTCGGAGTGAGCATGATAGGGGCCGAAAGCCAGGTTGAGCCCATGCGGTTGCCGATGATATAGCGGTCGAGGGTATCGTTGTAGACTACCTGATATTGCAGATTATCAGGACGTTTCAGGTCGAGCGGACTCTGATAGAGGTCGCTCAGGGAGTAAGGTTGGGTGCGCTGAATCTGCCAGCGGGTATGCAGCAGCGAATCGGGAATAGTATCTTCATCGAGCTGCACGGGCTGGGCTGTGCTGGTATGGGTTTTCTTTTTATCGTCCTGAAGTTGAGGCAAAGCTATCGCATAGCCGAAGGTTGCCACCATCAGCCAAGCCAATAGAAAAGATATGAATCTTTGCTTCTGTTTCATCGATAAAAAACTCCTAACTTATTTGATTTGCTTCAATGCCAGTTTCACAACCTGTTCTACCGGGAGATCAGGCTGTGCCTTGAGGATATCTACTACTACCTTGGCAGATGGTGCCGGCGAGAAGCCGAGCATGGTGAGGGCGCTTACCGCCTCATCCTTTACGTCATTGTTCACCATCACCACATTGCCTCCGCTGGCTGGCAGTTCGTCAGCAATGCCGAGGCTCACGATTTTATCTTTCAAGTCGATGATGATTCGCTGTGCAGTCTTCAGTCCGATACCCTTCACGGTTTTCAGCATCTTGTCGTTACCAGTAGAGATGATTTCGCAGAGTTCGCGTGGCGAGAGTGAAGAGAGAATCATACGGGCCGTATTTCCGCCTACTCCTGAAACGGTGATGAGGAGGCGGTAGAGTTCACGTTCCTGTTTGGTAGCAAAGCCGAAAAGGGTGAAAGAGTCATCTCTTCCACCAGCCACCAGCACTTCGTGAACATAGAGTTTCACTTCCTGTTTGCCCTGAATGGCAGTATATGTATTGAGCGATATATTGAGTCCGTAGCCCACCCCCGCAGTCTCAACAATAGCCAGTGCAGGTGTCAGCTCTGTCAGATCGCCATGAATATATTCTATCATTTTCTTTTTCTCCTAATTAAATTAATATATTAATAACGTGCGAAGGGCGGGATTATTGTAATAGACTTCCAGAAATTACATCCCGACATAGTGCAAAGCGCATCGGGAGGTATTGGAAAGAGGATGAATGATGTTTCGCAACAAAATAGCGAAACTATAAGGTTCTTGCTACGGATACTTTACAAATCTCTGCTTATTCATATCTAAAAAACTATGATTTTACTACTTTAATAAAAAGTGAAGAATTCACTGTTCACTGTAACTCTAACATCGATAAAAAGCTCGCAAATTCAAGTCTACGATTTTTTCTTTTAAAAAGTTTGTCGATTACAAAAAAAATCCTTATATTTGCAGCCAAATTGCAATTTAACTTCTAATATTAAAGCGTATGATACGACTATTACTGTGCTGTAGTTTCTTACTATCAAATATTGTATACACCCACGCTCAACATACGGTGTACAAATATGACAATATGGGGAATTGTATCTCTAGAACATATGAGAATCTTTCTGTTGAAAGCAAAAAGCTTCAAAAGAAAGACTCCATTTCTACTTTTAATTTAACGAAGATAACAATATTCCCAGTACCTTATGTATCTGATGCTATAAATGTAAACTTTTTACCTAACAAAGCAACGAATCCATTAACATATGCTATCACTAATATGTCAGGACAAGTCGAATTAAAAGGACAAATTCTTGGGTCAACATACTCCATCACAGTATCAGACCTCGCACCAGGCATATATATATTAACTGTTTCAGATTTGAATAAAAGAGTTTCATATAAGATAATCAAAAAATAATTCACAAATATGAAAAAGCATCTACTTACATTACTTTTTCTTATCCTACCCATTATAACTATAGCCCAAGAGCGACTCTTTACAGACAAAGAGACAGGCGGTTCACTAGGTGGCATAGTCGGAAAAATTGATGACGACCTTGCGGTTACACCATTAGGACAACTTGGTTATGAGATTCCCATACCTGTACCCGTGGGAACAGGCGGGATGAAACCAGCTTTATCCATTTGCTATAGCAGTGGAACTAAAGATGGTCTTTTAGGTTATGGTTTTGACTTAAAAGGTCTCTCTGTTATTACTCGTATTCCATCAGACCGCTATCATGACCATCAGCCTTCAGCCGTTGATTTTTCATGGCATGATGCTTTTGCCCTTGACGGCATGCGTTTAATGAAATGTGGTGACGATGTCGATTATTACGAATATCGAACTGAGAATGACATATTCTCTAAGATAATAGCCTATGGTACATTAACAAATCCATCCTCGTTCAAAGTCTACACGAAGTCTGGATTAATCTATGAATACCAATCAAATCTCGCATTACTTAACGTTCCATCAAACAAAACTTTATTTTGGACGGTAACCAAAGTCACGGATACTGTCGGAAATTATTTTACTATAAAATATACAGGAAACGCTGACACAAACGAATTGTGGGCTACCAGAATTGACTACACAGGCAATGAGAAGACTGGACTATCCCCATACGCTTCCATTAGATTATCCTACACATCCAACAGCCTGCCTCCCACTACTTACATTTATGGACAAAAAGTAAGGAGAAGCAAGATAATCACAGATATAGATGTATACTTCGGTGAAAACAAGGTAAGAAATTTCAAAGCGACCTATTCTTCGAAAAATGGAAAGAACTTACTAACTAGTATCACGGAGTCTACAGCCAACGGCATGCATAAAAATCCGACTATTTTCAATTGGGAAACAGTGGAGCAATTCAAAATATCTAATCAGAATTACGATAAGACTGCTTCCATCCACAAGGCAAAACTAATAACAGGAGATTTCAATGGTGACGGGAAAACTGATTTTCTAGCCATCCCAGAGAATAAAGATGCAGGTTGGACTGGACGTAAGTTCTTCGTTAGCCACGGAACATATTTTACCAAAGCATTTGAAGGGCAATGGAAAAACGATGGAGAAGTTAAACAAGTTGTCTGTGGAGATTTCAATGGTGATGGAACTACAGATATTGCCATCAAAAGGTATTGCAACAACATTGCTTACAATTGTGACTTATACCTCTCATTTAGAAAAAGCGATGGTAGTTTTTACTTACAACTAAAAGATATAATTTCACTTCCCAAAGATTACGAATTACAACCTATAGACGTAAATGGTGACGGGGCAATGGATTTATTTCTATGGAATAAAGGAAAGAAAGACTATAGAGTTTTAGCATCTTATCCCAACTCTAATGGAACAATAAAACCACTTGGCGGAACTTCAACAGGACAGTGTGAAGAACAATTCTATCGCGTGGAGTTTGCCGACATAAATGGCGACGGTTTAATTGATGTGCTAAATCTAACAGACACAGGAACCCTAGTGCTCCAAAGCAACGGATTTAGTTCTTTCATCAAAAAAGATAAGATATTATGGCCTACCCAAAAACACGGCATTACCTTTGGCGATTTCAATGGTGATGGCAAGAGCGACATGCTTCTTACTTCTTGGCAAGATGATCCAAACGAAAATGGATGGTCACAATGGTGCATACTATTTTCAAAGGGAGACGGAACCTTTGAAAAAACTTATGTACCCAAGATGGAAGATGCCCGTAAAAAGCAGAAATTTGTTGCTGATTTTAATGGTGATGGGTACGATGACATTCAACTTATTGATTTGGAATCTTCCGGTTCAAACATGACCAAGCCTATGGTTTTTCTTGGTGACGGACGAGGAGGGTTTAACAGACAAGATGCTGGGGCAAATGTCTACGCTCTGGACAAGTGGCATTTCTATACGGGAGATTTCAACGGTGACGGAAAAGAAGATTTCATCTGCACCTCAGATTGGAATAAAAGCAATTGGGATGGATATCAATTGTTTTTGATGCCTAATGGACACAACAACTTGCTAAATAAGATTGTCGATGGATTAGGCAACGAGACAAACATAGAATACAAATACCTATCTGACAACGATGTCTTCGAATGTGGGAATTCTTCCAAGTATCCTGTAGCATCGGTAGGTTTGTCTTACCCTGTAGTTAGCACTATCAAGACCCCAAATGGCATCGGTGGAACAAAAAAAAATAGTTATAAATATTCCAATGCCCTTTTTCATATGGACGGCAGGGGATTTTTGGGCTTTGAGACTTTTACCGCTAATGACGAGTCAACCAGTACAAGTTCTATTACAAAATACGAATTTGATTCTTTAACATATGCAGGCGGAATCAAGGAACAGAAGACCTATGTCAATAACCATATTGTGGCAGAGGCTACATATACCAACACTATTAAATATGGTAAAAAAGCAGTCAACCATTATACTTACTTACCAACTAAAATAGTAAAGAAAAATTACGAGTACAATTCATCAAGTGTACTTAAGGACATAACGACAACTATAACATATGATGACTATGGCAACCCTACGAGTATATACACTAGGGATGGAAATGTAACAACGCAAACATTCAACCAATATGAAAACAACGAGGAACTTTGGCGACTAGGACGTCTCACTATGGCGCATACGTACCATAACAACCATAATAGCGGAAGTAGCGAAACCGCCTACTTCAAATATGACCAAAACACAAGTTTTCTACAAGAAGAGCATGCCCTTGCCTCCAATAAGGCATTAGGCTATACAAAGACTTACGAACGAGACTCTTTTGGCAACATCATAAAAAGTACGATTAGTCCAGATGATGGCACTGTACCACGTACTACACAGACGCAATATGACTCGAAGGGTAGACTGATGACAGCCTCCACATCTAGTCTTGACTTTGTAACGAGATATACCCAAGACGAGATATTTGGCAACATACTGTCTTCCACTGATGAAAACGGCATCGTCACCAATAATAGCTATGACGCATTTGGCAGATTACTTCAAAGCAATAATCCTATAGAAAAGGAAGTATATACCATAGGATGGAGCGAAGGAATGACAGACGCGCCATCTCATGCCCTATATTTCACTTACGAGAAAGCAACAGGCAAACCATACAAACTTAATTTTTATGATTGTTTGGGTAGAGTAATCCGAACTATAACGGAATCTTTGGATGCACAGCGTATTTTTCAGGATACAGAATATGATAATAAAGGGCAAGTGACAAGAACCTCTGAACCCTATTTTTATGGCAGCACTATCTATTGGAACAAAAACGAGTATGATTTCGTAGGAAGAACTACCACTCAAACTGCACCAAACGGGGCTTCATATATCTACCAGTATAGTGGATTATACACATTTACGTTCAATCCTAATCATACTCGTACATCTCGTAAGTTAGATACGAACGGCAATTTAGCAGAAAGCCAAGACGCGCAAGGTGGCAGCATAAAATATGAATATGACTATCGGGGTAACTGTGTTTACACTACAGGCTTAGCAAAATTGCAAGCTTCTTATGACGCAGCTGGCAACCGCACAAGACTATCAGACCCAGTTCTTGGTGTATCAACCTATAAATACAATGCCTATGGTGAGTTGATATCCCATACAGATGGGCATGGCACGACAAGCTATCAATACGATGATGGAGGACGTTTAATAAAGGAGACTCGCCCAGACATGACCATCATATATGAGTATGATAGAGGTTGGAAAGGAGCCTTAGACAAAAAGCAAGTACAAGGGGGACCTTCTATAAATTACAAATACGACAGTTATGGCAGAGTCATATCAGAACAAACTGTTGTAAACGGAAACAGCTTTACTATTCAAACGAGTTACAATGCACTCAGTTTACCTGATGTGATTACATATCCAAATGGTCTAAAAATCCAAAACATATATTCATCCTGTGGTATACAAACAGCTGTACAAAACTACAGAACAGGAAAAGTATATTGGAAATTAAAAAAACTTAACGCACGTGGGCAAATAGAAAGTGAAGAACTGGGGAATGGTCTAACCACGACTACTACCTATGACGAAAAAGTAGGAACATTGTCAAGCATCAGTACTCCAGGCATTCAAAACTGGAGTTATACATTTAATGCTATCGGCAATCTCACCTCACGGCATAACTTGTCCAAAAATCTGCACGAAACATTTGAATACGACTATTGCCATCGCTTAACACGGGTTTACAAGAATGGTAGCGAAGCGCAAAGAATCACATATAATGCTGATGGTAGAATTGCTTCTAAGTCAGACGTTGGTAGCTATGTATATGATGACGCAGGTAGACTTTCGGAAATCAAAGACCGCAAATATGAGTTGAGAGATTGGAATAAAATCACATACAATTCTCTCAGCAAAATAAGCTATGCACAAAATGGAAACGCAGAAATGACCATCACCTATGGTCCTGATGGTAATCGTATCATGTCAACGCTTGCAGGAGAAAGCAAATATTATATTGGCAACCTATTTGAACATTATCAAAAGAATGGAAATAGGCAAGATATCAACTATATTTTTGTACAGGATAAGGCAATCGCAATGGTGAAACAAACATCTACGGATGAAACTACCACAAATTACCTGCATCACGACCACTTAGGCTCAATTCAAGCTTACTCCGATGAAAAAGGAAAACTTTCTCAAGAGCTAAGCTATGACGCTTGGGGATGCCGACGTAATCCAAGCACTTGGCTTCCTTATGCCACTATCCAAAACGCCGATGCCCTATACGATAGAGGCTTTGGAGGGCATGAGCACATTGACCAATTTGAGATGATCAACATGAACGGAAGAATGTATGACCCTGTCGCCGGTATGTTCCTCTCACCTGACCCATTCGTTCAAGCACCCGACAATCCACAAGGATTCTACCGATACAGCTATTGCATGAACAACCCTCTGTCATTGACAGACCCTTCGGGCTATAGTTGGTTCAGTAAGAACTGGAAATCCTTAACCGCAGCTGTAGTAGGTATAGGTGTAACGGTATTAACAGCTGGCACAGGGGCATCTTTTGGAGTCGCTGTCGCAGCTGGTGCTGCAGGTGGTGCAGCCAGTGCGTTAACTGTGTCCTTATTGAATGGTTCAAATTTTGGACAAATAGCTAAAAACACTATGGTGGGAGGCTTTTGGGGAGCTGTCTCAGGATGCCTAAACAACATATCTGCAGACGAAGACTTAGTAGCGTCCCTTTTTAAACATACATTTACCGAAGGTGGGTTAGATGCCCTACAAGGTGGTAATGCCGTGCATGGTTTTATGATGGGATTAACATCTTCCGCTGGTGGCTATTTTATAGATAACAATCTTGGATCATTAGGAAAAGCAGGAGAAATCACAGCAAACTCCATGTTGAGCGGTCTTGTAGATGAAATTGGCGGTGGTAAGTTCGCAAATGGAGCCATCACAGGAGCCTTTTCGTTGATTTTAAACGATTGGGCTCACCATCATTTTTCCGACAAAGTTTTAAAAAAAATATACGATGAATATATACAAATTTCCTATGAAAACGAACGTTGGGTAGGAATAGGTAAACTTTGCTCTGAAATTGGAGGTGAGATTGGTGCCATAGCAAGTGAGATTCAAAACGGATGCGCCATAAGATTAAGCTATGCACTTAATAAAAGTGGAATGTACATTCCACATTTAAGAGGGACGTTGAAAGGCTCAGATGGGTATAACTATTTTCTTAATGCTTCAGAAATGGCAAAATATCTATCCAAATACCGATTAGGAACGATAAGCAAAGGTAAATACGCCAGGAATTGTTTAATCTTCCAATACCCTAATAAACAATGGAGCGACCAAGGTGTATCTGGTCATGTTGATATAGTTTATCGTTCAAAATGGGGATCAGGAAGCGGGAACATAACTCCCTACAAAGATTTGAGAACAGAAATATTTCATTAAAATAAAAAAAATACTCGATATGTATAACAAAATTATCTTCATTATGATGTTATTACTTATGATTTCGTGCAATTCGAAGCAGAAACGAAATCATAAAAACTCAATAGAGATTAAAGAACAATTAGGACAATCGTCTTATCCTTTTATAAAAAGTATGGAGTATCATGCCTATATACAAGATAATGAGGCTATCCCTGTTATAGAAATCCAAATCACTGAAAAAGGAAACTTCTCTATCTTTGTAAAATATCAAACTAATAAAAAATATTCGAAACTTAGTTATAAAGAGACTTTGGATTTTTTGTCCACCGTCATAGAAAAACAAAATAAAGAAAATATTCCCCTCTCTAGGCTTCAACAAATATTTATAAGAACAGAAATGTGGAATGAAAATTCCATCTATACTTCTATGGAGGAATACAGGAATATAAACATTCCACATGGCGAATATTTTAACAAAAAAGCGAAGGAAAGCCGTATAGTTTCAGACATCACAAAAATACTATCCAGATATAACTTAAAGATTGGAAGTCTCTCATACGAAGGTCTGCTACCGCTAGACGGAAAAGTCATTAAAGAAATAAATAAAAATATAGAATTAAATACGTCAGAAGCTTACCTTACAGGGAATTTAGTTTTAGATATTGCAAACCAATAGTTATGAAAATCAAGAATTTAGAAGAAGCATTAATCTGTTTTAAAGAAAATGCAATCATTCATGGGGAATGTACGCAAAATGGTGACAACAAACGTAAGCGGCTCTGCGTTTATACCTTGCCCTTTATCGTAAAAGTTCTTACCTTTGCACCATAATTTTAAAAGCAACGCAATTATGAGAGCAACAGAACGTTATGAGAGGGCATGGAATGCCTTCCAGATTCATTTGAATCATAATCCAAAAGCCAGTTTGATTCCTTTTTTAAAGGAACGGCATGTAAACCATCGCTCGATGCATAGATGGATGTCAGAGAAAGGTTATTCTGTTAGGTTAGCCAAACAGCAGATTCGTCTGCTTCAGGCCGAAGCCCGTAAGGAATGTTCCGAGGCAATAGCCAAGGACACTGGGATGATGTTTCTTCCCATGGAAATGCCATCCGACCCCGTCTGTCCAGAGAACTATCTTTTTGGCATAACCCTAACCTTCCCAAATGGAACGATAGTCACCATCAAGAAAGGTAGCGTCAAATCTGTCATGCATCTGATGAAACTTTACGAAAAGGAGGATATGCTATGTTTGGACTAAACGAAAATACCCAGTATTACGTCTGCCAGCGATATGTCCGAATGAACATGGGCATAAACGGTTTGTATCAGATTGTGAGAACCGAGATGGAACTTCCGCCACTTGGTGGTGCGGTATTCATCTTCTTCTCCAAGAACCGCCAGCAGGTAAAATTGCTCAAATGGGATGGCGATGGTTTCTTGCTGTACCAGAAGCGATTGGAGCGAGGAACCTTTGAATTGCCATTCTTTGACCCCAAGAACAAACAATGCAAAATGCCGTACAGGACACTATCGGCCATCATGAGCGGAATTTGCCTAAAAAGCATGAAATATAGAAAGAGGCTTAACTTATAGCTTTGCTATGCTATATTTAACGTATTGTATATCAGCAAGATAATAAGAATAAATATCTGAAAACACTTGCATATCTCGATATTTTTTCGTACCTTTGCACTATGAAAAAGGACGAAATTATAGTACTTTTAAAGGAACAGCTTCAGCTTGCAAACGAACAGCTTCAGCAAGCTAATGCTACGGTGAGTTCGTTGACTACACAGGTCAACGAACTCATTGAACGTATAAAGTCATTAGAAGAATTACTCGTCCAGAAAGGAATCGCCATTGACAAAGCGAATCGTCAGAACAAGGCACTCGGCAAGCTCGTTTCAGGCAAGAAGTCCGAACGTCAGGAAAAGAATCCACAAGACTCGATGACCCAGGAGGAATTTGACAAGAAGAAAGAAGAGCAGGCCGAAAAGAGAAAGGCACGCAAAAACAACGGAGCCAAGCG
>ENA-ORPF01001947-ORPF01001947.1-human-gut-metagenome-genome-assembly--contig:-NODE-1947-length-14977-cov-7.644686_pt1 | contig 14977 bp, 14 predicted proteins | sample MGYA00242140_ERZ509070 | MGnify/ENA primary metagenome ERZ509070 (study PRJEB26280, sample SAMEA2338713) | human gut metagenome | biome: human gut; feature: human-associated habitat; material: faeces... | reverse complement strand
TCGGATTGGTAAAAATCAAACAACCGTTTCCCGAGAGGTTAAAGCACACGCTCAATCTCATTCAAACGGGTATACACGAACAGAAGAATACTGTCCGAAGCTTCTGAAAGCACCGTTTGTTTGTAATGGGTGTGAAATGAAAAGCCGTGCGAAGTGTCCGTATATTCGCCGAATTTATGTTGCAAAAACCGCTCAAAGCTCTTACGAGGAAACTTTGGTGGAATCTCGAAGCGGTATACCCTTAAATAAAGAAAGTTTTTATGAAACCGAGCAGATTATTTCAAATGCAGTCAAACAGGGACAACATGTTTACCATGCTATTAAAGCAAATAATCTTCCGATTTCAACCGCTACTGTATACAGGCACATTAACAAGCAATATTATTCCATCGGAAGAATTGATTTACCTCGTGCCGTAAAATTCAAGCCGAGAAAGACAACCGCACCCGAACATATACCTGCTTGCGCGAAAAAAGGGCGTACCTACCAAGATTTTATCGGTTTTATGGAGGATAACGATGCCTTGCCATTGGCTCAATTAGACACTGTAATAGGTCGAGTAGGCGGCAAAACTATTATGACTGTTCATTTTGTTAATTGTGATTTTATGATAGCTTTGCTCCTTGAAAACAAGACCGCTGCCGAAGCCGCTACCGCCATCGGCGAGGGCCTGCAGGCTTTCTGCATCGACGGTTCCGTCGCCGAGGACCGCAAGGTCGGTCTGGGCCACGGCAATCTGGGTGCCATGCTGCTGCGGGACGAGACCAAGTGCTTCGCTTTCCTTGCCGGTCATGAGTCTTTCGCCGCTGCCGAAGGCGCTATCGGCATTGCCCGCTCCGCCAACAAGGCGCGTAAGGAGCCTCTGCGGGTCATCCTGAACGGTCTGGGCAAGGACGCTGCGCAGATCATCTCCCGGATCAATGGCTTCACCTATGTGCAGACCAAGTTCGACTACTACACCGGCGAGCTGAAGATCGTCAAGGAGTACAAGTACTCCGACGGCGAGCGCGCGGCTGTCCGCTGCTTCGGCGCTGACGACGTCCGCGAGGGCGTGGCCATCATGCACCACGAGGGCGTGGACGTTTCCATCACCGGCAACTCCACCAACCCCACCCGTTTCCAGCATCCCGTTGCCGGCACCTACAAGAAAGAGTGCATCGAGCAGGGCAAGAAGTACTTCTCCGTGGCCTCCGGCGGCGGCACGGGTCGTACCCTGCATCCCGACAACATGGCAGCCGGCCCCGCTTCCTACGGCATGACCGACACCATGGGTCGTATGCATTCCGACGCTCAGTTTGCCGGTTCCTCCTCCGTGCCTGCCCACGTGGAAATGATGGGCTTCCTGGGCATGGGCAACAACCCCATGGTCGGCGCTACCGTTTCCGTGGCTGTTGCAGTTGAGGAAGCGCTGAAGAAGTAAGGTTAAACCCCTACTTTTGAACCTCAAAAGTTCAAACCCCACTTTTCGCAAAAATGAAGCAAGGAAGCACGTCCTGCCGAAGAAATTCGGCAAGATGTGCTTCCTGTTTTTGCTGTTTTAGGGGTGTTTTTGATGAAGAAAATGAGGATGTGCTTCCCAAGAGAAAAAGAGCAGGTTTCTCTGCTCTAATCATCCGGAATAAACTTCATGATGTCCCCGACTTCGCAGGACAAAATTCTGCAAAACATCTCAATGGTATGGGTACTGACGCTCTCGTTTCGTTTTAACCGCGTAATCTGTCCGGGGCTGATATTATACCGTTTGATAAGCATGTATTGTGTGATGCCTTTCTCTTTCATGACATTCCATAGATTATCGTAAGAAATCACGGGACGCAGCCCCCTTTCTTACTTGACATGATAACCGAATATGGTGTATAATCATATTAACCAATATCGGTTACTGTCATACTACAAGAAAGAAGGAGCGCAAATGAACAAGGCAATCTCTCTACTTTTGGCACTTGTTATGTGCCTGTCCCTGTGTGCCTGTGGTTCTTCAGAGCAAAAGGATACTGCCCCAGCCACATCGCAGCCCAACAACGACATAATTGAATTTGAAGATATCCTTGTCGCTGACGATATAAATGTAACCATTGAATTGGTAAATTTTTACGTCGAGCAAGTTAACTGGGTTTCGAGTAATCAGGCGGAGAAGCTGGTCACTTTCCGTTTCACGAACAAGACAGATCAAGAGCTGATACTAAATCCGGACAATTTCTATCTGAATAACGAAAAAATGTTCGTCCTTTCAATGGATGGCGGCGTATCCTTGGAATCTGGCCGATCCGGAAAGTATTCCTTTATGGTCGCCGAAGATACCTCTCCCGAACATACAGCCCTGAAATCTCTGGAGAATTTATACAATCTGGAGGGCAGTTTTTCAGGAGTGATAGACTATGGAGACCCCTATAAGAGCAAAAGTCTGGATGTCTCCTTCTCCATTCCCAAGGCCATAAATGGAGAGGTTTCCGCTATAGCAGCTCCAAACCTTGAACAATACGGCGAGGTTGTTGCGGCTTTGACAAAGGACACTTGGTATTTCAATGGCGGCGCAGATTCTGTGATGAACTCTATAACTTTCTCAGATTCTTCAGCAACCATCGCCCAAATTTCCTATGACGGAAATCGCAAACACGAGGGTGCTGTAAATACCTATGCCTATACTCTGGACGACAATGCTATTACCGTTACCTTAGCAGATGGCAGTCCTTTGGCGATTCCCTATATCCTTTCCGGCGATGACGTCATTCTGGACGGAGGCAGCTACCTGACCCCCGATGACATCATTGCCGGTCTACAGGGCTTTTGGACTCTGGACGACAACATCACCTTTGGTCACTCCATCTATTATGTTTGCATCATCGGCGACACTATCACTTCCGAGAGTGCGTCAGCCGCTCTGAACGCAGCGCCCGGAAGTTATTACTGGTACGGCGGTGATGGATATTCCGCCAGCTTCCAGTTAAACTTCGGGGGCTTTGACACAAGCATGATGCACGGCGACGACTGGTTCTTTAATGTGATTGATGGCAACGCCGTACTGCTTCACTTTGACCGCATGTGTTCCCGCACTGACATCACAAAACTCCCCGGTAAAAACGGGTACTCTTTCGATTAAAGCTTGCAGCCGGGCGGCAATTTGCGCCCGGCTGTTTCTGCAATAAGGAGAAGTTATGAAAAAAAGAATTATTCTATCAGTCGTACTCCCGCTTGTGCTGCTGACCTCCTGTGGGGCACAAGCCACTGAACCGTCCCCCACCGAAATATCATTTTCAGAAACAACATCCGAAAATCCAGTTCCCGCCGCAGATGGATTTGAAACTTTGGGAGGCTCTTGGGAGGTAGGGGCAGTTTATTATAACAACAGAATTGTCGATATAAAGGACGTTTCCGCGCTTGCTGATATGTATGACACCGTTCTTCTGTATTTCAACGAGGATGGAACCTATACTCACATTAACCTGTGGATTTTTAGTGGAGAATACACTCGCAGCAGAAACCAGAACAGCGGTTTTCTTTTGACAAGGAAAACAGTAACATCTTTCAAAGATGGGAAATTAATCACCGAGCCTTATGACGGAAAAGTGAAAGAAATTGTAAAAGTCATCGACGACAATACCATCCAACTGGCAGACTACGACCCTATCACCGGAGATATCAAGGTCGATTCCATGCCCCTGTTTTTCGTGCGAAAAAATCATGACAGTGATTTTATCTGTGAGAATAAAGTCCAAATCTCGGGCAAATCCACAAATCCAACTCCCACGGAATCTTTCCCGGCAAATACATCCTATGAAAGAATATTGAATGATTATACCCAGAAAATGAGGGATGCCCTTCCTGAACTTATCTCCGCCTTCCGCTCCGAATCTGCTGGAATAAACGACATTGAACAGTTGGCACTAATATGCAACAGCAAAGTTGAAGATTTGGCAAAAATCTGTAATAAAGGCGTTGGGCAGATGGCGGAGCAAATGTTCTCCAACGGGGATGCCTATAGCGCGTATGAAGAATGGGCAGGGAAACTCATGGATGTTTACGCTGATTTTGCAATGGAACTCCAAGATGCTTATCTGGAAGCTGCCCTGAATTAAAGGAACCGCAGGTTCAAGCCATCGCCTGAACCTGCGGTCATTTCATTCTTCCTCAATCCTCGTCCCAGTTGTGCCAGACGTTTTGGACGTCATCGTCGTCGTCCATGATGTCCAGCAGCTTCTCCATCAGGGAGATCTGCTCCGGGTCGGTGAGCTTCTGGTAGTTCTGGGGCACCATTTCGATCTGGGCGGATACGAAGCTGTAGCCCTTCTGCGTCATGGCGTCGGCCACGGCGTTGAAATCGTCGGGGTCTGTGTACACGGTGAACACGTCGTCCTCGGCCTCGAAATCATCCGCGCCGCAGTCCATGGCGTCCATCATGACCTGGTCTTCCTCGTAGTCGCCGTCCTCGTTGTCGATCACCAGCACGCCCTTCTTGTCGAAGGACCAGCTGACGCAGCCCGTCGCGCCCAGATTGCCGCCGAATTTGTCGAAGTGGTGGCGCATGGAGCCGGCGGTGCGGTTGCGGTTGTCGGTCATGGTCTCCACGATCACCGCCACGCCGCCGGGGCCGTAGCCTTCGTAGGTGATGGTCTCGTAGTTGTCGCCGCCCGCGCCTGCCGCCTTTTCCAGGCAGCGCTTGATGTTGTCGTTGGGCATGTTGGCGGCCTTGGCCTTGGTGATGACGGTGGCCAGACGGGAGTTATAGGCGGGGTCTGCACTGCCGCCCTCCTTCACCGCGACGATCAGCTCTTTGGCGATCTTGGTGAAGGCTGCCGCGCGCTTGGCGTCCTGCGCGCCCTTGGTTTTCTGGATGTTATGCCATTTGGAATGTCCGGACATAGGTATATCTTCCCTTCAGCGAGTATATTCAAAAATCTTATCTATTTTATCAGAATCCGTGACAAAAATCAACACTTTCTCAATAGAATTTCATGCAGTCCCGGTGGGTTTCGGAAATTTTCACCTGAACCTCCGGGAACGCGGCGGCGATTTTCTCCGCCAGCACGGCCACAACGGGGTTCTCCGTGGCAAAATGTCCCGCGTCGATCAGATTCATCCCCAGCGCCTGCGCGTCCCAGAACTCATTGTACTTGATGTCCGCGGTGACGAAGGTGTCGCACCCGGCCTCGAAGGCGCTCATCAGCTCGTCGGAGCAATGCCCGCCGCCCACCGCCACCACGCGAACCGGCTTGCCGCCGTCCACGTAGCGCAGTCCCTCGGCGTTCAGGCTGCTCTTAACGATTTCCAGAAATTGGGAAAGGGGCTGCTCCTCTACCCTGCCCCGGCGCAGAAGGCCCCACTGCCGTCCCTGATCGTCCCGGAAAAAGGGCGGGATGGTCTCCACGTCGTTCAGTCCCAGCGTAGCCGCCAGCACGTCGTTGACGCCCCCCGGGGCGCAGTCCAGATTGGTGTGGGCATTGACGGCGCTGACGCCGTGGCGGCAAAGGGTCATGATGCTCCGGCCGACGGTCGTTTCCTCCGTCACGGATTTGAGCGGGTCAAAAATAATTGGATGGTGGGTGACGATCAGCTCCGCGCCCCACTCCGCCGCCTCCCGGCACACCCCCTCGAAGGGGTCGAGCGCCACGAGAACCTTGGTAACGGGGGTCTCCCGGCTGCCGCAGAGCAGCCCCACATTGTCCCAGTCCATTTTCATGTAGGTTGGGGCAAGGGTTTCTACGTACTTGAGAATGTCAGCTACAGTCGTCATCGGTCAGTTCCTCCAAAATCGCTTTGTAGTGCCTGTATTTTTCCTCGTCCCCGCCGGACAGCCCCGCAACGGTCTTGCGAAGGCCGGAAAGCACACTCTCCCGGAAAGCCGGAAGCAGTTCGCTGCCGCTGCGGCGCAGTGCCGGGGTGATGTAATACTCACCGTCGGTCAGCGTCTCCCCGGTGGCGTAGACCACCTCCATGACGGGGTAGATGAATTTCCCGTCCTTCGCCAGCGTCTCCTGACGGATGGCGTAGCCCTGACCGTACAGATACCGGCGCAGCTCCGGCCGCTTGCTCTGGCACTGGAGAATCAGCCGGTAGCATTCGCTTTTCAGCCATGGCGCGGCGTCCAGAATGGATATCATGGTGTCCGCCCCCATCCCCGCGCAGACCATGCAGTCGAATTCCCTGGGGAGATCGCGAATGCCGTCGGACAGGCAGAAGGACATGCGCTCTTTCACGCCGAATTTTTCCGCGTTGCGGATGGCGCTTTGCAGGGGCATTTCCCGGACGTCGGAGGCAATGACCGCACTGGCGATGCCGTTTTTCAGAAGGTAAATGCCGAGATAACCGTGGTCACAGCCCACGTCCGCCACCCGGTCGCCGGGCTTGACATAGCCGCAGCAGGCCAGCAGCCGGTTGGAAAGGGAAATTTTCACGGGCGTCCCTCCTTCTATACGAAAAAAGCCATCCCGGCAATTGTCCGGGATGGCGCTGCCGGTATTTTATCCGTTCTGCTTCGCGGCTTCGTTGGCCTCGTAGGCTTCCAGGAAATTGTTCAGCTGGGCGAGGAACGGCTCGCAGTCCACACCGTGGACCATGCAAGCTTCCTCAACGGTCTCACCCCGGGAAGAGGGGCAGCCCAGGCAGTGCATACCGATGGCGAAGAACAGGGGTGCGGACTGGGGCGCGACGTCCAGAATGTCCCCGATGATGGTATCCTTTTCAATTTTTACAGCCATTATAATGACCTCCTTGTTTTTATCTGCGACTATTATAACCGCACATGCCGAAAAAAACAAGAGGGAAGTCGTAAAAGATACGCAGCCTCTCCGCAGATTTTTTGTGGCGGGGTGGTCGATGATCAGAGCATCCGTCCTCGCCCATCCAGACAACACCCGCAAAATCCGCTTCTTTCCCCATAGAATTGGCCGGGCAGCGCTGCATCCCCTTTGCCACGCCGTTTTCCTGTTCAGCCCCGACGTACCATGTGGTAAAACGCACCTTCTCCAATGGATGTTGTCTGTTGAATCGGCTCGCCGACAATGCGGAATCCCGCCTTTTCATAGCACCGGATCGCCCGCTGATTCCATGTTCTGACTTCCAGGTACATAGGTTTCCCGGGAAACAGCGTCTGCGAAATTTCCCATGCCATTCGGGTCATCTGCTGCCCGTAGCCCTTGCCGCAGCAATCGGGATTCACCCCGATTCCGAAGAACACCTCCGGGTCTTCCCCGTTCAGATTGATAAAGCCGACAAGTTCCTTCCCATCATAGAAGGAATACAGGTGGTTCTCTGGGTTTGCAAACCCAAACCCCCGCTTTTTCTGTTCCTCATAGGAAAGGCTGTTGTAAATCGCGTATTCCCCGGGATATTTCCACCGGGCGATGCAGTATTTTTCTTCTTCGGTCATTTCGTGATACTCAAGCATGTTCTTCCTCCTGAAAATGGTTTGATGCTCGGTTTACCCGCTACATTATAGCAAGGAAACGGGAAAAGTCAACCTGCCCGTATCGACCGTGTCCTTCCGATTTCATCAAAACAGTTCGCCCTCCAGCCTGAGAAGTCTTAGACCGGAGGGCGTCTGTTCTGTTTCGCTTATTTCGTCTCGTCGGTGCCGTAGTAGGCGTTGAGGTACATCTGCTTGATCTCGCTCATGAGGGGATACCGGGGGTTCGCGCCGGTGCACTGGTCGTCGAAGGCCTGCTCCACCATGCTGTCCAGCCGGGTCAGGAAGTCGGTTTCGTCAATACCGTAGTCCCGGATGGTCTTTTTGATGCCGATCTTGGCCTTCAGCTCGTCAATGGCCGCGATCAGGTTCTCCAGCTTTTCCTCATCCGTGGTACCGCCCAGCTTCAGGTAGTCAGCGACCTCGGCATACCGCGCCAGCGTGTGAGGATGGTCGTACTGGGAGAAGGTGCCCATCTTTGCCGGAACCTCGGCGGCGTTGAAGCGCAGAACCTCGTCAATCATCAGGGCGTTGGCAACGCCGTGGGGCAGATGGTGGAACGCGCCCAGCTTGTGCGCCATGGAGTGGCACACGCCCAGGAAGGCGTTGGCAAAAGCCATACCGGCCATGCAGGCGGCGTTTGCCATGTTCTCACGGGCTTTGGGGTCCTTCGCGCCGTTTTCGTAGGCGGAGGGCAGGTTCTCAAAAATCAGCTTCAGGCTCCGCAGCGCCAGACCGTCGGTGTAGTCCGTGGCCATCATAGAAGCGTAGGCTTCCAGCGCATGGGTCACGGCGTCGATGCCGGAGGCCGCGGTCAGACCCTTGGGGGCGTTCATCATCATGTCGGCATCCACGATGGACATCTTCGGCAGCAGCTCATAGTCCGCCAGCGGGTACTTGACGCCGGTGGTTTCATCGGTGATGACGGCGAAGGGAGTCACCTCGGAGCCGGTACCGGCGGTGGTGGGAATAGCGACGAAATACGCCTTTTCGCCCATCTTGGGGAAGGTGTAGACACGCTTGCGGATATCCACAAAGCGCATGGCCATGTCCTGGAAATCCGCCTCGGGATGCTCATACAGCACCCACATGATCTTGCCCGCGTCCATGGCGGAGCCGCCGCCGATGGCGAGGATCAGGTCGGGCTTGAAGGCTGCCATCTGCGCCGCGCCCTCTCTGGCACAGGCGAGGGTGGGATCGGGAGCCACGTTGTAGAAGGTGGTGTGGGTGATTCCCATGGCGTCCAGCTTCTCCTCCACCGGCTTCGTGTAGCCGTTCTGGTACAGGAACGCGTCGGTGACGATGAATGCCTTCTTGTAATTTTTCAGCTCGGCCAAAGCTACCGGCAGGCAGCCCTTCTTGAAATAAACCTTTTCAGGCGCACGGAACCAGAGCATGTTCTCCCTCCTAATTGCCACAGTCTTGATGTTCAGCAGGTGCTTGATGCCCACGTTCTCGGAAACGGAGTTGCCGCCCCAGGAGCCGCAGCCCAGCGTCAGGGAGGGAGCCAGCTTGAAGTTGTACAGGTCGCCGATGCCGCCGTGGGAGGACGGAGTATTCACCAGAATGCGGCAGGCTTTCATTTTCTCCGCAAAGGCGTCCAGCTTCTCCTTCCCGCTCACCGTGTCCAGATAGACGGAAGCGGTGTGGCCGTAGCCGCCGTCCTTGACCAGGGTGTCCGCCTTGTTCATGGCGTCGGCAAAGTCGGCCGCCCGGTACATGGCAAGCACGGGGGACAGCTTCTCGTGGGCAAAGGCTTCGGAGAGATCGGTGGAGGTCACTTCGCCGATGAGGATTTTGGTGCTTTCGGGGACGTCAACGCCCGCCAGCGCCGCGATGGTATGGGCGGACTGACCCACGATCTTGGCGTTCAATGCACCATTAATCAGGATGGCTGCGCGAACCTTGTCGATTTCCTCCCCGTTCAGGACATAGCAGCCGCGCTTGATGAATTCCGCCTTGACCCGGTCGTAGATGCTGTCCAGCACCACCACGCTCTGCTCGGAGGCGCAGATCATGCCGTTGTCAAAGGTCTTGGAATGGATGACGGAAGAAACCGCCAGCAGAATGTCGGCGCTGTCGTCAATGACGGCGGGGGTGTTGCCGGGGCCGACGCCCAGAGCGGGCTTGCCGGAGGAGTAGGCAGCCTTCACCATGCCGGGGCCGCCGGTGGCGAGGATCAGGTCGGCCTCCCGCATCACCTGATTGGTCAGCTCCAGAGAGGGCTTGTCTATCCACGCGATGATGCCTTCCGGCGCACCGGCGGCGACCGCCGCTTCCAGCACCACCCGTGCGGCGGCGATGGTGCAGCCCTTCGCCCGGGGGTGGGGGCTGATGATGATGCCGTTGCGGGTCTTCAGGGAAATCAGGGTCTTGAAAATGGCGGTAGAAGTGGGGTTCGTGGTGGGAATGACCGCCGCGATGACGCCGATAGGCTCGGCAATGCGCTGAATGCCGTAGGCCGTGTCTTCCTCAATGACACCGCAGGTCTTGGAATCCTTGTAGGCGTTGTAAATATATTCAGCGGCATAGTGGTTCTTGATGACCTTATCCTCCACTACGCCCATACCGGTTTCGGCTACGGCCTGCTTGGCCAGAGGAATGCGCATCTGATTGGCTGCGGTAGCGGCGGCCAGAAAAATTTTATCCACCTGCTCCTGCGTATAAGTGGCAAATTTCTCCTGTGCCGCGCGGCACTTTGCCAATGCTTCGGTCAGTTCCTGAGCGGTGGTTACAGGTGCATATGTTTTCTCCATAAAAATCGACCTTTCCGAACATTGATTATCAGTATTTTGTTACCGATATATTACTATCGATATAATAGCACATATCTCTGAAAAGTCAATCCCCATTATGAAATTTATTCGTAGGCAGAAATAGCCGGGCTTTCGGAGCGTATCGCTCTGAAAGCCCGGCTGCATTCTTCACTTATCACGTGCCAAGATAGGCCGCCTTCACCGCTTCATTTGCCAGCAGCTCCTCGCCGCTGCCGTGGAGGGTGATACGCCCGGTCTCCATGACGTAGCCGAGATTGGCGGTTTTCAGCGCCATGTTGGCGTTCTGCTCAATGAGCAGAACCGTCACGCCCTGCTTGTTGATCTCCTTGATGATCTCAAATATGCCCTTGACGATGATGGGCGCAAGTCCCAGAGACGGCTCGTCCATCATGATGACCTTGGGGCGGCTCATCAGCGCACGGCCGACCGCCAGCATCTGCTGCTCGCCGCCGGACAGGGTGCCGCCCGCCTGCCATGAACGCTCTTTCAGTCGGGGAAACAGGTCAAACACCCAGTTCAAGTCCTCCGCCAGATCGTCCTTGCGCAGGTAAGCGCCGATTTTCAGGTTTTCCAGCACCGTCATGTCCGGGAAGATACGCCGTCCCTCGGGTACCAGCGTGATGCCCTTGGACACGATCAGGCTGGAATCCATGCCGGTGATGTCCTCGTCCAGAAAGGAGATTTTTCCCGCGGAGGGCTTCACCAGCCCCGCGATGGCGCGAAGGGTGGAGCTTTTGCCAGCGCCGTTGGCGCCGATCAGGGTCACGATCTCCCCTTCCGGCACGTCCAGACTGATGCCCCTCACCGCTTCGATTCCGCCGTAATGCACCTGCAAGTCCCGAATTTCCAGAATGTTACGCATCCTCCGTCACCCCCAAATACGCCTCGATCACGCGCTTGTTCTGCTGCACTTCCTTCGGCACGCCCCGGGCGATCTCACTGCCGAAGTCAATGACATAAATGTAGTCCGAAATCTTCATGACCAGATCCATGTGATGCTCAATGAGGAAGACCGTCAGATGGTGGCTGTCCCGAATCTCTTTGATGTACTCCGCCAGTTCCTGCGTCTCCTGCGGGTTCATGCCCGCCGCCGGTTCGTCCAGCAGCAGCAGCTTGGGGTCCGTCGCCAGAGCGCGGGCGATTTCCAGACGGCGCTGCAGGCCGTAGGGCAGGCTGGTTGCGATCTCGTCCTTGTACTGCTCCAGTCCCTGCTCTTTCAGCAGCTCCATGGTTTCTTCCCGCATTCTCGCTTCTTCCTTGGCGTTCGCCCGGAAAATGGCGGAAAATACGTTCTGCTTGGCACGCATATGCTTGGCGACCAGCACGTTTTCAAACACCGTCATGCTCTTCCACAGGCGGATGTTCTGGAAGGTACGGGCGATGCCCAAGGACACCACATGATCCGGGGTGGGGTCAATGTTGCGCTCGTTCGCATACTTTTCCCCGTTGGTGCCCAGATAGTTCTTTTTCATTTTGCCGGTGGGGTGGTTGCGGATCATGGTCTTGCCCATGAATTCCACCCGGCCGTTGGTCGGCTGATACACACCGGTGATGCAGTTAAAGGCCGTGGTCTTGCCCGCGCCGTTGGGGCCGATCAGAGCGACGATCTGACCCTCCGGCACGTCCAGAGACAGGTCATTCACAGCAACTACGCCGCCAAACTGCATGGTGACGTTTTCCATACGAAGAACGTTTGTTTCGCTCATGCCGCTTCAGTCCTCCTTTTCCGCCGCCGGGGCAGCCTTTTTCCGCTTTTTCAGCAGTCCGCCGATGCCCTTCCAGCTCAGCTCCTTCTCTCCCATGATGCCCTTGGAGAAGAACAGCACGATGATCATGATGACTACGGAGAATACGACCATCCGGAAACCGCTGCGCAGCAGAGGCACCTTGAACGAGCCGATATAGGTCTCCCGATCCAGAAACCGCAGCCACCACTCAGAGCAGGCCACGTACAGGAACGTGCCGATGACGGAGCCAGAAACGGAGCCGATGCCGCCGATGACCACGATCAGCAGAATCTCATAGGTCATGGTGGAGGTGAACACCTTCGCCTGCGCGTTGGCAACATACATGGCGAACAGCGCGCCGCCCACGCCGGAGAAGAAGCTGGAAATCACAAAGGAGAGCATCTTGTGCTTGAACAGGCTGATGCCCATGGCCTCCGCCGCCACCTCGTCATCCCGGATGGCCTTAAAGGCGCGGCCGTAGGAGGAGTTGATCAGCAGAACGATCAGGGCAATGCAGATGATCGCCACAAGGAAGGGAACGAATGTACTCAGCCGCAGAATCACCTGTCCCGCGCCGTTCTTGATATTGAAATCGGAGAAGGTGGGGAAACCTTTGATCATATTCGCGCCGTTGGTGATGGGGCCGAGGGTCTGCCACTGGAAAATGGCCCGCAGGATTTCGGCGAAGCCCAGTGTGGCAATGGCGAGATAGTCGCTTTTCAGCCGCAGAACCGGCAGACCGATGAGCGCCGCGAACAGTGCGGCAACCAGTCCCGCGAGAATCAGTCCCACGAGAACGGCCAGAACCAGCGCCAGCCCGCCGCCGAAACCGGCGCTTCCCAGAAAGCTCTGGAACATATCCACCAAGGAAAACTTCACAGCCGAGCCGCCGTAAAGGTAGTAGACCTGATCCTTGGCGGCCATGGGAACGGTCAGGATGGCGTAGGTATACGCGCCCAACAGCATGAAGCCCGCCTGTCCCAGAGAGAACAGGCCGGTGAAGCCGTTGAGCAGGTTCATGGAAACGGCCACCAGAGAATACACCGCGCCCTTTTTCAGCACGGTAAACAGCTGGCTGGTGGGAAGGAAGACCGCAGGCAGTCCGGGAATGCGGTCGCTGATGTTTTCCAGCAGGATAATCAGCAAAAGCAGCACCGAAATGGAGATCAGCGCAGCGAAGCTGCCGTTTTTGTTTGTTTTCTGTTTCAGCATATCCGGCACCTCCTTAAACCTTATCCGTGGCCTTTTCGCCAAAGAGTCCGGTGGGCTTGCAGGTCAGGATGATGATGAGCAGCGCGAAGGTGAAGGCATCGGAGAACACGGAAACATTCCATGCCGAGGGCAGGCCCTTGATGATGGTCTCGCAGATGCCGATCAGGAACGCGCCGATCACCGCGCCGGGGATGGAGCCGATGCCGCCGAACACCGCCGCCACGAAGGCTTTCAGTCCCGGCATGGCGCCGATGGTCGGGCTGACCTGCCCGATGTAGCTGAAATACAGAATGGAGCCGACCGCCGCCAGAAAGGAGCCGATAACAAAGGTAAAGGAGATGATGCGGTCGATGCGGATGCCCATCAGCTGTGCGGTATCAAAGTCCTTGGCAACGGCACGCATGGCCATCCCCATTTTGGTGTGCTTGATCAGCAGCACCAGTGCGATGACCAGCAGGATGGTTAGCACGGGGGTCAGAATGGCCAGCCGCCGCACCGTGATGCTGCCGATCTGGATCTCGGTGCGCAGCCACGGGATATTGGGATAGGACTGCGCCAGACCGCCGGTGACATAGGTGGAAAGGTTCTGCAGCAGGTAGGAAACACCGATGGCGGAGATCATAACCGACATACGGGGGGCGGAGCGCAGCGGCTTATAGGCCACCTTTTCTATCATCACGCCCAGTATGACGGTAAGGATGAGGGTAAGGATCAGCCCCACCACGATGCTGCCGGCACCCAGAAAGCCGCTGCTCCAGCTTGTGATGTAAATCATAATGAAGCCCGCGACCATAAACATATCGCCGTGGGCAAAGTTGATGAGCCGCAGGATGCCGTAAACCATCGTATAGCCGATGGCGATAAGCGCATACAGGCTGCCGATGGTCAGTCCCGATATAAGGATCTGGGCGTAGTAGGTAAAGTCATGCATATTACTGCCTCCAATAAAAAAAGGATCTGCCGTAAAAGGGGCCGCGGCTCCCTTTGCCGGGGCTTTCATCCCGATGAAGCGATCAAAGCCCCCGCAAAGAATGCCGCTGTAAACGGCGGCAAGCGCAGCGAGGAAGGAACCCGTAGGCGCCCCCTCGCCGCGCAGCCAAAGCATTTTTCATGCTGCCACAGCGTTATTTGCGGTTATTCGATGGTAACGGAGTCGGCAAAGACAAAGCCATCGGTGGTGGCGGTCTTGATGATGGCATAGCTCTTTACTGCATCGCCGTTCTCATCAAACTTCAGGTCGCCGGTAACAAGGCCGGGGACATCCAGCGCAGCCAGAGCATCCCGCAGGGTCGCGCCGTCGGTGGACTGGGCCTTCTCCAGCGCATAGTAGATGGCCATGTAGGCATCGTAGCCGCAGGCGGTCACGGCGGAGATCTCCTCGCTGTTGGAGTTATCGGTCAGGCGGGCAGAGTCCTCCTTCAGCCAGGCCTTGAAGCCCTCGGCAAAGGCGTTGGCGGCGGGGTTGGTGTCGTCGCCCTCAATGAAGAAGGTGGAGAAGTAAACACCGTCGATGGAAGCGCCGGCTTCCACTACACGCTGAATGATGGAAACATCGTCCCAGGTATCGGAGGCGAGGATGCAGCCGTCGATGCCGGCCTCACGGGCCTGCTTGATGATAAAGGGAGCAGTCTCGATGGAGGTGGGAGCAAAGATGGCCCCGATGCCCTGCGCCGCAAGGCTGGCCATGGTGCCGGAGAAGTCGGTCTCACCGGTCTGGAAGTTGACCTCAACGACCTCGCCGCCCAGCTCCTTGAGAGGCGTGAGGTTCTTGGGGGAAAACATCTTTCCGTGGAAGATGGTGACGGGTTTGTCGGTAAGGTCGAGGCCGTCTACCTTGATGGACGGAGCAGTGTTCTTTT
>ENA-ORPF01001946-ORPF01001946.1-human-gut-metagenome-genome-assembly--contig:-NODE-1946-length-14980-cov-4.745662_pt1 | contig 14980 bp, 13 predicted proteins | sample MGYA00242140_ERZ509070 | MGnify/ENA primary metagenome ERZ509070 (study PRJEB26280, sample SAMEA2338713) | human gut metagenome | biome: human gut; feature: human-associated habitat; material: faeces... | reverse complement strand
AGCATCACATGGAACTTGCAAAAATGGCAGTTGAAGAAACAGGAAGAGGAATTTATGAAGATAAAATTACAAAAAATATATTTGCATCAGAATACATCTATCATAGTATAAAACATATAAAAACGGTTGGAGTAGTACAGGAAAATGAAGAAGAAGGGTATGAAGAAATTGCAGAGCCAATTGGAATTATTGCCGGAGTAACCCCTGTAACAAACCCAACCTCAACTACTTGTTTCAAATCCCTAATAGCTGCCAAAACAAGAAATGTTATTGTATTTGGATTTCACCCATCTGCTCAAAACTGTAGTGTAGCAACAGCTAAAATATTATTAGAGGCAGCAGTAAAAGCAGGAGCCCCAAAAGACTGTATTTTATGGATTGAAAAACCATCAATAGAAGCAACGCAAGCTTTAATGAAACATCCAGATGTAAAAATGATTTTAGCAACAGGTGGAAAAGGAATGGTAAAAAGTGCCTACTCTTGTGGAAAACCTGCATTAGGAGTAGGACCAGGAAATGTTCCATGTTATATACATAAAGATGCAAAATTAAAAACAAGCGTAAACGATTTAGTAATGTCTAAATCATTTGATAACGGTATGATTTGTGCAAGTGAACAGGCTGTTATTGTAGATAGAGAAATAAACGAAGAATTTATAAAATTAATGAAAGAAGCAGGCTGCTATTTTGTAAAAGAAGAAGAAAAAGAATTATTACAAAATTATATGTTTACTCTAAAAGAGGATGGATATGATTTAAATTCAGAAGTAGTTGGAAAAAATCCATTTGATATTGCCGAGAAAGCAGGTTTCTTAATACCACTTGATACAAAAGTAATGGTAGTAAGAGAACATGGTGTAGGTCCAAATTATCCATTCTCAAAAGAAAAACTTAGTCCGATTTTAAGTTACTATATAGTAGAAAATGAAGATGAAGGAGTTGCTTTAAGTGAGAAACTAATTGAATTTGGTGGCCTTGGACATTCAGCTGTAATTCATACTGAAAATCAAGACACGATTGATCATTTCTCAAGCGTAGTAAAGGTTGGTAGAATTATTATTAACTCCCCATCTTCTCATGGAGCAATTGGAGATATTTATAATACCAATATGCCATCTTTAACATTAGGTTGTGGTACATTTGGTGGAAATAGCACAACAGATAATGTTTCTAGTGTTAACTTAATTAATCTAAAGAGAGTTGCTAAAAGACAAGTTAATATGCAATGGTTTAAGGTTCCACCTAAAATCTATTTTGAAGCAGGATCTATAAAATATTTATCCAAAATGCAAGGAATTAGTAGAGCATTTATTGTAACAGATCAATCAATGGTAAAGCTTGGATATGTAGACAAAATTATCTATCAGTTAGAAAAACATGCCAATAGAGTACATATTAAAATATTTAGTGATGTAGAACCAGATCCATCATTTGATACCATTGATAGAGGTGTAGAAGCAATGGGTGAATTTAATCCAGATGTAATTATTGCCTTAGGTGGTGGTAGTGCAATTGATGCTGCAAAGGGAATGTGGTTATTTTATGAACACCCTGATGTAGATAAAGAAGGATTAAAACTAAAGTTCTTGGATATTAGAAAAAGAACATACAAATATCCAAAACTAGGCTTAAAAGCAAAATTTGTCGCAATTCCTACAACTTCCGGAACAGGTAGTGAAGTTACCTCATTTGCAGTAATTACAGATAAAAATAACAATGTAAAATATCCATTTGCAGATTATGAATTAACACCAGATGTAGCAATCATTGATCCTGATTTAGTATTATCTTTACCAAAAACCTTAACCGCAGATACAGGAATGGATACATTAACTCATGCGATAGAAGCATATGTATCTAATATGGCAAGTGATTTTACAGATGGCCTTGCTGAAAAAGCAGGAGAGCTAATCCATAAATATTTACTTAGAGCCTATGAAAACGGAAATGATAGAGAAGCCAGAGAAAAGGTCCACAATGCAAGTTGTATAGCAGGAATGGCCTTTACAAATGCTTTTTTAGGAGTAAACCACTCTCTAGCTCATAAGCTTGGTGGAGAATTCCATATAGCTCATGGAAGATGTAATGCGATATTATTACCATATGTAATAAGATATAATGCAAGTAAACCATCAAAATTTGTATCATTCCCTAAATATGAATATTATATTGCAGATGAAAAATATGCCAATTTTGCTAAAAAGATAGGACTAGATGTAAAAGATACTGAGGATGGAGTTAATAAACTAATCGAAATGGTAAAAACAATGAATGAAAAACTTGGTATCCCACGGTCATTTAAAGAATATGGAATTAATGAAGAAGAATATATGAATAAGCTTGATACATTAGCTAATCATGCTTTTGAAGATCAATGTACAACTGCCAATCCTAGACTTCCTTTAGTTTCTGAAATGAAAAAAATATTAATAGATGCCTATTATGGAATCGGTATGTAAAAAAGATTGTTACGCTTGTAACAATCTTTTACTTTACTAAATGTAAATTAGATTTTCTGGCTTCTTTTTGAGCCCTAACAATGGAATACTTTCCGTCAGCCATTGCTAACAGTCTTTGATTTAGAGTAGATACAAAATGAGTATCTAAAGATTTATTGGTATTAGCAATATCAGAACTTAAATATTCAGGGTTTGCAGGATGATATGTCCATGCAGAAGCTAAACTCCAATCTCGAATAGCAAGAGGTATCTCATAAGCAGTAATTTGCCCATATTTAAAATTACCAGTATCAATCTTTTCAATAGAATTATCAACAATAGTATTTACAATATTAGCAAACTCCTCTTGCTCATTATTATTTAAAGTTAAATCACCAATTTGAACACCATGTTGAGAAAGATATGTTAGTTCTTCTGGATTATAGGTACGAAGAACCCATCTACGATATTTTTCAAAATTTGGGATAACTTTTTCCATAGCAGTAAATGTTTTATACATAGTTTGATTTCGGTATTCCTGTTCTTCTTGTTTCATTTCCTCTGTCATACCTGTAGTAGGAATACCTTTTCCGTATAGTGTACCAATTATTTTCCTTAATTGCATAACACCTTTTAAAGAATCGACATTAACTGGAATCGCATAATTTGTATTGTTAAAAAGAAAACCTCTATTTTCCATAGAAAAGTCATAAACAATTCTTCTTGGTTTATATCCTTCTTGCATAGTATCTCTTAAATCATGAATGCATTTTTCGTAGAAAGCACTTGGTGCATTGGCAATGATTTTTTCTTGATTCAATCTTTCATCCATCATAATCCCCTCCAATATTACTAGGTGAGGCCTATTTTACCACAAAATTTAAAAATAATCAAATAAAGCAAAAAATCCTACTATCTGGTAGGATTTTATTATTTTTTTTCTTCTATATATAAACGTGCATTATTAAAATGTTTTTTTACAATATTAGAATAGCAATTTAAAACAAATGAATATTATGTGTTATTCCATAAAGAAAAGCGATATTATAACTGCTTAACAATTAACTCTTTATATCCAGTACTTAAATCCATTTCTCGACTAAATTTCAAATTAGGAATATCTAGTAGACAAATCTCTGCGGTTGTATTGATGATACAGCCATCTTTTAAATGGCCACCAATCGTATTTCCATCATTGTCAGAAACAGAAATATGTAAATGTACCCCATCTTCAGAAAGCGTACCTGTCATACTAACAATTTCAAATTCACCATCTTTTTCAAGTGTACTTTCGCCATCTGCCAAGCGAATAGATAATGTAGTTAAACTTCCTACACCACTTAAAATAACACCAGAAATATGATGTTCTACAACAAAATCACTAATTTTCTTTTTTAAATCGTCACCCTTAGTTAAACGAAATGCATAATACATAATCATCCCTCCTTTCTTATTATAACATAAGTAGCAACATAGTAAATGAAGTGTCAACTATTATAATATAAATAAAATTTCATCGTTACTGTATTCAAAAAACGCTATAATAAAATAGAAAGGATATGAGGAATTTGGATTTAAAAAAACTATTTGGTTATGAGAAAAAGACAGTAGTCATTACAGGAGCTGCTTCTGGAATGAGCAGATCAGCTACAGAATTACTATTAAATTTAGGAGCAGAAGTATATGCAATTGATGTAAATCCTATTGACCTACCAGTTAAGAAAGCCTATCAAGCAGATTTGAGTGACAAAGAACAAATCGATAGAGTATTAGCAGATTTACCAGATAAAATTGATGCTTTATTCTTATGTCACGGAATAGCAGGGTTTAAAGGAAAGGAACTATTGGTTCAAAAAGTGAATTTCTATAGTCAAAAATATATGACAGAACAATTACTAGACAGAATCAGCGAACATGGATCTGTAACTTATATTGCTTCTGTTGGAGGATTTGGATGGCAACAAGTATATCCTAAAGCTGTAGAGTTAATTAATTTAAAAACTTGGGATGAAGCTATGAAATGGTATGATGAACATCCAAAAGAAATTGAAAGTGCTTATGTTTTTGCAAAACAATGTTTACTTTCTTATGTAACATATAAATGTATGAGCCCAGAATTTATTAATAAAAGAATTAGAATTAATGCTATCAATCCTGGAGACACCACAACAGGACTAACAGATGACTTTAATAAATCAACTAGTCCAACTGGAAATGCAGAAGAAGGAGCTCAAATGATTGAAAATATCTTCCTAAAGAGTTGGAATGGTTATGCTGCTGAACCAAAAGACATGGGTTATCCAATGGTAGTAGTTGGTAGTGATATTTGTTCCTATATGTCAGGGCAATTAATCTATATCGACTATGGATTAACCTCTAGCTGGACTAGTATGGCATTATTAAATTCTAATAATAAAACAATCGAAGAAATTTCACATGAGTCAAACAACTAAAAAATCCACAAAAGCTGTGGATTTTTTATTTTCTATTCTAAATATGTTTATTACGAGTTAATCCAAGATATTTAGGCCATTCTTTTGGAGATTTTAAAACATCCAAAGAAGTATATTTATCTACCATAGTAACAATCCATGATTCACGATATTTAGGGGGAGTAATATTCAAAGGAAACATATGTCTACGAATAATATTATCAACCTTAGGAGTCACCATATCTGGAAAATATTTTTTAGCGTTCTTTGCAGCTTGTGATGCATGAATAAACCCATGTTTCTCATGAAGTTTTTTTCTTTCGCAGCAAACTTTATGGTCTTTATTTTGCCATGGCTCATTATAAAAATCATGTAAAAGACCACCAATCGCAGCACTCTTATAATCCCAACCTAAAGCTTTTGCCCAAGAATAAGAAATAATAGATACCATTAGACAATGATCAAATACACTACAACTTTCATGATGAACAAACTCTTTTCTTTTAATAAATTCAGGATGTTCTAAAATAGGTTGAACAATTTTATAATATTCTTCATCAGACATAATAAACTTATCAATTTTACTTTGTTGTTTTGTCATTAGAATCAACTCCATAATAAATTTACAATAGTATCATAAAGGAGTCAATGCAATTAATAGAAAAACAATATTTTAATGTAAAGCAAAATTATCACCAAAAAAAGCAGCGCTGCTGCTTATAATTCTAAATGGCAGGGGATGAGAGAATCGAACTCCCAACAGTGGTTTTGGAGACCATTATTATACCATTTAACTAATCCCCTATAAATTTGAATGAACAAATAAATTATAAGTGAAAAAATATTCTTTGTCAATTATGAAAAGAAAATATCGTAGTATTTCCTTATATTATATATATTTAACAAGACTGCAAATCAACAAAAAAGAATGTCTAAAAGTTACAAATAGACATTCAATAATTCAAAAAAATACACAAATTAGACATTTTAGTTTACAAAAAATGTTATTTAGATACGTTATTCATAATTTGATGATAAATATGATAAATAATACTAGCAAATAGCGATCCAGCAAGAGGACTTAAGATATAAAATAAGGATTGACGTAAACAATCTTGGTTTACATAAAAGTTAGAAAGAAGAGGACGAACAGGATTTACACTACCACCTGTATAAGGAATAGAAAAGAATAATAACCAGAAAAATAGAAATCCTAAAATAAGGCCTAGATATTTTTTCAATTTTATTTTGTCTTGTAAAATAGATCTAGCAATAACAAAAACAAAAGAAAATAAAAATTCAATCAAAATAATAGCATCTAAAGAAGACTGAAACATACTAAAATTTCCATATCCTAAAGCAAGAACTTTAATACTTTCAGAGAACACTAACCATAATAAAAGTCCTGCAACAAGACCACCTAAAGTTTGTGATACTATAATAGTAATAAATTCTTTATTGGAAATTTTATTTAATAACCAAGAAGAAAAAGTAAAAATAGGATTAACATCTGTACTATCCACTTTATTGAAAAAAGTATAAAACACTCCAAAACTAGCGGCATACCCAACTGCAATTAATAATATTTGAAAAATAAAATTAGATAATGGTAAATAATTTAAAACAACAATTTCAACAATAGCCCCAAATAGCAAATAACTAAAACTACTAGAAAATTCTAAAATCAATTTTTTCATGGCTTCATCCCCTTAAAACAGGGTATATTATACCACAAAAGAAAACATAAAAAAAGAAAAAATGTCGAACATTGATTGACAGGACTTGTCGGTAAAACCACTAGAATTTATAAAATAATAGAAAAAGTATGATAAAATAAGGCTGAAAGGGAGTGTTGTAAGTGGGAAAAGGAAAAAGAAAATTTAAAATGGATAAAAATAAATTTATTGGAATTATATTACTACTATTTGCAGTAGGAATATTAGTTTATATCTTTTTACTATATACAACACCTAAAGAAGAAAAGAAAAATGCCAAAGATCCAGAGACGACAGAAGAAAAGAAATTAACAGTTGTAGATGAAGATAGTAATGAAAGACCAATTGCAGTAATGATTGATAATAATATTGGTAATGGTAGACATGCTGGTTTACAGGAATCATATATCAATTATGAAATTATTGTAGAAGGTGGATTAACAAGAATTATGGCTGTCTTTAAAGACAAAGATGTCGATTTAATAGGACCAGTTCGTAGTTCTAGACATTACTTTTTAGATTATGCATTAGAAAGTGATGCTATATATGCCCATTACGGATGGAGTACATACGCTCAAAATGACATAAGAGCATTAGGAGTAAACAATATTAATGGATTATATGATGAAGCCCCATTTTGGCGAGACAAATCTATAGCCGCTCCTCATAATGTCTTTACCTCTACAGATAAATTATACGATTATGCAAAAACAAAAAAATATGACACAACTACCAATGATTGGAAATTATTAAATTATACAACAGATGAAGTAAACTTAAATGATCCAATTTCCACAACAACACAAGTAAATCCAGAAACTGGTGAGGAGGAACAAGTTCCAATTACAAGGGAAGGTCTATTAACAGCCAACAGTGTAGTTATTCCATATTCGTATTATCAAGAAAGAAGCTATACATATGATGCCAATAGAAAAGTATATTTAAGATATATGAATGGTACTCCTCATATAGATAAAAAGACGGGAGAGCAATTATATTACAAAAATATTATAATTGAAAAAGTTAATAATTCCCAATTAGATAGTGAAGGAAGACAAGATTTAGACACTACTGGTACTGGAGAAGGATATTATATTACAAACGGCTATGCCATCCCAATATACTGGACAAAAACATCTAGAAGTGCTAAAACTATATATAAATACAATGATGGTGACGAAGTGGATATTAACGATGGTAATACCTTTATTCAAATAATGCCTACTACGTACAATCCAACCATCAGCTAGAAAGGATTTTTTATGAAGATAGGATTATTCGGTTGCGGAGCATACGGAATGGCTCTAAGTGACATTATGACTTATAACAACTGCGATATTACTATGTGGACAAAATTTGAAGAGGAAAAAAAGCAGTTAGAAGAAACAAGAAAAAATGAAAGATTAATACCAAATTTTTCAATTTCAGATAAAATAAAAATAACAACAGATATTAAAGAATGTATTGAAGGAAAAGATTTGTTGGTGATAGCAATTCCTGCAGCCTTCATAGATTCTTTAGCAATAGCAATGAAACCATATATAAAAGATAATCATATTGTAATTGCTACTAAAGGCATTGAACAAGAAACAGGATTATTTATTCATCAAATATTAGAAAAATATTTAGATACGAAAAATATTGCTGTAATTAGTGGACCATCTTTCGCAGTGGATTTAGTAACAAAAATGCCAGCAGGTCTAACTTTAGCAGTTCGTAATGAAGAAATAGAAAGAAGAACAAAAAAAGCTTTAGCTAACAAACATATAAAATTAAGAACAACAACAGACATTATAGGAACAGAAATATGTGGATCTATTAAAAACGTAATTGCCCTATCAGCAGGAATGCTAGCAGGACTTGGAGCTAATGACTCTACGACCGCTATGTTATTAACAGAAGCTACTCACGATATGAGAGCAATTATAGATGCATTTCAAGGAAATAAACAAACTGTTTTATCATTTGCAGGATTTGGCGATTTATTATTAACTTGTACATCTGTGAAAAGTAGAAACTATAGTTTTGGAAAGTTGTTAGGAGAAAAGAAATCTAAAGAAGAAATTGATGAGTACTTATCTCATACAACAGTAGAAGGTTACTATACCTTAGAATCTATTTATAAATTATTAAAAGATAAAAAAGTTTCTATACCTATTATAGATTTAATATATGATATTGCGGTAAATGGAAAAGAACCAGAATTGTTATTAACATTTCTTGTGGAAAAAGAATAATGGGATGAAAAATCCCATTTTTTTATGCTATAATAAATAAGAATTAAGGAGGGAAGTTATGTCAATATATAAAATACCAATTACAACAGCCTTTTTAATATTTCCCTTCATTGCCTTTTTGTTTACATTACCATACTTAATTTATGAATATAGAAAGTATGGTTCTATTCCTTTATTAAGGAGTATTATTGTCTACAGTTTTATTCTATATTTGTTAAATGCTTACTTCTTAGTCATTTTACCACTACCTTCTATTGAATCAGTAAGTAAACTAACCACACCATACACACAACTAATTCCTTTCGACTTTATAAGACAGATAAGTTCATTATCATTAGATTGGACCCAGATTTCATCTTACATAAGTCTAATTCACAATCCATCTTTCTATATAGCAGCATTCAACATATTATTAACATTACCACTTGGCATCTATTTAAGATATTATTTTGAATGTAAATGGTATAAAGCATTAATACTGGGGTTTGGAATAAGTTTGTTTTTTGAAATAACACAATTAACTGGATTATATGGAATATATCCTAGGCCATATCGTCTTTTTGATGTAGATGACTTAATATTAAATACTACAGGTACGATGTTAGGTTTTGTGATAACCCCTATTATTTCCTTTATATTACCAACAAGAAAAGAATTAGATGCTAAAAGTTTTAAAAAAGGAAAAAAGGTCACGTTTTTCAGAAGAGTAGTAGCTTTTTTTATTGATTTATTCTTTCTAACAATAATGTTTGTTGCAATAAGTATATTAACTTACAACAGTTCAATTAATACTTTTGCTGCTATAATAACATTATTATTATATTATTTAGGGATCCCATTATTAACAAATGGAAAAACACCAGGGAAAGTAATATTAAAAATTCAAGTCGTATCAAAAAGAAAAACAAAATATAATATAATAAAAGTAGAGTTAAGATATTTATTAAGTTATATATTGTTTTATTATCAATTTGTACTAATTAACGTATTAAAAAATTTACCAATAGAAAATGGTATTGGAAAAATTATAATAACTGGTTGTATAATAATATTAACTATATATTTTTGGATAAATATTTTTAGCATAGTAATAAATATAGTAAAAAAGAATAAAGTTTTTTTATATGAAAAGCTTTCTAATACAGAACATATTTCAACAATAGAATATGAAGATCCTGAAGAAAAAAATAATTTAGAAGAAAATATAGAAAATAGGAAAAAGGAGAAAAAGAATGTTGGAGTTAAAGAAGATAAGTAAAAGTTATAAAACTGGAAATTTTATCCAACAAGCATTAGACAATGTAAGTCTAAAGTTTAGAACAAATGAATTTGTTAGTATTTTAGGTCCAAGTGGAAGTGGAAAGACTACCTTATTAAATATTATAGGTGGATTGGATCGTTATGATAAGGGAGATTTAATTATTAACAATAAATCAACTAAAAATTATAAAGAAAACGATTGGAATGCGTATAGAAATAATTGTGTTGGCTTTATCTTCCAAAATTATAATTTAATTGGACATATCTCTATATTAGAAAATGTAGAAATGGGAATGACTTTAAGTGGAGTTCCATCCAAAGAAAAAAGAAAAAGAGCAGAGGATGCTTTAAAAAGAGTAGGACTTGCAGAACATGCTCATAAAAAGCCAAATCAACTTTCTGGTGGACAAATGCAACGGGTAGCAATAGCCAGAGCACTAGCCAATGATCCTGATATTATTTTAGCCGATGAACCTACTGGTGCTTTAGATACTAAAACTAGTAAGCAAATTATGGATTTAATAAAAGAAATTTCTAAAGATAAATTAGTAATTATGGTTACTCATAATAGAGAATTAGCAGAAAAATATTCCACAAGAATTGTGGAATTAAAAGATGGAAAGCTTACAAAAGACTCTAATCCTGTGGAAAAGGAAGAAGATAGTGGTAGAGAATTCATTATTAAGAAAACGGCCATGAGTTTTTTCACAGCTTTAAAATTATCCTTTAATAATATAAAAACAAAAAAAGGTAGAACTGCTCTAACAGCATTTGCTTCATCAATTGGAATTATAGGAATTGCTTTGATTTTATCTTTGTCAAACGGATTCCAAGAAAAAATAGATGAGTATGAAAAAGATACTCTATCACAAATGCCAATTACCATTAGTACCCAAGCAATGAACATGAATGAAGAAACAATGCAAAAAATTATGAAAAACAATGGTAAGCATAAAGAATATACAAATAAGAATGTAATTTATCCAAAAGAAAACGAATTGGAAACCATGATGCATTTTAATAAAATAGATCAAGACTATATAGACTATATTGAAGATATCAATAAAGAAAATTTAAATGCCATAAGCTACGAATATGGCACAACATTAAATGTAGTAACTAAAAAAGCAGATGATACATATGCTATGGTTCCAACAGCAACAAACTATTCTATGTCAACAACTTCATTAACTGGAGTAATGGGATGGACATTATACCCAACAAGTGTAAAAGGAAAGAGTACTCTTGAGAAAGATTATGATGTATTAGCAGGCAAAATTAATCAAAATCAACCAGGAATTGTTTTAGCTGTAAATGCAAGAAATGAATTGGATCAAGCAACATTGGAACAACTAGGCTTTGATACAAGTAAGAACTTATCATTTGAAGATGTATTAAACAAAGAATTTAAAGTAATTCCCAATGATGTATATTATAATAAAGTAAATAATTACTTTGTACCAAGTCAAGATTACCAAGATATGTATGATAATAAAGAATCTATTACGATTAAAATTCAAGCAATTATTAGAGGAAAAGAGGATAAAAAGGAATTAACACAATCAGGGATTTATTATAATGATGCATTGGTTGATGAAGTGATTAACGCAAATAAAGACAGCGAAATTGTAAATAGACAACAAGAAGTAGATTACAATGTTTTAACAGGTCAACCTTTTGATAAAACTACATCGACTGTAACAAAAGACAATATTCTTGGTGTACTAGGAGCAGAAGTAACCCCTTCTATTATTTATTTATATCCAAAAGATTTTGATACTAAAGACTATATAACAGATTACTTAGATGAATATAATGAAGGAAAAGAGGAAGAAAATAAAGTGTTATATACGGACTATGCTGCCATGATTAGTTCATTATCAGGAAGTATTATGGACGCAGTTACGTATGTCTTAATTGCATTCTCTTCTATATCATTAGTAGTATCTTGTATTATGATAGCAATTATTACTTATATATCTGTATTAGAGAGAACAAAAGAAATTGGTATTTTACGTGCACTAGGTGCTAGAAAGAAAGATATAAAACGTGTATTTAATGCAGAAACGTTTATTGTAGGCGTATTTTCTGGTGTATTAGGAATTGTAATTGCCGAAATATTGACATTTCCAACTAATAAAATTATAGAAAATTTATCAGAATTACCAAATGTTGCCCAATTAAATCCAATTCATGCTATAATATTGATAGTAGTAAGTGTAACCTTAACAGTAATTGGGGGATTGATACCTGCCAGCATAGCATCAAAGAAAGATCCTGTGGAAGCACTTCGAACAGAATAGGAGAAATATATGGAAAAATTAATGAAGAAATTTTTAAAGTCCTCAATAATAACTTCTGCTATTTTAATTATTTTAGGAGTTTTATTGATATTTCAATCAAGAACTACAATTATGATAATATCTTATATTATAGGTGGAGTATTAGTAGCAATTGGTGTACTTGCATTATTACGTTATGTTCAAAACGGAGAAAGCCCAGCTCAGCGTAATGAGTTAGATATAGTATACGGAATAGTAACCGTTATTTTTGGAATAATAATTATTCAAAGCTACGAAGCAGTAGCTAGTATTATTCCAGCCGTAATAGGAATTGCTATTATTATAAGTAGTGCAGGCAAGCTAAACTATGCTTTCCAATTAAAAGATGATGAAAACAGAATGTGGAAAACAACAATGGTAATTTCTATCATTAGTGCAATCTGTGGTGTACTACTTTTATTTAATCCGTTTAAAGCTGCATTAGGTATTATGAAAATAATTGGTGTATTCATTATCTTATATGCACTATTAGACATAATTTCCACAATTGCCATTAGAAGCAGTGTAACAAAAATTCAAAAAGCAGTTGAAGAAACAATTACTGATGCAGAAATCATAAGCGAAGATGAAAAGAAAACGAAAAAGTCAAGAAAGAAACGAAAGAAAAAAGATGATAAATAAGGTGATGTAACAAATGAACAAATACATGTTAATTTTAGGACTTATGGATGTTATTGAAGATTGGAATGAAAAATTAAATTCCTTCTCTGCTGAGAACCTAGATAACGTATGGATAGGAATGGTTATTGTTGCTGTACTAGTAATCTTTGGATGGTGGGGAGTATCATATTTTTCTAAAAAATAAAGAATGTAGACAAAGTACATTCTTTTTTATTGGTTGAAAAAGGTCACAAAAAAAGTTATAATACAAAAGAAGCGAGGTAAAAAATGGAGGAAGAAAAATTAGAAATAGGTAAAAGATATCAGATTCACAGTTATAAACATGATAGCAAGATTCACCGCTCCTGGGATGAAGCTGTATTATTAGACATTAAAGAAGACTACTTAGTATTCGGAAACGAAAAAACAAAAGTCACCGAATCTGATGGAAGAACATGGCATACAAAAGAGCCTGCAGTATTATACTTTTTTAAAAACCAATGGTTTAATATAATTGGACAGTGTAAAAAAAATGGTATTTATTATTATTGTAATATTGCCTCTCCTTATATAGTTGAAGATGGTACCATTAAATATATTGATTATGATCTAGACTTGAGAGTGTTTCCAGATGGTAGTTTTAAAGTATTAGATCGCGGAGAATATAAATATCATAAATCAATTATGAATTACTCGGATGATTTGGATATGATATTAAAATCTGAATTAACTACATTAATTGAAATGGTAAGAAATAAAGAGCCAATGTTCCGAACAGAAACAATAGAAAAATATAATCAGTTATATAATAAATTAAAAAAGCAAATAAAAGAGGCAAAATAAAAGAACGAAAGTTCTTTTTTCTATGTAAAAAAGTTCAAAAAAGTAGTGTTAAATATGGTTTTTATCAAAAATAGCAAAAAAGTAAAAAAAAAGTGAAAAAAATGTAAAAAACATGTTGACTTTGATAATTTAATTTGATATATTAACAATGCAACTCAGGAAAAACACAAAAAAATCATGAAGATGATCTTTGAAAACTAAGCAAAACGTCAACTTTGAGACAGTTAGGATTGAACAATAAAACAAACTAATTAAAATAAATTTTTTATGAGAGTTTGATCCTGGCTCAGGATGAACGCTGGCGGCATGCCTAAGACATGCAAGTCGAACGAAGTGGCCCAATGAAGATGGAGTGCTTGCACAAAGTCTGACTTGGATTCCCACTTAGTGGCGCAAGGGTGAGTAACACGTGGGTAATCTGCCTTCGAGACTGGAATAACAGTTAGAAATGATTGCTAATGCCGGATGATATACACGAGGTAAACTTGTGTATTAAAAGAGGCCTTTAAAGCCTCGCTTGAAGATGAGCCCGCGCCGTATTAGCTAGTTGGTGGGGTAACGGCCTACCAAGGCAACGATGCGTAGCCGACCTGAGAGGGTGATCGGCCACACTGGGACTGAGACACGGCCCAGACTCCTACGGGAGACAGCAGTTAGGAATATTCGTCAATGGGGGAAACCCTGAACGAGCAATGCCGCGTGAAGGATGACGGTCCTATGGATTGTAAACTTCTGTTGTTAGGGAAGAACGACCTAAGTAGGAAATGGCTTAGGAGTGACGGTACCTTTCAAGAAAGCTCCGGCTAACTACGTGCCAGCAGCCGCGGTAATACGTAGGGAGCGAGCGTTATCCGGATTTATTGGGTGTAAAGGGTACGTAGGCGGCCTTATAAGTCTGTGGTTTAAGCCCGAAGCTTAACTTCGGTTCGCCACAGAAACTGTTTGGCTTGAGTATGGTAGAGGCAAGTGGAATTTCTAGTGTAGCGGTTAAATGCGTAGATATTAGAAGGAACACCAGTGGCGAAGGCGACTTGCTGGGCCATCACTGACGCTGAGGTACGAAAGCGTGGGGAGCAAATAGGATTAGATACCCTAGTAGTCCACGCCGTAAAC
>ENA-ORPF01001944-ORPF01001944.1-human-gut-metagenome-genome-assembly--contig:-NODE-1944-length-15011-cov-2.854105_pt1 | contig 15011 bp, 17 predicted proteins | sample MGYA00242140_ERZ509070 | MGnify/ENA primary metagenome ERZ509070 (study PRJEB26280, sample SAMEA2338713) | human gut metagenome | biome: human gut; feature: human-associated habitat; material: faeces... | reverse complement strand
TACGCGGCCAGCGCCATGCCCATGGCCGCCGCCGTATACGGCCCCGCGCTCTGCGTGACCATATCGCGGATGGCCTGCATGACCTCTACATGCGTTTTGCAGCGAACAAATTCAATTTTTGCCGGGTAAATCCGGCGGTCGAGGATCCGCACCTCGCCCGCGTCGTACCACGCGACGTTTTCATATTGCAGCATGAAAGCCAGTCCTTCGTCTGCCCGGAACCATGTCATACGTCCATCTCCTCCAGAATTTTTTCAAGATAGCGGCTGAACCGCTCTGCGACCGCCGCGCCCGTCTCGTTGACCTCCTCGCCGGAGACGGCTTCGCCCGTGATCCCGGCGGCCATATTCAGCACAGTGCCCAGCAGCGGCAGGCCGCAGTGCGCCGCTGTCAGCGCCTCCGTCACAGTTGACATGCCAACAGCATCGCCGCCCAGCGTGCGGATGGTGCGGATTTCGGCAGGCGTCTCGAACTGCGGGCCGGGCATGAAGAAATATACGCCCTCCTGCACGGAAAAACCAAGTTTTGCTGCGCAGGTCTTTGCCAGTTTGCGCAGTTCCGGGGTGTACATGCGCGTCACGTCAAAAAAGCGCGGGCCGAATTCGTCCACGTTCCTGCCCCGCAGGGGACTGGAGCCGTTCAGTTTGATATGGTCGGCAATCAGCATGAAATCACCGCGATGATAGGAAAGATTCACGCCGCCCGCCGCGTTCGTCACGATCAGAGCCTGGACGCCGAGCAGCTTTAAAAGCCGCACCGGCTGCGTCAGCTGCTCGAAATCGTAGCCCTCATAGCTGTGAAAGCGTCCCGCAAGGCAAACGAGCCGCTTCTCGGCCAGTTCTCCGAAAATCAGCTTCCCGGCGTGGCCGGGCGCGGTAGAGACGGGGAAGTTCGGAATGTCGTGATAGTCGATCTCAACTGTGTTTTGAAGCCTTTTTGCAAACGGTCCGAGCGACGAGCCGAGAATCACCGCGATCTGCGGCGCAAACGGCATCCGTGCCCGAACATAGTCCGCGCTTTGTTCATAAAATTTATACGGTTCATTCATAATCGCTGACCGCCTTTCCTTCTTTTGCTTATCATACCGCGCAGGAGGGGACTCCGTCAACCAAAACTGCAAAACATGGGGGGAGCATGAACACATTGTGCTGGAAAAATCCAGACATCAGAAACTATCTGGGCTTTTTCAGTGCCCGAACATTATGAATCAACAGCGGGACTGTACGGGAATACTCCGCCGACTGTGTTGGCTCTGTGTCGCCTCAGCAATGGTTTTGACCGCAGGTCAAAACCAGCGGTATTACTTACCGCTGCCATGCTTGTGCATGGAATTGTCGGACGATCGAACCCGATGAGTTTGGTTTAACATACGAATAATCAAAAAAAGAAACCATCCGAATGGATGGTTTCTTTTTTTGGTGACCCGTACGGGAATCGAACCCATATTACCGCCGTGAAAGGGCGGTGTCTTAACCTTTTGACCAACGGGCCTGGTAGCGGCAATCTGACTCGAACAGATGACACTCCGGGTATGAACCGAATGCTCTACCAACTGAGCTATGCCGCCATATTGCCTTGCGCCGTATCTCACGGGCACGATGTATTATAAAGGATGTCGAGCGATTTGTCAACCGGAAACTTTCACTTTTTTAGAAATTTCTCTATGTTTTTTCGCTCACCGGTGCATACTAGCAGCGGGTGATAAGAAAAATGACACTTCTGTATTTTTGTCTGATTGTGCTTGCGGGCGGGACAGTCTATGTCTGTATTGAATTTCTATGGCGCGGACGTTCACATTGGAGCATGTTTCTGGACAGCGGACTCTGCGCAGCGCTCATCGGCATGCTCAACGAGTGGGCGCCGGGGCTGCCGCTGAGCGCGCAGGCGCTTCTGGGTGCCTGTGTCATATCGGGCTCAGAACTTGTGTTCGGCTTCCTGTTCAACCGTGCCTATACCGTCTGGGACTATCGTGGCCTGCCGCACAGCTTTCGCGGGCAGATTTGTCCGCAGTATTTCTGCGCGTGGCTGTTCATTGCGCTGCTGGCGGTATTTCTGGACGATGGGCTTCGGGTTCTGGCTCTCGGCGAATCGCTGCCGCATTACAGCTTATTCTAATTCGCCCAACACGCCGTCCCGGTAGAGTTCCGTCACACGCACGGCGCGGATCTCATTGTGCAGATCCGCCGCCTGTACATAGACCTTGACGTAATTCATGGCGTGACCGGCGTACAGGCCGTTTTCTTCCTGCTCAAACAGAACCTGCTGCGTCGTGCCGAGCATGGAGGTATGATACTGTGCTTCCAGTTCTGCTGCGGCAGACGCTGCCTCTGCTGCGCGGCGCTCTTTGACGGCGTTCGGGATCTGGCCGGGCATGTCCGCCGCAGGCGTACCCTTGCGGCGGGAGTAGGGGAAGATGTGGAACATGGAAAGCCCGCAGGTCTTCAAAAACGCCAGAGACTCGGAGAATTCCTCTTCTGTCTCGCCGGGGAAGCCGACGATCAGGTCGGTCGTGACGGCACAGCCGGGGAAATACTGCCGCAGCAGACGGACACTTTCGAGATACCGGGCTGTGTCGTATTTGCGGTGCATACGCTTTAGAACAGTATCCGAGCCTGATTGCAGACTCAGGTGGAACTGCGGGCAGAGATTTGGATACCCGGAAAGCGCCTTACAGAATGCCTCGTCAATCGTGCGCGGCTCCAGAGAGCCGAGACGGATGCGTACGCCCGGCACAGCCTCGCACAGCGCTGCCAGCAGCTGCCGCAGGCAGCTTCCGTCCTTCCATTCCCAGCCCCAGGACGAGATCTCAATGCCGTTGATGACGATCTCCCGGTAGCCCTCAGCGGCAAGGCCCGTTGCCTGCGCCACAGCCGCCTCCAGCGGCATGGAACGCACCCGGCCGCGTGCATAGGGAATGATGCAGTAGGTACAGAAATTGTTGCAGCCGTCTTCGACTTTCAGAAGCGCTCTTGTCCGCGCGGCAAGTCCGCCCGCGGGCAGAATTTCAAACGCGCGGGGACCGCCTGCGTCGTCCACGCAGTCCCATTTCTGCCGCGTCTGCGCGGCATCGATCATATGCCGGACGAAAGCCTCCCGTCCATCTGTGCCGATCAACACATCCACGTCAAGCTTTCGGATCTCGTCCGGGCTGCTCTGCGCATAGCAGCCGCACACACCGACCACGGCCTGCGGGTTCAGCTTGCGCACGCGCCGGATGGCGTTGCGGGATTTTTTATCGGACACGGCCGTGACGGTGCAGGTGTTGATGATGTAGCCGTCGCAGATCTCGTCAAAGCTGCCGAGCGTATGGCCGCTCTGCACGAGCAGCTGCTCCATGGCCTGCGTTTCGTATTGATTGACCTTACAGCCGAGCGTATAGCATGCAAATTTCATAAAACCACCAAAATCAGAGATTATGCACAAAAAAGGTTTGTATTTTTTGTGGATAGTATAAAATACCGTTTTCGTTTATACTGGATAGTAGCAAATTTGATAGCAGCACTTCTCTTGTTTTCCCAGCAGATGCGTACTGAGCCCAGCGTTATTATACCGGATGCTGTTCCGATTGTACAGTCCATTGCAGGAGGATTTTCCGTGAGAGAATTTACCGTCATGTTCCATTCCGTGAATGAGATCGCGCAGTTTGCCACGATTGCGAACCGCCAGCCTTTCCCGGTTCATTTCAATTACAAGGATTCCCGGCTCGACGCAAAATCGATTCTGAGTCTCTGTGCGCTCCCGCTGCAGACACCCGTTTCCGTCGAACTGCCGGATCGCGCGGCGGACGGCTCCTTCCTTTCGGACATTGCGCAGTTCCTCTGTGACCCGGACGCATAAACAAAGTGATATCGCACCCTTTCGTTTCATATGCTTGTACAAATGAAACGGAAGGGTGTTTTTCTATGGAAAAGAAGCTGCTTTGCCTTGTGCTTGCGTTCGTTTTCGCGGTGGGACTCGGCCTGACGGCCCGGGCAGAGGATCTGGCGCTGCCTGCGCCGTCGTGTATTCTGATGGAAAAGGACACGGGGCAGATCCTCTATGAATCCAACGCACATGAAAAACTCCGCCCGGCCAGCGTCACAAAGATTATGACGCTGCTGCTGGTGATGGAAGCGCTGGACAACGGCTCCATCGGTTGGGACGATACGGTTACGACCTCTGCCGCAGCTGCCGCAAAGGGCGGCAGCCAGATCTATCTCGAGGAGAACGAGCAGCTGCCGCTTCGGGAGATGCTTAAATCTGTCGTTGTCTCGTCGGCAAACGACTGCGCTTGCGCGCTGGCCGAGCATGTGGCAGGGAGCGAGGCAGCTTTCGTTTCCCGCATGAACGACCGTGCAGCAGAACTCGGCATGACGGATACGCATTTTGTCAACTGCACCGGACTGGACGACGGGCCGGACGCGGACACGCATCTGACAACGGCCTATGACATTGCGCTCATGTCCTGCGAACTGCTGAAGCATGACGAGATCAAGGAGTATACGACCATCTGGATGGACACCGTGCGAAACGGCCAGTTTGGCCTGTCCAATACCAACAAGCTTGTCCGCTTCTACGACGGCACGACCGGCCTCAAGACCGGCTATACCTCTGCCGCCGGGTATTGTCTGTCGGCCTCTGCTGAGCGTGGGGGAATGGAACTGGTCGCAGTCGTGCTGCACTGCAAAACCTCAGTTGACCGGTTTGAATCGGCCAAGGCGCTGCTCAACTACGGTTTTTCCAACTATGCCCTTGTTACGCCGCAGCCGGAGAGCGGAATTCCGCCTGTTCCGGTCGTACTGGGGCGGCAGGAGTCTGTCACGCCTGTTCCAGAACACAGCACGCCGGTTCTGCTGGAAAAGGCGCTTGCCGCGCAGGTACAGACTGCCATTGCGGTTGACGAGACGGTACAGGCGCCTGTGGCTGCCGGACAGCGGATCGGCACGATGACTGTCACGGCGGGGGAGCAGCTGATTGCAGAAATCCCGCTTGTTGCGCCGGAGGATGTCGCTGCCCTCACATTCCCGGAACTCTGGGCAGAGTTTTTAAGACGTATCTGTATGTCTGCGTAATTTATTTTTGCTTCGGATCCGATTCGGCTTTGTATTTTCGGCCCACGCGCCGGGACGCGTCTGTGACGCTGCCGCGTGAGATGGCTGTGATGCCGAATTTTCCGCGCAGTTGGTCAATGGCATGGTCAAGCTTGCGGGCGCGTTCCTTTTTTTCGTCATGAAACAGAGAAAGCTGCACGGCGTCGTCTCCGCACAGATCGTTCAGCGTCACGCCGAGCAGGCGCAGCGGGGTTACGCCGTCCCAGAGTTCGGAGAACAGCACCCGCGACAGTGCATATAGTTCTGCCGTTACATCTGTCGGTTCCGGCAGGCGGCGCTGGTGCGACCGGTTCCGGAAATCATTGCCCCGGATCGTCACGGTCACACAGGTGCAGCGCCTGGAGTCTGCGCGCATGCGGGACGCGACGCTGTCGCACAGGGCAAGCAGAATCTGATTGGCCTGCGCCGGTGTTGTCACATCCTGTTCAAGTGTGACAGAGTTGCCATAGCCCTTGACGGCTTCCGGCTCAGCCAGAACAGGCGCGTCGTCGATGCCGTTGGCGTAGTCATGAATGAGTTTCCCCAGCTTAACGCCGGTAAGCCTCTGAATATAGGCCAGATCCGCCTGTGCCAGATCTCCAATCGTGCGGATGCGCGCGGCGGTCAGCTTTTCCGCCGTGGAACGTCCGACGGAAAACAGCGAACCGACTGGCAGCGGCCAGAGTTTTTGCGGGATTTCGTGTGCAAAAAGCGTGTGCACCTTATCCGGCTTTTCAAAGTCGCTGGCCATCTTCGCCAACAGCTTGTTTGGCGCAATACCGACATTGACAGTAAAGCCCAGTTCAGAAAAGATCGTATCCTTGATGATATGCGCGATGGCAGCCGGGTCGGGATAGAGAAGACTGGTTCCGGTCATGTCCAAAAAGCATTCGTCAATCGACACCTGCTCCACGACGGGCGCATAGCGGCGGCAGATGGCGATGAATGCTTTGGAGTTTTTCGAGTACAGCCGGAAATCCGGCGGAGCCAGCACAAGCTGCGGGCATTTGCGCAGCGCCATGCCGACGGGTTCGCCGGTCGTGACGCCGAATTTCTTTGCTGGAATGGATTTTGCCAGGATGATGCCGGTGCGCTTGTCCCGGTCACCGCCGATGGCGGATGGGATGAGCCGCAGGTCGGCCTCGCCCGCCGCAACGCGGCGCGCTGCCTCCCACGACAAAAACGCACTGTTAACATCCACATGAAAAATCAACCGCTCCATCCGCTCGCCTCCTTCCGCATCCAGTATAGCATATTTGAGCGGAATTTGCGAACAAAAAATCGAAAATCGAGAAAATAAAATGACAGCAGCATCAGAAAGCCCCTCCGCAAGCCGCGTGCAGCTTGCGGAAGGGCTTTGAATCATCAAAAATCTGTTGTGCTTCCAAAGTATGCGAATGGGAGGGCGCCGCAAACCGGCGTCCTCCCATTCTGGTCACTTGCAGTTCTTTGAATCCTGATTCTGCGTCTGGTTCGAGGTGTTCTGCGATTCGGTTTTGTTTGTTTTGTTCTGCTTGCTCATGATGAGCCTCCTAAAAAACGTGGATTGCGGCGCAGCCGCAGGGATAGCTTGCCCGCTTTTTCAGGATTTATCCTTCGGATTGCAGAGCAGCGCGGCAAGAAACCCGAAAAAGACCGCCGCTGCGATCCCGGCTGCCGAGGCCTTGAGTCCGCCTGTCAGCGCGCCGAGAATGCCCTGCTCCTTGACGGCCTCGCGCACGCCCTTGGCGAGCGTATTGCCGAAGCCTGTCAGCGGGACGGTCGCGCCTGCGCCCGCAAAGTCTACCAACTTGTCATAGACGCCTGCGCCGCCTAAGATGACGCCCAGTACCACATAGCACACCAGAATCCGCGCAGGCGTAAGCCTTGTTTTGTCGATCAGAATCTGCCCGAGCATGCAGATCGCGCCGCCGACCAGAAACGCCTTCAGATAGTCCATACGCTACACTCCTTCCGCCGTGATGGCGACCGCGTGACACACGCCGGGAATCGATTCGCCCTGCCAGCTGGACGTGGGGGAGAGCAGCGCGCCCGTTGCGCAGAACAAAAGCCGCCGCAGTTCCCGTTTTTCAAGCTTGTCCAGCAGATACCCGCACAAAACGCTTGCCCCGCACCCGCAGCCGGAGCCGCCTGCATGCACGTCCTGCTTTTTCGTGTCGAAGATGAGAAGTCCGCAGTCGTTGTAGACCGAGGAGAGGTCTACGCCGATGCGCCGGAACTGGTCAAGTACGATCGTCTTGCCGAGCATGCCGAGGTCGCCCGTCACAATCAGATCGTAGTCCGACGGTACCCGCCGCAGGTCGCGGAAATGTGCCTGCATTGTGTCGATGGCTGCGGGTGCCATGGCCGCGCCCATGTTGTTGGCGTCCTTGATGCCGTAATCCTGAATTTTTCCGATGGTCGCGGCCTCAATGCGCGGCCCGTGCCCGCTTTTTCCCACAATGCAGCAGCCAGAGCCGGTGACGGTCCATTGGGAAGTCGGCGTACGCTGTCCGCCGTAACCGAGCGGGAAGCGGTACTGCCGCTCTGCCGAGGCGAAGTGTGACGAGGTGAGTGCCGCCGCCGTATCCGCAAAGCCCGCGTCTACAAACGCAGCTGCCAGAAGAAGTGACTCCGCCATGGTTGAGCACGCACCGTAGAGTCCCAGAAACGGAATCGACGTGCCGCGTGCTGCGAACGACGAGGAAATGCACTGGTTCAGGAGGTCCCCTGCAAACAGAACGTCAATGTCCTCATAGCTGATGCCAAGTTTCCGCTTGGCCGTGTCCAGCGCAAGTTCCTGCAATTTACTCTCGGCCTTTTCAAACGTCTTCTGTCCCAGCTTTGCGTCCTTTCCGAGAAAATCAAAGTGCGCCGCCAGCGGCCCCTCGCCCTCTTTTTTGCCGCCAATGGCCGCGCGGGACAAAATAACCGGCTTCGATTCAAACACGAGCGTCTGCGCGCCCTTGCGCATCACGATCAGCTCCCTTCAGCTTTTGTAACCGCCGATTGAATCATCGGTTACTTTTCCGGTAGTATGTGCGCAAAGCGTAAAAAATAACCGCCGGGGTAAAACTCCGACGGCTGACCTGTATGAAAGCAGGTCAATGAGGAATGGAAAAATGAAAAAGAAGTCGCACAGATAGTATGCACGGCTTCCTTTCGTTTAAACCCGGATATTGAATTATTTTTTCGTGTCCTTCAGCGCACGAGCCAGCCACACGGAGCCGAGGTCAAGCGCAGTAAAGAATCCGTCTTTCTCGCTTTTCTTGACGATCCGGTCACGGGCGCGGACGTTTGGGTCGGTCAGCTGGAGTTCAACGGAGACTTTGCTGGCCACGTCGGCGTCGCCGACCTTTTTCGTCTCGAGGATCTGGAGCATGACAATGTGAGAATCGGCCATCGAGCCGTAGTAAACAAGGTTGTCCTTGCGCATAAGGGGACGGCCCTTATAACTCAGGATCGTTTTTTCGTCAGCCATAATGAATCTTCAAACCTCCTGATGATCTGTTTTTTATAGTATAGCAAAGAATCCCTGTAAAAGCAAATCAATTTCACAAATTTGATTTTTTGCAGGCCGGAGTGTCGTATCGTGCAGAATACACAAAAAACAGGAAAATATTTTTTGCTTTCTAACGAAAAAATAACTTTACAAATACGGACGGATACGCTATAATCCAGACAATCATTCCAGATAGAGGCGCGGGCTTCAAGAGTACCGGGCGGCAAACACAGGCAGTGGCCGTTCGGAAAAGGGGAGACCGCCGAAATGCCGCAGGCGCTGCCTGCAAATGCGGTGTTGGCTCGGCAGATAAGATCTGCCGGACTGTCACAAAGAAAAACTTTGTGAAGCGCTATCGATGGATGCGGCAGGGGCGGGGTTCCGTTTTCTGTTCATTCCGTGGATCGCTTTACAGAAGCGACCCACTTTTTTGTTGCTTCTGCAAGGCCTGTCTGGGAAAGAAATTTCAAACGAAAGGTGAATGAAAACAATGAAAAGAATCCTTGCTCTCGTCCTGGCAGCTATGATGCTGCTGAGCATGGCGGCCTGCGCCGCCTCTACTCCCGCAGCGGCCGACACTACCGCATCTGAGACTACCGAAACAACGCAGGCCGCGACCGGCGTCGAAGACGGCGTGTTGACTGTCGGCATGGAATGCGCCTATGCGCCCTATAACTGGACGCAGATGGACGATTCCAACGGTGCTGTCCCTATTTCCAATGTTCCCGGCGCATATGCCAACGGCTATGACGTTATGATTGCCCAGAAGATCTGCGAGGCCAACGGCTGGCAGCTGGAAATTGTCTCCTCTGCGTGGGATTCCCTCTGCCCGGCTGTGCAGTCCGGTACGATGGACGCCAATATCGCCGGTCAGTCCATGACTGCCGACCGCATGCAGGAGGTCGATATGGCCGGTCCGTACTACTATGCCACCATCGTCTGCGTTACCACGAAGGACAGCCCCTATGCTTCCGCAGCGTCCATTGCCGATCTGGCCGGCGGCAAGTGCACTGCACAGTCCGGCACGATCTGGTATGACTCCTGCCTGCCGCAGATTGAAAGCGCCGAACTTCTGGCTCCCGCTGAGACGGCTCCGGCCATGATCATGCAGCTGCAGACCGGTGCGGTTGACTTCATCTGCACCGACATGCCCACCGCCATGGGCGCTGCCGCACAGGACGACAATCTCGTCATTCTGAATTTCTCCGGTACTGACGGCGATTTCCAGTTCGCTTCCGAGGCCGAGCGCGCCGAAAACGTCAACATCGGCATCTCTGTTCGCAAGGGCAACACGGTTCTGAAGGATGCAATCGACAAGGTTCTTTCTCAGATGACGGAGGACGACTTCAACCAGCTCATGGACGAAGCTATCCGCATCCAGCCGGAAGTTTAATTGTTTGCCCGCGCCTCCGGCGCGGGCAAAGTAAAAGTGAAAGGAGACTACCCCGTGGATAAGTTTGCCAAACTCATGCAGGATATCGGGATCTTGTGGGAAAAATACCGCATGATGTACCTGAACGGTATGCTCAATACGCTCGGCCTTGCGCTGGCTGCGACCGCGATCGGCTGTGTCATCGGCCTGCTCTGCGGCATTCTCAATACCATCCCGTGCGCCAAAAATGATCCGCTGCCCAAGCGTATCCTACTGAAACTTCTCCGCGTCATCATCCGCATCTACGTCGAGGTTTTCCGCGGTACGCCGATGATGCTGCAGGCCGTGTTCATTTTCTACGCGCTGCCGTATTTCACCGACAACGCGCTGCGTTTCGATAATATCTGGGCCGCGTCCATCCTGATCGTCTCGATCAACACCGGCGCGTATATGGCCGAGTCCGTCCGCGGCGGTATCATTTCCATCGACCCCGGCCAGACTGAGGGCGCGAAGGCCATCGGCATGACGCATTTCCAGACCATGACGAGCGTCATTCTGCCGCAGGCCATCCGCAATATCCTGCCCCAGATCGGCAATAACTATATCATCAACGTGAAGGACACCTCCGTTATGTTCATCATCGGCTTTACGGAGTTCTTTGCCTCGCACCGCTATATCGTCGGCATCAACAATAAATATTTCCCGTCCGCTGTGATCGAAATGGCGGGCTATCTTGCTATGACGCTGATTGCCTCCGGCATTCTGCGCCTGGTCGAAAAACTGATGGACGGCTCCGACAGCTACGAGCTCGTGCAGGAGGATCCGCTGACCATGACAGCCGGGACGTATTCGCACCCGAAGCGCGGCAGCAACTATGACGAGCAGAGCAAGGAGTTCCGCGAGCGCACGGAGCAGGAACTTAAATTCGGACGCAGCAGGGGGGAGCGCTGATATGGCAGACAACATTCTTGCAATCCGGCATTTAAGCAAGTCCTTCGGTACGCACGAGGTCCTGCGCGACATTGACTTCGACGTCAAAAAGGGCGACGTGATCTCCATTATCGGCGCGTCCGGCTCCGGCAAATCGACGCTGCTGCGCTGCATCAATCTGCTGGAAACGCCGACGAGCGGTGAGATCCTCTACCACGGTAAAAATGTCACCGGAAAAAGCGTCAACGCCGCGAAATATCGCTCTCATGTCGGCATGGTCTTCCAGTCGTTCAACCTGTTCAATAATATGACGGTTCTGAAAAACTGCATGGTCGGCCAGATGAAGGTGCTCGGCCGGAGCAAGGCGGAAGCGCAGGAGCAGGCCATGCGGTATCTGGAAAAGGTCGGCATGGCGCCCTATGTCAACGCCAAGCCGCGCCAGCTTTCCGGCGGTCAGAAGCAGCGTGTCGCCATTGCGCGCGCACTTGCGATGGACCCCGAGGTGCTCCTGTTCGACGAGCCGACAAGCGCGCTTGACCCGGAAATGGTCGGCGAGGTGCTCTCTGTCATGCAGGATCTTGCGCACGAGGGCATGACGATGCTTGTCGTGACGCACGAGATGGCGTTCGCCCGCGATGTGAGCCAGCGCGTCGTGTTCATGCACGAGGGCGTAATCCTGGAACAGGGCGCTCCCGAGGCCCTCTTCGGCGACCCGCAGTGCCAGCAGACAAAGGATTTCTTGGCACGATTCCGCAACACCTGATAATCCAGAAGCCTATTTTTTATGAAACGATACAAAAACGTACTGCCCCTACAACCAAACCAGAGAAATTGCAGCATACGCAAAACCAGCCTCCGCCGCAGCGGGGGCTGGTTTTATATATGCGGCTTATTTCAGTGTCTTGACCCATTCGCACAGGGTATCCGTGCTCGTGCTGCTTCGGAAGACCTTGCCTTCGACCAGACGCGCGCCCTTGCAGCTGGGCGCGAGGGCCTTGTTTGTGCCGCCCATGCCGCTGCCGCCGGAGGTGGCGAACGGAACAACGGTCTTGCCGGTCAGATCACAGCTTTCCAAAAACGTATTGACGATGGTCGGCGCAACATACCACCAGATGGGGAAGCCGACGAAGACGGTGTCATAGTCTGCAATGTTTTTGCAGACGCCTGCGATTTCGGGGCGGGATGCGGGATTCTGCATCTCGATCGTGCTGCGGGACTGCTTGTCCATCCAGTTGAGATCGGCCTTTGTGTAGGGAACCTTCGGTTCAATCGCAAACAGATCGGCACCGATAGCGTCCGCCAGCGTCTGCGCCAGCTTTTTTGTCACGCCGGACGCGGAAAAATAAGCGACAAGTGTTTTACCCATGAGAAAAACCTTCTGTTTCATATTCTGTTTTCAGTATAGCAAAGCTGTCAAGCGTCGAGCGTTTCCAATAAAAAACTCACAGGCCGGAAACCGTCGTTGCAGGAGATCATGGCAGAGCGCGGATTTTTCATCCATCCGTCATAAAGATTTTCCCCGCCGCTGGCCAATGCCAGCACAAACGGTGACATGCTCTCCCATGCGCTCAGGCAAAGCCCCTCCGGTCGGGTCCACCCGTCCGCCACAAACACTTGCCCAAGTGTCATGTCACACGGATGCTCCATCGGGTTTTCATATTGCGCCATCAGATCAGGATAGCAGGCCATCTTCATGACCGTGATTCTGACTTTTTTCATAAGCAGCCTCATTCCTGGTATCGGTGCACATACATCCTCGACAGAACTTCTTCTCCGTCACCCTGGGCCATGCAGAAAAAGTTCCAGCCATAGCGCTCGTAGAAGCCGGTGTGGTCGGTCAGCAGATAGAGTGTATCGATGCCTTTTTCGTGCATATCCCGGCAGACGAACTGTAAAAGCGCGCCCGCAATGCCGCGGCAGCGGCGATCCGGCTCGGTATAGACAGCGCAGACGTTCGGCGTCAGGTCCTTTCTGTCATGAAAGTCGTTTTCAATCACGCCCATGCCGCCGATGATGCGCGAACTCTCCAGCACCAGATACCACTGCGGCACAGGGCCTGCCTCACGCAGCGCATCATCCATGCTATCCAGATATGCCTGCTCCGGAACGCCCCATTTCGCGTGGAACCACGCGGCGGCCTGCGCTTTCAATTCCGGCCTGTCCGTGAGCCGGATGAGCGAATATTCCATAGGCAGTCCTCCTTTTTCTGTATTGATTATAATACACGCAGCAAAAAGCCGCAAGCCCGGAAAGGGGCCTGCAGCTTTTTGCATAAGGGGGTTATTCGTATTCCACGCCGTCGTGCTTGTGCACGCCGGTGACGGAGAATTCCACCCACTCGGACAGGTTGACCGCGTGGTCGCCGATGCGCTCGAAATACTTCGCAATCATCAGCAAATCCAGTGCAACCTCACCCTGGCCGGGTTCGCGGGCAATCGCGGATATCAATGCCTGCTTGACATTGGAAAAATCCTCATCGACCAGATCGTCCTGTTTTGCAATCGAGCGAGCCAAATCAACATCGCGCCGGACAAACGCGTCTACGCTCTGCGTGACCATGGAACTGGCCTGCTGTGCCATGCGGCAGACAAGTGTGCAGTCGAATGTATTGTGGCTGAGGAAAAACGGGATGATTTCCGCGATATCCGCTGCCTGATCGCCAATGCGTTCCATATCCGTGATCATTTTGAGTGCTGCCGAAATCTGCCGCAGATCACGCGCGACCGGCTGCTGCTGCAAAAGCAGCTTCAGGCACAGGGCTTCAATGCTCCGTTCCTGCTCGTTTGTCTGTTCCTCCAGTTCGGCGACCGGTGCGGCGGTTGATGCGTTCTGCTCCTCCAGCGCCTGTGCGGCAAGGCAGATGGCTTTCGCGCACGTTTCGCCCATCTGTGTCAACTCATCGTTGAGCAAGGCAAGCTGCTGGTCAAATTTACTTCTCATTATCCGAACCTCCCGGTGATGTAATCCTCGGTGCGCTTCTCCTTCGGCTGATAGAACAGCTTCTGGGTATCATCGTATTCGATGAGTTCGCCCAGCAGGAAAAATGCTGTTTTGTCCGAAATGCGCAGTGCCTGCTGCATGTTATGCGTGACGATGATGATGGTGTACTGCTCTTTCAGATTCGTGGCAAGTTCTTCGATCTTGGAGGTCGAAATGGGGTCGAGCGCGCTTGTCGGCTCGTCCATCAGCAGAACCTGCGGCTGCACAGCCAGTGCCCGCGCGATGCAAAGCCGCTGCTGCTGTCCGCCGGAAAGACCCAGTGCGCTTTTTTTCAGCCGGTCCTTGACCTCGTCCCAGATCGCCGCGCCGCGCAGCGACTGCTCGACGATTTCGTCGAGTTCATCCTTTTTGCGCACGCCGTGCGTCCGGGGGCCGTAGGCAATGTTGTCGTAGATGCTCATGGGGAAGGGATTTGGCTTCTGGAAGACCATGCCGATCTCGCGCCGCAGCTCGTTCACGTCCACGGATGGTGCGAAGATATCCTGTCCATTATATTTGATCTCGCCCTCAATGCGCACGCCCGGGATCAGATCGTTCATGCGGTCGAGCGTCTTGAGAAACGTCGATTTTCCGCAGCCGGAATTTCCTACGATCCCGAATGTTTTCCCGTCCTGTACCGTAAAAGACACGTCCTTCACCGCTTCCACGCGGGTCTTTTTAATGATCCCGCCAGTAAATGTCTTGCTGATATGGCTGACTTTAAGCATACCGGACGCACCTCACTTTCCTTCCGTCCGGAAGTTCCGCCTCCGGGATCCGTCCATTTTTGCATGCGTCCACTGCATGCGCACATCTCGGGTAAAAACTGCAGCCGGAATTTCACTCTTTTTTTCTCACTGCGCGCCCGATCGGGTTCATTCCCTTCCCCGGGAGCGATGCGATCAGTCCTTTCGTGTATGGATGTGCCGGATGTTCAAGGATCGTCTTTGTCTCCCCGGCTTCCATGATACTTCCTTTATAGAGCACCATCAGCCGGTCACACAATGCCCCTGCCAGGGCAATATCATGGGTGATCACGATCATGCCTTCGGTGTCCGTCTCTGATATCTCTTTCAGGACCCGGTAGACCTGGCGCCGGAGAATCGCATCCAGACCTTTTGTCGGCTCATCGGCGATGACCCACTTGGGACGGTTCATAAGTCCCATAGCGGAGATCACA
>ENA-ORPF01001942-ORPF01001942.1-human-gut-metagenome-genome-assembly--contig:-NODE-1942-length-15024-cov-2.590019_pt1 | contig 15024 bp, 11 predicted proteins | sample MGYA00242140_ERZ509070 | MGnify/ENA primary metagenome ERZ509070 (study PRJEB26280, sample SAMEA2338713) | human gut metagenome | biome: human gut; feature: human-associated habitat; material: faeces... | reverse complement strand
TGCCGATCAGAATCGGCGGTTCGGGGATATTTTTCATGACGGAATAATGGGGAAACAGATTAAAATTCTGGAACACCAGACCGAAATGCTTTTTGATGCCCTGCAGGGTTTCCTTTGCGGCATAAACCGCCTTGCCCTGTGCGTCCGCCTTTGCGGCATAGTCTCCCAGATAAATCAGATCGCCGCCGTCCATGGTTTCCAACATGGTTGCGCAGCGCAGAAGGGTGGATTTCCCAGAGCCGGAAGGCCCAATGATAGACACAACCTGTCCTTCTGTTACAGACAGAGAAATATCCTTCAGCACTTCGTTTTCCCCGAAGCTTTTATTGCAGTGCTTAATTTCCAATACCTTATTCATTGTATGCCCTCCTTTCTTAATGGTAATAGCTCAGTTTCTTTTCAATGCGTTCCATTGCGAATGCAACCACACCATTGAAGATGAAATAGAACACACCCGCAACGAACAGGGGCATAATACTTGTTCTTGCAGATGCAATCTGTTTTGCTACAGTAAACATTTCCTCATACGCCAGTACGAACGCAAGAGAGGTATCCTTTACCAGTGTAATAACCTCATTCGTCACAGGAGGCAGTACGCGCTTCACCATCTGTGGGAAAATGATGCGGAAAAAGGTCTGGTTTTTATTATACCCCAGAACGGATGCCGCCTCATATTGTCCCTTGGGGATGGATTCGATACCGGAACGGTAAATTTCCGCAAAATATGCTGCATAGTTAATAGAAAAGCCGATGATAATCGCAGCGAAGCGGTACCATCTGGGCAAAGAAATACGGAACAGATAATAGGGTGCAAAATTCACCACCAAAAGCTGCAGCATCAAGGGCGTGCCGCGCAGAATGGCAATGAAAACCTTAATGACTGCCTGCAAGGGCTTTATTTTTGACATACGCCCGAAGGCAACCAAAAGCCCCAAGGGCATGGAAAACAGCAGTGTCAGCACAAAAATCATCAGGGAGGAACCCATGCCGCTTACCAGCTGCTGTGCAATAATCGCAAAATTCATAGTAAATTTCCTTTCTTAACCGTAAAATGCAGGAATCCGAGAAATTCCTAAAACGCAGGAAAGGCGGCAGGAGCCTTCCCACCGTCTTTCCCAGCTTTTTTCATAACTGTTTCTTTCTTATTTTCCCAGGCAAAGCATCTGATCCAGATTGTAATCCTTATACTTTGCTGCGATTTCCGCCAGAGTACCGTCCTCTGCCATTTCATCCAGTGTTGCCTGTACCTGATCTCTCAGTTCTTCATTGCCCTTCTTGAAGCCGATTGCATACTGCTCTGTGGAGAGGGGCTCTTCCAACATTCTGAATTTATCTGCCTTTGTTGTCAGCTGATACTGTGCTACGCCGATATCTACTGCGATGGCATCATTTGTGCCTGCCTCCAGATTCATAAATGCTGTGTTGTAATCTGCGATTTCATCCAGAGATGCGAAGGAATTTACGACATCTGCCTTGGATTCATCCTGCAAAGCGGAAAGTGCAGAGGAGCCTGCCTGTGTGATGACGTGCTTGCCTGCCAAATCAGCCTCTGTCTGAATATCGGAATCCGCTCTTACAACATATACGATGCTGTTGTCAACATAGGGCTTGGAGAAGGTGTATTCATCCTCTCTGCCTGTCATGGTGAAGCCGTTCCAGATACAGTCGATTGCACCGCTGTTCAGCTCCATATCCTTTGCATCCCAGTCGATAGGCTGCTTTACCAGCTCCCAACCCTGTCTCTTGCATACTTCTGCTGCCAGATCCAGGTCAAAGCCTACATATTCTCCACTGTCATCACGATATCCGTAAGGGGGAAATTCCGCATCGAAACCTACGGTAAATGTTTTCTCAGATCCTTTAGAACCACAGCCGGTAAGAACACCTGCTGCCATGCTGATTGCCAGTAATGCCACTAATACTCTTTTCATAATGCATCCTCCCGTTCTGCCACTCACTGTTGGCCGCGTCGTATACTTTAGCATGGTAAATTGCTAACACGGTGTCATAGTAACACAACGAGAGGTGTCTTGTCAATTCTTTATCGGTCGTACCGCTCCACCATGGCCAGGATCTCCTGGGCATATTTCGGATAGGTGGCTGCGATGTCTTTTACTTCGTTTCTTGCACTCTCCGCTACTTCCTGATTGTAGTCCATCTGTTTACGGAGCACCTGTCTTCTCTGGATCAGTTCGTGACGGATCTCCACCATTTCCCGCTTGTCCAAAAGCGCAGCTGTCTGACTGATCCAGCGCTCCGGCATCTGCACACGGTAACCGGCCAGCTGCTGTACCAGCTGCTTCTGGTAGTACTCGATCTTAGCTTCCGCCTCTGCGAACTGCTTCCGCTCTTCCTTTTCGTCCTGATACATTTTCCACTGTTTTTCCAGCTTTGCTGCACTGTCCGTATTGTACTTCAGATACAGATATTCCATCAGCTGACAGTTGTTCACATAGCGGATCTTGACTTTATTCTGCAGCTGGATGATCTTGTTGATGGTCTTCTCCACCCGCTGCAGTTCCCGTCCTGCATCCATGTACCGGATGCAGACATAGGAGATGGCTACAGCTCCTGCACCTACTGCCAGAAAAAGTCCCACATAGACATCCATTTCAAAAGCATACTGCAGGATCACCAGCATGATCACACAGACGATCAATGCCGTAAGGAAAATGACAGCCATGCCCCGTTGGTTGTTCATCAGATTCTCCAGCTCATTTCTCCGGTATTCGTAGGCATGTCGTTCTCCGTCCAGTCTGTGCAGATCCTGCCTTATCAGATTGCCGTATTTCTCGCCGTCCCGAATCTTCTGAATGCCTTCTTCAATCTCGTTCTCTCTTTTGCGGATCGCATAGAAGTCCGCATCCCGCATACGGTTCTTCTTTTCCCGGTATCTGCTGCGTTCCTGTTCCAGCCCGGCCAGCTTGCCGGCCACCCGGTTGACCTCTTCTCTCTGCTCTGCTGGCAGGGCCTCAATCTCATCCGTATCCGTCAGATAAGAAGTCACCAGCGTATACTCTCCCGTCAGGAGGTCGATCTCCTTGGAAGCCTCTGCGATCTGCTCCAGGCAATTTACAATGTAACGTTTTCTCTGGTCTTCCTCATCAAAATTCACACCGTTGCGGGTATAGACCAGCTGTTCCCAGTCCTCTTCCTGCTGTATCGGTTCTTTTTTCTTAAATAAACGGTTCCACCACGCCATAATTCTCTCCTGCTGTCTTCTCTATACGCTGACACTTGTCCGGTAACTGTTTTTCAGTGCCTGAGTCAGTCTCTCATTTTCCGCATCGTATTTCACCCTGTCGTTCACCCGCCAGTCACCACGCAGCCGTAGCTGTCGGTACTCCGGCTGCTGTTCCCATTCCCGTTCAAATTGCTCGATCCGCTTTTCCAGTTCCAGGGACTCCGTATAATTTTCCGGATTCTGCGCTGCAAATGCCACATAGGCATCCTCCGTCAGTTCCATTCTCTTTGCCGCCAGATAGGCATCCAGGTGTTCTCTGTCCGGATCGGTCTTCCAAGCTTCGTTAAAGTAATATGCCGCCTTGTCATAAAACATCAGCCCTGTCAGCGCCACACCCTTATTGTGCAGGATCGCCGCCCGGACTTTTCCCGCCGGAAGTTCCTTTCCTTCCTGTTCCAGATGGTTCCAGGTCTCCAGTAGCATATCATATCCACGGATGGCTGCCGCATATTTTCTTTTTTCCACCATATAGTCGATCTGGCTCTTGCGTTTCTCCAGATTGCTGAGTCCGGCTCCCTGCTTCAGTACCTGCTCCACCTGCAGGATTTCTTCCGGATCGTACATCCCCACATATTGCAGGATCGTCACCACGAACACACTTAAGGATCCCTGCTTATGTACCATGGGGTAGAGCTGTTTTGCCAGTTCCCACACTTTACATTCTTCTCCGATCCAGTCCACCAGCTTATCGTTCATGATGGACAGGTCTAACAGGAATGCATTCTCCTTTAGGCAATAGCACAACTCTTCCATACTATAGACCCGGATATCCAGGCCTTCCACATTATAGGCATTCTCGCAATATTCTCCTACACACAGACTTGCCTTCATTTTTCATCCTCATTTTCTCTGCCCCGGGCAGATCTACAACTCTATTTCTTCCTTCCAGATATGATGCGTAGCTGTTCGGAAGCTGCCAAAACCAAGATCCTCCAGTTCCACCTGCAGATGTGTTTCATCCTTCATCTCCACCTGAATCCGCAGTCTGGTGATTCCTTCCTGCAATTCTTCCGGCACGATTCTGGCGATCCGGCTGCCCTTTCCCGTCAGGGACGTGATCAGGATCTCCACCGCTCTTCCTTCCAGCAGGTAAAACTCCATGGTATTCTGCGCCTCGTACCAGTTGATTCCGGCGTCTAACAGTGCCTGATAGGATTCCTCTCCCTGTCTGCGCACTTTCATACCGATATTGGATTTCAATTTATCCTGTCCCAGATAGACATGATTTTGTCCGTTTTCACTGGGATGCAGTCGCTCCATCATGCTGTAGCAGGCACCCTTGCTGAACAGGTTGTTCCCCTGAAAGACTCTCCGTCCACGGCACAGATAGCGTAGCGATTCTTTCATCCATTCTTGAGAAAACTCTTCCCCGATCAGATATACCGAGGACACCATCCGGTTCTCGCATAGCTGTGTGGCGATCTCCAGGAATTTTTCATCCGATTTTTCCACCGGAAAAGGGAATTCCCGCTCTTCGATGTACGTTACCACCGGCGTCGTATGGCGGTTGCATTCCATATAATAAGTCTGGATGGAACTGTCCCTATACTCGCACAGCACGCTCCCCTGCTTCCACAGATTTTCCGGCTGATACAGATTGTAATAATAAAAGCTCTCCCGATGGCTCTGAAAACAGACAGCATCCGTCTTCAGGTGTAATGCCTCCACTGCCTGCGTCAGCACCTCCAGCATTCCTGCATCCAGTTCCTCGCAGGTGATCATCAGGGCCCCGATCCGCTCTGTGGAAGTCATCTGGGACAGCATTCCCAGACTACGCTTGAGAAAAAGAGTCAGTAGTGCCACCGGATCCAGAGTCGTTCCATCGATCTGCACCGGTTCCCCATCTTTTGCCAGCTTCAGAAGATGCTCCACCAGGATTCCCTCTTCTTCCTCCGCATGCCGGAGGGCTTCACTTCCATAGAACCACTGGTTGACTCCCTGTCTCTTGCTCAGAACCAGGGGAATCGTATAGACCTGTGAGCCTGCAACGGAAGACAATGTGGTGATCTCTTCTTCCCTGCCTGTGACATAGCAGCTGATCTGCGCATAATCCTTCCCCAGGTCATAACCCACTATAACTTTATCACTTCCGGGCAGTCGCATGTTCTTCCGCCTCCTCTCCTGCTGTCTTTTTTTATCTTTACTGCAATGTGAACAATCTGTGATCCAGATATTCCCTGCGGTAATATTCCTCGATCAGATGATCCAGTGTCGTATCGTCCTGCAGTGTCATGCTGATCATCATATCATTGATGATCTCGTATTTGCTGTCCGGACTTTCATTCATAATATCGCTCTTCTGCAGGCTTCCGCTCTCCGTCAGCTGTTCTTCGTTCTCTGATTCTTCCATAATGTAATATTGAAGATTCTCCCCGAAAAACAGTACGAATTCCTTGAAAAATACACCGCTGTATACTTCCTGCATATATTCCGACAGGTAATCCTCCGCCTGCCCGTTCTCATGCATCATCACATAATGAATCCTTGCACGGACGCCGCCTCTTGTGTGATACTCCACGATAGTCTTGTCCTTCATCTCCTGCAGCTGTGGCAGGCAGTCCTGATATTCCCTGAAAAAGTTCAGATGAATGTGGTCCTTCATCATTTCCTCCAGGAAATTCCGGACCAGAGTTTCATCTTCCCGCTCCAGCTTGTCCTTATTCTCCGCATAGAATTTCAGATAAGCCAGCTTGCAGATCCGCTGGGTCTCTTCTCCCCGCAGATAGCAGTTACGGATCTCCCGGAATACATATTCCTCCGTGATCTTCTCCCGGCAGAAATAATCATAAGAGCTCTGTACAAGCACAGCTTCCTCGATCTCCTGTCTGGCTCCCTGGGATACATAATAACGGAAAATATCCATCCGCTCTCCCACAAATGCCCCGGAGAACAGCATCTGCAGCAATATCTTTTCACTTAAGCTGTAGCAGTCTATCTCAAAGGATCTTGCCGCTTTCCAGATGTCACGCAATTCCTTCGTGGTACCGGTGGCATAACGCACCAGATACTCTAAAATTCCACCGTTGTATTTTCCCTTACGGAACGCCGTCAATGCCGCCGCATACAGGACTGCCTCTCCCTCATGGACCGACTGCGTGATCACACCGTCCGTAAGCCGCAACAGGATCTTGGTCTCCACAAAATAAGGGGTATATGCTTCGATCCAGGCATATGCCTTCTCATAATTTCCCCGCAGCACCAGAAAACGCAGGATCAGTTCCCGCTGTTCCTCCGTAAAGCCGTCCCCCTGCAGCTCCTGCAGGTATTCATCCAGTGCCTGCAAATTATCCGCGTCGAAATAGGCCTGTACCAGCTGTACCGCAATCTCACTGCGCAGCTTCGGCTCCACGGCATCGCTTTCCACCAGTCTTGCCATCCGCATCAGCTTTGTGGAAGATATGGTCTCTTCTGTTCTGCCGTTCTCCATGAAATACAGATCCAGTTCCGCCGTATCCGGCACATAATGTTCCAGAAGTCTGAGATATTTCCCCGGTACCAGCAGTTTTTCCAGGGTATATTCCACATTTTTAAGGAACCTGTTACCATATGCATCCTCAAAGGCAATGGTATAATCATTCCCGTAGACTGCCACCCAGGCCGTGCCGTTTTGCAGAGGCGTCTCGGACAGTATCAGATTCCCCGGCTGGCTGACGATCACCTTACGCATTCTGCTGTCATCCACTCTTACCATATGGGCAAACAACAGACGGGACAGAGGCTTCGCCATAGCTTCCGTTACAATGGCCGGAGACAGGAATTCCTGATACAGTATTGCCAGATGTCTGTTAATATGCTGCTTCTGGATCTGGTCAATGACGAACCGCTCCATTCTCGGCTCGTAATGTTCGTACAGTTCCTCATAATCTTTCCGGTGTTTTAACAGATACGCATACAGGAACGCACTATGTTCATAATCCAGATTGCTCTGGAAAGAAAAATACATCAAAATCACTTTCGGAAGCTCCAGCACAGAATCCAGATCTACCGATGCCATATAATATTCATAGAGATTCGTGATCCTCAGATGGCTTTCCACACCCATCTGATACCACGTGAAGGCATCCGGTCCCGTCTTACTTCCCTTGATCAGAAGGCTGCACACCTCCTGCAGGATCCGCACATCCTTCTTTTTCTCATACAGTCTTCGTAAAATTCTGCCCAGTAGTGGAGAATACTCTCTGACTCTTCCGGACAGATACAACAGCTGTTCGATCAGGCTGTCGTTTACCGCATCCTGACGGACACCGAAGTTCAACACCTGCAGTTCAAAACTGTTCAATTTACGTAGCAGCGCCGGATTGCCGTTCAAAAGGGCCAGTGCTTCCAGGTAGATCACCGGACTGGTGCAGCCGTACTGGTACTGTTTTTCTAAGAACATCCATTTCCCGGAGGTTGAACGATTGTATTCCTCCGACAGATACAACAGCAGCCATGCCACACGCCAGCGGGTCCTGTCATAGCGGTAGATCTGTTCCACCTGCTCCGCCATTTGCAGTGTATACTGGGGATCCCTGTGGATCAGTGTGGTCAGATACAGATAGTAAGCCCACTGTTCTCCGACGGTAGCTCCCTGGGCTTCCAACATGTCCGCCGCGTGATCCAGGATCCATCCGGCTTCATTGTAGCGTTCCTCTGTGATCAGAAGCTGTGCCTGGAACAGTCTCGCCGGCACATCCTTCTCATCCATGGTCACCATGCGCTCCACCAGTTTGCCGGTCTCCGCGAGCCAGGTTCCCGTACCGATCTTTTTCAGTCTCGATTCTTCATAATATTTCATGATCTGGGTGATGCACTGCATATGACTGTGATCCGCATGCCGGGCCACTACACCGTCTCCCAGCTGTACCATGACCGGGATCTCCAGTGAAGTATAAGCATTATATATGTAGACTTTACCGAAATTTTTGCCAGGTCTGCACAGGCTGCTGTCGATGTAGACCGGCAGGCGGCAACGGTTTCCCAGGAAATCATCGTCTGTAATGTTTTCCTTTTCCGTAAAGACAAATTCACCCTCACACTCGATCTGGAGATTCGTATATCCCCAGCCGTTCCTCACGATGGTCAGATTGTTCTCCGTGACGCCGTAATTATCTGCGCTGCGAGGCAGTTTTTTCACCAGTTCTTTCTCTTCCGTCAGGAATTCCAGCTGTTGCTTTTTGTTGATACAGATCAGGAATTCCTCCACATTTTGTTCGTTGCCCTCATAAGTGGACAGGATCCGGTAACTGTCATAGAAATGGGCATCGTTCCCCTGGAACAGCCGCAGAAATTCCGGATCATAGAACAGCCGCACAGCTTCCTTCCAGTTGCTCCTCGCCAGGTTGGCAAAATGGAACAGATTCCGGATAGCCCCGATGGAAGAATTCAACATCCCATGCTCCACCGTCACCACAAAAGGAAGATTGTATTCTCCTCTGTTGCTGACTACGGAAAAAGAGCCCTTGATCACATCCCCTTCCTCCAGATCTTCTCCGTGGAAGCAGTAAAAAATTTCTGCATCGGAGCCGGTAAACTGATCCGTCATACATTCCATCCGAAGATGGTCCGAGATCACGGATCCTTTTACATAGCCTTCCGACGCAGAAAGAATGTGAAAAGAGCCCTCATATATTGTCCCCTGTGACAGGGAAATCTCTATTTTAGCGCAGGAGAATTCCAAAGAACCGTTCTCATAATCGAAGTTTCCTCCTAAAATTCTATCAATAATCTCCTGCATGTACCTTCACCCGTTCCCTGTTGTCATTTGGATTTATTATACCAAATTTACCAGTTGAGGGCAAGCTGTAGACCCGGTTAGTCCAGGTTTAATTTTCGGTTCATGATGTAATAAGATACGCCGTACATGATGGCCGCAATGAGCAGACTGGTGATCACGTTAATATCATAGGCGGAATTGGTGCTCACCGTGATTCCACTGGCACTGTTTGCGACATTGGCACCAAACATGAATGCGCTCTGTACGGTGCTGCCGATGATGGACGACAGGATCGTCAGGCCGGCATATGCCAGAATTCCCATCAGGCCTTTATGTTTGGAGGAAAGCTGTCCGATGGTCAGCGCTCCGAACAGAGTGACCATGGTAATGAACGGTCCTGCCACATAGGTTAAGAGCAGCGTGATCCCATAATGCAACAGATTGATCCCCATCTCTTCTTCGTATGTTCTGCCAAGTTCATAAAAAGCATCTGCCAGAAATTCCCAGATATTCCCATTATATTGTGTCAGTACACTACTCAGTTCACCGATATTTAAAAGGCCTGTCATCAGAGACACGATCAGTGCCACCACTGAAATACCGATGCCTATCGTAATGAACAGATACCAGACACCGGAGACCAGTACCTTGCTTAAAAACAGCTGGTTAGCTGTTACCGGCAGGGTGTGGGACAGATAGCCTTCATCCGTATACATACTGCGGTAAAAGCGGATGCCCAAAAAAATCAGCATTCCCCAGGTAGACGCCAGCAGCATGATCACATACAGGATCAGTGTTGCCACAAAGGAAGAGAGTACAAACCAGCTCTGTGTCGCATTCATGTTATTGCCGTCCGCAATCTCCGTTACCAGTCCTCCCGGCATGCGTAATACCACGCAGCCAATCACGGTGACCACAAGCATTCCCAGAAGCATCAGTGTACCGGCTTTCCAGATATTTTTCCATTCATATTTCATTAACTTTCCTAACATGCGAACACCTCCCTGAAGTAAGCATCTACAGACTTACCTTTCTCTTCTCTGATATTGTCAACGGATGTATATAACACCAGCTGACCATAACGCATGAAGATGACTTCATCCAGTACCTGTTCCACATCCTCGATCAGATGGGTAGAGATCAGTACCGTTGCTTCCGGATTGTAGTTGTTGATAATGGTGCGCAGGATGTAATCTCTCGCTGCCGGATCCACACCGGCAATCGGCTCATCCAAAATATACAGGCTGGCATTCCTGCTCATCACTAAGATCAACTGTACCTTCTCCTTCGTACCTTTGGACAATGTCCGCATCTTCACTGCAGGATCGATCCCCAGACTCTTTAACATCTCTTCCGCACGTTCCCTGGAAAAGTCTGTATAAAAGTCCTGAAAGAAATCCAGAATCTCCCGGATCGTCTGATTCATGGTCAGATACGTGCGGTCCGGCAGATAAGCTACCTTGCTCTTGGTCACCGGTCCTACATAATTTCCGTCGATCATAATAGTGCCTTCCGTCGGTGTCAGCAGACCGTTCAGCATTTTGATCAGTGTCGTCTTACCGCTGCCGTTGGGTCCCAACAGGCCAATGATCTTCCCCTTGGGGAGACTTACGGTCAGATTGTTCACAGCCACATTGGCACCATATTTCTTGGTCAGATTTACAATTTCTACCAGATTATTCATTTCTATTTCCGCCTCTCTTTATTTTCATCATAAATTTGCACCCCTGTCAGGCCTGTACCTTATCGAAGAGATTCCGGATCTCCTCTCTCTGATATCCCAGTTCCTGCATGTTGTTGATAAAATTCCGGACATGCCCGGCTGCCAGCTGTTCTCTGGTATTCCCGATCAGCTCAGTGTCCTCCGTCACGGTTCTGCCGCTGGTGCGCTGTGTCACGATCAGGCCGCTCCGCTCCAGTTCTGCAAAAGCTTTCTGCATCGTATTCGGGTTCACCGCCGCCACGGCCGCAAGATCTCTGACACTCGGCAGCTTCTCTCCCGGCTGATATTTGCCGGACACGATCTCTTTCTGGATCCGCTCCACCAGCTGCGCATATATGGGTCTGTCAGCATCCAATTCCCACGCCATTCCTATCATCCTTTCTTGTTTCTTATTGTCTGTTTCTACTGTTTATTTCTACCGTTTGTTCCTACTGTTTGTTATTACCTGTCACGCATCGTTTCTATCGATGCCTCCCCGGGTCCCTCATTGTCTTGTTGTTTTACTGTATTATTTATTTAATACAATAATACGTTATTTATTTTTATCTGTCAAGCGGATTTTATGCTTGTCCGGGAAAATTGTTGGAATTACACTTGTTACAACATGGTAAATGGGAAGTTACGCGGCTCATTGCTCGCGTAACTTCCCATTTACTACGCATCCGGCTCCGAAATACGTGTCACCCCCACATAAATATCCGAGATTTCAAACCATGTAGGATAATCCACGATTCCGGTCTGAGGAAGATTAAATATCTTCTGGAACGTCCGGACAGCCTCCGCAGTACCGGAGCCATAGATTCCGTCGGGTGTCAACGTAGGAATCGCCGGATAATTTCTGGCGATCCGGTTCAACTGCTGTTGCAGCTGACGGACTTTTTCCCCGGAAGAACCGATAGTCAGATCATACCCCGGCCAGGAAGAAGGCACTCCCGAAATAATATCTGCGGAATTGATATACATATCATTGCCGTAATAATAATGAATGATATCAATAGCGGAATATCCCTGATCCGCCAATGACTTGGAGCCCCACTGGCTCAGCCCCCGGCAGGTAGTCCGATTACCGTCACAATACGATGTGAAAATGGGCTGTCGTACACCGGGCCTTGACAAATAGTTGGTAAAAATGGAATCTACCAGATAGTCGATCTCTTCGAACACATTTCTGCCATAGATCCATTTTTGATCATACGCCGTAGAAGAAGTTATCGTAAAATCGTATCCACGTCCCCTGTACCACTCCGTATATATACGGTTTAACGTAAATGATTGAATGACCAGAATATTAGCATAAATTGCACTCTCCGGCCAGGTGGAATAAATCTCGCTGGAGGCCACATTTTTAATGTAATCCTTATAGCGCACCCAGTAATTCCGGGCAGTGGGATCCTCCGGGACACCGTCATGTACGATCACATATTCCGGAATCACCACACGGCTCAGTACGATCTCCCCGGTCTCGTTCATAGGTTTGATTTCTTCTTCCGGAATCTTCGGAGGATACTCTCCGAAAAGCGTATGTGCAGGTATTACTACTACTTTTTCTTCCTCCTCTGTTACATTCAGCGGATTCATGCGGATCGGTTGTAGGGAAAATTCGCCTGCCAGAATTTCGGAACCAGATACCAGTACCGGTTCAAAGCCTTCTGCAGTCACCTGAATGTTGTACTCCGAATAGGGCTGTGCCGTAATATCCGGAGATAAAGAAAGCTCTCTCGGTGGCGCTTCCAGAGTTATCGCCGGGGTCTGCCCCGATTCATCGGTAGTAAGTGTCTCTATCGGAGAATCCGGATCTCCGGTATAAGAAATAGTGACCGTAGCACCGGAGATTGGGGACATCCCCAGAGCGGAGACAACGCTGATCTGAAGTGTTCCTGTATAAGTAGTTTCCATGGACAGAGGTCCTTTCTGCCTATGCCGTTTTGTCTGTCTTGATCCGGTCAGGCAACAAATGTTCCTTACAGAATATGCAAAGTCAGAAAAATATGTGCATGTTCCCATATACTAAGCAGACTAACTTCTATCCGTTTTGTCTTCATCATACATCTACTTGATTAACAGACGGGTGATATGCATTCACTAAATACTAATTCCGGTACCGGTCTGCATCTGTCCCCGAGCCACCGTGTAGCCCAAAAAAGGAACCACAAACCGTTCCCAGATTGTGATTCCCTTTGTTTTTAATCCGTCATTTTTATTTGGTCAACAGCATCATAATGTCATTGCTTCTTGCCACGAACTTGGTCATGGCGTCGGCGGACAAGGGTGCATGCTGGAGCTTTGCCAGATCGTACAGCTGCTCGCAGATCATTTCTGCGTTCTCGCCGTCCTGGTGCTCGGTGATGTACTGTACCAGAGGATGGTTGGCATTCAGAATCAGGGTCTCGCCCTCACCGCCGAAAGCACTCATATCCATGCCGGGCATGGAGTACATCTTCATCATATCCTGCATACGTCTGCTCTCTTCGGACAGCGTGATCATGGAAGAGATCTTCTTGTTCTTCAGCTTCTCTACCTTGACAGTGATCTTGTCGTTCTTCAGAGCCTTCTTCATCAGCTTGCTGATGCTCTCCGCCTGCTCTTCCATCTCTTTCTCGGCCTTCTTGGAAGTCTTGGACTTCAGGGCATCGGTCACATCCGCATCGATACGCTGGAACTTGATTCCCTCATTCTTCTGCTCCAACTGGGAGATGAAGGGCTGATCGATATTATGGGTCAGGATCACAGCATCCATCTTAGCAGCCTTGAACATATTGATGTACTGGCTCTGCTGCTGTTCATCCGTTACATAGTAAATGATCTTTTCCTTCTTCTCTTCCCCGGCATTCTCCCCGGAAGCCTCATCTTCAGATTTATCCCCTACGACCTCAGCTTCTACCTTGTTGCCGTTCTCATCTACAGCATTTTCCTTATTCTCTTCCTCGTCCTGAGGCTTGATCTCCAGACACTCGGGCAGAGTCAGATATTTGCCGTCCAGATTCTTGAAGAGGATATAATCGTTCATCTTCTCACAGAACTTGTCATCCTTCAGGCAGCCAAACTTGATGAAGGGACTGATGTCATCCCAGTATTTGTCATACTCTTCCTTATCCGTCTTGCACATACCGGCCAGCTTGTCCGCTACCTTCTTGGTAATGTACTCGGCGATCTTCTTGACAAATCCATCATTCTGCAATGCACTTCTGGATACGTTCAGAGGCAGATCCGGGCAGTCGATGACACCCTTTAACAGCAGCAGGAACTCAGGAATGACTTCCTTGATGTTATCTGCGATAAATACCTGATTGTTGTACAGCTTGATGGTACCTTCGATGGACTCATACTCCATGTTGATCTTCGGGAAGTACAGGATACCTTTCAGATTAAAAGGATAATCCATATTCAGGTGGATCCAGAACAGAGGCTCCTTGTAATCCTGAAATACCTTGCGGTAGAAGTCCAGATACTCTTCCTTCGTGCACTCATTGGGATGCTTGGTCCACAGAGGCTGTGTCTCGTTGATCAATTCAGGACGCTTTCTGATCTTCAGCTTCTTAGGCTCTTCTGTTCCCTCAGCAGCTTCAGCATTTTCACCTTCTGCCGCTTCCTTCTTCTCCGGCTCGATCTCTTCCAGGACTTCATCATCGGGAAGCTTTTCCTCTTCCTTGATGATCTGGGTCTCCTTGGTGTTCGCCTTGGACAGATAGATCTCGGTAGGCATGAAGGAACAATACTTCTTCACGACCTCACGAGCCTTGTACTCATTACAGAACTCCAGACAATCTTCATTTAAAAACAGGGTAATGGTCGTACCGACATCCGTCTTGTCTCCGTCTTCCATGGAGAACTCGGTGCCGCCGTCGCACTCCCAGTGCACTGCCTTGGCGCCGTCCTTGTAGGACAAGGTATCAATGTGTACTTCATCCGCTACCATGAATGCAGAATAGAAGCCCAGTCCAAAATGACCGATGATCTGGTCGGAATTGCTCTTGTCCTTATATTTCTCAATGAAATCCGTTGCGCCGGAAAATGCAATCTGGTTGATGTACTCTTCCACTTCGTCGTCAGTCATGCCCAGACCGTTATCCTTGAAGGTCAGTGTCTTCTTCTCAGGATCCACGATGACATCCACACGTCCCTTATAACCTTCGGGAAGAGAATATTCTCCCATCATGTCCAGCTTTTTCAACTTCGTAACGGCATCACAGCCATTGGAAATCATCTCTCTGACAAAAATGTCATGGTCAGAATATACCCATTTTTTAATAATTGGGAAAATGTTTTCACTGCTGATTGAAAGACTACCTTTTTTTGCTGCCATTTTTATCACTCCTAAATTTCATATTCTATCTTTTTACGGTTTCAAATACCGTATTTTTC
>ENA-ORPF01001932-ORPF01001932.1-human-gut-metagenome-genome-assembly--contig:-NODE-1932-length-15076-cov-4.396112_pt1 | contig 15076 bp, 15 predicted proteins | sample MGYA00242140_ERZ509070 | MGnify/ENA primary metagenome ERZ509070 (study PRJEB26280, sample SAMEA2338713) | human gut metagenome | biome: human gut; feature: human-associated habitat; material: faeces... | reverse complement strand
ATAGTTTTTAATAAAGTTGATTTACCAGTTCCATTAATTCCAACAATTCCTATTTTATCATTATCATTAATAGAGAAACTGACATTATCTAATATTTTTTTATCAGTATAACTAACTGTTACTTCATTCAATGTTACTAACATATTATCACCTATTTTCAATAATTATACCATACTATTTGAAAAAAATATATAAAATAACATAAATATGTTGTTAACCAAAACTAACATAAACTAGTTTTATAACTTCTTGCTATTTATTTTTTAAATATAAAAAAACCTACTTTACAGTAGGCTTCTTTGTTATTTAGTTTGATTCTTAGCTTGTGCAGCACGTTTGTTGAATCTATCAATTCTACCTGCAGCTTGAACAAATTTTTGTTCACCTGTGTAGAATGGATGACATTTTGAACATACTTCAACATTGATTTCAGATTTTGTTGATTTGCAAGTAAAAGTTTCTCCACATGCACATGTTACTGTACAGTCTTTTACTTCTGGATGAATTCCTTTTTTCATACTATCTCTCCTTCCGCCATGATTTTAAATTAATCATAGTAATTAAACTAGCGTTATTAGTATATCAAGTCTTTTTTTATTTTGCAAGTTTTTTTCGTAATTCTTGATAAATTTTATAATATCCATATTTACTTGGATAAAATGATTTACTTTTTAAAAAGTCTTCGTGATGAATGCATTCTTCTGTATTTATATAAACAGTATTAGATATTTCTTTCATGTTTCTATTTAATCTTTTTATTCCTTTTTTTATATATATATTTTCCATTGGTATATCAGGATATCCAATAAGATATACTTTTTTAGGATAATATTTATTAATTTCAACTATTAGTTGATTTAATTCTAAAGTAACGTTATCTACTATTGTATTTACTTTTTTATCTGTTATATCTGGTGTTATAGATATTTTATAAATTATATCGTTTAACCCAATACTTAATGTTACTAAATCTGATTCTCTTAATACTTGCTTTATATTCTTTTTTATGTTGTTTATACTCTTTTTTTCGTCAGTTATAATAGATTCATATAAACGATTTATAGAAATATCGGACCTTGAAAATGTTTTTGTATATGTTTTTAATTTTTTCTCCTTTTTTATTTGATCTTTTAGAAAATCACTGTAACCGTAATCTTCTATCCCATAGGAATTGATACCTAAAGCATATCCATCTCCTAAGACCGTATAACTATAATAATTTATATGGTTTGTTTTGTATATTAAGAACACTACAAAAATTATTAGAATAAATATAATTAATTTATAGTGCCTTTTTATCATAAAATTCCTCCAAAAAAAAGAAATATAACTAATTTATTATATTTCTTTAATTTCAATTTTAGCACCTACGCTTGTTAATTTTTCTACAATTTGCTCATATCCACGGAGTATGTGTTCTACATTTGTTATTGTTGTTTTTCCTTCTGCTAATAGTCCTGCAGCTACCATTGCAGCTCCTGCACGTAAATCGGTTGCAACTACAGAAGTACCTGTTAATTTAGATGGTCCTATAATTGTAGCAGTTTGATTTTTTACGGTAACGTCAGCACCTAAATCTTTTAAGTATGGGATGTGCATAAATCTATTTTCCCAAATTGTTTCCACTACTTTAGATTTTCCATGGCATTGTGTTAGCAACACTGTAAATGGTTGTTGCAAATCTGTTGGAAATCCTGGATATACAGCAGTTTTAATTGTTGTAGGTTTATAGTTTTCTGATTTAGAAATTAATACATAATCAGTTCCAACTTGTAATTCGGTTCCTATTTCTTCTAATTTAGATAAAAGGGAATCTACGTGTTCTGGAATAATATTATCAATCTTTAAATTCTTTCCACATAATGCTCCAATAATAATATATGTTCCGGCTTCAATTCTATCTGGTATTACTTCATGGAAACATTTGTGCAAGTATTCTACTCCTTCGATTTTTATAGTAGATGTTCCTGCTCCACTAATTTTTGCTCCCATGTTGTTTAAAAATGTAGCAACATTGACAATTTCTGGTTCCTTTGCTGCATTATCTATTACTGTTGTTCCTTTTGCCTTTACTGCTGCTAACATAATATTTATTGTTGCTCCTACAGAAGCAATGTCTAAATATATATTGGCACCATGTAACTCATCGGCTTCTACAATATATTTATTTTTTTCATTTTTTACTGTAGCTCCAAGTGCTTCAAATCCTTTTAGATGTAAATCTATAGGACGAGCACCAATTGAACATCCACCTGGAAAATACATAACTGCTTTTTTATATTTGCCTAGTAAAGCTCCCATAAAATAATATGATGCTCTAAGTTTTTTAGAAAATTTTTCGGCAATTTCAACATTTTTCATATTTTGTGGATTAATTACTATGCTTTCACTTGCTCTTTTAACATCGACATTTAACTCATTTAAAATATCACATAAAGCATCGGTATCTGTGATTTCTGGAACGTTGCATATTGTTGCTTCTTCGTCTGTTAAAATAGCAGCAGGTATTAAAGCGACTGTAGCATTTTTTGCACCACTAATTCTTATTGTTCCATTTAATTCTCTGTTGCCTTCTATTTCCATTATTTTCATATTTTACCTCCTGACAGCTTTACTATATTTTATCTTTTTGTTCCAAATAAAGTGACAATTTCTTCAATTCTGTTTTTAATAGCTTGCTCTCCACTTCCAATTATTTTTCTTGGATCATAAACATCTTTATTTTCATCTAGGAACTTTCTTACTGCTTTGCTCCATACAGATTGTAAATCTGTATTGATATTAATTTTAGATATACCACAAGAAATGGCTCTCTTTATTTTATCATCTGGAATTCCTGTTCCTCCATGTAATACTAGTGGAATAGGTAAATTTTCATTAATTTCTTCCATTGTTACAAAGTCTAAGTTAGGTTCACCCTTATAGAATCCATGTACACTTCCTAATGCTGGAGCTAATGAATCTATTCCTGTATTTTCATATAAAGTTAAACAATCTTCTAATGTTGCATTTGTAGACGTAGAGGTTATATTATCTTCAGAACCACCAATATGTCCTACTTCTGCTTCTACACTTACACCTCGTTCGTGAGCATATTCTACTACTTCTTTTGTTATTCTAATATTTTCATCAAGTTCATGACGAGATGCATCAATCATTACAGATGTAAATCCAGCATCAATTGCTTTTATACATGTTTCTTTACTACTTCCATGATCGACATGTAGGCATACAGGGATTGTAATATTTAAATCTTTCATAAGTCCTTTTACCATACCAACAATAACGTCATATCCACCCATATATTTAGCAGCACCTTCACTTACTCCTAAAATAACTGGCACTTGAAGTTCATTACACTTTTCAAGAATATATTTTGTCCATTCAAGATTATTTATATTAAGATGTGGAACTGCATATTTTCCTTTTTTTGCGTCCATTAACATTTCTTTAAAATTTACTAACATATTTTGCCACCTTTCATATATATCATAAGTAATATTCCTTTATTTGTCAAAAGAAAATGCAAAAATATGTATCTGAAATTGTTTTCCAATGTATAATATTTATCTTTAAAAAAATATATATTTTATACCCAACAATAATAAAATAGTTGCTCCTAAATATTCGGACTTATTTTCTATTTTTTGAGCAATGGTTTTTCCTAGCAAGACTCCTACTATCGTAAAGAAGGCACTGATGATAGAAAATAATAAACAGATTGGCGTAATATTATCATTGGTTAGGGAAAGTGCGATACCCACTGAAAAACTATCTATACTTACTGTAAATGCAAACATGATTATAGACAAAAAATTGGTTATTTTAATTGATTTATTATCATTTTTTGATAAAAACATTTCGATTGATAATAAAATAAATATTATTCCTACTAAATAATTGGCTTTGTTAATATATTGCAGTAGAAATTGTTGCCCTATTATTGATCCTATTAGAGGCATAAAGAAATGAAATATTCCTACTGTTATACTTAATAAGATTTCTTTTTTTATATTATTTTCTAATGTTCCATAAGCTAAAGCTAAAGAAAAAGCATCCATGCTTAATCCTATAGCAATAAAAAAATACATAAGGTTTAGTTGCATATCATCACCTTATATATTTTATTTGTTTTCGTATTTAAAAATACTTATCTACTAGTTCTTTTACAAATGAAGTGTATTCTACATCTTCAGTTGGTTCATTTGTGTCTAATAAACATAGTGGTGGAAATAATACACACCAGAAGTTTTCTCCAAGTCCGTTTCCTAAAGTAATTACCAATGATTCATAATCTCCCTCTTTATATATGATTCCTCTGTATTCTTTCTTTGGAAAGTGATGGATTCCATAATCCACTGTAAAAGTTTCTTCACTATGATTCTTCTCTAATGTTTCTTGCACCGACTTTTTGAAATCTGGGATACTTTGTCTTATATTTTCTCTGGAATCTAATAAGTTTTTATTCACAAAGGATAATTTTTGTATTTCGGTATTTAAATTAGAAACTACCTGTTTTTTTAGTGTTTGATCTTCTTCTTTATTGCTATTAGCGATTACTCTAAATCTTATAGCATCTTTTGGAATTACTACTTTTTCCTGTTTATTAATTGATAAAATTGTCACTATTACTGCTAATATAATAATGAATTTTTTCATAGTTTTCTTCCTTTCACCATTATAGTGAAAGAATTTTATTTATTTTATTCACATAATTTCATTTTCTTTTATTCCACAAAAAATGAATGCCATTCTGTCTTTGTCTGATAAATCTTTTTTTATTATAACTTGCGCCGTCGGTATATATTTATCCACAAGTCTTTTTATATCTTCTGCTTGTTGATACCCTATTTCAAAAGCAATTAGACACTTTTCTTTTTTATATTCATTTACAGTTTCTAATATTTTTTTATAACAGTCTAATCCATCTTTTCCAGCATATAATGCTAAATGAGGTTCATTTTCTTTAACGATATCTTCAATTATTTCGTTTTCTTTAATATATGGTGGGTTGCTTATTATTACATCATATTTTTTTTCCACATTTTCGAACATGTCACTTTGAATTAAATTGCATTTGGAATTTAATTTTTCACAATTTATCTTAGCAACTTCTAAAGCACCTTTACTTATATCTATTAAATCCACAGTTTTTGTGGAAACTTTTTTTTCTAATGTAATACCTATTACGCCGCTTCCGCATCCTAAATCTATTATATCCACAGGTTCTGTGAGTAATTTTTTTATATATTTTATTGTATTTTCCACAAGTTCCTCTGTTTCAAAACGAGGAATTAATACTCTTTCATCTACTACAAATTTATTTCCATAGAAATTTACATATCCTAATACATACTGTAGCGGTTTGTTTTCTTCTAGAGCTTTTATTTCTTTTTTTAATAACTCTATTTTTTCATTTGATACCTCTTCTTGCAAATGGTTAAGTAACTCTAAAGGATTACAATTTAATAATTCAGCAATTAGTATTTTGGCATGATCAGAGTGAATGTGCTGTTTAGCAAAAAACAGAAGATCTTCTACTGTCATTAATCTTCTGTTTCTCCTTGTAATTTACGTTTTTGATCTTCTTGGATTAATGCATTAATAATATCATCCAAGTCACCATCCATTACTCTATCTAAGTTCTTTGTTGTGAATCCAATTCTATGATCTGTTACTCTATTTTGTGGATAATTATAAGTTCTGATTTTTTCAGCACGATCTCCAGTACCAATTTTACTTCTTCTTTCAGCTCCAGCGGCTTCTTGTTGCTCTCTTAATTGCATTTCATATAATCTTGTCTTCAATACTTTCATTGCTTGTTCTTTATTTTGAATTTGACTTCTCTCGTTTTGACATGTAACTACGGTATTCGTTGGTAAGTGAGTAATTCTTACTGCAGAGTCTGTGGTGTTTACTCCTTGTCCTCCGCATCCACTTGAACGATAGATATCAATTCTTAAATCGCTTGGATTAATTTCAATTTCAATATCTTCATCAGCTTCAGGCATAACTAATACTGTTGCTGTTGATGTTTGTAATCTTCCATTTGCTTCTGTAACCGGAACACGTTGTACTCTATGAGAACCACTTTCATATTTTAATAATGAATAAGCATTCGTTCCTTTTATAATAAATTCAATTTGGCTATATCCTCCTGCAGTTCCTTCTACAGAGTTATAAATTTGATATGTAAAACCTTTTTTCTCAGCATATCTTGTATACATTCTAAATAAATCTCCAGCAAAGATATTTGCTTCATCTCCACCTGCTGCTCCACGGATTTCCATAACAACGTTCTTTCCATCATTGGGATCTTTAGGAATTAGTAATACTTCTAACTCTCCATCTAGTTTTTCTTTTTCTGATTCTAAATCTTTTAATTCTTCTTTTGCCATTTCTCCTAGTTCTGGATCTTTTGTCATCTCTTTTGTGCTTTCGATGTTTTCTAACACTTTTTTATACTTTTTATAGCACGTTACTACATCTTCTAGCGAAGCCATTTCTTTAGAATATTCTCTTGTTTTTTTAATATCACTAAGCACTTCTGGCTTTGTCAATTCTTCTTGTAATTGATTATATTTTGCAAGTGTTGCCTCTAATCTTTCTATCATGCTATCACCCTTTCTTGGTAATCACTGGTATTATATCATATTATTACGAAGAAAAAAACTAGATTATTGTTCTAGTTCTAATTCATCTTCATCAATTACGACTAAATCTTTTAATTCTTCATTTGTATCTTCATCATATTCTTCATCTGTATCGTCGTAATTGTCTTCATCCATTTCTTCTGTTTCCAATTCTTCTTTTTCTGTATCATTATCTGAATCATCTTCATCTTCTTCATCATCATCTGTTACTTTTGCTACTTTATCAGATGTATGATGATTTCTCAAATCCCATGTTCCGTCATCTAACAAGATAAATCTTTTATCTGTTGATAATGCAGTATAATAATCACCAATTTTTGTTTCAAAAACATTAGATGGTAATTCTAATAACTTTATTATCTCTTTAAATAAATCTGCTGTATTCATAGGTTTTTTATTTTCTTCTAGAATTAACTTTGTAATATCTTTATTTGACAATAATTCTAAATCTTCTTTTTTCATTTTTTTAAGACTCATAGCGCCCTCCTATATTCAAAAACATTATATGCTAAACATGTCTATTTGTTATGGTAAAAAAATTACCAATAAACTTATAACATATATCTAATATACATGCAACACTTTTTTACATTTTTTCTGGAACTTTGATTGCTAAGGTGTCTAATAGCATCATGTTAATATCATAGACCGTTTTTGTTAAAGTTAACCAAGATTCTTGAAGTTCTTGATCTTCTTCTGTTAAGATTTTATTTTCTGCATAAAATTTATTGTACAAAGATGTTAACTTATAAATATATTCTGTAATATCATTTAAGCTTCTTGAATCTAGTGCTTTATTTAGTATATTAGGTAAATTTAATATTGTTAGTGCAATATCTCTTTCTGTTTCAGTTTTAAATTTAGAAATGTTTCCGATTTTTGAATTTGCACCTTTTTCTAATAAAGATTTCATACGAATTGTTGAATATAGTAAATATGGTCCTGTTTTCCCTTCTAAATCTGCAAATTTTTCTGGTTCAAAAATATAATCTGTTCCTCTAAATGGTAATAAATCTGCATATTTTAATGCTGCAATAGCGACTGTTTTTGCTACTTCGTCTCTCATTTTTTCTTCTACTGTCTCTGGATTGATTTTCTTTCTAGTTTCTTCTTCTACTAGACTAATTAGCCCTTTTAAACTCATGACTCCTCCATCTCTGGTTTTAAATGGTTTACCATCTTTTCCATTCATGGTACCAAAGCCAATGTGTTCTAATACTACGTCATCATCTATCAATTTTACTTTTCTTGCCGCTCTAAAAACTTGGTCGAAGTGTAAGGCTTGTCTTGCATCTACACAATACCAAATTTCATCTGGATTAATTTCCTTCTTACGTTGTAATATAGTTGCTAAGTCTGTTGTTTCATAGGATACTGTACCATTAGAACGTTTAAATAATAATGGTGGCATAGGTGAATTATCACTATCTTCTTTTACGTCTACAACTAATGCTCCATCACTTTCTGTTAAAACATTGCTTTCTTCATATACTTTTGTTAGCTCATCCAAGTACTCAGCAGCATCACTTTCTCCTAACCATAATTCAAAATTTACATTTAACATATCGTAAACTTGTTTAATATCTTGTTTTGAAATATCTACTACTTTTTTCCACAAATCATAGTATCCTCTTTCATGATTTTGGATTCTAAATGTAATATCCCTTGCTTCTTCTAGATATTCTTCATCTTCTTTTGACTTTTGTGAGGCATATGGATAAATTTGTTCCAAATCTGAGTTTGTCACTGGTAATTCTATTTCACTATAATCCCCAGTATAAGATTCATCAAAATATGGTAAATCAGGATATCTCTTTTTTATTTCTAACACAACAAGTCCAAGTGGTCTTCCATAGTCTCCTAAATGAGCATCTCCAATTACCTTATATCCTAAAAGTGTTGCTAGACGTTTTAATGCTTCTCCAATATTAGCACTTCTTAAATGTCCAACGTGTAGGGCTTTTGCCACATTTGCTCCACCATAATCTAATATGATTGTTTTCTTTTCTCTTTTATCAATATTTAAGCTTTTATCTTTATAAATTCTTGTTAATAACTTAGCTAAATATTGGTCTGTTAAGGTAATATTAATAAATCCTGGTCCAGCAATATTTAAATTTGTAAATCTATCATCTTTTTCTAATTCTTTTACAATATCTTCTGCTATCATTCTAGGAGCTTTCTTATATTGTTTTGCCAATGTCATAGCATCATTAATTTGATATTGTCCTAAATCTCTTCTTCCTGATGGTTGAAGTGTTAAATTTTCAACTTGATATCCTGCTTTTTTTACTATATCTTTTATATCTTTATTTAATTCTTTTATTATACTCATCTAAATCACCTCTAATTTGTATTTATATCTATCTTCTTCTACTTGATATTCAATTTCTATTTTATCTTGTTTTTTTATAATTGTTTTTGTTTTTAATTTTAATTCTAATTTTTGCTTTATGCTTTTCACTTCTATCTTTCCTGTTGTTGAAGCTTTTTCATTAAATTGATACTCCATATATAACTCTTTATTTTCTCGTCGGAGTTTCATTTTGTTCAAATCAAATTTTGTAGTAGTATTATTTTCCTCTTTATAGACAATACTATTCTCATCTGGATGAAAAATTGCATTATATATTTTTTCATCATTTATATCTGGTGTTGTTAATGTTACTTTTACTTGTATTTTGGGCATTTTTTCATCCCCTTCCAATTTCTAGTTTAGATTATAACATATTTTCGATTATTTTCATAACGTTTTAAAAAACTAATCTTTTATACATATTTTTTATTTATAACCAAATAATATTAAAGAAAGGAAGATTTTCATGAGACTTCTAAAAAAATTAGCTAAAATATCTATGATTATTTTTATAATTGTTCTTTTTGTTTATTTTGGTATTTTTTTATATGTTAAATTGTCTCCTAAAGTAGTGATTAATACTGCTAATAGTGTTTTTTTGTATGATAATGATAATAAAGTCTTTTTTCAAGGAAATGAAGAAAAGGAATGGGTATCTTTAGATGATATCTCTCCATATGTTATCGATGCTACTATATATACAGAAGATAAAAACTTTTATAAACATCATGGGTTTGATTATTTACGTATTTTAAAAGCCTTTTATGTGAATTTAACTAGTGGTTCTACACAACAAGGAGCATCTACAATTACGCAGCAATATGCTAAAAATCTGTTTCTTTCCTTTGATAAGACTTGGAAAAGAAAATGGGATGAAATGTGGTATACTATTAAAATTGAATCCGAATATTCTAAAGATGAAATTTTAGAAGGATATTTAAATACTATTAATTATGGACATGGTATGTATGGTATTGAAAATGCTAGTAAGTATTATTTTGGAAAACATGCTAGTGAACTTGATTTGGCTGAAGCTACTATATTGACAGGAATTCCTAAATCTCCTTCTAATTATTCTCCTTTAGTAAATTTAGAAGCAGCAAAAGAAAGGCAGTTACTTATTTTAAATCTATTAGAGGAAAATGGTATTATTACGAAGGCAGAAAAAAAGAAAGCTTATCATGAAGAATTAACTTTTCTTGGAGAAAAGGATAGAGATGAACTTACTACAGTTATGTATTATCATGATGCGGTCATGAAAGAATTAGAGAGTATCGATACAATTCCTAAATCTTATTCTGATATCAGTGGATTAAAAATTTATACAAATTTAGATATTGATTTACAAAAAAAGGTAGAAGATACTATCAGAGAATCTATTCCAGAGGATTCTGAAATCCAAACTTCTGTAGTACTTATGAATCCTAATACTGGGGGAGTTCTTGCTTTGATTGGTGGAAAGGATTATAATCAATCCTCTTTTAATCGAGCAACAGATTCCATGAGACAAGTTGGGTCTACTATGAAACCATATTTATATTATGCAGCATTAGAAAATGGCTTTACTTCAAGTTCTTCCTTTACTAGTGAAGAGACTACTTTCGTATTTAATAACCAAGAAGATTATACTCCTCAAAATTACAATCAAACGTATGGAAATAAACCAATTTCTATGGGAACGGCTATTGCTTATTCAGAAAATATTTACGCTGTTAAAACCCATTTGTTTTTAGGGGGAGATGCCTTAATTAATGTCGCAAGAAGGGTTGGTATTACTTCAAAACTAGAAAATGTTCCTTCACTTCCATTGGGTACTAACGAAATTAACATATTAGAGATGGCAGCTGGATATTCTGCTTTTGCTAATTTAGGATATAAAGTAAAACCTCATCTGATAGAAAAAGTAGTAGATTCTAATGGAAAAGTTTTATATAGAGCAGATAATAATAAAGAAGCCGTGCTAAACCCTAGTATCACTTTTATTTTAAATAACTTGTTAACAGCGACTTATGATTCTGATTATATTGACTATAACTATCCAACTGCAATTGGATTAGCACCAAAGCTTACACATAAATATGCATTAAAAAGTGGTACAACTGAAACAGATAACTGGGATATTGGTTTTAACAAAGATGTAGTTTGTGCCGTCTGGGTTGGCTACGACGATAATACGCCTTTAAAAACTAGTGAATATAAGTATGCACAAAATATTTGGTATCAGTCTATTGAATATTTTAATCGAAACATCGGTGCTGATGAGGGCTGGTATGAAATGCCTGATAATGTATCTGCGGTTTTAGTAGAACCTATTTCTGGAAGACTAGCTACTGATAATGATAAAAAGAAAAAAATGATGTATTTTATAAAAGGGACAGAGCCTAGTGATACAGACCAAGAAGTATTTGATTCTAAAGTTGAAAATGTCAAGCCTACATAGCTTGATTTTTTTTATGAATTATGCTATAATATACGCGTTCAAAGGGGTGTTTCTTATGAATATGAACTTAAAAGAGTTATATCGTACTCTTCCAAATCCATTAATGGATGATGATGTTTTTGATGCCTTAATACAAGCATATAGTCAAAAATTTAGTTTTAATAGTGATTATTATGATTATCTTTCACACATCTCTACACAATCTAAGCGTGGGGCTCTTTATCATCCTCAAGATCGTGATACTTTTTTGTCAACAGCTTTTAACATATGGAAACATAATGTTGGTGAACCATTAAAAACTGTTTTAGACGAAGAAGAAGATGCTACAACTATGGAAGATGCTTTAAGCAAACTTCCAGCTAAAAAATGGATGCCTTATGTGGAAAACTATCTAGATGAAAAACATTATTGGACTTACATAAACTCTAATGATCTTCATGATAATTCGGAAAAAGATTATCCTTTTCCATTTGATATTGAACATCGTTTATATGTCAATATCAATACAGTTGCAGCACATAAATTAGGACTTTTATTCTTAAATAAATGTGAAGAAAAAGGATTACCTTATGTATTTAAATTTACTGATCATTTTAATCGAGATGATAATTTTGTCATTTATACAGATACTGAACATTTAGCTGATTATTATGACATTTTAACCGAAATTAAAAAAGAAAATCCAGACTTAGATCAATATATTTCTAGACCACCTATTCTTTCAGGTGTTGTGGATGGTTGGATTGGATATGGTTCTGAATCTTATAATAATGAGAGTTCTTTTAATTATGTTCGTTCACAAGTTATTAACTCAGCTTTTGATGATGCGTTGAAAGACGCTATATTTACTAGCCCAGAATTACCAATTAAAATTGATGATGATGAATTTTCTTTAATTGATGAAGTAGCTTGGAGAATTGTTGAAAAACAGGTTGACTACTTGCAAAAGTTAAAAAAGAAAGATTTAAAAAGCTATTATGGTCTTAAACCTAGAGATTTAAATAAAAGTAAATTTTTGGACAATTTCTTTTATCAAGTAAAAGATCATATGCTTGAGAGTATTCATCAAAAATCTTTAAAATTTGAACCTTTCTCTTTTTCTTATCGTAATAAAGGAAATTCTACAATCGATATTAAAAGTGAAGATTTTCAACGCGCTTTACTTAGTGCTTTCCCAGATCTTCTTGAGACTTATAAAGGTATAAAAGAAATGGTACGCAATACTATTATTGAACGTGGTAAAGAAAAAGGAATTGATGGTAAAAACTTTGCATTTGATTCTTACGTTGTAGATAATCTTATAAAAGGAAAAACAAAAAAAGCTCTTCATCCTGTTAGTGATGAAAAATTCCATGCTGTTATAGATGAAAGAGGTACTACAGGTTATAAACCAGTTACTAGAATTACAAAATCTATTTCTGAAAGCAAAGATAAAAGAGACACTAAAAAGGCTAAAGAAAGTACTGCTTCAAAAAAAGAAGAAAGTACACAGAAAAAAGAGGAAAAACCTAAAAAGATTGATCAAAAACCAATTATTAATAAGAAAAAAACTGAAAATCCTAGCACAACTTCTACTACATCTATACCAAAACGAATCAGTACTAGTTCATATCATTTGAAGAAAGAACAAATCATTCAAGATTTGCAAGTTAATTCTAAAGAGCCAAGTAGATATCAAGGTAGGATGTCTGATGAGGAGATTAGACAGTCTCGTATTAAATTAGGATTTATTTCTCCTGATATTCAACCTGATACAACTTATCGTTTGAAGAAAGACCAAATCATTCAAGATTTACCTATTTATTCTAAAGAGCCAAGTAGATATCAAGGTAGAATGACAGAAGAAGAAATACAAGAGAGTAAAGCTAAAATTTTATCATATAAAAAGGCTAAATAGTTAGCCTTTTTTGTTGGTTGTATTTTCTTTTCTAATTTTGTTTGATATAATAAAATTATATGGGGTGATACAATGATAGAAATAGTTTTAGGATGTATAGTATTAATTGCATTATTAGGAATTGTCATTATTATTTATCATAATAAATTTCAAATTTCTGTTATTAAAATGGAAGAAGCAGAAAATAATATTGACTTATTTTTACAAAAAAAATTAGATTTATTAAAAAGAGCAAAACAAATTGTAGAAAAAGAATTAAAATTGGAAGATTTTTTAACACAATTAGAAACAGATTTAGTTTCTGACCTTAATCATTTTGAATTAAATGAATTGTTAAAGAAATCCTATAATGAGTTTTTCAAAGTCCTAGATGATAATGAAAAATTATTTAAAAGTGAGTCCTTAGTACATGTTATTGAAGAATTAAATAATAATGAAATTGATTTAGTAGCAGCCATTAAATTTTATAATGATACAGTTGTCACATTTAACCAACTTATTGTATCTTTCCCTTCTAATATTATTAGGCTATTTTTTGGATATAAAAAGAAAGAATTTTATACTCATGAAAAGCGAGAAATCTATGAAATTTTAAAAGATGAACATTAGAAAGAAGGTTTATTATGTCATTTATTGATACAATTAAAGATCGAGCAAAAGCAAATAAAAAGACGATTGTTTTACCAGAAACAATGGATCGTCGTATTATGGAAGCAACAGAAAAAATATTAAAAGAAGGAATTGCCAATATTATTTTGATTGGTAAGGATGAAGAAATACAAGAAAACAGTAGAGGATTTGATATTAGTCAAGCAACTATTATCAATCCATTTACTTCGCCATTAACAGATGAATTAATTGCAAAATTAGTAGAAATTAGAAAAAATAAAGGTCTTACCCATGATGAAGCTAAAAAATTATTATTAGAAGATTACATGTATTATGCATGTATGCTAGTTAAAACGAATAGAGCAGATGGTGTAGTTAGTGGTGCTTGTCACTCTACAGCCAATACATTAAGACCAGCATTACAAATTATTAAAACAAAACCTGGTACTATGTTAGTATCTGCTTTCTTCTTAATGGTAGTTCCTAATTGTAATTATGGAGAGCAAGGTACATTTATATTTGCCGATAGTGGTCTTGAACAAAATCCTAATCCTGAAAGACTAGCAGCTATTGCAGAGTCAAGTGCCGAATCATTTCAGTTGTTAGTACAAAAAGAACCTATTGTTGCGATGCTTTCTCATTCTACAATGGGTAGTGCATCTCATCCAGATGTAGACAAAGTAGTAGAAGCTGTAAAAATTGCCAAAGAAAAATATCCAGAATATAAAATTGATGGAGAACTTCAATTAGATGCAGCAATAGTTCCAGAAGTAGCTGCTTCAAAAGCTCCACATAGCCCTGTTGCTGGAAGAGCTAATGTATTAGTTTTCCCTGATTTAGACGCTGGAAATATTGGTTATAAATTAGTCCAACGACTTGCCAAAGCAGAAGCATATGGTCCAGTAACACAAGGTATCGCCTCTCCAGTCAATGATTTATCACGTGGCTGTAGTGCAGATGATATTGTCGGAGTTGTAGCAATTACAGCAGTTCAAGCACAAAATAAATAAAGAGAAATGAATTTTCATTTCTCTTTTATTTTTTATAAACACCAATTTTTTTCTGTGCACCTTTAATCTCTTCTTCTGTCATTCTACCTTGATATCTACTTGGCTCTTTAG
>ENA-ORPF01001929-ORPF01001929.1-human-gut-metagenome-genome-assembly--contig:-NODE-1929-length-15086-cov-6.362052_pt1 | contig 15086 bp, 13 predicted proteins | sample MGYA00242140_ERZ509070 | MGnify/ENA primary metagenome ERZ509070 (study PRJEB26280, sample SAMEA2338713) | human gut metagenome | biome: human gut; feature: human-associated habitat; material: faeces... | reverse complement strand
GAAAAAATTCCATCAATTTTTCAAAAGGCCCTTCTACTTACTCTGAATTGAGGCTCCAATTTTGAGGGCGTTTTTCAAATTTCCCCGCAAAAATATTTCTCCCTTCACTTACTCTGAATAAGGGGTGCCATTTGTGGGGTTACCTTCGAGAAAATTCTCAAATATTTTTCTATCAAGGCACAAAAGAGCCGCCCTCCCGGTGATGGAAGGACGGCTGAATTCAGTCTTCAGCATATAGAAAAAGCCAAGCGGGGGAAAATTCCCGCTTGGCCTTGGACTCTAAATACTTTTCTGTTGAAAGCCTAATTAGCAAACATTATTCGTGTACATACTGCTCTATAACCTGAAGTTGCGCTTCATTCAACGCGTTGATTCTATCGTTAAATTTGATCTCTGTTTCATCAATAAAATCAATACACTCAGATACCAACTCGGTTTCCTCAAAAGAAAAGCCGTAGCGCAGCATCCATATTTCACGTTCTTTATCGGTGCCATATTTGAAATATTTTGCTAACCGCAATGCACACTCGTCACTCGTCGCCTCATAGTATTGATAAAATACTGCGTAAAAAATGTCACTAAGCTTAAACCCAATGAGTTTGTCGAGATAATCGTAAGTATCATAAACAATAAGATCATAGTCAACATCTTTGGCCGAAATGGATGTCGAAATAAGAGGATACGGTGTCAAATCCTTATCTGGAATATCGTGATAGCCAACTATATATTTTGCTGGAATACTATTCGCCGCTTCCACATCACCTTTTCGGTATAATTGCTGTCGCTCCGTAGTACGAGATGCATAGGCATAGCGGTATTGACAGATGCGATGAAAAGTCTTTCCGTATATCTTCCAAATCATAATTCTGACAGCCGTACTTAATACTGACTTTTCCGCTTGGCACAACTTACGCCCAAGGTACTGCTGGTATAGCTTTGAAAAAAGATCATTAACTTCTTTCATATCAGAATCCGGGGATATGATCTTTTCGTTATCAAACATCATATCTAATAACTGTGGAATCATCGCCGTAACATCTTCTGAATGTAACTTTTCAACATCCGCGCTGGGAAGATTATACTCATCTGAAAACTCACCGGTTTTGATGGCCTCTTTGAACTCTTTGTATTTCTCATCAAGCGAATCATCCGTTACATCCAAATTTGAGATTTTAGATAGAGGCTCCGCTTTTTTCATCACCCTTCTAAACGGTGTGATTGCATTATTGCGAATAACAACACTACCGTAGTCAAATTTTGTATCAACAGTTGAACGCCCAGCACGGCCAATTAGGTTCTTAACCGATAAGGATTTGCTTGCTTCAAATTTATCCAGATATACCACATCAAATGGCATATTGATCCCTTGTTCTAATGTTGAGGTTGCAAAGCATATCCGGCAAAAGCCACTTTGTGTAAAATGCTCCAAAATCAGCCTTGCTGCAAGAGGCATTGATCCGTGGTGTGTTACAATTCCGAGAGAGAGCTTTTCAAGCATCTCAGAATTGTAAAACAGTGCATTATTTTTTGAGGCTCCAATATAGGATCGGAGCTCATCAATCATTTGAAGCGCATCCGGGTCTTCAAGTTTATCGCATAATTTGACATATTTGTCGAATTCACTGTATATGCTTTTGCTATAAATATGTGACTTAGGCACATATATTAGTACGCTTCCCCCGCTCGAAATTGCTCTCTCAATAGGATCAAATTCTGCTTTGAGTTTTTGCTTTCCTAATATTTCCTTACTAGTTCCCAAATGATAAAAATCGCCCGTAGCCGGGTTGTGGACATAGAAAATCTGACCAACATTCTTCTGCTCATAATTAATAGCTGCCGATTGCGTATCTATTATGCCATTCCTTTGCAGCTGAGCTTCTGGATTTGAAATAAAAGGGTGTGCAAAAACATACTTGGCATCAGAAAAACTCTTTAAAGCACGCCGAACGATGCTATCAAAATATAACCCTCGCACAGATTTTTCATCGCTTAATTGTGCTTCATCAAATAATATCAGGTCAATATTCAACCAGCTCTTATTTTTGAAAAGTTCTCTTGAACGTTCCGGCGTGAGAATAAAGATGTTCCTCTTGGCAAATTTGGTATTTATCCGATCAACAAATGTAAGGACATTAACCTCTTTCACATTGACAATTTCGCGGATACGATCATAGTATTCATTTATTAGCGCACGAGATGGAACAATTACTACGACATCATTTGAAGCAGAACGGATAAGGTTGCGGAAAACAAATGACTTTCCTGTGCTTGTTGGTGCTGAGAAACTGAAATGGTGTTTATCTTCAATTTGTTCTAGGATACTTGCCTGCATCGGGGTATAATCCTCGCCATACTTTTTTTTAATATGTTGGCGATACATATCAAAAACAACACCTTGAAGTGTGTCTGGAGAGGGATTTTTGAAAAACAACCCCATTGTTTCTATCAACTCATCTTCAAACTTTTCAAAAAAAGTTGGCTGGAACAGTTTCAGATAGGATAAGATTTCAAGAACCAAGGTATCCTTAGGACCGTCTCTAAAAATGCAGTTCCGTGCAAACAGAGCAATTTCTTCTAATTGTTTCCCGTCCCTAATCTTTTTTATGATATTTCCGCTTTTAATGACATCGTTCATAAGTTCACCGCCACCAAAATCACTTCTTCATATTTTAGCAATTCTTGGAATGAGTCTTTTGCGGTTATAGCACTAATTAGCCTTTCACTAGGGGTGCTTTTCGCGGAAAATGCCGCTGCAAACCCCTTAAATCCATTAACGACTCGAGACAACGCATCTGCACTACAAAAATCCCGCAAATCAGCAATGTCTGCAATGTCTTTTTTATCATCAACGAATTCTTTTATTTGATCTATTGCTCGGGGATACCCGCTATGAGCGGTTACATACTTTGCTTCACCAAATATTACGGTGTTTGTGGCATTATTTTGACTGTGAAAATCAAATCCCGGATTTCCCGAAATTTTCTTACCTAGCAATTCTGCCAAGGGAATACTCAAGTAATTAAGTTCCGAGACGATTGCTTCTCTTGCTAACTCGGATACCACATATTCGCCTGCGTCTTTTGTTAGCTTACCTGTATCACAGCTTTCAATTTTTCTGCGCATATCAGCAATCGTAATTTTGGCTCGCTGCTCATAGCTTCGAGCTAGAAACTCTGCATCGAAGTTCTTAAGCCAGGACAAATCCATTATCGCTTTCAATATCTCAGAAAGTGTTACAGAAATATCCCCGGGATCTATTCTAATAAACTGAACAGATGCTTTTCCATTGACGGGAACGCTTTTCAACTCAAGAATCTTCAATACAGTCACCTCACCCCAATATATTTTCCAGAAGCACCCAATCATCGCTGCCGATGTCATCTGAATAGTGCTCCATACAGATGCACAGCTCGTCTGTTGTAGCGTCGTTCCGAACGATACCGCCCTTAAGCCCGTGCGCATCCAGATATGCTTTCAGCGCTTCAAACTTCTTCGGCGTATAGATGTCGATGTCCTGACTATTGCCGCTGCGATCAAAGCCACCCTTGGTTTCAATAATCCAGATCTCACCGCTTATGCCGACGATATAGTCTGGATAAAACAGTTTTTGCTTCTCGGAGTTATCCCCGTAAACGATAGAGAAATACTCACTACCCTTATCGCCGTTCTTATACCACCACTCCACATTGCCGGAATGTTCACAGAATTTCTCAAATTTAACTTCCGGCGTAGAGCGAGGTGCAGCAGAAGAAAGGTAATTCTGATAAACATTCTTTTTATAAATGATCTGGGTTTTGGCTTCTCCATTGTAGGTAAACAAACAGGACTGTGGAATATGAAACTCAAACAAAGATTTGGTCTGAACATCGAGCTGCATCTGTGCCATTTCCGCCGCCATTGCTTCTCGAACCAGATGACGAAGGCGATCAGCATTGTTTAATACAAAGGCATATACTTCCCTCGGTTCCAGTGCAAGTATTTTGTGAGCATAGTTGAAGTTCTTATCAAAGAGCTTACGGATGATAGTATTCATAAACGAATACTCCATACCAATTTCCAAACCGATTTTGCCGATTTTTTGATGATAATCGCGCCCGTGCTTGTGTGTATTCAGCTTTTCCGTCACACTTATCGTGTTCATATCCGAAGAAGAAAAATCGAGCGTAGCGGTTTCACCAGAAACAGTATGGCGCACCACATCATCCCGAAGAATATATCCGGCAGCCTGTAAGCGAATCCGATTCTCCTCTTTGTCTGCCCCAACACCCAAGCTTTTCTCTGCATAGAGCCAAATTGCCCGCAGGGCTTTTTGCGAGTTTCTGGGTTGCGAAATCATCGAACGCTGTTCGCCTGTCAGAGTTATGTCCTTGTACTCACTCTTGAGAAACAGTGTACAGGCATTGAGTGCACCCTTGTCCAGCGCCATCTTGACGCCAGCGGTGAATTTCTCGTCAAATGTATAGAGATAGCAACTATCCAGCAGGTCACTGCCATAATGCTTCGCCTCCGGCATACGGCGAATACGGCCAATAGTCTGAATTTCAAAGGTCTCATCCATATTGTCACGCAGTTTGACGAGTATCTGCGCTCTTGGACAATCCCAGCCGGTGGCCACGGCCTGCTTGATGATAACAGCTGTAGAGGGTGCGGCAGGTGCATCAATGCCCTCCAGATTTTCGTGCCGGTCAGAAAGCCAAACCGCAAGCTGACCGTTTTCATAGGTAAGCCCTTGCGCTTCAAACCAACGCTCCACACCGTCCAGCAAGGTTTCCGATTTGTTCGGTATCTGCACGATAATCAAGGGGTTAATATCCACATCCATTTGCAGATACGCCGCCCGGAGTTCACGCTGCTTTTGCAGGGCACGCTCCAGCAAATATGCGGTTTGATCTTCGGTCTCCACGGTCTGCGGAAAATCCTGATTGATAACCAGCATCTTCTTGATAAGACCAGCTGCAATAACTTCTTCCTCAGGAATCTCGATCACTTCAGCTTTGGCAATGCCCTTAGGCGTAGCAGAACAGCGAATAATCTTCTCCGTGCGGAAATACTGGATAATTTCATCTGCTTTGATTGTGTTGTTCTGATGGCTCTCATCCACAATGATGATAAAGCGCAGGCCGTCGTTCAGTGCGTGCTCGATATGTTCCAGAAAGTTTGTCCGTTCGCTGTCTTTGAGAGCATTGTTGCCTTTCTTCGTGAGTTTCTCCCAGTTAATAAAGCAACTGTCATTTTCTTCAAATCCCGCCGTCATCACATCGGAAAGCAGCTTTGTCTGCGAAGCGTGGATATACTTATCCATTTTTGCCTTGCTCTGTTCCTCAAGATTGCCTTTGCCGGGAGTGAGCCAAACGAACACCGTTTTCGGGTAAGACTGTATGTATTGGTGCATAAAGTAAGTGAGGATGATGGTTTTTCCACTTCCAGTTGGGCTTTTCAGGATTATATCTCTGACGGGCTTGTCCATCGCCTCAAACAATGACTTTACTGCATTGAGCTGGAATTCCTTCAGTTCCATAGTCAGCCCTCCTTCGACTTATTAAATGACTGTTTAATAGAGTCACTCAACAGCTGCTTTGCTTCCGGGGTATCCATTGCTGTGGTCACCGCACTGCCAACCAGGCCGAGTACACCTTTGATAGTTTCTGTTGCCATTGCATTTTCACCATCTTTTTGTTGCTTAGGCAGGCTGTTTTCGAATTCCTTCTGCTGCAATTCCAGCTTGTTCTTATGATCTTGTTCTTTTGCTTCCATATCCAGCCTGTGAGCTTCTTTGAGATGCTCTATATCAACCTTGTGCTGCTCCATAAGCTTTTCTAAATCGTGCTTGTTTTGTTCTTTAATTATACTGATTTGCGAAGCAGCATTTTTGCGAGCAACAATATATGTCACAATTCCTGTTATAATGGCTGGAATACAAGCTATCGCAAGTGTTTTTAAGAATTCTACCATTTTAGCCCTCCTGCAAATCTCGGTAGTAGTAATCCGGAATAATACTAATCTCAATCTTGTTTTTGAAAAGTGCCGTTTCCTGTGCTTCGTCGGGCAGGAGGTCGTGTCCCATATAGAGCCGACGGCATTTCGCAAAGCGGTCTTTGTCGGCAATAAATGCGGCTAATTCATCCTCGGTCAGCACGATGGCAATTTCCTCGTTGCCCGTAAAATTGATGCCGTTTTCCAGCTCCACCAGCTCCCGGATATGACGGAGCAGCTCATCGGCGTACTCGTAGTACATACGATCCGAAATAGGTACATAGTCAACTTTATAGTATTTCAGGCTGGCGGCATAGTCTTCTTTATCAATGACACGGCGGATGCGTTTGTAGGTCACATCCCGACAAATGCCGTTTTCGTTGTTGGTACAGAGGATAAAGCGGCGAGAGCCGCCATCCTTTGCGTTTAGCTTCATAACAGCGTGACCTGTTGTACCAGAGCCTGCAAAGAAATCGAGAACACGCGCATTTTTACACCCAATCTCAAGACAACGTTTGATAAGCTCAGTAGGTTTTGGATTATCAAAAGTGTTAGCCTTGCCCATTATGGCTTCTAACTCACCACTACCTGCGGTATTTTGTGGCAAATCGCTCCACAAGGTGTCAACTCTTTTACCTTCGTTTTCTCGTTCGTTCCAATAGTCTTTTACACGCAAACTTTTCCCACTTAAAACCAAGCGATTGTCATTTTCTAAAGCTTTGATTTTTTCGTATTTCATACGCCAGCCCTTTGTTGGGCACGGCCATACTTTGCCCGTGTTATCCGCATAGTCGTATGTTGTTTCAGGGCCTGGATCACGTGGTTTTTGCAAACTCACTGTTTGATATTTTCCTCTACCATCGTTATCATCAAATTTGAATAATTTTTGAGACGCGTCCGAAAGTGGTTTATAGGCAGAATTGAGTGTGTATGCTCCGCTTTTAGCGTATAGTAAAACATATTCTGTATTTACTGTGAATTTACCTTTTTCAGTTTTTGCGCTTGAATTTCTTTGCCATACAAAAAGGTTGATGAAAAAATCTGCACCGAACACCTCATCGCAAAGTAATTTTAGTGCCGCAACTTCGTTATCATCAATAGAAATGAAAACTAAGCCTGCTTCAGTCAAAAGGCGTTTTGCTGCCTCTAAACGCGATTTCATAAAAGAAATCCATTTGCTATGGCGAAAAGTATCTTCATTAACAACAAAGTCATCGTCATAGACAAAATCCGTTTTTCCACGGTTATACGGAGGATCAATATAGATGAGGTCAATCTTACCACGATGAGTCTTTTCCAACAATTTCAGTGCGGCAAGGTTATCCCCTTCAAGCAGGAAATTCATCTGCCCGCCGTGGTCAATAAACAGATCTGCATCCTCGGTCAGCACTGGCGTATGGGTATCCAACACCTCATCGATTTCCTCCCGATGCTCCTCGAACACGAGACCGTACTTTTTCCCGTTCACATCTTTTTCGAGTTCGGACAGGTAGGAGAGCAGGTTGCCCGTATTCTCATCCTGCGGTGCTGCGGCGATAAAGGCACGAATCTGCTTGATTTTGTCCAGCAGATCGTCCCGCTTCTTTTTCGAAATATTGGTGCTCATCGTGCATCCTCCAATATGGTTTAATTCATAATTTCTGCCCCAAAGTGCCAATTTGGCACTTTGGAACCACCGTGCTGGCACTTTGGGATTTCGCCAAAGTATCAATTTGATACTTTGTAATTCTCTCTCCTCATCCGACTGCCACTTCAACATTTTTGCCGCTGAAGGCCACGCCGTATTTATAAATCGTCCTGACCCCGGCGGTCGTCAGCTCGGTTTCGTATTTCTTATCGTTGATCTGCTGCAAGGCTGTCTCAGACAGCTTTTTCAGCTGCTCATCGCTGCAATTTTTCTCCGCTTTCAGCTCGATCAGGATGCCCGGAAGACCCTTTTGCGTGGGCTTCAGCTGAATGTCATAGCGCCCGTCGCCGGATTCCCGGTTGGAGGTCACGAAAGCGCCGCCCAGCAGGGCGCACAGCCCCAGCATAAAGCCGTGGTAGAAGTTCTCCCCGGCGGTATCGAAGGAGCTGACCGACTGGGTCAGCAGCGTCTGAATCTGCGCTTTCAGCCGTGCGTTATCGCCGGAGAAGATGGCCTCCTGAACGGAAATCGCCGTGGACGGCGGGATCAGATTCTCCAGCCGCTGCAAAATCTCCTTGTTATAAACCAGAGAAATCTCCCGGTTGGGCAGGGAGACCTCGCACATAAAATCGCCGCTGAAGGAGGGCGTGGTTTTCAGTGTCTTCAGATAGCCGGTCACCAGCAGGAAGCTGTAAATGGTGGAGGGATTGCTCTTGATCTGCGGATAGATCACGCCGGTGTCGATGAATGTGGTGAAGGTCTCGCCGTTGACCAGGGAGGTCAGACGGTTATAAATCTCCTCATCCGCTTGGGCAAGCACTTCCCCGATAATATCGTTGCTGCCGGTGGAGACCCAGAAGGGCCTCGGCTCGCACTCGTTGCTGAAGTAGTTGACCACCGACCACGGGTTGAAAATCTCCGTCTTGCCGAAGCGGTAGCCGTCGTACCACCGGCAAATTTCGTCATACTTATCGGCAGCGCCGTAGTATTCCGCCATCTCCATCACCTCGTCGGCGGTGAAGCCGAAGTAGGCGCTGTATTTGTTGTCCAGCACGGAGTTGATGGACAGGTTATTCATCCCGCTGAAGATGCTCTCCTTGGCCACCCGCAGAATGCCGGTGAGGAAGCCGAAGGACAGGTGCTGATTATCCTTGAACCCGCCGGAAAACAGGTTCCGCATAAACCGGATGACCTTGTCGTAATAGTCCTTCTGATAGCCCTGCTGGATGGGGGTGTCGTACTCGTCGATGATGATAATGGGCGCAACGGCATAGTGCTTGTGCAGCATAGCGGACAGGTCCAGCAGTGCAGAAGCCAGCTCTACCTCGCTGACCTTGCCGTCTGCCAGCTTTTCATAGGTCTTTTTGCTGTACTCGTCGCATTTTTCGCTGGTCAGCAGCTCTTTGTGCCGCCGGGCCTCCTTTGCAAAAATGTCCCGGATGGCCGCAAAGGTCTCCTCCCAAGTGTCGAACTTCACATCCTTGAAGGTCAGGAAGATCACAGGGTACTTGCCCTGATAATCCCGGTATTTCTGGCCGCAGGCCCAGATCTTCTTATCCCGGAAGTAGACGGAGGTATCCTTGTCACTCTTTTCAAAGTAAGTGCGCAGCATATCCATATTCAGCGTCTTGCCGAAGCGGCGGGGACGAGTGAACAGCGTCACCATCGGACGCTCGTCGATAAAGTCCTTGATCATCATCGTCTTGTCGATGTAGTAGTATTCCGACGAGGCAAGGCAGTAGTTGGACACGCCGATGGGCAGGGGCAGCTTCGGCGCGAGCTCCGTCTTGCGGAAAGCGCCCGTTTTAAGCCGCTGATCCGCCGGCTTCTGCGTATCAGCGGGGATCAGCCAACGATTGCCCTGCTTTTCCGCACCGGCGATTCTCCCATTCTTGCAGAGCGTCGCAACTCTCCGCTCTGTTATATTCCAGCGCACTGCTGCCTCTCTTACCGAGATCATTTCAGCCATAGGGATACCTCCACGCATAAAATCACAAGTACATTATACCCGGATAAAAGAATAATGTCAACAAAGTTAGGAACAATGTCGTTTCAAAACAGCATTATTCTTTTCTACGCACAAAACAAGCGGAGGCCATCGACCTCCACTTACTCATCATCCGTATACAATTTCCTGCATCACGGCCTCGTTTGCTCGGTTTCGGATGCTGTTCCTTCTCCGCACCCACGCCTGCGGGTCATTGGCCTTTACCTCCTCCGTCACGCCCTCGGTGTCTGCGTATTGTTCTACCAGCCGAAGAAAGAGTTCCTGCGCCTGCTCCGCGATGTCTGCAAGGCGGCCGCCCAGTGTCCCGGCGGTCAGCAGGTTGAAATACAATACCCGATGATGCTTCTTCAGATAAACTCGCCGCCGCTGGCCGTAAACGCCGATGGGGCGTTCTTCTTCGGGCGGTAAGCAAACATCCGGCAGGCAATAGTCCCCCTGCCTTGTGTAAGTGCCGCCCAGCTGCTCAAATAGCGATTTCATATGTGATCCTCCCATTCAAAATTTCCCCGGCAGGTCTGCAATGCAAAATGCACCTGCCTTTCGATTACAGTTTAGCAAAATTGAAAAACAGGTGCGAGTATGCGAATTTTTAAATCGCACATTTGTATTGTTTTAGCAACTGGGGTCAGTCGTCATCTTCATCATCAAATAAAGAATTGCGGCATTCTTCCTCTTCGTCATCGTGACGATATTCGCTATCATCCCAATTGTAAACATATTCACCTCGGTCAATACTGAAGCCATCCTTTTCGATGTATTCATATTCGCCAGACTCATAATTAAAACACCACTTGGCCATTCTTATTCATCCTCCATTCCGAGTACATAAAAAAGCATTCTAAAAGCAGAATCTTTCTTTGCCTCTTTTTTTGATATGGATGTCCCATCAAAGTAATAATCTTCTTCCGCTATGTGACATTCACAATTCCAAATGGGGTTACCATTGTCATCATATGTTTCCTTGAACTCATAAGTAGGAATGGAAAAATAACCTCTTCGAGCCAATGTTTCAAGTTGGTTAATTGCATCATCACGGTTAGGATTTTCAATTTCGTCACGGATAGATGGAAGCATATCATTTCTCTCTAGATACTCATACGCTAATTTGCAAGCAGCCATCCTTGCCTCACGGATAGACACACCAAAACCGCAAAACACCGGTAAAGAATCAAGTAGTTTGAGGTAACAATGATATTTAAGCTTAGAATAGTTGTAATCTAACGGAAAGCTTTGATATATAGTGTTATCCTCTTTTAAATACCAAGTCGATGAGTAAGAAGCTTCTTTGTATTTATACCAAGGAATGCACCCATTCTCGTTTATTTCCCATTCCTGAATAAGTCGCACATAATTGGTGTCGGTATCATTAATTAGAAAGTCTTCGGGAACAAGCATTGCTTCAACCACTTTTTGCAAGTTCTTCAGATTCCATCCTGAATCGATTGCAACAGCTCCGATAATAGCTTCAAACAAATCTTCTTTTACAGAATCTTCTTGGTTGATATTATTCTGTATATCGCCCTTACCCATAATAAGATATTCGGAAAAACCGAGTTCATCCATTCGGCGAGCCAATGCTTTTTTATTCACCATTCGACTTTTGATTTTAGATAAGTTATCTTCGTCATAGTCACAGCCGAAGCTATTTACTACCGGCGCTTCGTAACCCACTTGATTACGTTTGAATTCTTGTTCCCAAACAGAAAGCTTTGTTCCGTTAACCGAATCCCCATTTGCTAAATGCCCGTACTTCTGAATAAGCAGTTTAACAATCACAAAATCAAGTGCTTTGTCTCCAATGAACTCGAGCACCTCATTGTTTTCCCCGCCGTTCTCTGCGGTATAGTTTTCAACGAAGTTTATGAACTCCTGTGCCGACTCGCAGTCGATGTAATACTGCCGTTCTCTGCGGTATATGAGCGACGAGTGAAAGCTTGCTGCAACAAATCAAGATTTTTAAAATCATATTCGATTTGTCCTTGCACCATTTTCCATACTAATTCTTTTTCCATAATAAAAAATCCTTTCGGTAATGTATTTTACCAAAAGGCATAATAATAGCCTAACAAAAACACTTTCCCCGTGAGAATAGGAAATACAATGCCAGACATACATCATTAAATATAATTCTTTGTTTCCGTTTGTTTACTCGGGTTCACTTTCATAAACAGGAATAAACACTAAGATACAATGTTTCAAATTTAATGTATTATGCCTTCAAGCTAAATCATTGTATCTCATTCACGAAAAGAATGCAAGTATTATATTAAAAATCATCTCCTTTGTAGTTATCACACAAAGGAGATGCAGAAATATATTAAGTTTTATTTTCTATGCTTCATCTTCCTTTGAAAATCGTTCAGCGTCTGGATATGCCAGAGGCTTTTGCGGGTGATGGAGCGGAAGGTCAGGGAGCAGAAGAAATCCACAAGAAAGATTTTCGGGATACAGAACTTCAGTCCCTTTTGAAAGGCTTTCAGCGACCCGCGGCTGCACCAGTTGTGGACGGTGGTCAGGGTGTAGCCGGTCAGGGTTACCACATCCTTTACCGTGACCACGTCCGGGTATTTGCGCAGCAGCTTTTCATAGTAGCCGTGCATCTGCCGCAGCGTGTCCTCCGGCAGCTCCTTGGAGAGCCTCGCCACATAGTGGGTGCCGTACCATCCCTTCGGCGCAGAGTAGAGTTCGGGGAAAATCGCCCGCTCCTCCAAATATGCTTTCACATCCTCTTTTCGGATTTTATAGCACCGGGTTTTCTTACCCGACCACTCACAGGGCACCTTGCCGCTTTTGAGCAGGTGCAGCGCCGTGGACTTGCTGATGTGGCATATTCGGAAGAATTGCTCCTTGTTCATCACCTCGGGAACGCTGTCCCAGTTGACGGGAAATACATCCATTTGTAACACCTCAAAAATAGATTTTCGTCGGTTGGAAGCTCTATTCTGCGGTGTATGGCCGTCTCCCGATTTTTCTCTCCTATCTTCCCGCATTTCTCTCCAAAATCGGAAAAAATGCCGATTTGAACCCACTTTCAAAAAAGTCTGTCTCGCAAGGCTTTCCGAGCGAAAAAACCTGATTTCAAGCGGCTTTCGGCGGGGACGGGGCTTACAGAAACGACCCCAAAACGGATACCCCCGTCACAGTTGCATAAAAGACTCGGACTTTACCAAATTCAAAGTTACCACGACTTCCTCTGAACTGAATCTGGCGGAGTCCTTCTCCGTGCTGGCGTTCTATATGTACGGCGGAATGTACAATGTTTTCAACGGCACCGAGGTAGAGAACATCGCCGTTGATTTCATCAATGAAGCGACCGGACAGATCATGAACAGTGCCAACTCCCGCGACATGGGCGGGTAAGAACAAGGTCTGTAAGAAATCAGGCGCAGGAGCAGCGTTTCAAATGCTGACTCCTGCGCCCTTTTTCGATTTTGGGTTTCAAGCATTCTCACAGAATGCGCAGCCATCCCGCAACGCAGGGATGACCTTCGGGGATTGGGGATTTGCCCCAACAAGCAAAATCCGTTCAGGTGCTACCTGAACACTGCTTGCCGCTAGTAAGTCCCTGCGTTTCCCACGCCTCTAGCGTATCATTTCGTAACGCATTCGGGTAAACCCCGGTGCTTCGTTTCATCCGCCGTACTGCCCGGTAGCGGAATGCGTGAAAAAGTCAAGACTTTTATTCCTCTTTTTTTGTGCTACAATAGGCTGCAGTGCGCTCACAGGAGGAGATAAAAATGGCATCAGCTGCCCACGTCAATACCTTACAAGACTACATCATCCGAGCCATGCCGGTGTTAGCAAAGATTCCCGGATTTTTCAAGATTGTAAATGCAGATGAAAAGCGTTATGATGTTATAGCTGGGGCATATCCGGATGCAGCATTTGCCGCGATGATTATAAACAACCTTTTTCATCATGACCGCGAATTTTCCGAAATTCACCAGCAGGCGTTTTCTTCTATCGTGGATGGAGCAACTATTCCGTCTGTGCGCAAACGCTACAATCTTTGCATGGATGCTTATTGGCAAAAACATTTATGGGATGATTAAACTATGGAGCAGTCTAAAAAGCCGCCGCGTTCCTATAAAGAGCTGAAGCAAAAACAGAAAGCAAAAATTTCTGACTATATGTATCTGGAAACGCAGAACTTCTTTCAGACGAATGGGAGAATGCCGGATACGGATGAAGATTGCGAGACGGTTGCTCAAAAGGTATTCAATCACATCTCCGGCTTACGTGTCCCCGCCGAGGAAATCCACGCCGTCTATCTCAGAAAACGCCCTCATATTATCGAGCGTTTAACCTTTTCTGGAATGCCAGGGCATATCCGTTCCCACGAGGAAATCAAGGAGCTGCAGCGCATTCGTGCCGAAAGAAAATCCCATACCAAACGCAGAAAGAAACGTGCCCAAAAGGAGCCGGAGCTTCTACCCATGGAGCAGGACGACACCTTTTTCTTCATCGCAGGTTACACCTCCGGTGGTGCGCCATATGGTCTTACCTGGGAGGAAATGGGACTGGAGCCGTGGGAAGATACAAAGTAATGTGTTTCGCATTTTCCTCATAGACATAAGCAAATAAAAGTCTCCCGTTTCAGCCGGTTCAGTGATATGTACCCCCAATACTGGACACCCAGTATTGGGGGTACATATCACTTTGTCCAAAGCTCCAGCCCAAGGGGCAACAGGCAGCGCGTCGAATAACCGATAGCCGCTGTCACGCCAATCCCGTTTAATGGCCGCCAGATGATTCTGGGATTGTACTGCTGGCTTCCGGGATCACACCCATGGCCGTCAGGGTGATGCAGGTGAACAGTGCAATCACAAACGCCTTGTCCCGGTTGTCGGAAGCGGTGAAAGGAGAAGGCCATTCTTCCCCGGAGCAAGCTGCCTCGTGAACGCATGGAATCGGCTCCCAGCATCTAGGCAGGAATCATCCACGTAATCAGCATGGAAAATATCCTCAGGCAGTTGATGAATTTTGGGGTAATTATCCCCGTCCGGCGCTGCCGCACATCCGGATTTTATCCATGACGTATTGTTTTACGGCCTCCCGACCGGCGGCACCGTATTTTTTGGGGTCAATGGTTTCGGGATGGGTTTGCAGTACCTGGCAGACGGCCTTCGTGAAGGCAATCCGAAGATCCGTCGCATAGTTGACCTTGCAGATGCCACGCCGAATACATTCGCGTACCGTTTCATCGGGCACACCGGAGGTGCCGTGTAAAACCAATGGGATGTCCACCACGCTGCGGATCTCCGACAGCCGCTCCAGATCAATGTGCGGGACGCCCTTATAGACACCGTGGGCAGTGCCGATGGCAACCGCCAGAAAATCAACGCCGGTGGCGGATACAAACAGTTTTGCTTCTGACGGGTCCGTGTAGGGATTGCCGCTGCCGCCGTCCAGACTGTCTTCCTTTCCGCCGACTTTTCCCAGCTCTGCTTCCACCGGAACCCCTGCCGGATGGCAGGG
>ENA-ORPF01001923-ORPF01001923.1-human-gut-metagenome-genome-assembly--contig:-NODE-1923-length-15105-cov-3.304784_pt1 | contig 15105 bp, 9 predicted proteins | sample MGYA00242140_ERZ509070 | MGnify/ENA primary metagenome ERZ509070 (study PRJEB26280, sample SAMEA2338713) | human gut metagenome | biome: human gut; feature: human-associated habitat; material: faeces... | reverse complement strand
ACAATGGCTGGTGAAGTATCTCAAGGAGTGAATGTGTTCTTATGTTAGCTCCTGAGTAATGGATGAATACACAAGGCTCTGCATCACCATTTGCATTAATATGGAAATAATTTCTGCCACCTGCAATACATCCGCCTACGAACTCACCATCATTCTGGAAGTCCATTGTGAAGAGACCCTTGCCCGTTGTAAGCTTTCTTATCTCACGAACTCTTGTTCTCATGTATGTTCTCTGCTCAACTGTCGGAAGCAGGTCAACGGCTGCATCATTGCCGACAGGCATATAATGGAAGTAAAATGCGTAACGGCATCCCTTATCAACCATGAGGTCAACGAATTCATCACTTGTTACAGTCTCAATATTCTTTGATGTGTAGCAGATTGAAGTACCGAAGATAAGTCCATTTTCCTTAAGGAGATCCATGGCATGCATAACCTTGCCATATACTCCGTCACCTCTTCTGAGGTCATTAACAGCTTCAAAGCCCTCAAGGCTGATTGCAAGGTAAAGGTTGCCTACGCGGAGCATTTCATTACAAAATGCCTCATCAACAAGTGTACCGTTTGTGTATGCAAGGAATGCACAGTCATTGTGCTTCTCGCAAAGCTTAATTATATCTGCCTTCCTTACAAGCGGCTCGCCGCCTGTGAACATATACAGATAGATACCAAGCTCTTTGCCCTGCTTGATAAGATTATCCATCTCATCAAATGTAAGATTCAGCTTGTTACCATACTCTGCTGCCCAGCAGCCTGTGCAGTGAAGGTTACATGCACTGGTAGGATCCATAAGAATCAGCCATGGCACGTTGCACTGGTGTACCTCGCGCATCTTTCTGATTGTCTTTGTTCCGTGGAAGAATGCCTCATATCCAAGATTAAGCGCTGCTGTCTTGAGTACATGCGGATCAATCTCATCAAGCACTTTGTTGATGTACTTATTGAATGCTCCATCCTTGTCACGGATCATTTTCCTGATATTATCATAATCAAGGTCAAGCTTCTCATCTCCCATATACTTCTGCATAAGGTCAACAATCTTAACTATTGCCTCTTCTCTGTTCTTGTCAACATCCTTAAGCACTACATCAATTGCCTTACTGAATGCCAGTCTTGCTGCTGCATGTGTCATCGTTCCCATATTAGTCTCCATTCCGTGTATGTCTCATTATATGACATACATCTGCATTTTTATTTGTGTTTTATAATGAATCAATCATTCTTACCGTATCATGTACGACCCAAAAGTTAAGCACTCCGTCAATTACAAGATTAATCCCTATGAGCACCATAACGAATTCCACAACCTTAAGCGGAATTACAAGAAGCATTGCTCCGAGCGCGCCTGCAATAACTGCAAGTATAAGTATCAGCCACCACTTACTTATGCCGAACCTTTTGGCATCAAGCGATGTCTGTATCTTAAATACCGCATCAATCAATACAATAACTCCGATAAATGCAGGTATAAGCTCTGCTATCCATTCCGTCCTGAACAAAAATATACATCCCGCTACAAGCGAAAATATTCCCATCGCCAGGTCGAACTGAAATGCAAGCTGATACATATCATGTGAAAAGTAACCCAGAAGTCTTATTATTCCATAGAACATAAGCACAACTCCAAGCACCCTGCACACTGTTAACATAGCCGTCTGCGGTCGTATTATCAGGTAAATTCCTATTACAATAAGCACAATTGACAGTATGCTGTATGCCAGCTTAGTTCTTTTAAGGGAATTCATATCTGCATCACTCCTTTCCCTATCAATTGGCATCATTTTATTAGTTTTTCCGACAAAATCCAACAGACAAAAAAAGCCGGATGCACAAAATTTGTGCACCCGGGCATTTTTGTCTAAATTTTAACTATCTTTATTTAAGATACTTCTTAACATACTGTCCTGTATATGAGCTCTTAACCTTAGTAACCTGCTCCGGCGTTCCTTTGGCAATGACGGTTCCGCCGCCATCTCCACCTTCGGGTCCCATATCTATTATATAATCTGCGGTCTTAATGACATCAAGATTATGTTCAATCACGACTACTGTATTACCGCCGTCTGCAAGCTTATGAAGGATCTCAACAAGCTTATGCACATCGGCAAAGTGAAGTCCCGTTGTAGGCTCATCAAGTATATACATCGTTCTTCCGGTGCTGCGCCTTGAAAGCTCCGTTGCAAGCTTTATCCTCTGAGCCTCACCGCCCGACAGCTCCGTTGACGGCTGCCCCAGCCTGATATATGAGAGTCCGACATCATTAAGAGTCTCAATCTTACGTCTGATTGAAGGCACATTCTCAAAAAATGTAACCGCCTCCTCAACTGTCATATTAAGTATATCGTAGATATTCTTACCTCTGTAACGTACCTCAAGCGTCTCCCTGTTATATCTCTTACCGCCGCATACTTCACACGGAACATATACATCAGGCAGGAAATGCATCTCTATCTTAAGTATTCCGTCTCCGTTACATGCCTCGCATCGTCCACCCTTCACATTAAAGCTGAATCTGCCCTTGCTGTAACCACGTTCCTTGGCATCCGTTGTTGCCGCAAACAGGTCTCTTATCATATCAAATACACCTGTATACGTCGCCGGATTAGATCTCGGTGTACGCCCGATAGGTGACTGGTCAATCGTAATTACCTTGTCCAGTTTCCCGATTCCTATAATGTCATCATGCTCTCCCGGAATCGTTCTTGCACGGTTGAGATCTCTTGACAGTCTCTTGTTAAGAATCTCATTGACAAGAGAACTCTTCCCCGAACCCGACACACCGGTAACACAGGTAAATACGCCAAGCGGTATATCTACATCTATATTCCTGAGGTTATGTTCTCTTGCTCCCTTAATCGTTATAAAATCAACCGGCTTGCGTCTTGTCTTCGGCACCGGAATCCTAAGTCTTCCGCTGAGGTATGCTCCGGTTATGGAATCAGGATTCTTCATTATCTCTTCCGCTGTTCCGACTGCTACCACCTGTCCGCCGTGTTCTCCGGCTCCCGGTCCTATATCGACTATACAGTCCGCTGCCCTCATCGTATCCTCATCATGCTCAACAACTATGACTGAATTACCGAGGTCTCTCAAATGGGTAAGCGTTGCAAGCAGCTTGTCATTATCCCTCTGATGAAGGCCTATACTTGGCTCATCAAGAATATAAGCAACACCTACAAGTCCCGAACCTATCTGTGTGGCAAGCCTTATTCTCTGAGCCTCTCCTCCGGAAAGTGTTCCCGTTGCACGGCTTAAGCTCAGATAATCAAGTCCTACATCAATAAGAAACTGTATTCTTGCCTTAATCTCTCTGAGTACCTGTTCTCCGATTGCAAGCTGGAAGCTTGATAACTTCATATTATCAAGAAAATCCTTAAGCTTCGCGATAGACATATCTGTTATCTCAAATATATTCTTATCACCTACAGTAACCGCAAGTGACTCCTTCTTAAGCCTCTGTCCATGGCACTCTGAACATGGTGTTATCCGCATGAACTGCTCATACTCCTGCTTGGTCGTCTCAGATGCAGTCTCCCTGTAACGTCTCTCAACATTCTTAATAAGTCCTTCAAATGCCACATCATAGACACCGACACCTCTCTGTCCCCTGTAATGTACCTGTACTGTATGACCTTTTGTTCCATGGATAATAATATCCTTTATGTCATCCGGGTAATCCTTGAATGGTGTATCAACCGAGAAACCATACTCCCTGGCAAGCGCATCAATTATCGCTCTCGTATAGCTTGTCTTATCCGTTACAGACTGCCAGCCAAGCACTACTATCGCACCTTCACTTATCGAAAGTCTCTTATCCGGAATCATAAGGTCTACGTCAAATTCCATCTTATATCCAAGCCCGAAGCATACAGGACACGCACCGAACGGATTATTGAACGAAAAGCTTCTCGGCTCTACTTCATCTATGCTTATTCCGCAGTCAGGGCATGAAAAGCTCTGGCTGAAATGCATCTCTTCTCCTCCTATGACATCAATAGTCATAAGTCCTTCTGCCAGCTTAAGTGCCGTCTCTATCGAATCCGTAAGTCTCTTCTGTATTCCGTCTCTTACAGACAGTCGGTCCACAATAATATCAATATTATGCTTCTTATTCTTATCGAGCTTAATCTCATCAGTAAGCTCATACATGCTTCCATCCACATTAACACGCACATATCCGCTCTTCTTGGCCTGATCAAAAAGCTTCACGTGTTCACCCTTACGTCCTCTTACAACGGGTGCAAGTACCTGAATCTTAGTACGCTCCGGAAGTGCCATTATCTGGTCTGCCATCTGGTCAACAGTCTGCTTACGTATCTCTCGTCCGCACTTAGGGCAGTGTGGTATTCCGGCTCGTGCATACAGAAGCCTGAAATAATCATATATCTCTGTGACTGTTCCAACCGTAGACCTTGGATTGCGGTTAGTTGACTTCTGGTCTATTGATATTGCCGGTGACAGTCCTTCAATGCTCTCTACATCCGGCTTCTCCATCTGCCCGAGAAACTGTCTTGCATACGAAGATAATGATTCCATGTATCTTCTCTGTCCCTCTGCATATATCGTGTCAAATGCAAGTGAACTCTTACCCGAGCCGCTCAGTCCCGTAAGCACCACAAGTTCATTGCGCGGTATATCAACATCGATATTCTTAAGATTATGCTCATTAGCGCCTCGTATCTTAATATACGTCCTGTTCAAATTACCTTTTACAGCCATTACTTTTTGTTATACACCTTTCTAATATACCTGAATGTTTCTTTTTCTCCCTTGTCCTTAAGCATATTAAGCAGAAGCTCAATATCCCTCGCCGTATCAGGATGAAGTCTGCGGGACTTCTCCCGGTAGTAATACTCTATCGAATCCGCGTCCGTATATGACGCACCATTATATATCTTGGATGCCGCCACTCTGTCACAGAACATCTCCACAACATACTTCTTGGGCATCGGAACCGGCTCAACCTGACGTGTTGTCAGGTTATAATCCGTCCAATACTCAAAATGATGCGGGTTACGGCCTTTGTGGTGTATCCATGCAGCAGAATATCCTATTGTCTCTCTCTCCGCTTCATTAGGGCTCCTTGTTCCCTGATAATATCTGGCACCCGTCATGAATTCCACAGGTGAATACTTGGACAGGTCATGCCTTAATCCCTGCCGGAATATTCCCGCCTTAAAACAATGCATCATTACCTTATGCCTGTGTCTTGTTATTGTGCGAAGATGCCCGAAGAACTTCTTCGCAGTAATCTTATACCTGTCCATTAATATGTTTCCTTACCTCAATCATCTGGTCTCTGAGCTGTGCTGCCTCCTCAAAATTAAGCTCTGCTGCAGCCCTGTGCATATTCTTCTCTATCTGTCTTGCTACCTTCTCAAGCTCCCTGCGGCTCATCGATTCATAATCCTTCTCAAGGTTCATGGTATCCTTAGGCTCAGCCGCCCTGCTTATGCTGATAAGGTCTCTTACCGCCTTCTGTATAGTCTTAGGCGTTATGTTATGTTCCTCATTATACTTCTGCTGTATTGCACGTCTTCTCTCTGTCTCGTCTATAGCCTGTCTCATCGAATCCGTAATCGTATCGGCGTACATTATTACATGTCCTTCAGAATTACGCGCGGCACGTCCGATAGTCTGTATAAGAGATGTCTCTGTTCTTAAGAAACCTTCCTTGTCGGCATCAAGTATCGCAACAAGTGTAATCTCAGGTATATCAAGTCCCTCTCGCAGAAGATTGATTCCGACAAGCACATCAAATACATCAAGTCTCATATCACGTATAATCTTGGTTCTCTCAAGCGCATCTATATCTGAATGAAGATATCTTACACGTATTCCGACCTCCTTCAGATACTTGGTAAGATCCTCTGCCATATTCTTGGTAAGTGTGGTAACCAGAACCTTATGCTTATTCTTTGTCTCTTTATTAATCTCTGTTATAAGATCATCAATCTGCCCTTCCACAGGTCTTACCAATATCTCCGGATCCAGAAGTCCCGTAGGTCTTATAATCTGTTCCGCCCTGAGCAGCTCATGGTCTGCCTCGTACTGTGCCGGTGTTGCCGACACAAAAAGCATCTGGTCTATCTTACTCTCAAACTCCTGAAAATTAAGTGGTCTGTTATCCTTTGCTGACGGAAGCCTGAATCCATAATCAACCAGCGTTGTCTTACGTGACTGGTCACCTGCATACATTCCTCTTATCTGTGGCACCGTAATATGTGACTCATCTATTATTATAAGAAAATCCTTAGGAAAATAATCAATCAGTGTATATGGCGGCATTCCCGGTGCAAGTCCCGTAAGATGTCTCGAGTAATTCTCTATTCCTGAGCAGAACCCTGTCTCCTGGAGCATCTCTATGTCAAAATTCGTGCGTTCCTCTATACGCTGCGCCTCGATCAGCTTATCTTCGCTCTTAAAATACTTAATACGCTCCTCTAATTCCGCCTTAATTCCTGCTATGGCAGCCTCCATCTTCTCCTTCTCAACAATATAATGTGAGTTGGGAAATATTGCGACATGTTCAAGAACTGACTTAATCTCTCCGGTAAGCGTATCCACTTCCGTAATTCTGTCTACTTCATCACCGAAGAATTCCACACGTACCGCATCACCGCTCGAAGCTGACGGATATATCTCAACGACATCTCCATGCACCCTGAACGTACCACGCTTAAAATCCATCTCATTGCGCACATACTGCATGTCCACAAGCTTGCGTATAACATCATCTCTGTCAGTTTCCATCCCAGGTCTTAAGGATACAACCATATTACGATAATCGATAGGCGCACCAAGTCCGTATATACACGACACAGATGAAACTATAATAACATCATTGCGCTCTGACAAAGCTGCTGTTGCCGAATGTCTCAGCTTATCAATCTCATCATTGATAGATGAATCCTTGGCTATATAGGTATCACTTGAAGGGACATACGCCTCCGGCTGATAATAATCATAATAGGAGACAAAGTACTCAACTGCATTCTCCGGAAAGAACTCCTTCATCTCCCCGTACAGCTGTGCGGCAAGCGTCTTATTATGAGAGATAATAAGTGTCGGCTTCTGAAGCTTCTGTATTATATTCGCCATTGTAAATGTCTTGCCTGAGCCTGTTACACCAACAAGCGTCTGAAACTGGTTGCCTTCCATAAATCCTGCAACAAGCCTGTCTATTGCCTGCGGCTGGTCACCGGTAGGCTGATATTCACTGTGAAGTCTGAATTCCATAACAATCCCCATTCCTGCCCGGCTTTCAGGGCATCCCAAGTTTGTGTACAAACATATTTCCCGATAATTCATTATATCATTCTACACTTAAAATGTACAGCGAAATCGAATAGTTGTTCTATTGCGTTATTCCGGAATTTTATAAAAAATGGCGTGCCTCAATGAATTTTCATTTATGGCACACCATTTTCATCTTATTATTTTATTACCCGGTTAAATAAAAGTTATCTTTCGGATTTCCTGTTCTTACTGCTGTATGTAATTCCTAATAATACTGCAGCACTTACGGCAATCAGTGCCATAAGAATTACTACCGGAGCCCTGTCACCTGTCTGTGTCGAAGATACATTTTCTCCTGTCTGTACCACGTCAGAAGCAGCTTCCTTATAAGCTATTGCAAACGGACTGAGCTCTGAAACTTCCACACTAAGTCCATCTGATATCACATACGGATCCATTACATCGAGCACTCCTGATTTAAGCAGATGCAGCACCTTGAATGTATATGTCTGTGCATCTGTCCCCTCAGGATATGCAAATGTCACAGTAATATTTCCATCGAATGTAAGCGGATTACCTGCGGCATCTACAAGCTCTACTTCGTAATATACAAACTGCATATTTCCCAAATCCATATTCTGATTTGCTACAGCCTGTCTTATTCTGTCTGCCTCACTCTGTCCCGCAGTCTTTGGTATTGCGCGCAAATATACATTACCGGAATTAACTGCGATACCTGCCGCATTCTTAATTACTGTTCCATTCTTTACTGATACTGTTGCATTAATGCCCGATACATTAAGACTTCCCGATGCTGCAGTTGAAGCAGCTGCATTGCCTGCCTTTGCTGAATCATCTGCACCATTATTGTCGTCACTGTTTCCTGTTGTGTCTGAAGCTGTCTGTGCTGTCGTTGTAGGCTGTGGCTTCGTTGCTGCCTGCGCCGTTGTTGTAGGCTGTGGCTTCGTTGTCGCCTGCGCTGTCGTTGTCGGCTGTGGCTTCGTTGTATCCTGCTTATCCAGTGCTTTATATGATCTTACATCCATTGTACCTCTTACTTCCGGCACAACTGCGCTATATACAACGCGGTTACTTATTACAGTTGAAACCCCTCCAGCCGGTGAATAAGTAGTTCCGCCAAGCTTCGTAAACTTGCTTAAGTCATCCGCCGAGGCAGTATATGTAATGGCATTGCCATCCTCAACAACCGATATATACACATACCCGGAATCAACCGATATGCTTCCGGAAGATGCGCCCTGTGATATACCGTTAAGCTTATATGTATCTGTACTGCCATTTGCATCGATTACCCTTAACTTTGCAATCTTATCTCCGCTATTGTATGTGTTCAATATATATGTCACACCATCTGACACAGCTACCGCGTTAGATACCGAATATGCTGAAGTATCCGACATAATATTATGCCATTTTCCATTTTCCAATACTGCTGCATTAGCAGAGCCGTTAGAAAAGCTGAAATTGCCATATGCAACAGCAGGTACGCCATTATAATCAAATATCTCCGGAGAATTAATGCTGTTTACATCAATTGCTTCTCCGGTTTCTGTAAGTCTGCCGTCAATGAGTTTATACAGCTTTGCTGACTTTCCATTATTATCAATCAGTGCATATAATGAACCGCCCGCAACTCCCAATGCCGGTGCATTAGCTGTATATCCTTCAATTACATCTACCTGCTGCCATACGCCATTATTATACTTTTTAAGTATTGTCCGCCCCTGTCCTGATGAATAATCCGCAATGAGTACATATGAAGTTCCATCATACGCAGCTATTGAGGTTTTTATACCTGATGAACCCGATGCACACTCACCAAGATTTTTCCAGTCAGATCCATCATATTTTAATATATTTGCCGAACGTATATCTTCCGCAAGTATATAAATATCATTGCCATCTGCCACAGCCTTTGCAGCTGATGCAGTAATTGATGAGAACGGACTCGTGCCGTCACGGTCTGTCACAGGACTCCACAGCTTGAGAGCGCTATAGTCCGCAAACTGTATATTAAAACTTACTGAATCGTCTGTCTGTGCAGTAACATTTATCTTTATTCCTGAATTACGCCCATCTGAATAACAGATAGCATCATCCGTTATCTTCTTATTCATATCAAGACTGCCTATCTCCTGACGTGTTGCTTTGTATGACGCAAGTCCCACCTGTGCATTCTCAACAATACCGTCAGAGGCAGTTATACTTGTATCTCCCGGTCTGAATACATATATATAATCTTTTCCCTGAAGATTTCCCTCATCCTTAAGTGAAGGATTGACTCTGTAAACTATAAGTCCATCTCCCGGTGCACCTCGGTCAAGTGACTTATTATCACTTGGTGAACCTGCTTTGCGATATTCAACAACAAAGTACTCTGAGGCTGACATAGGCGTATAGAACTTCAGTGCCTGAACTTTATCCGCATCATTGTATGCAGCTGCAGCATCATATAATACATACGAATTATCAGCTGCCGGCTTCTCATTAACAGTAGTCCATCCGATTGCCTCTCTTGTAACAGCAAGCGGCCAAGGTCTCTTACCCGGCACACCCATCGGGTCCCATATGCCTACAGGATTCTCACCACTGCCCGCATACTGGTAAGATGACCGGTAATAATCAGGTATTCCAAATGTATGTATATACTCATGTGCTGCCGTGTGGATATCAAACGTTCCGGTTGGAAGTGCCGCACTTGTCCTATTCTCTATCACATTGTATGCACCTATCTTCCTGCCTGCGAAGCTTGACGTATTACCGCCTGTTGAGGAATGTGGTGTAAACTGATTCTGTGATGTTACAGATGGTATAATCATAAAATTATCTATTATGCCATCATTATTAAGGTCCAGCTGTGCACCATCATAAGACGGATATGCTTCACCCAGCTTCCGGGCTATCTCATCAATCATAAGCGCCTCACCCGTTGCACCTTTATAATTATCAACAGTATTATCCATCTCTATGTATGTCACAGTGCCGTCATCATTAGTCTGTGGAAATACAGAGTCAACCTGATGCCTGCCTCCCGATATATCATAAAAATATTCTTTAAAAGAACCTTTCCAGAACTTGTCATTCTGTCCGTTGAATGTTCTCTGAAAATACTCCCAATATGTTCTTGGAGCACCTTCTATCGCACTTGTATACGCCTTATTATATCCGCTGACAGAATAATCCGATGTGTCTCCCGCGAACTTCACAACAACCACCACATTAGCAGCTTTTACAACAGGCTGGGCAGCGTCAACTTTTCTGATTGTTCCTGATATGTTATCAGGTAATACTATCATTCCCACTGCCAGCGAAACCGCTGCAACCATGCCTGTTACTTTCTTTATAAAGCTGCAGCTTTTAGTTCTTGTTTTTCCATATGTTTTTTTCTTCATACGCAATTCCTCTCTCATATTTATCTATCTTATTGACATGAATCTGTCATTAAGCATCATTGCTTCCGTACTAACGTGTTATATCACCTTTTATAACTTCAATTGCCTTCTGCAGCTGGTTATCCTTAGAGGCATCATATTCTGTAAGATTATTGAATTCATCTGACAATTCTTCCACAATATCAGGTGTAACACCATGTCCATGGATATCCTGTCCTTTCGGTGTAAAATACTTAGCCATCGTGTATTTTATTGCACTTCCGTCAGACATTCTTCTTATAGTCTGGACAATTCCCTTGCCAAATGTCTGAGTCCCGATAATTGTACCTGCTCCGTAATCCTGCACTGCTCCGGCAAATATCTCAGATGCGCTTGCGCTCTCACCATTCACAAGCACTGCAAGAGGAACATCTATTACATCAGGATTGCTTCCGTTATATTCCTGACGATTGCCGTATTTGTCCTCAGTATATACTATAAGCCCATCCGGAAGGATCTCATCAAGCATATCAACAACAACATTCAGCAGTCCACCCGGATTAGAACGGATATCAATTACAAGCCCTTTCATGCCCAGTGTCTCAAGCTGCGCATATGCTTCCTTAAACTGTTGTGCCGTAACCTTATCAAATTCACTTATCGTAATCAGTCCCACTGAGTCATCCAGCATCTCATACGCAACAGTCTTTATCTCTACCTTGCGTCTTGTTACCGTAAGTTCCGTAATATCATCGGAACCATCCCGCCTGATTCCGATATTAACAGTTGTTCCCTCGTCACCTTTAATCTTGGCTACAACTGAATTCAGATCCTGATCTGCTACCGATTCACCATTAACAGTAACTATAACATCATTCTTGCGCATTCCCGCCTCTTTGCCGGGTGCTCCATCATATGGCTCCACAACAAGTATTGTACCATCATCATTCTTACGCACAACGACACCTATTCCGTAATACGCGCCATTACTGCTCTCCTGTATCTTAGCATATTCGTCTGCAGTATAGTAGACTGTATACTTATCTCCATACGCATTAACATATGCCTTGTAAATATTATCAAGGACTTTACTGTCATCTATATCATCAAAATAAAAATCCTTAAGCGTCTGGTCTATAAGATTGAGCTTCTGCTCAGCCTCTGTTCCAATACCTGTGTTCCCATCATATGTCTCACTCTGGATATAAATACTTCCGTCAGTATCAGGTCTTATATATCCTTTCTTAACCGCTGCCGCAATGACAACGGCACATATTGCAAGCATTGTAAATGAACCGATAAGTAATCCCTGTATAACACCGCTTCTGTGGCGTTCCTTCTGTATTACGTTTTTTTCATTTACATTGTTATCATTATCAAAATTATCCATTACTGCCTCACTTCAAAATATAAAATTACCTATATGGCTTTATCCAAAGTATGACATAGGGTTGACATATTTGCCGTTAAGTCTTACACCAAAATGCAGATGAACACCGGTTGAATTACCTGTAGTTCCCATGAGTGCTATTGTATCACCTTTCTTAACTTTGGTTCCCTCAGATACAAGCAGCTTTGAACAGTGCATATAGACCGTCATGAGTCCGTTGCCATGATTAATCCATATCCAGTTGCCCGCTGAACTGCTGTATGTTGCAAGAGTTACCGTGCCATCATATGCTGCATATATCGGATCTCCCGACACACCTCTTGTCTTGGCTCCTATATCCACACCCTGATGCGGTGATGACCTGTCCTCCATATCTCCGTAAGGAGAGGTAATTCTTGTCGAAGGTGTCGGCCACTTGAACTTACCGCCATCGTATGTAGGAACCGTCACTGCAGGTGTTGTTCCATTCTTTTTGGCTTCCTCTGCCTTACGTCTCGCTTCTTCCTCCTGACGCTTTATCTCAGCCTCCATTGCAAGAATGGCAGCTTCCTGTTCCTTCTTGTCTTTTTCAAGCTGTGCCTGATATGCTTTGGCATCTGCGGATTTGTTGTCAAGTTTCTGAAGTTCATTCACCTTGGTGCTCTGTATGAGTGCAAGTGCCTGCTTCTGTCCTTCTACTTCTACCTGCATCTGTTCAAGTGACGTAAGATCTGCTTCAAGAAGCTCTTTAGTCTCCGCAATCTGCTGTTCCGTAGCTGCATATTGATCAAGCATCTGCCTGTCATACTCTGTAATCTTATTAATATATTCTGCCTTATTAAGAAGATCTGACATATCCTGTGCAGTTATCAGCATGTTAAGGTATGATGAATCGGTTCCATTCTCATACATATATTTTATGCGGAGCTTCATAGATTCATACTGTTCCTGTGACTGCTGCTGTACAGTCTCAAGCATCTCCTGTGCCTGTGTTATCTCATTTTTCTTATCTTCTATCTGTATTCCCAGAGAATTAATATCTCCGTCTATTGAAGCAAGATTACTGTCAAGTTCCTTAATGTAGCTCTCAATATTTTTTTTATCCTTATTAAGCTGGCTTAACTGATTCTGAACATCCTGCAGCTTCTTCTCTATAGCAGCCTTGGCATCATTGGCATTAGACAGGTCCTGCTTGGTGTCCGCAAGTGCCGGTCTGTAAGACGTCAGTGAAAGGACTGACACCAATATCACAGCTGTAACCTTCTTCACAACAGATTGCATTCTCCCTTTATGCAGTCTTTTTTTCATTGTTCCCTCCATTATATACACAAAGGGGCTCCTACAACTGCGAATCTATTGTAAAAGCCCCTCTCCTTCTATGATTTCAATGATTATACGTTAGTATGCTTACGGAGTGCAAGTATACTTCCAAGGAAACCTATTCCGATTCCCACCCCCAGTGTTACAGGTGTAAGTACCCTGAATATGCTTGATGCCGGAAGAAATGCAAGAATATTATTAAGTATTGAGAACTTGGCCAGCACATAATTAATAATATTAGCATACATGTATCTTATTATAATAAGCGGAATAATTGAACCAATCATACCGATAACTACACCTTCAACAACGAATGGTGCGTTAACAAACATATCAGTTGCACCAATCAGCTTCATAATTGATATCTCATCCTTACGTACAGTAACACCGATAACTACAGTATTCATAATAAGGAAAATAGATACTGCAAGAAGTATTACGATGATTGCCACAGATGCATATCCTACAAGTATTGCCACATTAGAAAGACTGCTTGCCATAACATCCGAACGGTTAACCTGTCTTATACCATCCATATTCTCAAGATATGTTACAAGCGTAGGCTGCATTGATGCATCATTAAGATATACCGAGTAAGAATCTGAAGATGCCAGAGGATTGTCATCCTTGAAGCCTTCCGCCAGATCCTGATATTGTCCAAAATAATCTTTGCTGAATGTACTCCATGCTTCTTCGGCAGATGTATAGTGAATACTTGCGACCTCAACCCTGCTTTCTATATTCTTGCCTATATCTGACTTCTGCTGGTCTGACAGGCCTTCATCGAAGAATACGGTAACACATACTGAATTCTCCGCCTTCTTTACCATGTACTGGAAATTGGTAACAATCGAATAAAAAACTCCAAAAAGGAACAGACACGCAGTCATTGTTGCTATTGAGGCCAGTGAGAACATCTTATTACGATAGATATTCTTGAAGCCCTGTTTTATATTGTAACCTAAAGATCTAATCTTCATAGAAATAACCACCCTTTTCTACATCACTGATAATCTTGCCGTTATTCATGGTAATAGTACGCTTCTTCATAGCCTGTACAATCTCCATGTTATGAGTAACAACAAGTACTGTCGTGCCACGCTTGTTAATCTCATCGAGAATCTTCATAATTTCCCATGAATTCTCCGGGTCAAGGTTACCTGTAGGCTCATCACACAGAAGAATTGACGGTTCATTAACAAGTGCTCTCGCAATGGCTACTCTCTGCTGCTCACCACCTGAAAGCTCGTTAGGGAACGACTTATACTTATCAAGCAGACCTACCATTGAAAGCATGGCAAGAACACGTCCTCTTATAATTCTTGAAGGAGCCTCTACCACCTTCATTGCAAATGCAATATTATCATACACATTACGGTCAGGCAGGAGACGGAAATCCTGGAACACAACGCCTATGTCACGTCGAAGTGAGGGAAGTCTCTTTCTTGTAATCTTATTAAGATACTTTTTGTTAACATATATCTTACCGGATGTTGCATCCAGTTCCTTAAGAAGCAGCTTGATAAGTGTAGACTTACCGGAACCGCTGTTACCGACTACAAATACAAACTCGCCCTTCTCAATCCTTAAATCTATTCCATTAAGTGCCGGTGTACCCGACGTATATTCCTTTGTTACATTTTCAAGTATAATCATGTTCTATGTGTTCCTTTCTAGAATGAATCCCTGTTCTCCACATACTTCATGTATTTTACTACCATCAGTGCAATCTTAAAAGTAATCGCATCTTCAAATACTCTAAGATCAAGCCCTGTACTCTTCTGA
>ENA-ORPF01001920-ORPF01001920.1-human-gut-metagenome-genome-assembly--contig:-NODE-1920-length-15119-cov-6.148035_pt1 | contig 15119 bp, 10 predicted proteins | sample MGYA00242140_ERZ509070 | MGnify/ENA primary metagenome ERZ509070 (study PRJEB26280, sample SAMEA2338713) | human gut metagenome | biome: human gut; feature: human-associated habitat; material: faeces... | reverse complement strand
CAAAAATTAGTGGTATTAATATAATCATAAATCTAATTAGTAATTTACTAATACTTTCAATTCCTTTTTGGAATGAAGTTTTTGGTTTGCCAGATAGGGTATGTGCTATTTGGCCAAAATAGGTTGAATCTGCTGTTTTTATAACTATGCCTTTGGCACTACCACTAATAACATTTGTTCCCATAAAGCAAATTGTATCTAAATCTGATATGTTATCTATTTCTTCTAGTTGCATTTGAGAATTTATTTGTTTTTTTACTGCATCAGATTCGCCTGTTAAAGATGATTGACTAACATATAAATCTTTTGCTTCAATAATTCTTAAGTCAGCTGGAATCATACTACCAGCAGATAAAATAACTGTGTCTCCAATAACAATTTCTTTTATTGGTATTTTTATTTCTTTTCCATTTCTAATAACTGAACATGTTGTAGCAACTAATGCTTTTAATTTTTCGGCCGATTTATTAGACCTATAAACTTCAAAGAATTCTAAAAATGTACTTGCTAATATTAAAATAATAATTACTATTATATAGATAAGTCAGGACTTATTGAGGAACTTCTTGAGTCAACAGGCACGAAAGTGACTCTGATTACCCGTCCAAGACGATTTGGAAAAACACTCGCGATGAGCATGCTTGAGAATTTCTTTGACATACAAAAAGATAGTAAGCGAATGTTTGAGGAACTTGAGATCTCTAAGAGGCAGGATTTATGTGCTGAATGGCTGAATCAATGGCCTACTGTATTTATTTCATTTAGGCAGGTAGATGGTTTGGATTTTGCTGGTGCATATGGCATGCTTACAATGGTACTTGCTGATTTATACAACAAGTACTTGTATTTGCTTGATGATGATAGGATAACAGAATTTCAAAGAAAGATATTTACCAATCTTGCTAATGGTCATGGCTCTGAAAAAGAAGTAAAAAATAGTCTTATTCTCCTGACTTCGATAATGCAGCAACATTATGGCAAGCCGGTTATTCTCCTCATTGATGAGTATGATGTTCCTGTGGCAAAAGCAAATAGTCATGGTTACTATAATGAGATGCTTGATGTTATGAAAGGCTTGATGCAGGCATTGAAAGATAACCAGTCGCTTCGTTTTGCTGTTATAACAGGATGCTTAAAAATCGCCAAGGAAAGCATTTTTACAGGAACTAACAATTTTGTATCGGATTCTATTACGGATTCAAGGCTGAATGAGTATTTTGGCTTTGTTCAGAGCGAAGTTGATCGTATTATCATAGATGCAGCTATAGAGGATAAAGCGGGAAGTATCAAGGAATGGTATGATGGATATCATTTCGGTAAGTTTGATGTCTATTGTCCATGGGATGTTATGAATTATCTTTTGGAATTACAGCGAAATCCAAATGCAAAACCTGTAAGTTATTGGAAGAATACGAGCGACAATGCAATCATTCGCTCTTTTATTGATTACGCAGGAAACAATATTACTAAGAAGCTGGAAACTTTAATGGCTGGTGGCTGCATAATTCAGAGAATTGATGAGAACCTGACATATGATTATCTTCATTCGTCGGAGGATAATCTTTGGAGTATGCTCTATCTGACTGGGTATCTGACAAAGGTAAGTGATGACTATTATGATGGGGAGCTCCAAAACGGAGAACTTGCTCTTATGATTCCAAATGCTGAGATTAAAGAGATTTTTGAAACTACCGTAATCAAGTGGTTTGATGACAGTGCAAAAAAATGGAATCGCAATGAGCTTTTTGATGCTGTTTGGAGTGGTGATAGCGAGAAGCTCACAAGTGAGATGACCACACTTTTGCGGAAGACAATAAGTTATCATGATTATAAAGAGGACTTCTATCATGCTTTTCTTGCCGGCATTTTTACCGGTGCGGGTTATATGGTGGAGTCTAATAAGGAGCATGGTGAGGGACGAAGCGATGTGGTTGTATATGATTCTGTAAATGGTCGTGTAGCAATTTTTGAAGCAAAATACACCGAGAGTCTCAATAGTATGGAATGTGAATGTAATAATGCTCTGCAGCAGATTGACGATAGGATGTATGCAAAAGAGTATGAGGACGATTATGACCAGATTCTTTGCTATGGTATATCTTTTTTCAAGAAGCGTTGCATGGTAAAGAAGAAGTAGCTGATTTTTTGAGGGGGAACATCATGACGAAAGATAATATAGTATTACCATACAAATTGGAACAGCATTTAACTGAGATATGCAAGGAAAATCCAACGTATATTAATTTGTTATCAGTTTGGAACATTAATAAGAAGATGTGTCAGGATGCCTTATCAACGGTAGTTATAAATTATCCTCATTATACCAGACATGATGTATCACATTGTGAGGCTATTATTACAAATATTGAAATGCTTTTGGGAGAGGAGGCTATTCGTCTATTATCGCCTACTGATACATGGCTCTTATTGCATGCGGCATATTTGCACGATATTGGTATGGTCATAGAGTGTAAGCGTATAGAGGATAACTGGGAATCAAAAGAGTTTCAGGATTATCTTCATGCAGCAGAGAATTCATTAGATGATAGTTTGGCTGAAAATGCAAGGCTGATCAATTCATTTGAAGAGAAAAGGGATAAAGGAAAATCTGTTTTGGCATGGCCTGTAAGAGTAAGATACGCGGTAACTCTGTTAATTGCAGATTATTATAGAAAAGAGCATGCTGTAGATTCACGTTCATATCTGGAAGACATGGGGAATGCTTTTCACATTGATTTAGGATATAACGGATTGATACAACAGAGACTGATAAATCTTTTGGCAGATATTGCTTATTTACATACAGAATCGAATGATAAGCTCCTTGAGCTGGACTATAGGACAAATGGATTCAATGCAGATTATGCACATCCCAGATTTTTGACACAGATGCTTCGTATGGGAGATTTACTTGACGCAGATAATAATAGATTTAATGCAAGTAATGAGATAGTGTTTGGAGAGATACCGGAATCGTCAAGAAATCATTGGGAAAAGCATATGTCCGCGAGACATATTTTGATTACACCCGATATTATAGAATATAGAGCAGATTGTAGTAAACCGGAGGTATACCGAGAGACCAGAAATTTCCTATCATGGCTTAAGACAGAGGTGGAATTTTGGGCGCTAAATTGGAAGAATATCATGCCGGAAAATATAAAGGGAAGTGCTCCTAAGCTGGGAAAGTGTGAATTACTCCTTGATGGAGTTCCTGACATACAAGGACTCTCCGATTTACAGTTTTCTATTTCTACATAAAAAGCTTTTGAAGTAATCGAAGGTGCCAATATTTATGAAGACAAATTTGTGTTTTTAAGAGAAGTTATTCAAAATGCATTGGATGCATGTAAAATCCAAATGTGGAGAGATGTCTCCGAAAACAGATATAGAAGTTGGATAGCGAAGGAGTCTGTTAACAATCTGCAGCCATTTCAGATAAAAAATGATGTGTTTGAAAATTATGGTGTTGACGTAATATTGCGTAAATACGATGAGAATCATTTTAAAGTTATTATCAGTGATAATGGGATAGGAATTTCTGCAGAGCAATTCAAGAAGATCTGTAATGTTGGAGTGAGTTATTCAGGTGATAAGAAGCGTAGCGAGGAAGTAGAAAGTATGCCATTATGGCTTAGACCGACAGCTGGATTTGGAATAGGTCTGCAATCTATTTTTTTGATAGCCGATGAGTTTGAAATATATTCAAAGGCAGCTGGCAATGATGGCATATATGCAAAGGTAACTTCGCGAAGAAAAAACGGCTATGTGCAGATATCAAAATCGGATGTACGTAATGAACAGGGAACAGAGATACATGTTGTTCTTCCGAGTGATATGACTTTTTCATATGGATTTTCAGGCAATACAGCAGAGTTTATATCAGAGCAGTTTGATCCTTTTTCAGGCGAAAAGCAGATGCTGTATTATATGAAAATATGGGATGTATTATGTGGTACTATAGAAAATACGTTATTTCCGATCAAGCTATTCTTTGAAGATGAACAGATGGTTATAATAAAGTCTCAGAAATTTGATGAATTGGAAAAATGTTCAGATGATGGACGCTATTATTATAATATGGGCGATGATTATCAAATGAGTATTTGGGATTGCAAGACAAATTCGAGTATGAGTATTTATTTGCGGGAGAGATACGAGAGATATAATAATCAGCTTTATTTTAAGGGGATGCAGCTAAAAAATGCACCATATATGGTTAGTAAAGGAATATGGTATGCCATGGACTTATATGGTTTAGATACCAAAAAGACTTTAACGCTGGATAGGAAGAACCTCCGAAAAGGGCAAATGAAAATAGTTGATGAAATATTGGATGATGCTGTTCAGTTTTATTTCAGTATTATCAAAGAGGCTGTTTTTTCGTCAAAAACGGAGAAGTCAGATAAAGAATGTGGGCAGATATATACATTTTGGTGCATTGCATCGTTGGAAGATAAAATGGATTTGCTGAGTAGATATAGTGATATATTTAGCCATATTAATGTTAGTGTAGAAGTGATGAAAAAAGCAGATAATAGTTTTCAGCATACAGAAATAGATTATAAAGATATTATTAATAATCTTGATAAAACAGCAGTAGCAGATAACATAGATGATTATATAGATCATAATGGTATGCAGAAGAAATTAAAGGTTAAATATATTAAAGATTTATTGAATGAACATGCAGATGATATCCCTTTTGATATTGTTATAATTGACAAGGCATTTAGAGAAGTGCTAATCAAATCAATGGAAGATAGAATTATGCTGATTCCAAATAATGATTCAAGTAATAATAAATTCATGTATTTAATTTCTTACAGAAACAATACGGATGAGCTGCCAACAGATGCTGGACAAAGCACTAAGAGGTATTTGTTAGAGGCTTTGTTAAAGAGCGATGATGGATATCATTATCACGATGGTACATTGCGTGGATGTATTCCTGCCTTAAAAGGATATGACACTATAAGCACTAGTATGATACCATTTGGAATAAGAATCGAATATTTTGGCAAAAAGGGGAATGTAATTTCTCCGGTCACAATAGCGCAATGGCAAAAGTACAAGCATCTTGATAAGAAGAAATTTGTGAATGCTATAGTTTCAAGTATTGAGTTTGATAATTTGATTAAACATGTATCGGATAATCCGATTAAAGAAAAATCATATACACAGGAGCAGATTAGGGCTGGTTATATTGATTTTATCGGAGAATTATATGATGTAGGAAGTGATGCAGAAATTTAAGTAAAACTAGTTATAGAGGGCATCGGATAATAAGTTAAATCCGCATGAGATGCATTTGTTTTGTGACAATTAAGTCTGATCTGGTTTGATGAGATATAATTTCCTTAAATCTGTCTGTTATAATCAGATAGTTGCATTTGTTATCAAATTGAATCGATAAACGTTTACTATATATTGAAGTATCAGTATCAAGTTCTTCTATCACGAGAGAGGCACGATAGTTTTTCTTGAAAGACCAGATATCAATAAGTCCGACTCCTGTTCCACCTTCAGAAGTATGCGTAGAGGCCTCTGTGATTCCTAATTTCATAAATGTTTCGATTTCGAAAGGGACTCCGCTATCGGATATAGAGATAGCAGGGGTTCCTTTTAGTAGTTGAAATGATAATTCTATGCATTTCTCGTCAGCATTTTTAGTTGCAATGATGGCATTTTCAATCAAATCGGAGAGAAGATGGACAAGATCTATCTCCGAAATTTCAGTATCTTTAACAGTAAAAAAATCAGTATCGAAATGAAATTTTAACGAAATACCATAGCTGCACGCTTCCTTTGCCATAAAAGAAATAATTGCATCTATACCGGAATGCATTGTAAGCGGAATGGTAGATATAGATAGCAATCCATTTCCAAGAAGTTCTTGTCGGTATGTTTTAATTGAGTCTATTTCATTAGAAAGAGATATTCCTTTTGCATGGAGCTCTTCTAAATCAGTTACCGAATTATTGGTAGTTGTGGAGAGATAGTTACATACGGAGTCTGCCATAGCATTTACAATTCTGTTGTCCTTATGAATTATTGCACCAAGCCTCTTATTTTCATTTTCGAGTTTGGAGATATAAGATTCGTAGTCCGCAGATGTGGAACGAAGGTTTTTAACCTCAAGAAGTCGCATCTTTTCAATATAAAATTCGGTTTGCTTGTTTCGCCACCAAAGATTAATAAGGAATAGTAACACAATTAGTAAAATCATGCTGAGAAATGATACCTGTATGGATTTTACATTGTATACTTGTTCAAAAGTCAGTATTAGAATACTTAATATATATAGAATCACAATGTAGTTAAAGATAGAATTGTGGATTAAATATCTAACTGTATTGCAAAATTTCTTTGACCTTAAAATGAGTTTTAAAAAGATGAAAGTTGTGGCACATGATAATAATGTAAATATATTTATAATGATTTGGGAAAGTTCTGCGAAAATAAAAAATGTAAAAAGTCCCCAAATGGCAGCAGATATACTATAGAGCATGAGTACGGTACAATAGCAAACCAGCGAATATGTAAGCAATATTTTAGGCTTAAAAGTGGTAATGCAGCACAGAATCGTCCAAAAGAAAAATAATGGGACTACATAGCTTAGAATGGCAAGATTATGTTTGCAAAATAATGTCAATAAAGATAATGCAAATGACGAAATAAAACACTTTAGTATAAATGGAATAATAATTGTATTATCGCTATTTGATATCCTTGTGAATAGAAAAAATGCAAATATAAAAAGTAAAAATGATTTGATAATTGTAATAATCATATACGAAACCTAATAAAAAATAACGTTAATTATGAATTAAGAATTAGCTATCATATGGGATAACCTCTGATTATGGAGGTGAGACATATGATAGAATGGATAACTAAATTTTGGTCTGCATTGGTTAGAAAGTAGTTTGTAACTCATTTTTGAATTTACTTGCGTAATGGTAAATAAATTCAGTCAATGTAGGAACTCCTCGTTCATAATTGATCACTGCTGTGTAGTTACGTGCCAAATCCTCAGGATTGCCATTTGACCAGGCTCTGTTTATTGCATTTTGCATGGCTCTCTCAACGCTTGCTGGGGTTTTGCTGTGCTTTTTTGCAATTTGCCGAGCAAGATTCGGAGTAGGTTTATCTATAGTGAGGATAATTGCTTCGGTCAGGTATTCATATCCAATTGCTTTGGGACTGATACCTATAGTATCCAATTCATGATGAATATGGGTGGTAAGTCGACGATTCTTTTCAGCAGGAGTAATTATAAAAGGAGTGTTTGGTGAGGAATGTCTCTGTATGGCATTCTTCATCAGACGTAATAACTCGACCGGCTTTTGAAAGGAATAGTCTTTCTCATACTTAGTAAGAATAAAATCTGCGCCTAATTGACGTGCTGCATCAAGAGTTACGTTACTCGTGTTCTGCGTAGTGATAAGAATATAAGGTAGCTTATCCAACGCTATATCATGTATTTTTGATAGAAACAGCAATCCATTTCCCCCACCTTCGTGGAGTTCTAGATCCAAAATAATTGCGTCAGGAACATAATACTTTACCATATCCAAAGCTTCATTGGCATCATCTGTTATGTTTACAAGACATATGTCATCAAATTGGTCTATATAGTCATGAATTTCTTCACATGCAAATTTATCATCTTCAATAAGTAAAACCGTTAATTGGTGTTGGTATTCCATATAAATTTGACCTCCATATAAAAATTATTTTACTATTCTAAGTGATAAAATTCAACAGATACCAACAAAAAACAATAAATTTGTCAAACGCTTTATAAGCTAATATGTGATAATATTGTAGTATAATAGTACCGATATAGTAAGTGTAAGGGAGAAATATATGATGGATAGAAAAATTAATGGTTTTTGGGCTGTTGCTGCTCGTAAACATTTGAAAGAATTTGTAGATTATAGTGATAATGCTGATATTTTTGATTGCTTAAATGTAGCTGGAAAGACTGGGCTTTTTTTAGGGGCAATAAGAGGAAATAAAAAGTTAAATAATCCAGAAAAAATAGAAAAAATGGCTAGTCAAGTCGGAATTAAACCTATTGAATTGCATAAGGTTATCCTGCCACAGTTAGAGGAAAGTTCTGATCAAAAAATTGAAGTACATAGAGATAGTACAGGAAGTCTTATTGGAATTGAGGAGTATGTTTTTGATACACAGAGTACATTAGAAATAACAGGAAAAGTTTTTGAAGATCTGCATCCATCGGATAAAGAGATTATAACGGTAGATACATTGGAAGAAACAAAAAAAGTACCATATACGCAAACTGAAATAACGGAAAAATTGATACAAAAGGGATTTAGGGAAGATGATATTAATATATCATTAGATGTTGCAGATCAGTTTAAATTAATAAGAAAAGTTAATAAAAAGAATGATCCGATTATTAGTAATGAATATATTTGGGGAAGCGATAACCAACGAATCGCACTTGCTGTTAGTGAGTTGGGAAAGATACAGAAAGAGAGTTTAGGGGCTACGATTGAAGAAATACAAAATTATCAAGGTATTCCGTATGAAAATTTGACAATTGCAGATAAAGAGATTTTTAATTTAGCTAAAAAGATAGGAATGATAAATCCTATTAAAATAGTAACAAATAGAGAAGTGAGTAGGGAGTTTGAGTTTACTCAAAGTGCAGACTGGCTAACAGCTCCAGATGATATATTTGATGATGTGAGATTATTGCTTGCGTCCATTAGATTTGGTGAAAATTATACGCAATACTCTACGATATATAGTGCACAAAAATTTTTGAGCGCATGGATAAGAAATGGAGAAGTTGGACCACATGATGCAAATAGTACTGATTATATAATGTTAGAAAAAAAGGGAATTGCTAAAGTAACGCATAAGAGTAAAAAGAAATGGGGGTATAATGGATACTATAATGCAACAGGATACTATTTAGAACTTGTTAAAGTTGATGTTGCCGAAGCTGCCCTAAAATTTATTAATGGTATTATGGAGGAAAATGATTTAAATATTGATAATTATAATCAAATAGTAAAGTCCTCTAATTATTGTTCATCAGAGGAGCAACGGGTACGAATGGGGGATGTTCCAGAATCGTCAAAAGAAGCGGATGAATATATTCAACGAATATTACGAGATGAAAATTATTAGTAAAATGGAGGAATAGTAATGGCTAGAAAGAAAAAAAGTGATCTAGACAATGAAAAACAAATTAAAAGTGTTAACAACAAAAATTCGAAGAATACTAGATCTTCAGAGAATACTATATTTAAGAATATTAATAAAGGCGAGTTATTGGAATTTCAAATAAAAAGACTATTCTTTTTTATGGGATATTTTCCAAAAACAAATATTATAATTCAGACTAGTGCAGATGAACCTTATGATACAGTAACTGATTTAGATGTTTATGGAATTTATGTGCATTATGATTTTTCAACAAAAACTATTTGGGCTGATTGTAAATCAGGCGCAGCTCAAGAGATAAATAGAGTTGCATGGTTAACCGGTATAAAAGAAATGATAGAAGTAGATGATATTTTGTTTGTGAAAAAGGGTACTAAATTGAGTACAAAGATTTTTGCGAATAAGAAGAGCATCCAAATTGTAGATTTAAATATCATAAAGGATATGGAAACGAGATATGGAATAAATAGTAATGATTGGAGAGGATCATGGAATCCTCAGATTCAGAATGAGAATATAAATGTTTTTAAAAATATTTCTACGCCTGATAATTCAATCTATAGACGCATTTTTAAGTTTATAAATACACATTATTGGGCATTAGATGATAATTTTACAAAATGTAAAAAAACAATTACAGCATTGCGCGATCTGGCTGTACTAGTTGAATTACCATTGACTTCGAAAGAAAATAAGGCTATTAGATGGGGAGTATATCAATTAAGTAGTATGTTGATGTACCCTATGCTACAGATATGTAGACAAGTTCAATACTTTGATAAAGAAGATAAGATTAATATTATTATTTTGGGATTAATATATGGAAGTAATTCGAAAGCAAAAATAGATGATATTTTAAAGGTAACTAATAATATTGCTAGAAAAACATTGTATAGATATTGTGGGGAAGAAAATAGCGTAGTTGATTTACCAGAAATAAAATTAAACCAACCCGAGTATACAGAGGCTTTCATAAATATGATATTTCGTATTATGGAACAACCATTAAGTTATTTTGACATTTTACGTTTTTTGGACTTTACACTGTTTCAATACGATCTGGAATATAGGGAATATGATATAAGTGAACTAAATATATTATTTAAAAATGTGGAGGCTTTGAAGCAAAGTGCAAAAACATTTTTGCGTTTTGTATGTCATATAACAAATATGCCTAAAGAAATATTTATCCTTTTAAAAGATAATGAGAAAAATATATAAGAGTAAGATGCTTATAAAATATTCTGGTATAAAAGAATTAGAGGTAGATCCCTTCGCCGAGAAAGCACGGATGACTGCTTTTGTTCCCAGCGTTGGAACTGAAAGGATCATATAAGTATACTCCAATCATGAAACCAACTTACCTTTGGCAGGTTGGACTTATTAAAGAGTGAACTTCACGGATAGCTGTGAAAGCATTTATTGACATGTTTGCAGATTTGAGTTTTCTATGGATGACTAGCGAAAGCTGTTATACATGTTGGGCCACATATACATGATATCAACCCTACTTACAACACAATATAATAATATCAAGAAAGCCGGAACTACCATAGGACAGTATGTTCATACCTACAACTTTGAGAGGCGTCATTTCGCACTTGACTATCAGACATCAGCTGAATAATGCTATTATCTGGCAATTGTGGTAATGAAATAATGCTAAAAGTTCTATTTCCGTTTGAGTTTGTATAATTATTCTTATACAAATAATCATGTTCATTATTACATGAAAAATCATTCCAATTTGTATATACACCATAGTTTTCAGAAACTAAATAAGATATTCTGGATTTTAATGCTCGTTCTAAAAATAAAATATATCGTAATAGTATGCTGTTCAAGGATGTATCAATAATATGTAATGTATAAAGCTCCTCAAAGGTTGTTCCGTCTAATAAATTATCACTTCTTTCAATCTGAAGAAGAGTGTCTTTGTATCCATTTATTAAACCATAATAAGAAAAATTCTCTAATGCACAACGAGCTAACTCTTTGTTTTTTATTATAATATTTCTATCTTCCAAAATACGAAGCATTTCATCGTAAGTTTTGAAAGGCTTATCGAATGATGCTGGTATATCCATACAAAGAAAAAAACTCCCTTCCATTAACTGGTAAGAGAGTTTCTTGCTAGTCATCTCAACAACGACCATTTCTATTGAAACAAATCTTACCATGAGAAAAATAAAATGTCAAGATTTTTGAAATATAATATTTTATACCTAAAATGAAATTCAAACAAGGAATAAATATTTACAAATAGTGGAGCAAATGATACAATGATTTTCTTGAATTTTCATGTTATTATAAAAACAATATGATGTAGAATTATTTAAAGTTTGAGAGTATACATTTAGTAGGATAGAGTTTATGAAATACACAGATTCAAAAGAATGGAAATTATATATTGAATTAACAAACAAAAGGCCAGACTTGTTTATTCAATCGGAGGATCTTACCATCATTACTGATCCAGACACTGTAAATGAGTATGTTGCTGATTCTGGACGGAGACTTGGGGTTGTTTATAAAAGTCCATGGAATACAATGCTTGTTGATCTGGTTAAAAATAAAAATGGAGATTTGTTTTCTTACGACAGATTGATCGGTACATCAACAGGAGTACCGGTTGTTACCATTCCTGTATATGATGGTAAGTTTATACTTATCAAACAGTATAGACATGCTATACGTAGAATACAGTATGGTTTTCCACGTGGGTTTGGAGAAGATGGACTGTCAGCCGAAGAGAATGCTGTTAAGGAGCTTTCGGAAGAAGTTGGAGCAACTTTCACTGATGATGCAAGAATTAAGGTAATAGGAAACATCACCGCCGATAGTGGAATTACATCAGGAAAGATTTCTGTAGTATATTGCGAAATTTCATCTTACGAGGAAAAGATAGGATATGAGGAGATTCAAAAGACGATTTTATTGTCTGGGAGAGAATTGGATGATTGGATAAAAAGAGGGCGAATCGATGATGGATTCACCCTTGCTGCTTATTCATTATTTTCATTGTCAGCGGATTTACGATAATATGAAATGCCACGAGGCTGTTTTTGGGTAACACGGATATCTTTAATAGTTGCTTTGAATAGGTTAAGGCTGTCAAGCAGGTCAGCGAGATGTATTTTATTGGAAATGAGTGATCCAATGATACTGAATGCAATTGTTGATATGAATGCAAAAAGTATTGTTAATATAAGTATATTATGGAAGTCCGGCTCTACAGCACCCTGTATCCAACCCAGTATCGTGTTAACAAAAACAAATAAAAATATACTGGCACCGATTGTACCGATGATTTTGCGGAAACGTTTGTTTAAATAAATCTTTTGTGATTTTATTTGTTCTGAACGGTTTTGTTCGTATGTTTCAGTGGATTGTGGAATGGTATCAACTTTTTCAATTATGCGATCAGCAGTATCCCATGGGGCAAGTTGTACTGAGCTTAAAATCCAGTTATCTAAATCAGGTTTTTCATCCTGGTAATAGTGTACTTTGCAGGATGAATTATTGATATTCTGTGAATCTTTCCAGTACGTTATTAGGCGTGAAGCAAAGTCGTTCCAGAAAGAACCTGAAATTCCTGCTTCGCCATCATAGTGTTTACACACATTTTTTATTCCTGATTCAACAACGTAATTGTATAATAGGTCGATAATAAGATCAGCGATATGGCATGTATCTGTATATGAGGTATCCTTTTCGAGGTATTCATAAATGTGCTTTTTCCAGACAGATCGACAGTTGCTTTTAGGAGGTAGAGTATCATTAATATTGCCAAGTAGTTCATGGACGCTATTGTTGGAAATAGCGGATATCAGTTTGTCCGTGGAAGCAGCTTGTTTAGGCTGAGATTGTAAAGAAGACAAAAGTCTGTCACGGCTATTTAAAAAGAGTTTTATTAATTCGTGTAAAGAAATGTGTGATTTTATGGGCTCAGCAGTAGAAAATTGGGACTGGCTCATGGCAATTACCATTGTAACGACGTTTATAATATAATTCCAAGTGTAATTAGGTGCTTTTTGTTGTAGAAGCGGGAGGTCGCAGAAGGTTATGGCCTGATGTATATCGTGAATATCATCATGGGTAAGATTTAAACCTTCGAAAGTAGAAAAATGAAATGAATCAGGCGTAGATAGAGCCTGCTGAAAATACTGTGATGCAGTGCGCACAAGAGTATTATCTTGTTTGTAATACTGTGCAACTTTTAAATGTCCTAATTCAAACATATGAATTATTTGTTCGGATGTGTCTGTGTTTGCTAACGAGCGAAGAAAGCCACGAGAATCAGATAATTGATTAAAAGATAGTACAACAGAGTTACCATTGAGAATAATTTCCTCGAAAAGTGCCTTCTGAGCACGCTCAATTTCTGCTTTGGAATTTCGAACAGAATCCAGTTCGAATAAGTAAACTTGTTTTCTCATTTGTATCCCCCTTTCAAATATTGTTATAAAAATTGTATGATATATAAGAAATGATGTCAACAAAATCTATGAAAAGTGTTATAATTTTATCGTATTAACTATTTAAGAGTTGTAAAATATAGGAATACAAAGTTAAAGGAGAATAAAGTCATGTCAAATTGTTTTAACCCGGCAAATATTTTATTGCCAAAAGACGGCATAGATATGGAAAAATGGTCAGTTATAGCTTGCGATCAGTATACAAGTCAGGCTGATTACTGGAAGACCGTGGAAGAGTTTGTGGGTGATGCACCATCGACACTCAATGTTGTATTTCCGGAGATATATCTGGGGAATAAGAAGAATGACAAGAACTGTGCATGTGAAAATAGCAGTTGTGCGGATGATCATACAACAATGTATGCATCAATGTCAGACTCAGAGCGCATTGCTTGTATTAATTCTACGATGGAGAAATACTTATCAGATGGTATTATACAACAGGTGGTTACAGACGGATATGTACTCGTGGAGCGCACCACAGAGTCAGGAATCCGTCTTGGAATTGTAGGACTTGTAGATTTGGAGGATTATGATTTTGATCCCAAGAATCCAACACTTATAAGGGCAACAGAGGGAACGGTTATTTCACGTATTCCACCAAGAGTAAAGATAAGAGAGCATGCTGCAATCGAGCTTCCACATGTAATGCTTTTGGTGGATGATCCTGTTGACAAGGCAGATGATGTATCTGATGATGGAAAATTAACTGACATTTACAATATCGGAAACGTAGAACATGGAATAATCGAATATGTATATTCTTTAAAGGACAGTTTCCGTAAGCTTTATGATACAGACCTTATGCAGGGAGGCGGACATATCCGCGGCTATGCTATTGAGGGTGAGGCAGCAAAGCAGGTGACGGATGCATTTGCCAAAAAACAGGAGCAAAGTGGAGGCTTCCTTTTTGCGGTAGGTGATGGAAACCATTCTCTTGCCACAGCGAAGACTTGTTGGGAAAATATCAGGAAATCTCAAAAATTCACAGATGAACAGTTGAAAACTCATCCGGCAAGATACGCTCTTGTGGAAATCTGTAACTTACATAGTAAAGCACTGGAGTTTAAGCCTATTCACAGACTTCTTACAAAGGTAAATGTGGAAGATATGCTGGCATTTTTTAATGAACAGCTTAAAGAACAAGAACTTGAGTGTGCAGAGGGGAATGAAATAATATTTGAATATGTTGAATCAAGCGATAGTATTGATGAGAATGCTTCAGGATATGAAGCACGGGTTTGTACATATGCAATCAATATCATAAACAGGGGTGATCGTCTACCTGTTGAGATACTTCAGGGAATACTTGATAAGTATATTGAGTCGCATGAGGATACAGAGATTGATTATATCCATGGTGATGATGCGCTTCATAGATTGGTCAAAGAGACAAATGGATGTGGAATTTTCCTTCAGTCAATTGATAAGAGC
>ENA-ORPF01001915-ORPF01001915.1-human-gut-metagenome-genome-assembly--contig:-NODE-1915-length-15129-cov-15.192252_pt1 | contig 15129 bp, 9 predicted proteins | sample MGYA00242140_ERZ509070 | MGnify/ENA primary metagenome ERZ509070 (study PRJEB26280, sample SAMEA2338713) | human gut metagenome | biome: human gut; feature: human-associated habitat; material: faeces... | reverse complement strand
TTAGAAGAGATAAATCTCCATATCAAATCTTCGTCAGAAAAGTTTAGACGACTTCTATAAGTAGGTGCAAAGATACAACACGTGTCCCCCGAAATCCAAATTTTTTCGCCACCTGATATCGCACCTCAAAAGTTTTCCACAGTTCCAAACATCGGTTCATCCCTTTATTTATGGGCATTCCTTCACGTTTTCCACAGCCGAAAAAAAGTGAAATAGGGATATACCATTTCAGTTAGATTCACCTGCCAAACCAGACGTTGGAAGGGGTATATCGGTCTATCCCTACGAATCTATTGCGCAGTTCATACGATATCTTTGCGCAGAATATCTGTAGCTGAGCAGTGATAAATCTCATTTTTTATATAACTTTGTCTACGTTCAACCACTGCATCCCACATAACCTTATTCACCCAGACAAAGAGATTGCATCATGAAATATCCGATTGGCATACAAACTTTTGAACATATCATTAAGAACGGCTTTGTTTATGTGGACAAAACCGACATGGTCTATGCCCTTGCCACTGAAGGAAAGACTTACTTCTTGAGCCGGCCCCGCCGTTTCGGTAAAAGTCTGCTCCTCTCCACCCTGCGCGCTTACTTCGAGGGAAAAAAGGAACTGTTCAAGGGGCTGAAGATTGATAAGTTGGAGAAAGATTGGCACGTGCATAAAGTGTTTCATTTCGACTTTAACGGCATGAATTTCGATGTGCCCAATGCCTTGTCTATGAAGATAGAAGGCTATCTGTATGATTGGGAAAAGGAATACGATATTGTGCCGGAAGTTGACTTCAATCTGGCTTCGCGCTTTGAACGCATTCTGAAGGAGGCTTACCAACAAACGGGACGTGGAGCGGTAGTGCTGGTGGACGAGTACGACAAACCTCTGCTCGATGTGCTGGAAAAAGATCCGGAATTGATGGACAAGAACCGCGAAACCCTCAAAGCCTTTTATTCCGTGTTCAAACAAAGCGATGCCTACCTGCGCTTTGTGTTCCTGACGGGTGTCACCAAGTTCTCGCAAGTCAGCGTATTCAGTGGATTCAACCAACCACTGGACATCAGTATGGCCGAAAAGTTCGAGGCGCTGTGTGGCATTACCGAGGAGGAACTGCACACGCAATTCGCTGAACCCATACGCGAAATGGCGCAGGCTGAGAATTGTACGGAAGAGGAAATGAAACTGCAGCTGAAAAAGCAATACGATGGCTATCATTTCAGCGAAAATATGACGGATATTTACAATCCGTTTAGCATACTCAATGCCTTTTATAATAAAAGAATCCGCGACTTTTGGTTCGCCACCGGCACGCCCACTTACCTGATTCGGCTGATGAACCACTTCAACGAGGGGATTGACGAACTGACGGGAAAGTATTACCGTTTGGATGAATTTGTCAATTACAAGGCAGATGCGGAATATCCGCTGCCGATGATTTACCAAAGCGGTTACTTGACCATTAAACATTACGACAAACGGCGCAACACCTTCGGACTTGACTTTCCGAACAATGAAGTTAAGAGTGGATTCCTGACCATGGTGGCCAACAATTACCTGCAATCGCGACAGGACAGCTGCAACACGGCACAGGACCTGGCATTTGCCCTGGAGGACGGCGAACTCGACCAGTTCCGCCAAATGCTGACGGCTTTCCTCGCCAGCATTCCTTACTCCATGCGCCGCAAGGACGAGGAGCGTGAGCGCGAGCGGTATTTCCAATACACTTTCTATCTGTTGCTGCGACTCATGAGCGTCTATACCGTGTACATTGAAAAGGAGCAGAGCGAGGGACGCGTGGATTGCGTCATCGAAACGCCGCAGTTCGTCTATATCTTTGAGTTCAAGCTCGATGGCACGGCTGCCGGGGCGTTGCAGCAGATTGAGGACAAAGGCTATGCGCGCGAGTACGAGGCCGATGCGCGACCAATTCACAAAATTGGGGTAAACTTTTCATCGGAAACGGGCACCATCGAGGGTTGGGCTTGCGCGGAATAGGCTACAGACGCCCTCATGCCATACACCAACGACTTCAAGCACTTGTTAGGAATGCTCATTGAGGAACTCCTGAAATTTTAGTTTTGCGGTAGTCTACTTGCTTCACCACGCATGGTGCGGACGCTGACGCAGTGTCACCGTCTGCACCATGCGTTTTTTATAGTTCTATTTGCCTCGAAATGCACCTTTTTTTCGTCGGTTTCCTTCATTTTCAGTTTTTTTTCAAAAATATCCGCTTTTTATTTGGTTGTAATTGGCAAAATATCTACATTTGCACCGCTCTCAAGAAAATTAACACAGCATTTCATTTTTAATTAATCTATCTTATATGAACAAATTTACTTATTTGTTGTTACTCCTCTTCTGTATGATGGGGGGGGTAATGAATGCTCAGAATGGTGAGCAAACAGCAGCTAAGGAGATTACTGCCTTAGACCAACTCGAAAACGGCAAAACTTACACATTAGTTGCTCCTCGTGGTTTTGTCAGCATCAAAGACCAAAAAGCCATTTATGGTTACGAGGGCTCTCCAAGACCTGATAATGCTGATGATCAATTTGCTATTCTTGAATATAAAGGTAATTATTATCTGTTTAACGCTGGCAAGAAAAAATTTGTCAGTACAAAAACTACCCAAACCTCTGCCTATCCATCATTAGCTTTGGTAGACACCCCTGATGATGGTTTTGCGATTAACGCAACCAACAATCCAAACAATCCTTGGTATTTCAGCGTCCCTGACCAGTCAAACAAATGGTTAAATATGGGAGGAGTCAAGCAAATAGCTGTTGATAACTGGAGTACCTTAGATGATGGCAATCAATTCAAAATAACCGAAGTTGGTGCATTGGATAAAGAAACTTTGGATGCTGCTATGGCTAAACTTAACATTTATTATGCAGCCCTTATCAATCAGGTTTACGATGAAAGCAAAATCAACAAAGGTGCAAATGAGGCTTTCGTAGGTTATATTACAGATGAAGCTAAAGCTAAAATTGCAGAGGCCAAAAATACAGCTTTAGCATCTCCTTCCAAAACAGCTTACAACACGTTCTTACAAGCTATTAAAGATAATTCTGTAGGTTTTGAAGAAGGTGCATACTACTTGATTGAGAACCAAAATGACATCAACAAGAAGTATCCTTCAACGCAACACATGCACAGCAAAACAGATGGTGTTTTTGGTGTAGAAGACAATAATGATAGAAACATTCATCGCACTACGGCCAAGGACCCTTTACTGCCGCGTCTTTGGAAAGTAGAAAAGCAGGGCAATGGTACTTATAAATTCCGCAGTGCTAATACAGGCTGTGTTTGGAGTAGTTATGTTGATGCAGGTATTGATATGCCGATTAATAAAGATGCAGGCGGTCAATATTCTATCGAAGGTTTGCCTTGGAACGCTAAGGCTGAGGGTGTTGATTCGTACAATACGAAGTTCTACATTAAGATTGATGGTCATACAATAAATGCATTTAGCGGAGATTCTGGCGAATTTCTCAAAAAATGGGATCAAGCCGACGATGCCGGTGGCTTCTGGTCATTCAAGAAAGTTACTGAAGTTCCTGTGACTATCGGCGAAGCAAAATGGGCTTCTGTTTGCATGCCGTTCGCTGTGACTTTGCCCGAAGGTGTTAAGGCTTACAAGGCAACAGCTTGTCAGAATAATAGCATGATTTTGACCGAAATTACTGGTACAATTCCTGCTGGAACTGGTTTCTTGCTCACGGGTGAAGCTAAGGATTATATGCTGACCATCGCAACCGATGAACAGGTTACTGCCGACGTTTCTAACAACCTGTTGAAGGGTGCTACTGCTAAACGTTTAGGCTTTGTTGAAGGTGAAACCTTTGCCTTGGGTAAGAGCGGCAACGAGGCCGTGTTCATGAAGAACGGTTTGACCGATGCCAACAAGAACAACAAGGGCTACGTTCCTGCCAACAAGGCATACATCCTTACTACCGACCTCAATCCTGCAACTCAAGCAGCAGCTATGCTTCAATTCAACTTTGGCGATGACACTACGGGCATTGACGGTGTAGAAGTTGACAACGAAAAGGAAACCATCTACTACGATCTTAACGGTCGTCGCGTACTCTATCCTACGCAGGGTGTTTACGTAACGAACACTGGTAAGAAGGTATTTATCCGCTAATTTTCGCTTACACTCAAGTTAAACCTCCTCAAAAAAAGAAACAATGAAGAAAACATATATTGCCCCTCAAATGGAAGTTATCACACTTCAAGCTGAATCGATGCTTGCTGCATCAAATGCATCTCTTGGAGTACAACAAGATTCAAGCATTAACGACGAAGCCAACTACCTCAGCACCGGAAAAACCGGATGGGATTCTGAGAGCTGGAATACTGAAGATTAAAGATTCATAAGCAGAAGCTTATTCTAAAAGCAAATGCTACTTAAAAACCCCGAAATTTGGCATAACACCAAGTTTCGGGGTTTATTTTTTTTACACCTAAAATAGGTTCAATAGAAAAGTTAGTCAAAATCAGGAGTTTGCTGCCAGCCAGCGCCATGACCCTGCTGGTGATGCCCATGACCACGCTGACCCTGCGCCGGACGCTTGCCCTGATTCGGTTTGCGCTGCGGCGTACAGAAGATGCGAACCAACTGCTGCGGCGTCAGTTGCTTTTTGAACTGCACGTAGTAATCGCGCTTCACCTTCAGCGTCAGTTCATCGCGCTTCAACGCATTTTCCACACATTGCAAAGCCTCAGCATCGTTGAGCGCACACACGCCCGCCGGTTTGCCCTGACCCTTACCCGCAGGTTTACCCATGCGGTAAGTACGACGAATGCCCATGAGCGTGTCCTGATACGCCGCATACAGCGGCACGAACCATTGCTGCGTGCGGTCGTCGAGTTGCAGTTTGTCGGCCAGGCGATTGGCCACCTTCGTACATTTTTCCATACGGTCGGCAGGTTTGGCAGTCTGCGCACGGTTTTGCGCGTAAAGCGCGGTGCAGCTCATACAGGCAGCACACACAAGGATTGCTATTTTTTTCATAACAGAATCAACATTTAGCGGAAAGCAGGACAGCGGCAGCAAACAGTTTTGAACTGCGCCCCCACTCCCGGTATTTAAGAGAGAAAGAATAAGTGTGCGCGTGGTGCACTGATTCCGGAAGTCAGCGTACATACCAGCATAAAGCGTTGCAACGTCTTTTTTTCACACAATTATCAGTAAGACAGACAAAACGGCAAAAGGTTTAAGAAGGCTTCGAAAAATTCTGCCATGATTCCGACAGCAGCGTCCCCCCCTTCAGCAGGTGCAGACCATCATTAAGCCACTACTTAGCCGATCAAAACTCGAATTTGTCACAGCGTTTTGCCGCCATATTGCCGATAAGTTTTACTTTTGCAGATAGAAAACCACTCAAAAAAATTTTTTTTACTATGTTGCAAACCATTATTGACGCGGCCATTCGTGCCGGTCAAGCCATCATGAGCATATACACCCACCCCGACACCGACTGGGAAGTGGAACGCAAGGCCGACAACTCACCGCTGACACTGGCCGACCGAAAATCGCACGCAGTGATTGCCGAGGCCCTGAAACATACCCCCTACCCCGTGCTGAGCGAGGAAGGCGAACACCTGCCCTACGAAGTACGCCAACAGTGGGAAACGCTCTGGGTGGTCGATCCACTCGACGGCACCAAGGAATTTTTGAAACGCAACGACGAATTTACCGTAAACATTGCCCTCGTTACGAAGGGCGAACCGGTGATGGGCGTGATTTACGTGCCTGCCACGCGCCGCCTGTACTGGGGCGAGGCTGGCAAAGGTGCCTTTACCGCCGAGGTCGATGCCGACACCCTGCAACCGCAGCAGGCACAGCAGTTGCCACTGCCGGGTGCCACGCAAAACCGTCCGTTCCGCGTAGTAGCTTCGCGTTCGCACCTTTCGGCCGAAACGCAGGAATTTATTGACCGCCTGAAGGCCGCACACGGCGAAGTGGACACGGTGAGTGCCGGCAGTTCGCTGAAACTCTGCCTGGTGGCCGAAGGAAAGGCCGATGTGTACCCCCGCCTGGCACCTACCATGGAATGGGATACGGCCGCCGGTCATGCCATTGCCCGGGCCGCAGGCTGCACCGTGATGCAGGCCGGCACCACCGAGCCTTTACATTACAACAAGGAGAACCTGCTCAACCCCTTCTTTGTGGTGAGCCGCTCCTGATTATATGCTAACACGCCTCTATACTTAACTATCAACTATGAGTTTTCAGTCGATATTCGTGGTCATTGTCCTACTATGCGTAGTGCTGGCTCTGATCAAGGACCACATGCGCCCGGGACTTGTGTTACTTTCGGGAGCAGTGGTATTTCTGTGTGCCGGCATTCTGTCGCCACGCGAAATGCTTGAGGGCTTTGCCAACAAGGGAATGATAACCGTGGCGATGCTCTTTTTGGTGAGCGAGGGGGTGAGGCGTTCGGGCTTGCTCGAAAAGTTGCTTTACCGCCTGCTGCCACAGCGCGGACGGGCCGGCCTCCGGCAAACGCAACTGCGCATGCTGCCGGTGGTGTCGTTCATTTCGGCTTTTCTGAACAATACGCCGGTGGTGGTGATATTTGCCCCCATGATTAAGCGGTGGGCCGAAAAGCACAAGGTGGCGGCTACGAAACTGCTCATTCCGCTGTCGTATGCCACCATACTGGGCGGCGTTTGCACGCTCATCGGCACCAGTACGAACCTCGTGGTTCACGGCATGGTCATCGATGCGGGCTTCAGCGGTTTCGGCATGTTCGAATTGGGCAAAGTGGGCCTCATCGTGTGCCTTTGCGGTTTGGCCTACATTCTGCTGGTGTCGAACCGGCTGCTGCCCGATCAGCGCACCAACCGCGACGAGCTGACCTCGACCGAGGAGCGCGACAAGGGTCTGCACCGCGTGGAGGTGGTGCTGGGAGCGCGTTTCCCGGCCATCAACAAACGCATTTTCGATTTCGACTTCAAGCAGAAATACGGGGCTACGCTCCTTGAACTGAAACGTGGCGGACAAACCATGATTATGCACGACATGCGCCGCGAACGCTTTCGCGATGGCGACACGCTGGTGCTGCTGGCCGACGACAGCTTTATGCAGAACTGGGGCGATTCGTCGTTCTTCCTGATGGTGTCGAACGGCAAGGAGCAGGAGGCTAAAATGCCACAGTGGAAACGGGTGACATCGGTGATTTTGCTGCTGCTGATGATTGTGGGGGCTACGGTGGGCGAACTGCCTGCGGTGCGCGCGGCTTTTCCGGACATGAAGCTCGACATGTTCTTCTTCGTGAGCATCGTCACCATTATCATGGCGTGGCTGAACCTTTTTCCGGCGCGTAAGTACACCAAGTTCATTTCGTGGGACATTCTCATCACCATTGCCTCGGCCTTTGCCATCAGCCGTGCCATGCAAAATTCGGGCATGGCCGACGCCGTGGCGCAGTTTGCCGTGGGGCTGAGCCACGATTACAGTCCGCTGGTACTGCTGGCAGTGATATTCATCATCACCAATGTGTTTACGGAGCTGATGACGAACAATGCGGCGGCAGCCCTGGCATTTCCGGTGTCGCTATCGATTGCAGAACACATGCAGGTGAGTCCGATGCCATTTTTCGTTACCATTTGCATGGCGGCTTCGGCCAGCTTCAGTTCGCCCATCGGCTACCAAACGAACCTGATTGTGCAGGGTATCGGCAACTACCGCTTTGGCGACTTTGTGCGTATCGGTTTGCCGCTGAACCTTATTTCGCTCATCATTACGTTGATTTTTGTGCCTATGTTCTGGCCGTTTTAAGGTCGCAATTCCCCCATTCGTCGGGGGTGCATCGACTACTTTTTTTTAAAAAAACGAAGATTATGAAGAAAATCAAGAATCCCTACTTACACCTCGAGGGCTACAACTGCTTTGGCTGCGCGCCTGAAAATCCGTTGGGCGTGAAAATGGAGTTTTACGAGGATGGCGACGACATTGTGTCGATATGGTCGCCGCGTTCGGAATACCAAGGTTGGCTGAACACCCTGCATGGGGGCATTCAGAGCGTGCTGCTCGACGAAATTTGTGCCTGGGTGGTGATGCGTAAAAAGCAGACGGCAGGAGTGACTTCGAAAATGGAAACGCGTTTTTTGCGTCCGGTCAGCACCAACGGGGGCGACCTTACGCTGCGTGCGCACCTGGCTGAGGAGCGGCGCAACATTTTGCTCATTGATGCGGAACTTTACGATGCGGAGGGGCAGCTGTGTACGCAGTGCCGCTGCACTTACTTTGCATTTCCGCAAGAAAAGGCGCAAAAGGATTTTCATTTCGTGGCGTGCGAGTTAGAAGAGTAGCCTAACACGTCCGTGTTTTTTTGTATTGCCCTTACAGGGCGCCGCGATTCCAAAACCATTGAAATACAGCGTGTTATATCGCGCTTCAATAGGGCGCATGTTTGCATAAAGCTACGAATTGCAATAATGTCATTAAACCACATGGTTAGGATATAAAATACACATAAAACGTGCTGTAATTCAATGGTTTTGAATCCGCGGCGCCCTGTAAGGGCAAGGGTATATCAGCCCAGGGTAAAGCAGGACGAAGGACTGCGACACCCTGGGTTCCCCCCATGTACTGGGTTTAAAAGGTATCGCGCCCTGTAAGGGCAGAACGTCGGAATAGGGGCAACGCCCCCCGACACACACGGACGCAAATCGCGCGAAATATCGGGTGCAAATCGCGCGAAACATCGGGCGCAAAACACACGGGAAATGTATGTTAAAAAATGTCACGCCAACAACTCCCCTACACGGCCCAACTACTACCCACATTGGCGGCATTTGGCGGTTGTGAATACCGCGAAAGGAGGCTTGGGCAAACCGCATTTGTGGTTTTTCGGAAAATGCTGATTATCAGCGATTCCGCGCTTGTTGAAATTTTTTCCGTTTCTTTCAAAACTAGCTCGGAACTAATTTCAACTAGCTCGGAACTAATTTTGACAGGCTCGGAACTAATTTCAACAACGTCGGAACTAATTTTGACTGGCGCGGAACAATTATTTTCGCCGTGCCTGTTTGGGGGTGAAATCATAGAAAAAAGTGGGAAAAATACGGTGACGAATTTTTAACTTGTTTTCACCCTACAACGAATCGGGTGTGAGCGTTTCAGTTCCCCAACGACATGCGCAAAACGCAGTTGGCATTTCCCCCTACTCCGCCTTAGCTCCTAAAACTTCCATGAAGGCTGGGATACATGTTAAAAGATGAAATGCACTTTGATTGGACAAAATATATTTGTACTTTTGCCCAAGTACTTCGATAAAGCGATCGAAGCCAGACTTAACCTTGGTTCAGCATTTTGAAAAACACGACATCAATCCATGATTTGCATACAAATGGGCTTTGGGTATGTTTTGTCAAAGCTGAAACACTACGCGGGGGCATGTGGCCCTGGCATCCTTCCTTACACTTTTCTTTGACTTGGCTATTTTCACAATGGCTGAGTGTGGCGGTACGAAACGGTTGTGTCGCCCCAGTAAACGACAAAAAGAAATTCCTATCTATTCATAAAAAAGTGGGGGGGTAGAATTTTGAGGATTCATCGTCCTTTGTACAATCGCAAGACCTTAATTCTGATTCTGCCAATCTGCTTATAGTTTAATTTAAGCGTAATGATTGCTAAAAAGAAGCATTTATTGTTGTTCACAGCCTTGTGTCTGGGAACCGCTGCTCCTGTAGCTGTGCAAGCGCAGGACGATTTCAAGCTTGAAACGGAAACGCTCACCGATGCAGAGAACACACCTGCACCGGTATTTCCCGTACCTTCTGACCGTCAGTTGAAGTGGAACGAAACGGAGTTCTATGCCTTCTTCCACTATGGTATGAACACCTATACCGGACGTGAGTGGGGTAATGGCGATGAAGATCGCTCTTTGTTTGCCCCTACGAAAAAGCCCAATCCCAAACAATGGCTCGAAACGGCAAAGAAAGCCGGCATGAAGGGTGGCATCGCGGTGATTAAACACCACGATGGCTTCTGCTTGTGGCCAACAGAAACGACTGATCACAGTGTGAAAAATGCTGGTAATGATTTTGGTAAGCAAACCAACATTCCTGAAGACTTTTCAAAGGCTGCCAAAGAGTTGGGTTTGAAATACGGCTTCTACATTTCACCTTGGGACCGCAACAGTAAATATTGGGGTAAGAAAGATGCAAACGGCAATTACACCGATGATTACACCAAGAAGGTGTTCTTCCCCCAATGTGCTGAAGTGGCAAAATATGGCGCGGATCAGTTTGAAATGTGGTTCGACGGTGCAACCGGTGGCGGTGGCTACTATGGTGGCGAAGCCGACAAGAACCGCACCATTGGCAATGCCGAAGTGTACTACGACATTCCCAACCTGCGCGACTCTATTCACAACGCCTGCCCCGACATCATTATGTGGGGTGTGGGTGGCGAAGCACGCTGGATTGGTAACGAAGCCGGATGGGCCGGCGAAACTTGCTGGGCAATGGGCGATGGCGAGTATGGCGACGAAAACGGTTGGCGCTGGCATCCGGGCGAAAGCGATGCCAAGGCTACTTCGGGCGGCTGGTTCTGGCACGATGGCGAAACCATTCACTCTACCGAACGCCTTTTCCAAATGTACCTCGAAACCGTAGGACGAAACGCTACACTCATTCTGAACCTGCCGCCTGATAAGTCGGGGTATTTGCCCGATCAGACCGTGAAGCGCATGGAGGAATTTGGTAAGGAACTCGAAAAGCGTCTGGGTACTGATTTGGCTAAGACGGCCAAAGTAACGGCCTCAGCCACGCGCGCCAATGGTGCAAAGACGACCTACGTGGCAGATAATCTGAAGGATGACAAGAAAGATACTTATTGGGCAACCAACGACGACGTGAAGACGGCTACGCTGACCTTTGAGTGGGACACGCCGCAAACCATTCGCTACGTGTCGATGATGGAGTATATCCGTTTGGGACAGCGCATCAAGGGTTTCTCAATCGAAACCAGCGAAGATGGTCAGAACTTTGTGAAACGCGGTGGTAACATTGCTACCACCACGGTGGGCTACAAGCGTATCATTCCGCTGAATGGCAGCACGCAAAACAGCTACGGCACGGGCTACAAAGCCAAAATTGTGCGCATCACCATTACCGACAGCAAGGCTTGCCCGCTGCTCCACACAGTATCTATTTACTAAAATCATCCACACTATTCAGACAAAACTACCATGAATATAAAGAAATACCTCAGTTTGGCCGGCTTGCTCTTTCCGATGGGCATGATGGCACAAACCGATTCCCTGCTTTGCGACTTTGAAACAGCCGAGAGCTACGCCAAAGTAGGTGTGTACGATACTTGGGAACATTCACCGTTCCGCGACAAACGCCTCAAAGGTAACGCCAAGGTTACGGCTAACCCCTATACCGAGGTCGACGACATTTTGGGCTTTGCCCCGAACAAGTCGGCCAAGGTGCTCGGCGCACAGCGTTCGCGCTTCGGCAGCAACACCTTCGGAGCCATGGTGACGCTGAAAAAGCCCTTTGAACTGAAAAACAAGGTGCGCTATGTGCATGTGAAAATATGGACGCCCTCGGACAGCCGCGTCATGCTCATCGGTTTGGGACGACGCACCGACCGCCCCTGGCAGCCCACTACCACGGAACAGTTCTGGCAAACCTCGACGGCCAAGGTGCAGCCGGGTAAATGGTGCGATGCGGTGTTCCCCGTGAGCGGTGCCAACGGCATTGAAATTCACAACTTGCTCGTAGTGCCCGACTTGAAGTCGACCCACGACTTGAAGCAGGACTTCCTGTTCTACGTGGACGACATCATCATCGACGACAACTCCACTCCGCGCTTCAGCAGCGTGTACTACGGCATAAACTTCGACGAAGATCAGAGCATTAAGAACAACGACCGCTTGCTCAATTCGGTGACGTTTAAGCCTGCAAGTCAGACCGAGGCTACCGTAGTGCCCGTGAACCAAGGCGTTACGCGCAAACTCTACAACAAAGTGCTCGACAAGGTGCTGACGGCTAAGCCCGGCGAAAAGGTGCAGGTGGGCTTTAACTGGAAGGGTAATGCCATGAGCGGCTACTTCTACCTGGACACGAACCAGAACGGACGCTTCGATGTGGCGGTGGACGGCGAACAGGTGAAACCCGGCAGCGAGGTGCTTTCCTACAGCCACTTCAAGGGAAAGAACAGTGCCGGACAGTCGGCCAATGCCGGCCTGAACATGCCCGAATTTACGGTGCCCGACACCTTGAAACCCGGTGTTTACCGCGTGCGCTACAAGGTGGACTGGGACTGCGTGGACCCGGGCGGCAATACGGCAGCCGACAACACCATCTACAATAACCGCGGTGCCTTTGCCGATATGCGTCTGGTGGTGTACACCGATAATCAGCAGGTAACCGTGAAGCGCGGTACGCGCCCGAACGGCGGCGGACTGAACGGTGATGTGCTGAAGGTGGACGGTTCGGACTTTGCCCAGGAAAAAATTCCGTTTGGCAAGGATTACAAAGTGCGCCTGCGCCCTGCACCGAACTTCAAGTTCTCGCACATGATTATCAATCACGGTAACTTGGCCAGCACGGACAGTTTGGTGTTCGACACGCCGCAGTACATGGAACACATGGCGGTGGCTCGCGAACTCGATGCCGACAGCTGCTACACCATTCCGGCCAAATACATTGATGGCGACGTGGAACTCATTCCGTTCTTCAAGTCGACCGACGGACAGGTGCAGGGTAAGGATTACCCCATCAACTTCCCCGAGGATTTGACTATCAGCCGCACCGACCGCCGATTGAACCGCGTGAAGTTTACGGCTACGAAGGGAGGTACTTCGACGCTCGTTGTGCCGCACTCGGGCAAGGAGTTGGTGTTCCGCAACCTGACTGGCGAGGAGGTGTCGGCCGTTCCGGGCGACGAAATTGCTACGGAAATCACCTATCAGGGTGGCCCGATGCATGCCTACCTTTACCTGGACCTTGACCAGGACGGACACTTTGATTATACCCTGAATGCCGACGGTACGCCCTCGCCTTCGGGTGAGCTGTTTGCCTACTCGTTCTTCAACAACAAAAACTCGCAGGGTGCTTCGGTACAGCCCAGCGCAGGCTTGGCAGTGCCTAACTTTACACTGCCCAAAAACTTGCGCTATGGCAATTATCGCGCTCGCTTGAAGGTGGACTGGGCCAACATTGACCCGGCCGGACAATGGACCGAGGGAGGCAAGGAGAACCAGATTGAAGCTAACGGGGGTTATGTGGTGGACTTTATTCTGAACGTACACCCTGAAACTTCGAAACTCGACATTCGTACCACCAATGGTTCAATCGTGGGTAAGAGCAACAAGGGTTTGCCCACCGAGGTGCCTTACGGCCGTGCGCTGAACACTTTGCTTGTTCCGGCTGCCGATGGTTACAAGCCGGGCAAACTGACGGTGCGCCACGGTCATAACCTTGACGGGGCACAGTACATTCACGGCAACCGCCAGTGGAGCGAGTACACGACGAACGATACGAAGGTTCACATTGTGAAGGCTGACAGCGTGAATGGCGAGGTGCGCATGACGGTTGACTTTGAACCTACGGCTACGGCAGACTACAAACTGGTGATGGCTGATGAGTTCAATACGGCTAACGGCAGCATGCCCGATTCAAAATACTGGAGCCGCTCGGAGGTGGGACACGGCATTACGTGGAAACGCTTTGTGGCGCAAACTGAGGAGGGACAGCAGCAAACGGGTTACATGGAAGATGGTAAACTCGTGATGCTGTGTAAGCCTAATACGCTGGCTGCTGAAAAGGACGACAAAGGACAGCAGCAGGCCATGATTAGCGGTGCGATTGAAAGTAAGGATAAGTTTGACTTTACTTACGGCAAAATCGAGGCGCGCATTCTGACTACGCCGCACACGGGTAACTTCCCGGCCTGCTGGATGATGCCGACGAAAACGGTGAAGGGCTGGCCGAAGGATGGCGAAATTGACATCTGGGAACAGATTGACGATAAGGATAATTCGTTCCATACCATTCACTCGGAGTGGGCCAACAAAGAGGCTGGTTGCCACGGTCAGGCTAACAACCCTAAAAAGTCGAGCACCATTTCGTGCGAATCTACGCAGTATCACACCTTCGGTTTGGAATGGGAGGAGGATAAGCTGAGCTGGTATGTGGATGGCCGCAAGGTGTTCTCGTACGCCAAATCGACGGATGCTGATGCCTTGGCTAAGGGTCAGTGGCCCTTCGACAAGCATTTCTACATCATTCTGAACCAGAGCGTGGGTAATGGCTCGTGGGCTAAACCGGCTGACACGAACTTTACTTACCGCACGGAGTTCGACTGGGTACGTGTTTACCAAAAAGAAGGACAGGTGAACACTGAAATCGGTCAGGCTACTGATGCAGATGCGAACATGGACGTGTACGTGCGCAATGGCAAAATCATCGTAGTGGCTCCGCAGGAAACGCTCGTTACGGTTTGCGATGTGCAGGGTCGCACCATTTACCGCGAAAAGGTGCAGGGCAACGTGAGCATTCCTTTGACCAAGGGTGTTTACGTGCTGAACGGCCGCAAGGTCATGGTGCCTTAACTGCCCCTCCCTCTTTATTCGTTGATTCCTTGAAACCTTTGAGCCTTGAAACCTCAGGCTCCACTTACTAAAACAGCCCCGGGGCTAAGCAACTTGATGTTGCTCGGCCTCGGGGCTGCCGGTTTCTATGGGATATGTTTGCGAAGATGGGGGTGAGGCCGCGGCATCCTTATTGAAACGCAACAAAACACGCTGTATTTCAATGATTTTGAGACTGCGGCGGCCTGTAAGGGCAATATGTCGAAATAGGGGCAACACCCCTCGACAAAACGGACGTAAATTGGGCGCATTACATGGGTGCATAATTCCCATGTGCCCATCGTTCCACCAATGCATGCCATTTTCCGACAATCCGCCCGTTTGTGTCGAGGGGGCGTTGCCCTATTCTCGACGTTCTGCCCTTACAGGGCGCGATACCTTTTAAACCCGAGTCATGGGGGACCCAGGGTGTCGTTCACTCCGTTCACTTTACCCTGGGCTGAGATACCATTGCCTCCGGCGAAGTCAGGCTGCACCTCAGCATAGCTCTTGAGAGCAAGCTCT
>ENA-ORPF01001914-ORPF01001914.1-human-gut-metagenome-genome-assembly--contig:-NODE-1914-length-15134-cov-2.525035_pt1 | contig 15134 bp, 12 predicted proteins | sample MGYA00242140_ERZ509070 | MGnify/ENA primary metagenome ERZ509070 (study PRJEB26280, sample SAMEA2338713) | human gut metagenome | biome: human gut; feature: human-associated habitat; material: faeces... | reverse complement strand
AAGCAATGGGTATAACGGAAATCATTCAACTCGAAAAAGAATATGCCGATTTTTTCGCAACAAAAACCGAATTAACTACATTAATCTATTCTTATCAGGTATCACCGGATTATTATATTTATGAAATGAAGCTTCCCCCTGCTTTTGTCGGACGACGACTGGGAGATATCAAACTGGAAAAAGATTTCTCGCTCAAATTAATCGCTATAAAACATTATGACCGGGATGAAGAAAAGGGGTATTTACGCATGGAACTTCTCGAAGAAGTATCCGATGACTTTGTGGTCAACGCCAACGATGTGTTTATTCTTTTCGGTAAACGCAACCGATTCCGGGTACTTTCGCGCAACTGAGCCGGAAAATTTGGATTTTTTAAATTATTTGTGTTAAATTTTCAAACTTTATTTGGATTTATATGCATAATACATATATTTGCAGAGAGAAGATCCATGTTTGATACATATATAAAAACACCTTTATTAACGACATGATGCAAAACTATATCGATATACTCCGCCAACTGAACTATGAACTGGTCAAGGAATTGGGTTTATTCAAACATCGTGCGGGCTTATCATTCAGTCAGCGGCATATCCTCTATCATATAAAGAACAATATAAGTCTTTCTATTCAGGAATTAGCAGATTTTCTTCATGTCGAACATTCTACGATGAGTAGAAATATAAAAAAGTTAGTCCAAGCCGGCTTGGTGGATATCTATCAGGATGAAAAGGACAAACGGAGGAAAGTGATCACCCTCTCGGCAGCAGGGGAGTCCCGGCTTGCAGAAGCAACAGATTCGATTAATGAAACGATATCCAAAATACTGGAGGTATTGGATGACGAGGAAATTGAAATCGTAATACACGGAATTCATCGTTATTGTGAAGCCCTGAAAGGAAACTGATAATCAGACGGTTTATTAGAATAAACGATGAAAATCCAAGGAATAATCCGATAAGAAACAGAATAATTTTCCGATTCGGGAATGTTATAAAATTATGTTATTCAACTAATAAAACGTTCGTTTTTTTTGGTTATAAAGTTTCAATATTAAAGCATTATAATATACAGCAGATTACAGGATATTTTTATCCCTTTTTCGTTTATATCACTTAATTGACTAGCGCATACTCTAATCAATATCCTTGTTATATCTCACTTATTATCAGTATCTATTTTTCATTTAACCTTCACACCCGCCCTTTTTCACCTATCGGAATTTCAGCTTACACCTTTTTTCCTTTCTGTCCTTCGTTTTTCGCTTTTGTCTCTGAAACAATACCGAAAAAAAACGAACGTTTATGAAAGAAAAACAATGTTATGGGCGGGGAGTCCCCAAGGGATCGCTGCTTAGACTGTGCTTAACATGCAATTTGTTTATCGCACCCCTACTGATTTCTTCAGCAGTGTGTGCCAATACCGATGTAAAAATAACCACTTCGACCGCTCTTCCTCAAACGCAAAATATGCGCACCCTAAAAGGAACCGTTAAGGATGAACAGGGCGGCTCTTTCCCCGGAGCAACCATTCAAGTGAAAGGCACAACTTTAGGTGTAGTCACGGATATCGACGGTAATTTTTCCATTACCATTCCCTCGGATCCCAATACCGTCCTGGTTATTTCTTTTGTGGGTATGAAAACCCAGGAAATCAAAGTGGGAACAGCCCCGACATTAAACGTCATCCTGAAAGAAGACTCGCAGACGCTGGAACAGGTTGTCGTGAACGGTGTTTTCGAGCGGAAAGCCAACACTTTTACCGGATCGGTGAAAACCATCAGCAACGATGAGCTGAAACGGGTGGGGAACTCGAATGTGTTGCAATCACTCAAAAATCTCGATCCGTCGATTCTATTTATCGACAACATGGCCCTGGGATCGGACCCGAATGCGGTACCGGAAATGGTATTGAGAGGAAAATCCTCGATCAACATGGAAGAGACCGATTTGAAGGCGACCTATGGGAACGACCCGAATGCCCCTCTTTTTGTATTGGATGGATTTGAAGTTTCGATACAAAAAATAATGGACCTGGATATGGACCGTGTCGAAAGTATGACGATCCTGAAGGATGCTTCTGCGAAAGCCATATACGGTTCGAAAGCAGCCAACGGGGTGATTGTCATCGAGTTGAAGAAAAACCCTTCGGGCGATTTACGGGTAACGTATCAGGGAAGTGTAGAGATCGAAGCTCCGGATCTCAGTTCTTACGACTTATGTAATGCCGCCGAAAAATTAGAAATCGAAAAGGAATTCGGTATGTACGACGACGAAGATGCAAACTACGACAATCAACGAATGGCCCAGAAAATATACAATCAGAAACTATCGGCAGTAGTCTCGGGCATCAACACCGACTGGTTGTCGAAACCCGTTCGTTTGGGGGTAGGAACGAAACACGGGGTATCTGTAGAATTAGGTGACCGGGAACTCCGGGCGATTATCGATCTCTCCTACAATAATATCAAAGGGGTAATGAAAGGGTCGGACCGTACGACGATATCCGGGGGAATCTCCCTCTCCTACCGGCGGGAAAAATTCCTGTTCCGGAATCAGACGACCGTAACATCGAACGTAGCCCAGGATTCGCCTTATGGCTCGTTCGAAGAATATGCCAAGCTGAACCCCTATTACACTCCCTATGATCAATACGGACAAATCTCGGAAAATATCGTACCCCATTTGGAAACCGGGAATAGCGTTATGGTAAACAACTGGTATAAAGAAATCGAATTTCAGGCTAATCCCTTATATAATGCTCAGCTCAACACTTTATTGCAAAAAAAGTATATCGATCTCACCAATAATTTCGAAATACAATGGTTTGCCTTCACCGGCATGAAAATCACCGGACGTTTAGGCCTATCTGAAACGAGAAACCGCGAAGACACCTTTTATCCGGCAAACCACCTAAAATTCAGAGACTTTAAAGATGACGACCAATACCGGAAAGGGTCTTACCAATTGATAAACGGCGAATCGAGCAATCTGGACGGAAAGGTAGATGTGCAATACAACAAGGAATTTCTTCCGGGCCATACAATTTACGCCAATGCCGGTTTTAACCTGGGAGAAAAAAAGATGATCACCAACGAACACAATGCGGAAGGATTTCCGAGCGACAAAATGAACGACATTATTTTTGCCCGTCAGTATGCCAAGGACAGTAAACCCAAAGGCACTGAATCGACAACCCGGGAGATCGGTTACTACTTGTCGCTCAACTACTCTTTCAACAACCGGCTCAATTTTGACGGAACCTTCCGCCAAAGCGCTTCGAGCCAATACGGAGCCGACAGCCGCTGGGGAGAATTCTGGAGTGTCGGAGCCAGCTGGAACTTACATAACGAAACCTGGCTGAAAGACACGGAAATCAATCAGCTCCGGCTGAGGGCGACTGCCGGATCGACCGGGTCGCAAAGCACTGCCGCCTATAATGCCATCGCTTCTTACGAATATTTCCTGGACAGCCATTACAACAATCTGTTAGGTGCCCAGTTAAAAAGCATGAGAAACGAGACTTTAAAATGGCAACAGAAAATGGAATACAATTTCGGTTTGGATTTCAATTTTAAAAACCGTTATTCGATGAGTCTCGAATATTATCTTCAGACAACCAACAATACAGTCAATCCCATCGACCTTTTACCTTCCACCGGATTTACCACCGTACAGGAAAATATCGGTAAAGTGGAGAACAAAGGGATCGATTTCTCACTTTCTGCCATTGCCTGGCAGCGTCCGGCCGACCGTTCTTACCTGCGTTTTTCGGTGATGATGTCACACAATAAAAACAAATTGAAAGAGATCTCGGAAGCCATGAAATCCTATAATGAACAACAAACAGCATTGGCAACGTCAAGTAATAAACCGCTCAACAAATACTATGACGGTGTATCCATGGACGCCATCTGGGCAGTACCATCTCTAGGTATCGATCCGGCTACCGGCCAGGAAATCTATCTCGTAACCGATGAAAACGGTAATTATTACCGTACCTTTACCTATGACGGGAACAAACAGGTGGTATGCGGGGACGCTCTTCCCAAAATAAACGGAAATGCAGGGATCAGCTTCGAATACAAGGGATTCGGTATCAATGCTGTATGCACCTATAAATGGGGTGCAAAAATGTACAACGCAACCTTGGTAAGCAAAGTTGAAAATGCCGATCTGGAAGGTAATGTCGACCGCCGGATTTTTACAGGAAGATGGAGAAAACCGGGAGACCTGGCTCCCTATAAAGCTTTGGGGAAAGTATATGTTGCCAGTTCGGACGAATTAGCCTCTCCGACAACTTATGCCACCAGCCGTTTCGTTCAAAAAAACAACGAACTGACGATCTCCTCCCTTCAGTTGTCCTATGATTTTTTCCGGCATGCCTTTGTCAAGAAGATCGGCTTGGAAAGAATCGTACTCCGCTGTACAGTCAACGATTTACATAAATTTTCGAGCATAAAGGTAGAACGGGGTACCAGTTATCCGTTTGCCCGGAAATTTAATTTCTCGCTGGCCGTTACTTTATAATTTATGGTAAAATTCAATATAACAGATATGAAAACTTTTTTATATATCAGTTTAGTCGGTTTCCTGACTTTTTCTTTCTGCTCCTGTTCGGAATGGCTGGATGTACAACCCAAAACGGAGGTAAAACAGGACAAGATGTTCGAATCGGAATCAGGCTTCAAAGACGCCCTGATCGGTTGCTATATGCTGATGGGCGAGAGTTCGCTGTACGGTCAGGAACTGACCTATACCTTCTTGGAGGTACTGGCACAGCAATATGATTTTGTCAATTCATTCCACCCTTACCAACAAGCTAAATTATATTCTTATTCCACCTCTTCTGTCGAAACAAAGATCAATACAATCTGGAGCAAGACCTACCGGGTGATTGCCAACCTGAATGCTATATTGGAAAACCTGGAATACCGGAAACAAGTACTTCATCCGACCAATTATGCCAATATTAAAGCAGAAGCACTCGGTTTACGGGCCTTTCTGCATTTCGATCTGCTGAGGATGTTCGGTTGGGGAGATCTGAAAAACACGCCTTCGAATCTGGATAAGTTATGTATTCCCTATGTAACGAAATACAGTAAAGAGATGACCAAACAATCAACGGTACGCGAAGTATTGCAATACATCCACACCGACCTGAAAGAAGCGGAAGAATTACTTTCTTACTATGATCTCTACCATCAGCAAGCACAGGAAGACGATTATGAACTTCCTAACGACGATCATTTTTATGACAATCGCCGGGGACGTTTCAATTACTATGCAGCCAGAGCCACCCAAGCCCGGGTGTATATGTGGGAAGGAAAATATGAGGAAGCCCTGGAACGGGTATCTTTATTTACAGGTAACAAACAGCCCATCAGCTGGGTAAACCTGGACAGTGATGTCATCAATGCCGAATTAACCCGGCGGGATCTATCCTTTTCGGTGGAACATATTTTCAACCTGGATATCCACAATATGTACGAACCGCTTAAAACTTATATCGAACAATATAAGGAAGAACATGGCATCAATGTTTCTGACAATACGAACTATTTCTTCCACTCAGGGACACGTGCAAAAGCCCTGTTCGAAGTGACTTCAGGCGGAAACAACGATCAACGTTTTGCGGCACTTTACGATCAGGTAGACAACGCTCATTTTTTATTTTTAAAATTCAAGGAAGTACCCAACTCCCAATCCAAAGCTAAAAACAAAATGCCGTTGATCCGGAAGCCGGAGATGTTCCATTATGCGGCCGAATGTTATAACCGGCTGAACGAAGGAAAGAAAGCCGTCGAGATGCTGAATGCCGTACGTCAGGCCCGGGGACTGGATATCCAATACAATTTACCGGAAACGTTGAGCAGTGACGAAATCGAGCAGGAAATTTTAAAGGAATGGCAGAAAGAATATATCGGAGAAGGACAGATGTTTTATTATTATAAACGTCTGGGACTTCCTATCCCGAATGCAACAGCAGGAGGCGACGCAGCCTTCATCCTTCCGCTTCCTAAAAACGAAGTAGAAATGGGAGGCCGGGAAGATTATAAAAATGATAAATAATAATCCAACTTTAAAATAGAATTACATGAAAAACAATATACTTATCGGATGCCTGGGCGTAATGGCCTTCTTATTCAGTTCTTGTGAAAAGGAAGGAATCACCATGTACGAGGAATCGCCTACGGTTTATTTCGGAGAAGCTTCCCGGACCTATACTTTCGTTGAAAATATGGACCGTATTACCATCGGCTACGATACCGTGAAAATCCCTTTGCAGATTTCGGGTTCAGCCATAAACCGGAACCGGGAAGTGGTTATGGAAGTCGCCTCCAACGATACGCTGCATACCGCCACAGCAGACATGTTCAGCATCGGGAAAGGCAGTATTCCGGCCAATGAATACAAAGGCTATATTCCTATCCGGGTCAATTATTCAACCGTACTGGACGATTCGGTTTATCAAATCCGGCTGAAATTGGTGACGAATACGGATTTTCCGGGAGTAGACCTGTTAGACGGGACTTTTACACTTGCTTTAACGAATAAAATTACCGAACCTTCCAACTGGAGCAGGATAAAAAATTATTTCGGACCTTATTCGAATTCCTGGTACCGTTTCATTCTGGAAACGACAGGACTCACTTCTATCCCCTATTGGTCTACCAACGGAAGTATAGATAAGAACAATCCAGACCCGGAAAAATGGACGATGACTTTGTATGAAGTAAAAGCGTATGCAGCCATGGTTAAAGTCGCCCTGGACGATTACAACCGGAAACATCCGCAAGATCCTCTGAAACACGAAGACGGACCGGAAAAAGGGAAACCGGTAACCATGCCTTAAATCAGTGGTTGAACGATTAAAAACCAAAATAAGATGAAAACACAAAAAATCATATTCTTCCTCCTATTGCTGACAGGATTACTTTACTCCTGTTATGAGGATAAATCTTCTTTAAACTATACTTTAATCAACCCGATCAATATCGAACTGGGCGATGAGAGTACCGATTATTCTGTTTTTGCATACGATACACTGGAAATCAAGCCTATCGTTTATAAGGAAGGGGTAGACGATGCCGATCTGTCTTACCGATGGACCATCAGCGGGAATTACATCCCTCCTACCTTACTCGATACGACGATGACCCTGAAAGCCCGGATCGACCTGCAACCTCAAAGTATTGCTTACAACCTGTTGTATGAAGTACTGGACAAAACCACAGGTATCGTACAGGAACAAACTTTTAAAGTAAAAGTAGAAACTCCGTTCGGTCCGGGACTGGTTATTTCAGAAACCGAAGACGACAAGACCTCGGACATCTCGCTGATCCGGGCGTATAATTTCAGCAGTGGTTTTAAAAAAGACCAGGATACGACGATGCGGAATCTTTTTTCACTGGTAAACAAACGTAAGATTGCAGGAGTAGGAACGGCAATTCTGTCGACCACTTACGGCGTTTACGGACGTTATATGACAATCGGAACCCGTACCAGCATAGACCGTATCGATCCTTTCGATTACTCCTATATCGATGGCAACGGGGACAGTTTTATGATCGATCCGAAAGATTACAATGTCACCAGCCTGGGGTTCTCTTCCAATGCCGGTTGTATAGAGACCATCGTCATCGGAGGTAAATTGTACACCCATTATTATCAGACCCAGGCCATTCATAAATTTTCTTATTATCTGCTTACCAGCGATATGTCGGATTATCAGGTAGGTTTATCCACTCAACCGCAATGGGCTTATGGTTTATGTTTCGATGAAATGAACGGAAGATTCCTGGAAATCAACGGAACGAAATATCTACGGGTGATGAACAGCAGCAAATTGGAACCGGACGCTGCTTTCGATCCGAACAAACTGCAAAATTTCACCTGCCGGGCCATGTTCTCCGGAAAAAACAATATCGGGCATAACATTCTTCAAGAAAAAGATCCGTCGACCGGAGAAGCGAAACCGAACGGAAAAATATATTGTTACGATACCAAACAGGCTTATTATTACGCCGATCCGGATCTGATCAACGGTATGCCTTCGAAAATCATCGATTTGAACGATTTCCCGGATATTCAGAACGCCCTTTTCTTTACAGGTACCAACAACCGGGATTATATCTACTATGCCACTCCGACAAAAGTTTATACCATCGACCTGACGATGCATACCGCTACTCCTGATTATACCGTACCTATCACAGAATCTCCGGACGAAGTGATTACCTCGATGGCAGTCTGGCTGGGATCCGGCATGATGAATTATACCAACAACAGGGGAGAAATGGCGACCACCAGTTCGAGCAACAATATGCTGGTGGTGACCACTTACAGTCCGTCCCTGAAAGAAGGTTTTGTCCGGACACTTCCGATTTCGATATTTACCGGACGTATCGAACAGAATAAAGACTACCACGGTTTATTCCGCGGATTCGGCAAAATCACCGCAACCACCCCACAAAAACAATAATTAAAAACATAACCGATATGAAATATATAATACCTTTTATCACCTGCTTTCTGATGTTGGTCGCCTGTACCAAAGAGAGCGATTACAGCGCCCCTGAAGGAACGATATATACGCCCAGGAAAAATGCTTTCCGGGCGACAAAAATCAGCGGAACAAGTACCCACTGGGGGAATTTCACCCTCTATCTGGAATACGATAAAGAAGAATTGAATTCTATCATCCGAACCAATACCCAAGGAGATACTGTAAGTGGCTATGGCATCGTACGCGGTACAGGGTATATCACCTATTCGCTGCACGACTACGTGCCTACCGTCGACAAAGACTCGATCAACCGTTTGGATGCCAGTCTGGAAGCCCGATATGGAAGCGGTAATTACTATCTTTGGGATAGTATTCCGAAAACCACCCAATCTCTGCTGGAAACGACTCTCTATCTTTATACGGACGGTAGAATCAAAAAACAGGTCGTCCGGAATTATTCGCCCAATGCCAACCAAGAGGCGACCGGTGAGGATTTCGATTATCATTATACGTTATCCACCACCACCTCGAGCACTTACGAATACAATACCCAAAGCGACGTATACATAAACCGGATCATGTACGATGTACACGATCCCATCGACAAGGATCTGTATGTGCGTTCTTTATACAAGACAGAAGCCTTATATGAAGGTAACCGGATCCAATCGTTGATCTGGTTCACCGTACCGTCCGGAGAAAATTTCACCGAATATAACCGCTATAACTATACTTATAACCAGAATCAAATTTCAGCCATCCAGGGAGAAGGTTTTTCGAGAAAGTTCACCTATAGCGGAAATCAGGTCAGTATGACCACCGACGGTAGCGGAACGGTCACTTATGAACTGGACACTCATGGAAATGTTGTGAAGATGGATGATGGGAAAGGGAATGTCTATCAGATCGAATATGAACCGGGGCACGGCAATTTCAGTATATTCACATCCCTGACAGACCGGATGACTAATCCTTTTTTCATTAAATAAAAAATCATCCCAAACCCTATTCAGGGTTGCCTATTCCGGGATAAATGATAACTACCGCGATGAAACCGATCATCTTTCTTTTTATCTTCCTTGCAGCGATAAGCTGCAAGGAAGATATGTATTCCGAACACGGATTACATCCGATCTATGCCTCGGACGAATATTCAGTAAGCACCGAATCATCGAGCGGTATCGTCAATTATCGGAACCGGCATGGGAAAGTAGCTTTTACCGAGAAAGAATGGTCTTTGGATATTACCGAGGAGAGTAATCCCTGTCTGTATTTTTATAAATTAAAATAATGACATTACGATGTATAAATATTTTTTCATTTTCCTTTCGATCGGCCTGCTCTCGTCTTGTCAGCCTAAAACCCCCCGTTCATTCTATGCAATGTATGCTCAGGCCCAACAAGCCAATCAATATTTATGGCTCAATCTTAATTATGGAAATACTCCCCTCATCACCGATCAAATAAAGGAATACAAAGCCTCCGGACAAGCGGCGAAAGAAGATTTTATTTTACAACAATGTAACCTGCTGGACACTTCGAACACCTTTTTAAGTTATATTTTTCTAATTGAAAATATAAACAACTCTTATGTATTCAACCCCCAAGGAGAATTAATCACCTTTTCAAACCATAAGATCACAGCCGGATCGATCCGGAATCAATTGAATGCCATCCGCAACCATCACCCCCAACTTCCGGACCAACCCCGGGAGTTCGTAAGTACTCCCGATAGCCTGATCTCCCTGTATAATCTGGTCCTGAAAGCCCATCTTTTATATCATCGGTATGCTTCACGTACCGATAGCCTGGAAAAAGCATTACAGTTGTTAGACCAGTCTATCGGAATCGAACCTTATTTTTATAACCTATACTTAAAAAGTAAAATCTTAAAGGCCCGGCAAAATCCCGAAGCAGCCCATTATGCCCGGTTAGCGATCCAATACGGTAAGAATGCCTATCAAAAACAAATTTATACCCTATTAATCGACGAACTTTCCTCCGAATATCCGGCCACTTTAGAAACCGGGAAAGGAAGAATGAATTTTAAAAAGACCGCTTTGGATGCAGGTAAACTGGCTCTAAACTCCGAATATGAATTCAACTTCGAATTTGAGAATACCGGCGAGGAACCTGTAATCATCACCTTTGTATCGTCGACCTGTGGCTGTGCAAAACCGGAATGGAGCAAAAAACCGATACTACCTAATGAAAAGGGAGTGATTAAAGTGCGTTTCCATGCAGAAAAATACGGCAATTTCGTCCGTTCTGTATTTGTTCAGAGTACTGCCCAAAATTTCGTAGAGCAGTTACTGCTACGGGGACATGTACCTTTTAATCACTCAAACCAATAAAACATTTCAGCAACTTATTTTATCTAACTATAATGGTTAAACTTAAAATTACAACATGATAAAAACTTCTACTTTAACCAGCATAATTCTATTAAGTCTTTGTTTTATAACAAGCGGTTGCCATAACACCAATGATAAAAATAAAAGGAGAGAGGGAATTCAGTTCAAACTCTCATTAGAACAAGATATAACCTTTTTACCGGCCGATTCCATATTCGGAGAAAAATGGATCGTTCCTTTGGAAACGACAGATGAAAACATCATTTCCCAAATCGATAAACTGGAGATATACAATGATCGTTTTTATATTTTAGATAACACTCAGGATATCATTTTCATTTTTGATAAATCCGGCCGGTATATTACTAAGATTGCCGATTTCGGACGGGGACCCGACGAATATTTACGCATCTCCGATTTCCATATCGACGATCGTATGATTTATGTCCTGGCTGGCAGAAACCGAAAAATCATGTGTTACGATCCGAATGGAAAATGGATCAAGTCATTCCCGACAACTTATGGGGCCGACAATATAACTACAGATTCATCCTATCTGTACATCAACTATAATTTCACTAATCCTGAAGGATATAATGTAGGGGTATATAGCAAAAAAGACTATTCGTTGGTGAAGCAGTATAAATCCTATCCCAAACAACAGGAGGGGGTTGCCTATGGGCACAAAGCATGGACTAATTATAATAACCAGGTATATGCCTCTTTTCATTATGAATATAATATCTATCGGTTGACACCCGATACCTGTACTGTCTTTGCCAGCCTGGATTGCGGTGCCGATAAAATGTATCCCCCGGACTGGAATACTTTTTCGCCCCAACAAGAGGAAAAATACAAAAAGCAGAAAGGTGGCATCATTGACCTACCTATCGTTTCTCCCGTACAATCGCTCTATTTCACTTCCCGATATATGATTTTTACGTTTATATACACCAGTCTCGAATATACCGTTATACAGGATCGTTCGACCCAACAAGTCCGCTATGGTGTATTGAAACCGACCACTTACTATTGGAATATTATGTGTAATAAAATATATTTTTCCGACGAATATATGGTATTACCGGAGAATGCTTCCAACATCATTTCTTATCGGAGTAAAGTTCCCTCGGCCAAAGAAGAGTGGGCATTGAACCTAAAAGAAGACGATAATCCCTGTTTATATTTTTATACCTGGAAATAATAACATCTCCCTATGCAATTACATTTCTAAAGACGATATTGCAAGAGAATTTCCTCAATTACCCCTAAAATCATAATGGTATGAGAAAATATTTCTTTTCGATCCTGCTCATTGGTCTGGGATGTTATGCCTGTCACACCGACAATCAGCCACCATATTACGAAGGCACATTTCAAACTGTATCGGAAATAGCCCGGCAACAAAATAAACCGATCTGGATGATTCTTGGAGGCGGTAAGCAATGTAAAGCCTGTGAACAATTACTTGAAAATATGACCGAAGATAATATCTTTCAGGATTATCGGAAGGATTATATTTTTTATCGTTGCAACGTGGAACATCCGGCCAATACGTTCCTGAAATATATTTTTATCATGGAATCGATCCCTAATTCTTATATCCTGTCGCCGGAAGGAAAAATGATTTCGTTTTATGCCGGACGCCTGAAGGCCACAGAGATCAGACAGCTTCTCGAAGCCGCCCAAGCAGGTCATCCCCTGTATCCACCCCGGCACTCGCAATTCAAATCCGAGCCGAAAACCTTATTGCAACTCCAGAATCTGTTGTTAACAGCCTATACAGAGTATCGGGAAAGCGGTGAAGATCCTACGAAATTGGACCGTATTCAAGCGTTGGTTCAAGAGTCGATCGACATGGAACCTTATTTTTATAATCTTTACCTGGCTTCTAAAATCTGCCAAAAGCTCAACGATCCGATCCGGGCCGAACAATATGCCGAAGAAGCTTTACACATCTGTCCGAACGGCTTTCAAACCATTATTTACCGTCCGCTGATCGCTGAATTACAACAGCTTTATTCAACCGGCGATTCGCTGCAAGCCCATGCCCGGATTACATTCGAACAGCAACAATTACAGCTGCGGGATGGAACAGCGGATCGATACACCTTCCGGTTTAAAAATACAGGTAGCCAACCGCTTCTCCTCAAGCATGTCTCCTCGTCCTGTAGCTGTGCCAAACCGATATGGAGCCGACATCCCATTTTACCGGGAGAAAAAGGAGAAATTATAATCCACTATCATCCGGATGAAAATAAAGCTTTCAATAAAACATTCTGGGTCGTATCGAATGCTGTCAATAAATTGGAGCAATTAACCCTGAAGGGGAATCATTGAACCACGACCCGTGACACTAGTTATGGCTATTTTTTTAATTTTTTATTTGAATATACGTGTATTATGCATACATTTGCAACAACAAAATATATGTATAATACATCTATTATCCAACTAATACGAAACCACACGATACTTTTGTAAAAATAGAAAGATGGAAAAAGTAGCAAAAGAAACCTATATTTTCAGTTGTCAGGAAATCGAACAGGCTCTACCTTTGTGTGATTATATCCCTATTATCGAACATGTTCATAAACGTCATGCCGATCATCAGATTTATGAGCCCGACTTATTACATGCAAACGTAGCCGAAGGAGAATTTCATTTAAAGACAGGTGGAATCCGGTTTTCAACAGAAGAATATTACGGTGTAAAAATTAACGGCGGTTTTTTCAAGAACAGGACAAACTATCACCTGCCTAACATTTTAGGAATCATCTATATTTGCGATGCCCGAAACGGTTACCCTCTGGCGATTATGGACTCCACGGTCATCAGCCGTTACCGGACAGGAGCAGCGACAGCTGTAGCAGCGAAATACCTCGCTCCCAAAACACAAATCCATCTGGGTGTTTTCGGTTATGGCACTCAGGCAGAGATACAGATCAGGTCCCTGGCCTATGTGTGTGATCTTCAGGAAATCCGGATCAGCGGACGCAATCCGGACAAAGCCCGCCTTTTGATCGAAAAGCTACAAACCGAATATCCGTTTCCGATCTATTGGGACACACCGGAGAACACGGCCCGTAACAGTAACATTTTGGTAACCACCACTCCTTCCCGCCACTATTATATCGACAAAAACTGGATCGTGCCGGGAACTTTTATCGCTGCCATCGGAGCAGACAGTCCCGGCAAACAGGAGTTGTCACCGGAATTAGTCGCTTCTTCGGTCATCGTCGCCGATATCAAGAAACAAGTCTGCCAGGTAGGAGAGTCACAACACGCTCTCCGGGAATCTTTAATTAGTCCGGACGATATTTATGCCGAACTGGGAGAGATTGTCACCGGTCGGAAAAAACGTCCCGAACCGGGGAAAACGATCCTTTACGATTCAACCGGAACTGCATTGCAAGACATCGGTGTCGGTATCCACCTATATCATCTGTTAAAACAAAAGCACAGTATTAAGTTCAAATTATTCAACTAAGCAGCCCGACCAGAAGAATCAACATGGTCGAAGTAGTCGAAAAAATCTGACTTTTTCGACTACTTCGACGTTTTCGATCATAAAAAAACAAACGACTTACCTTTTCTCTGTAGTTGTATCGGACGGAATCTCCATCAGCCGGGAGATATATTCTATCATCTGTTCGCCTCGTAATTTATTGGTAACGATTTTCCCTTCGGGATCGATCAGAAAAATCACGGGGATCCCACTTACATTGTACTGGCGGGTAAGTTCACCGTCGAAAGCCTGAAGATCGGAGATCACGGGCCAAGGGAGATTCTCTTTAGCAACATCTTCTACCCATAATTTCCGCTCTTTGTCCAAATTGACAGTAAACATGGCCAGTTTTTTGTTAGAAGTAAGCTCATACACCCTCTTCAAATAAGGAATCTCCAGCTTACACCACCCCGCACCAGGAAGCACTGAATTCAAGCAGTACGTATTGTCCGCGATAATCCGACAAACGATATTTCCGCCCGGTGGTATCCTGTAAAGTGAAATTATAAGCTTCCTTACCGGGTAATACCCTTTTTTCCTGCTGCAAAGACCGCTCACAATACCGGGTGTAAACACTTGTACGGGCCGGGCCGGTCAAACCGCTCAAAAATGCTTCCATATTACCGATATCTTCGGCTTTTATCCACTCCTGGGCGAAATAGGGCAATACTTCACTCCGGGCATAATCCGGCTGTTCTTTCAGAAAAGATAACAGACGCGCCGACCAGATTTCCGAAGAATCGGCAAGCCGGACATATAGCCCC
>ENA-ORPF01001902-ORPF01001902.1-human-gut-metagenome-genome-assembly--contig:-NODE-1902-length-15183-cov-140.336330_pt1 | contig 15183 bp, 8 predicted proteins | sample MGYA00242140_ERZ509070 | MGnify/ENA primary metagenome ERZ509070 (study PRJEB26280, sample SAMEA2338713) | human gut metagenome | biome: human gut; feature: human-associated habitat; material: faeces... | reverse complement strand
GTTGTCCAACCATGCTTGTCCTCAATAGTACCATACTGGATTCCGCGAAGCGTATCATACAGGTGCTTAGAGATAGGACCTGGCTTCTCACCGAAGTTGTAGCGCTTGCCTGTATCCAAGTCATCAATGTAGCTGATTGGACTGATTACGGCAGCAGTACCGCATGCACCAGCCTCCTCGAAAGTATCCAGCTCATCCTCAGGAATCTGACGGCGCTCCACCTTCATACCGAGATCCTCAGCCAACTGCATCAAGCTCTTGTTGGTGATAGAAGGGAGGATAGATGTACTCTTAGGAGTAACGTATGTATTATTCTTGATTCCGAAGAAGTTGGCAGCGCCACACTCATCCATGTATTTCTTCTCCTTAGCGTCGAGATAGAACTCGCATGCATAACCCTTCTCGTGAGCGATATTGTTGGCTCTGAGAGAAGCAGCATAGTTGCCACCAACCTTATAGATACCTGTTCCGAGAGGAGCAGAGCGGTCGAAATCGCGGATGATGACGTATGGGTTGGTAGAGAATCCACCCTTGAAGTATGGACCTACTGGAGTTACGAAGATAAGGAAGCAATACTCCTTAGAAGGATGAACACCCACCTGAGCACTTGTACCGATGAGCAGCGGACGGATATAGAGCGTAGCACCACTCTCGTAGGTAGGAATCCACTCCTGGTTGAGGCGAACCACCTTCTTCACCATTTCCTCGAACATTTCTGTAGGCACCTCTGGCATCAGAATGCCGCGACATGTGCTCTGCAAGCGCTTAGCGTTCTCGTCCATACGGAACACGCGCACCTTACCGTCTGGGCAACGATAAGCCTTCAAGCCCTCGAATGCCTCCTGACCATAGTGCAGACAGGTTGCAGCCATGTGCAATTTCAAATACTCATCAGAGCAAACTTCTATTTCGCCCCATTTGCCGTCGCGATAGTAACAGCGAACATTGTAGTCAGTCTGGCGATAGCCAAATGACAAATTAGACCAATCTAAGTCTTTCATAACATCTATATTTTTAATGTTCTACTAATATTTTAGATGCAAAAGTACAAAATAATCTATTAATCTGCAACTCTTTTATAATATTTTTAATGAAAACGTTATCTTTTTATTCATTTCTGCCATTTTGGGGCATCATTTCACCATTTTAGAGGGTTCTTTTATTCTAATTGAGAGATTGTATTTCTGAAAATGAAAAAGCTGCACCCATTCTTCGCGAACAGGATGCAGCTTACCAACTAACATTAACTTTAAATCAACTATTCTTTAAACCTATCATTTTATATTGCTATATAACCAATAGGGGAAGCGAGGTTAACGGGTGTATTCCTCAGGAATCTGAGGCATCGCTCCATTCTGGGTACAAACGTAGGCACTTACCTTTACGGCAAGTTCGTGAGCCTCCTGAATGCTCTTGCCCTTCAGAATGCTGGCACAGAATGTGCCGGTAAAGCTGTCGCCTGCACCTACTGTATCAGCCACCTCAACCTTTGGAGTCTCCTGGAATGACTTCACACCCGGAGCAAAGACATAGCTGCCGTTTACACCGCAGGTCAGCACGAGCATATCGAGATTATACTTGCCGAGAATCAGCCAGCACTTGTTCTCGATATCCAAACCTGGATAACCGAAGAGACGGCCGATGGTAATCAACTCCTCATCGTTGATTTTCAACACATTGCAGCGCTTCAAACTCTCGGTAATCACCTCAGGAGTATAGAAGTTCTGACGAAGATTGATGTCGAAGATCTTCAGACAATCCTCTGGAGTATGATCGAGGAACGTATAAATGGTCTTACGGCTAACCTCACTGCGCTGTGCCAGAGAACCCCAGCATACAGCTCCAGCATTGACAGCAATCTCCCTAATATCACTGGTGAACGGGATATTATCCCAAGCTACACCCTGCTTGATATCGTAAGTAGGAACGCCCTCCTTGTCGAGCTGCACCTGAACTGTACCGGTAGGATAATCTACTTCAGGCATTACATACTTCAACTTCTTCTCATCGAGAATGCGAAGGGCTGTTTCGCCCAAGGCATCCTTACCCACAGCACTCACGGCTACAGAATGCAAACCATGCTGACCTGCGTGGTAAGCGAAGTTGGCAGGAGCACCGCCGAGTTGAGAACCACTAGGGAGAACGTCAAAGAGGATTTCGCCCAAACCTACACAATATTTTGTATTTAAATTCTTTGTTTCCATAATTACACCTTATTATATACGATATAAACGATTTATATTATAACTTGCGGATATAAGTGAAGAGATAAGCGACTCCCACAGCCATGACAGCCACAGCACCAGCCTGACCGATAGCATCACTGGCAAAGCCCATAATCAAAGGGAAGACGGTACCACCGAAGAGGCCCATGATCATCAGTCCACTCACCTCGTTCTTCTTATCAGGCATAGCTAGAAGTGCCTGAGAGAAAATCATGGAGAACACGTTAGAGTTGCCATATCCCACCAGGGCGATGGCGATATAAAGCATCATCTTGCTCTCGCCTATCCACATGCCTATCATACTCAGAGCCATCATCACTACGCTGATAACGAAGAAAGTGCGGGTCTTCATCATGCGGAGGAAAACAGTACCGGTGAAACATCCGATGGTACGGAAGATGAAGTAGAGCGATGTAGCGAAGGCAGCCTCGTTCAGCGTCCATCCCAGACGCTCCATCAGAATTTTAGGAGCTGTGGTATTGGTACCCACATCGATGCCTACATGGCACATGATACCGATGAAGGAAAGCAGCACGATAGGTTTTCCGAGCAACTTGAAGCACTCACCAAAACCGGAAGCCTTACCCTCGTTCTTCTCCTCCTCGATAGGTGTACCAGCCAGGAAGAAGGTAGCTGCGATTCCGATAACCATATAGATTGGGAAGAGAATTCTCCAGCCTAAACCAAAGGTAGGAATGCTTGCCATGGCGCCCCACATAGCGATGTATGGAGCCAGGAAGGAAGCTATCGCCTTGACAAACTGACCGAAGGTCAATGTGGATGCCAGGTTCTGACCTGATGTCACCACCGAAACCAGAGGGTTCAGGGATGTCTGCATCAAGGCATTTCCGATGCCGAGCAATGAGAACGACACGAGCATCAGCTCAAAGTTTTCGCCAAAGATGGGCAAAAGGAGTGAGATAACGGTAACGAGCAAAGACAGGAGTACTGTCTTCTTTCTACCTATCTTATTCATCAGGATTCCCGTAGGAACCGAGAAGATGAGAAACCAGAAGAATACCAGCGATGGGAACAGATTGGCTGTTGCATCATTGAGGTTGAGATCTTCCTTTACGTAGTTGGAGGCTATACCTACCAAATCTACAAATCCCATGGCGAAGAAACAGAGCATCACCGGGATGATTGATAACTTTAATGATTTATTCATAATTGTTAGCGTTATTGTTTCTATTTTGTTGGTGCAAAGGTAGCGATAAACGATACAATATATCATAAAATATCGTTCATCAGCTACCATTTTTGTTGCATTGTTACATCAGTAACACTCTTAGAAACAATAGTGTTATAGATTCAGTTCTTAACAGATGAGGTTACTTGATGTCGTAAACCTGATACTTACCCTTTCCCTTTACAGTAATCTTGTTGTAAGGCTTGCTTGGGAACACGAGATTGGTCATAGACATCTTGCCGTCAGCATCCAGTGCCTCGATGCTGCTCTTGTCAATGAAGATGCGCAGCTGGCTGATCTTGCCATAGGTTGGAGCCTTGGTGACTGCAGCGAAGTCCTTGCTGAAATCTACCTTACCGCTCTTGGTTCTATCCATTGAGAAGGTTTCTGCCTTGGCATCGTAGTTCATCACTACCTTCTCGCCCTTGTCGTTGCTCAAAGTGATAGTAGCATTTCCCTTCAGATTCACTACCATCTCGCAAGATTCTGTGAGTTTCTTGCCAGCCTTCTTGCTTCTTGCCGCAGTCATCTCTGGAGATGGAACCACGCTGCAATAAGTTTCACCCTTATACTCGAAGAGACCTAAGTCGCGAGGAATAGAGTTGCCTGAACGGTACTGCTGGGTAGGAACCTGGTTGGCATACTGCCAGTTGCTCATCCAGGCGATAGCCACGCGGCGACCTTCTGGTGCGTTATCAAAGGTAACTGTAGCGTAATGATCCTTTCCGTAATCCATCCACTTGGTTACCTCAGGCTTGCTCTCGCAAGTAAACTTATAACCATCGAAATCGCCTACGAAATACTGGGTTGCTGAACCACCGGATGGACCACCAGGATTGATGTTGCAGATGAGCATCCACTTCTCCTTATCGGTGCCACGAACCTTCAGCTTCATCAGGTCTGGGCATTCCCAAACACCGCCATGGTTGCCATACTTCTCACCGAAAGAGCTTTCAAGTTTCCAATCCTTCAAATTATCAGAAGTATAGATTTCCATGTGCTGACCGGCAGCCAGAATCATATTCCACTTCTTGATGTCCTCGTTCCAGAACATGTGTGGGTCACGGAAGTCTGGCACAGTACTGGTGATAATAGGATTTCCTTCATATTTTGTAAAGGTCTTGCCGTTATCTGTACTGTAAGCCATGCTCTGTGTCTGGTTCTCACCAGCCGAAGTGTAGAGAGCCACAACAGCACCCTTGCCCAAACCAGCAGTATTATTCTTATCCACAACGGCAGAACCGCTGAAAATGGTACCAATTGCATCTGGCTGGATAGGGGCACCCTGGAACTTCCAATGTACCAAGTCGGTAGATGTAGAATGTCCCCAGGTCATATTCTCCCACTGTGATCCGTAAGGATTATACTGGAAATAGAGATTCCATACGCCATCCTTATAGAACATACCATTTGGGTCGTTCATCCATCCGTAAGCAGGAGTGTGATGGAAATCCGGACGATACTGCTCGCGATTCTTCATATCGAAAGCATCAGAGAACTTCATCTCCTTCCAGCAAGTGAGGGCATTCAGTCCTTCCTTGCTATAATCACCGTTTACATGGATATCGAGAGCCAGGCCTTTCAAGCCAGCAAACTCATCCATATAGAGGGGAACGAAATAATCTACGTGGTCTTTAGCCAACTTCACATTGAGGGCTTTCACCTGCTTGTTGTCAGCAATCACCTTGATATTTGCCATCTCAGCATCCTCCTGTACAGGAAGCAAGAGACACTTCTGGTTCTGACTCTCCTGGCTGATGCGATAGAGACAGTGATTATTGCTCAAGAAGGAAGCCTGCTGGGCATAACTGGCGGTGAAACCGCAAAGAGCGACAAGCGCTGAAACAAAAATCTTTTTCATTGTCAATTTATTAATTGAGTACATTTAAAAAACATCTAATTATTTAAAAATGCCGGTAAGCCATTACTCGTATCCCTTGTTCTGCTTATAAAGACCAGGAATGTAATACAGCTGGTTATATGGAACCGGATAGAACTCGTTCTTGCCCGGTGTGAACTTGGCATCCTTCAAGTATTGAGCGTATGTTTGCTCTCCATACTGATCTTTCTGCTCAGATTCGAAATACTTGTTCAGTGTCTCAGAAGCAATGCCCCAGCGGCGCAAGTCGAAGAAGCGGCCGTTCTCCATCGCCATCTCCAGGCGACGTTCCCAGCGCAGGCACTTTCTTGCAGTCTCCTTATCCTGGAAATATGACTCCGGATAGAGGGCTATATCACATTGATCCTTGGCATATTCAATATGCTTATCCACAGAATTCTTGGCTCTCTGACGGATATCATTAATAATGGTACGAGCCTCTGCCAATTTGCCTAACTCTATCAAAGCCTCAGCACGCATCAGCATAATGTCGCTATAACGGAGCACGTAGTCGTTCATCGCAAACGCCTGCCAAGAGCCATTGAAAGTTTCACCCTTAGAACGCTGTGGTACTTCCTTCAGAGAGGTATAGTAACCGTAAACGTTTGGCGTACGAGAGTTGGCCGTAGTCATCTTGTATTCTGACTCATATTTATATGGGAAGGTAGGCATTCCTACTGTATGGAACAAACGTGGATCCCATTTCTGACTATTAGGCTTACCGTTTACAGGATAATCACAAGTCTTGTTGTAGTCATCAAACTCAGGAAGTCCGTTCTTGGTCTTGAAGGCATTCACCAGGTTCTGTGAAGGCTTGTGGAAATCCCATCCGCAAGACCACATACCCCAACAGCCATTCAGCACGTTAGACCAATTGCCACGTCCGAAGGTAGTATGGTCCTCGCTATAGTCGGAAGCCTGGACAGCAAAAACTGACTCCTTGTTGTTCTTATAGTCAGGCAGGAAGATGTCGCCGAAGTCAGCCATGTAACCATAGTCTGAATTCTTCACCACATCAGTATATTCGATAACCTTCTGCATATACTCATTATTAATATGGTCAACACCATCGGTTGCCTCATAGCCATCACCCCAGGCAATGGTAAGATAACACTTAGCCAGATAACCTGCGGCAGCAATCTTGTTGACACGACCGCCATCCTTCTGCTTAGCAGGAAGTACATCGTATGCTGTCTGGAAGTCAGCAATCACCTTCTGCCACAATTCCTCGTAAGTAAACTGAGTGTTTGATGTGCTCTCTGTTGCTTTATCCTCATAAACCTTCTCGTCTATCCAAGGAATCTGACGATACATGGTAAGTAACTTGAAATAGAAATGAGCACGGAGAAAGCGAACCTCAGCCTCACGCTGCTTGGTTAGCTCAGCACCCAGTTTGCTCTCACCATTCTGTTGCAAAGAAACCAAGGCACGGTTACAACGGGAAACAGCACAATAGAGACGATACCATAACTCGTCGAGTTCGCCCCTAGTAGAGGTCAAGGTACTCCAGATCTCCACATCGTGATAACCGGTGTCACCGGTACCACCGCCACCCTTCAAACAATCGTCTGAAGAAAGGTCACCATATGGCCAAAGGTTGAATGGGTAAGAATACCAACAGTTGCCCAACATCGCATAGGCACTGTTTACCATCTTGTCTGGCTCGCTGAATGCCTTGTCTTCATCAACCACAGCTGTTGGGGTGTAATCCAGGAAATCATCACAACTGGTGAATGTTCCTATCAGTGCTGCTGCAAGCACCATTGTATATAACTTTTTCATCTTAGAATTCTCTTTAAAAAATATGAAACATTTTAGAAACCTACCTGAAGTCCGAATGATACGGATGTTGAAAGTGGATAGTTCCAGTTTGGATTCTCTGGGTCTGAACAGGTCAGGCTGTTGCTCTTGATGGTCAAAAGATTCTGACCTGAGAGATAGACACGGGCACTGGTCATCTTCAACTTAGAGAGGATGCTGCTTGGGATAGTATAACCCACCTGCAAGGTGCGCAACTTCAAGTAAGAACCATTCTCAACGAAGTAAGTAGAAGCACGACCCTCATCGGCTGTATTCATGGTGCTCAAGCGTGGGATGGAAGAACCAGTGTTGTTGGTATTCCAGGCATCGAGCAAACGGGTACCCTTGTTAGAACCACTATCAGTAATAGCCCAGAAGTCGGTCTGGAACTTTTGGTTGTTATACACATCCTGGTCATAGACACCCTGCCAGAACATACTGAAATCAAAGCCCTTGTAGTTGAGAGCAATATTCAAACCATAAGAGAAGGCTGGCACAGGGTCGAAAATCCAAGTCTGGTCATCTGAAGTAATTCCATTTTTACCATCTAAGTCCTTGTATTTCAATCCACCGACACGTGCGTTTGGCTGTCCAGACTTATCTACTTCTTCCTGATTCTGGAAAATTCCATCGGCTACATAACCTACGATAGAACCATAAGACTTGCCACTCTGCACCAGGTTTTCCTTAGATGTGTGAGCGTAAGCACCTGTTGTTGTTGCAGGCAAATAAGTAACCTTGTTGCGGAAGAAATCCAGATTGCCGTTCACGTCGATGCCAAGTCCATTAGCCAAGGTCTTGCGATAACCCACGGTGAACTCCATACCCCAGTTGCGGAGCGAAGGACCATTCTGCCATGAATTTCCACCTTCACCAGTTGCACCCAGATAAGCAGGATTAATCAACATATCCTTCACATTCTTAATATAGGCATCCACTGTACCATAGAGGGTGTTGCCAAACAGGGTGTAATCCAAACCTACGTTATACTGGGTAGCAGCCTCCCATTTCAAGTTAGGGTTAGCCAACTGTGTGGCACGATAACCAGAAGGGAAGGTACCTGAACCTTGCAGGAAGAGATCGTATGCAGTAGAGGTTACACGATCTAGTCCGTAATCCACTACATAAAGACCAAACTGTGCATTGTTGTCGATAGCCTGGTTACCTGTCTGACCCCAAGAGAGTCGCAACTTGGCATCATCCAACCAATCCTTCTTCAGGAGATTAGAGAATCTGAAGCCGAGTGATGCAGCAGGGAAAGTACCCCAGCGATGTGCCTTACCGAAACGTGATGAACCATCATGACGGATAGTGAAGGAAGCCAGGAGGAGATCATCCCAGTTGTAGTTCACCTTTCCAAAGAAAGAAGCCAGGCGATAGCCTACCTTTGCACCCGAGTTACGCATCGTTCCTGTTGCAGCATTTGGCCACATATAATCTTTATCTTCCAGCGCATAGCCTTCTGAATAGGCAGAGAAATCGATAACCGACTGCTTGGAAACTTCCATACCACCGAGTACATCGATGTTGTGCTTGCCAATCTGGGTAACGTACTGGGCTGTGTTAGACCATGTCCAGTTGGTCTCATTGTTATTCGAGAGCGTTGTCTTGGCGATGTCATTGTTGACAATATCGGAATGATAAGTATTCGTCATCGCATTGATAAACGAAGTCTTGAAATCCAAGCCGAAGTTAGAACGCAGGGTCAATCCCTTGACAGGCTTCAATTCTACGAAAGCATTACCGAAGATGCGCCAGTAATCGAGGTGGTTGTTGCGGTTCTGATACTGCTCACGACAAGGGTTCTGACGGTCGGCCATACTTCCTACAGGACCAGCGAAGGTCTTGCCATCTTCTTCGTAAACCGGAACGATGGAAGGCATCTTCAAGGCATTCTCCATCGGATGGCAATCTACCTGAGAGGTATAAGTCAATGTTACATTCTCACCTACGGTTACGATCTTGTTCAAATTCCAAGAGGTGTTCAAACGAGCAGAGATATTCTCGAAGTCTGTATATTTCAAGACTCCCTCATTGTTCTTGTATCCCAAGGAGAACATAGCGCTATGCTTGTCATTGGCATGAGATACAGAGAGGTCGTAGTTCTGCGAGAAACCTGTGCGAGAGATTTCATCGAGCCAGTCGGTATCTGAGAATCGCATGGTCTTCTTGGCATTGATGTAGCCGTCGTATCGACCATTGATAGTATAGTTCTGATACTGGTTGGTAGCAGGATTCCAAACGGTGATTGGAGTACCAGAGGCCGCATTCAAGTCGATGCCGTAGTTGGCAGCATAAGCCACAGGATCGAGTCCATCGTTCAGGGCAGCCTGAGCCATCGCAGTAGCATACTGGCTGGAGTTCATCAACTTCATCTTCGACTGGTTGGAATAGAACTGTGCAGTTAGGTTGGCAGAGAAGTCAACAGCCACCTTGCTACCCTTCTTACCTTTCTTGGTGGTGATGATGATGACACCATTCGAAGCACGGGAACCATAGATAGAAGCTGATGCAGCATCTTTCAAAACCTGCATACTCTCGATATCATTTGTATTGAGGGTATTCAAAGCCATATTGGTAGGTACACCATCTATGATATAAAGCGGATCCTGAGAAGAGTTGAAAGAACCGATACCACGAATACGCACGGTTCCTGAACCAATAGGAGAACCATCAGTAGTAACAGTCATACCAGGAACACGCCCCTGCAAAGCACGCATCGGGTCTGTCTCTGAAGTTGTCTTCAGGTTCTTGGTTGAAACCACAGCCACGGAACCTGTTAAATCGGCCTTTCGCTGAGTGGTATAACCTGTTACAACTACTTCCTGCAAGTCGTTGGCATCTTCCTGAAGTGTTACCTCCATATTATCTGAAGCCTTTACTTCTTGCGTCTTATATCCAATATAAGATATAACAAGTGTGGAACCAGGAGCACATTCTACATGAAAGTTACCATCTAAGTCGGTAACAGTACCAGTCTTTGTGCCTTTCACCATAACAGATGCTCCAATGACTGTCTCACCGGCAGCATCCTTTACGATGCCATTTACATTTACCTGTTGTGCACTAGCTATGGTGCAAACAGTACAGAGCGCAGAGCTCATCAGTAATCTTGAAAGATTGTTCATACTATATATAACGTTTTAAGTTTCAAAAATTGTCATTGCTTGTATCTGTTGCAAAATTAGGGAAAAGACTGTTATATAAATAAAAAAAATCGTTCCTGCAACAATAATTATGTTACATGAAACGATTTTCTTATCTTTTGCTAAGATTTTAAAGTTTTATATCAGAAGCAGTTAGAACCATATCATACATCTTACACCGGTTTATGTCGTAAATCTGTTGGAAGAACGCCATATTGTTTCTTGAAGCATGAAGAGAAATAGCCCGGTAACGCAAAGCCTACTTCTGCCGAGACTTCAGCTACAGTCTTATCAGTCTGCATCAGGAGCGTATAGGCTCTCTGCAGACGCATCTCTTTCAGAAGCTCGACAGGCGTTTTTCCTGTCATAGCCTTCACCTTGCGATAGAGCTGTACTTTACTCAACTGCATCTCGGCACCCAAATCATCCATTTTCATATCAGCATTGCCCATATTCGCAAGAATCTTCTTCTTGAAACGGTCCATAAAGTAACGATCACTCTCATCCAGGTGATTCAGTTCAGCAGCCCAGCCCTCCTTGTTCTCGATGAATCCACGAGCCGCGGCTTTCTGCTTCTGCAGCTTCTTTCTATATACCTTATATATATAGTAGATGACAAAGAACAGAATCAGAACTACAATAAAGGCAATCAAAAGCATCCATTTCTGGATACGGGAAACCTCTGAATAAGAATCAAGACTGTCAGAAATCTGATCCAGATTCTTCATCTTGGCTTCCAAATCCTGATATTGCAGAGCGATGGCATCACAGTTTTCAGGGGTAGCAAGGAATGATTTCATCACATTATCCTTCTTATAGGGTTTACCCTGAAGGATATTCATCGCCAATTCCATAATCTTTTCGCCCTGGGTAGGATAGACATAAGAAGCAGCAAACTGTCCTCTCTTCACTCTATCCACTCCTTCCCATTCTCCAGGCAATCCATCAATGCCTACTATCAGCATCTGCTTATCAATGCCTCGTCTCTCTGCTTCCAGAAAGGCTCCTATGGCACCCAAGTCGCTATGCCCGAAGACGCCATCCGCATGTCCGCCATTATCCAGATATTGCTTCATTAACTCCTGGGCACGCTCTAACTTCCAGTTGCTTTCCAGGGTAACCACCTTGATTCCCGGGTAATTCTTCATCACCTCGTGGAAACCGCGATGGCGCTCAATGACAGGGGAAGCATCCTTCAAGCCCGTAATCTCAACTACGGTACCTTTTCCATCCAGTTTACTGGCAAGAAAGCGGGCTACTTCCCTACCCGCTTCTACATTATCGCCACCGATGGAAGCTGTATAATAGGTTGTCTTTACCTTTCTGTCGAAGAGAATAACCGGGATATGCGCACGATAAGCTCGCTCGATGGCGGGAGTAACATCATTCACGTTATCAGGGGCCACCACGATTAAATCTACCTTCCTGGCTATCATACTGTCTATCTGACGAGCCTGGCGTTGCCCGTCATTCTCTGCAGTAGTAAACAGCAAATCCACATTCTTATATTGATACTGAGCCAGTCGCATCTCATTATTCACCTTCTCGCGCCAAACTCCACCGCAACATTGCGACACACCAATCACCACATTCTTCTGGGTGCATGAATCCAGAAGAAGAAGCATACTACTAAACAGTACAATTAATATAATATAGAGTCTTTTCATTGATTTCATACTTCTTCCATCCGTTTAAGTTCCCACCCCTCAAACTGCATGATGATGAGATGGAGTTTTGTACCTTGGCGCAAAGCCTCAACCCTTGGAGCCTCAGCATATCGATGAATCTGTTCTACAGCCTCACGCCACTGTTTCTCGGCCTTGGTCATAGGCTTGCCATCTTCCATAAACTCACCTTCAACTATCGCAGAGAAATCTTTCTTAGAAAGAACCTTCAATTCCAGAATGTAGCTATGCTGACTGGCATAATGGGTAAGGTCTGGCAAAAGGAAGAAATCACAATAGCCATGATTCAACTCCAACTCTGGAGCCGTGATATAATAATCATTCAGATTCAGATAAGCCATAAAGAATCCCTGCAGGTTTCGCTCAGCCTCAATGCCATCACGCACCGAAGAAACCTTGGCATAGGCATCCGCCATAAAGCGCAATCCTTCTTCCCACTTACCATCATATGCCATATCATAATAGTAATCGGTGAGCTGGTTGACATCCACATAAGCCTTTGCCTGATACTCCTCTTCCAGATAACCATAATACTGCTTGCGGACATTATTGTTTGGAATGCCCAGAATGAGCTTGGAGCCACGAGTTCCCTTGATGGTCAACATGCCATAATAGAACAGAAGACTTGGGAATATCTCTGCCTTTGGAATCTGATACGCAGAAAACGACTCATAAAGCTGGGTAACAATCTGCTCCTCTTCTGCTATCTTGCGGATAATGCCCTTACGCTCTCCATCCAGCTTGTCAAACTGCAAGAGTTTCTTCATCTTGCCGTAATCGGTACGGGTATTCGGGTCTATCATCTGACGAGGAGAACATCCGTTATCCATGTAATTACGAAGGTAATAAAGAACCATATCACAATTAAACATACGAGTTTTCTTCTTCAATGCTTCTTCTGCAAAGCAATAATTGTCATACCATGGCTTCATATCATTGACGATGGCATCAATATCACTATCGACAGGAATACTACCATGCTCCTTATAATAGGTAAACATCTCCATCACATCAGTGGTAGAGAAGCCCAGCATCTCATCAAACTCCGGCTTGATAGAAATGTTCCAACCTATATTGAATCCACTCGTCACATCATCCAGGGTTACAGGGCTCACACCCATCATAAAGATACGCTCAAAATTACCCTTGAACTTTTTGAAGACATCACGATAAAAGCCGTCGGCATGGGTAATCGCATGATACACATTCTCACCACGTTCGTTGAGTATGACATTCGTGAAGTTGTCATACTCATCGATGATGAGATACAGATGATACTGGTGCGCCTTGGCAGCCTTGAATATCAGTTCCATCTTTTCCTCGAAATCTTCCTGCGCCAGGATTTCTTCCATCTCTGCCTGATAATATTCTGAGTATTGACGGACAAAAGCATCGAGGTTGATGCTGAGATAAGAATTAAACTTCGTCTCAAGCTTGTCGATATTACCCGTAATCTGGGAGAAATCGAGGAACAGCACCTGATACTTTCCCTGCAAAGGAGTAGGATGCTGGCCTATCCACAGATTTCCAAAAAGACTCTGGAACTTATGGCTCTGCGTACAGTCATAGTAAGAATAGAGCATACTCAAGAATATGCTCTTACCAAAACGACGAGGGCGGATGAAGAAGAGATTGCGAGGCTGCTTCTCCAGCTCCGGGATAAACATCGTCTTATCCACATAATATAGATTCTGCTCTATTACCGTAGCAAAATCTGCCACCCCATAAGGTACTAGTTTTACTTGCTGTTCCATCATGATCTATCTTTAAAAACACTATCTGTGTGCAAAGATAGCATAAAAAAACGAAAAAGCCACAGTTTGCGTTTACAAACTGAGGCTTTTATTATATTTTATCCGAAACACTCGATTTTACGTGATTACAAACCGAGCTTATGAACCTTCAGGTTCTTGAATTCTGCCTTGCCACCCTGGGTGTAGAGCTTCAGATTCTCGTATGGAGCTACAGGGAAGACGAGGTTGGTCATGGCGATGCGACCGCCATCTACGAAGAGCTCAACAGATGACTTATCTACGAAAATATCAACATGATAGGTCTTCTTGCCATCCTCGCAAAGACTCAACGGAGCCCAGGTAGCCAGAGCGAAATCGTTCTTGTAGTTGATGGAGTTGGCGATGCGGGCAGGCTCCTTGCCTTCTGCAGCACGCTGCTTGTCCCAAGCCAACTCGATATCGTGAGGAACTGCCTGCTTGCCGAAATCGGTCAAACCGCTCTCTGTCCTATCCATAACCACCTTGCCCTGCTTCATATCGAAGTAAATCATGGTGCGCTCACGCTTATTGTTTGAAATCTCAATACCTGCAATACCGTTGGCATCTGGAGTTACATCGGCCTCGATCTCGAAGGCACCATTCATATTGGCAGCAACACCCTTCAGATCCTTGGCATCGGCAACAGAAGCATCAGCCAAATCCTTGGTTTCTTTTCTCAAAGCATATACTTCAGGAGCTACATTCTCTGAAACATAATACTTGCCATTCTTCTCGTAAAGTTTCAATTCTCTTGGCAAACCGTTGGCACCACGGTTCTGCTTGAACGGAGTGAGGTTGGCATACTGCCAGTTGCTCATCCAGGTGATTCCCAATACTCGGTCGCCTGTATTTGAGAAGGTAACGGTAGCATAGTGATCCTTACCCCAGTCGAGCCACTTTACTTCGTTGGCATCAGGACAAGTAAACTTCTTGCCATCGAAATCGCCTACGAAATACTCGGTAGCGCTGCCACCAAACCAGCAGCCTGGATTGATATTCATCGTCATTACCCACTTCATCTTCTTCTTATCACCATTTACAGGCAACTGGAAGAAGTCAGGACACTCATACTGACATGGCTGCTGACCTATACCTTTACCGAAAGCACTAACATAATTCCACTTCTTAAGATTCTTTGACTTGTACAAACGCATCTCCTTATCAGCAGAAACAATCATGTACCAGCACTTTCCCTTTTCATACCAGAATACCTTAGGGTCGCGGAAGTCCTTCAAACCATCGAATGGAGTCAACACTGGGTTGCCCTTGTACTTGGTGAAGGTGCGGCCATTGTCGTTGCTGTAGGCGATGCACTGCACCTCATCGTGGTTCACACTGTTGTTGGTATAGATGGCGATGATGGCATTCTTGCCAAAGCCAGCAGTATTCTTCTTGTCGATGACAGAACTGCCAGAGAAGATATGACCTACAGGGTCGCGAGCGATGGCTGGATCGAGGTGCTCCCAATGAACCAGGTCCTTGCTTAC